>Ga0326728_10011640_pt1 | contig 19945 bp, 18 predicted proteins | sample MB3enrmetagenome_FD_207602 | JGI IMG/M metagenome (GOLD analysis project Ga0326728, IMG submission 207602) | Lab enriched peat soil microbial communities from McLean, Ithaca, NY, United States - MB31MN | ecosystem: Environmental > Terrestrial > Soil > Wetlands > Peat | place: USA: New York... | reverse complement strand
CTGGCTATCGGAGCTTTTGTCGTAAGTAAATCGTGCGGATAGGGTGGAGTTCCAGGGCAACTGGCGCATCATGCCGTTTCCGCTTACGCGCGCGTAGTGGTTGCCCGGGGCGAGAGTTGTCGTGTCCCGGCCAAAGCCGAAAAATGGATTGGCGAAGTTCACGTAGAGGTTATTGTTGTTGAAGTTGCTCTGCATCAAATTGACCTCGAAATGGCCTCGTGGCTTGTCATAGCCGACCTCACCGGAGATATTGCGCGTCGTGTAATCGACCGGTTCCGGGAGATCAGTGAATCCATCTCCGGGGCTGGTGCCCAAGGCGGCTGAGTCCACCTTATCGATGCCAGACTGCCTCACCTGGCTGGCGTCGACAAGGAAGTACCAAGGTGATTTAAAGGAAAATTCGAAGGTGGCCCCAAGGATCCGGCGCTCATAATCAAAATTTAACGAAGTCCACGAGGGCACGCTGGGGTTGCCTAAACTGGTCGTGTCGTTTGAAAAGAAAACAAGATTTGTCGACCCGGGGTCCGTGTACGGTGTCCGCCCTCCATCGGGGCCGAAGCCGAAATTATGCCTCAGCCAATCGCCATAGATACTGAACTTAAACTGATCGTACATCCCCCCCCGAAGGGTGAAGTAACTGTCGTCCCGGCCCAGGTTTTCGCCGTACGCGTCCAGATAAAAACGTTGGCTGCGGCCCCGCAGGTCGAAAATGCCGAAGGGCCCGGTAGACAGATCGCGATACTCCTTCAACTTTGCGGCGTCGTCAGAGGTTTCGCTGGTCCCGATGCCACCGGCTCCGACACTTCCGAACAGCTTAAAAGCGCCTTCGTCCGCGCGTGCTTCAACACCCGATACGGCAAACAGGCCGGCGATGAGGATGGAAAGGAATTTTGCATTCATATGGGGCTCCTTATCGTGTGAGATACTGGCCGCGCGCGGCAGGGGCGTTGCTTCCGTGAATCGCATTGTGACAGTTCAGACATGCCCGGGCAACGAAACGAGTGTTTGGAGTCGTATTGGTTGATCCTGGGATCCTGACGAAACCCTGATCACCGCTGTAGGCCGTCCCGGGATGCCGCGACCAGTCGTGGCAGTCCTGGCAAAGGTTTGGAACCCTTTCGTTCAGCAGCTTGGCGTGGGACGAGCCGTGCGGAGCATGACACGACAGGCAGTTTTCCTCGACCGCAGGGTGCTGGAAGAGGAATGGTCCGCGCTTGTCTGCATGGCAGCTCCAGCACTGGACGTTCACGGTTTCCTGCTTCACCATGCCTTGGCTCATCGAGCCGTGCGGATTGTGGCAGCTGGAGCAGGTGACCTTGCCCTCCTGAATCGGGTGGTGGGACGGCTTATTCATTTGCGCCCGAACCTGCTTATGGCACCCGATACAGGTTTCGTATTCGAGCTGGCGTCCGGTGGTCTCGAATGGGCTCACCGTGGGCTCGCGCTTCGTAATTGCGATCGTCGAACCGCGCGGCGGCTTGGAATGCACGGCGTGGCAGTCATTGCAGCGTACATCGTTGCGGGCGTGCCGACCCGTCTCCCAGAAGGCCAGGTGACGGTTGCCGGCATGGCAGCTCATACACGCCTGAGTCTGCTCACGCGCCGGAACAGCGCCCTTCGAGAAACGCACGGGATGCGGGTTTTCTACCGGATTTTGGGCATGATTAGGATTGTACCCGTGACAGGCCGTACAGGTTCTCCCCCTCCCGGCTGGAGAGCGGGGATCCTCTTTCACACCATGTTTTGTCTCCAGTATCCCGGCTTGTTCCTTGTGGCAATGCAGACACTCCGCCTGCGGATCAGCTTGGGCAAGCGCGGACTGAGCAGGAAAGGAGATAAGAAAGATGGAAATACACAACAAAGCAGTTGTTGAGGAAACTGCAAGCCAAGGCTTGAGCATATATTGGCTCCCTGCGGTTTTTCTGCCGCCTGTTTCACCGCTGTCGTATCAATGGAAAGCATCACAGCTTAATGCGGGGGGGGAAATTCATGACCTGCTGAACTGCCGTTAGAACAGCTTACTCTGTGTGATTTGGAAATCACTCTCGCCGATGCCGCCGATTTAATTCCGCTCCAATTGACGCCGAAGTGCTGAATGCGCGCTTAAGCGAAAACTCTTGGCTGAGCCTTTTGGGCTTCATGACTCATTCAATCACTTTAGCAAAAGCCGAATGAAGCTGCCATAGGTCATTTATACTGTGTAGAATTTCTAATGAAAAGCAGAATGTTAAGTAGAAGAAATTATTTTTATAGGAACAACGTTTCCATTAGATGAGTGTTTCAGCGCACATGCCTGGCTGAACACGACCCGGTTAACGAAAAAGTCGACAGGGGAGGGGGCGGACGGGCTGCTTACGCCGCATTTGCATCAAGATCGTAACGGCAGGATATTGGCTAACGCACCGGAATGGGATTGCGGGGAGACCGGATACGCAAATAAGGGAATTTGTAGCGCTTCAACGCTGCCTCTTCGGCATTCATTCCCGTTTTGTTCTTTAGGCCGGTTTATAGCCGGGGCCAGTGACGGGCAAGCCACCGTTTGTTAACGATAATGCGCATGCAGTTTGAAGACGTCGGATAAAACAGAGCCGCTGAATCAATGATGTTTACCGGAGGCTCCGGTTTGTCATATCCTTAATGAATATTAGAGCGGTCGAAAGGATATTTGCACGAGGTTGAATGCATGGCACTGATTGGAGCAAATGAACTAAAGCGAAAGATGTTGATTGAGTTTGACGGGCAGCCGTACACGGTGATGGAGGTCGTATTCGCGACCCCAAGCGCGCGCGGCGCCTCCACGATGGTGCGTACGAAACTTCGACATTTGATCACGGACGCGGTGCTGGAGAAGAGTTTTAAGACCGGTGAGAAGTTCCAGGAGCCGGATGTCGTGCTGACTCCTGCCTCATTTCTGTACTCCGACGCGGAAGGCTTCTATTTCATGGATGAGGGAAGCTACGAGCAATTCTCGCTGACCGCGGAGCAGCTCGGCGAGGACCGGCTCTATCTAAAGGAAGGCATCTCGCTGCAGGTGCGGAAATACAACAATGTCCCGATCTCGATGCAGCTGCCGCCCTTCGTGGAATTGGCGGTTGCTTCCACCGAGCTGGGGCTCCGAGGCGACACGGCTTCGGGCGGGACTACCAAACCCGCAATGCTTGAAACCGGTCTACAGGTGCGCGTGCCGCTGTTCATCAAAGAAGGAGAGGTTGTGCGTGTCAGCACCCAGACCGGCGAATTTGTCGGCAGAGCCTAGCCTCGAGAAAACCTTTAGCCACGAAACAAACAGAAATCACGAAAAGGTGCAATTAAATTTCGCGTGGTTCGGTGCTTTTTGGCTGAAAGCCTTGGAATCCCTGTTCGTGCGGACTTCCGAAACCTGCAATTCTGACCTATGCGCATTTTCGATTTATTGTTTCTTGCCTCCGCACTGGTCTCCGCCGTTGCACTCGGTTCTGCAGCCGTTACGGCGTTAAGAGGCAAGGGGATCATTGCCATCGGGAGGCGTGGTGTTTTGATGATTGGTGCTTGACGGTTGAAAGTGTCGCCAGCAGCCCAGGGGCATCTCAAAACTCGTAGGATAGCGCCTAAGAGTCTGCAGTCGCGCGCGCCGGGTGACTCAACGCGCGAATGGTGCCTGGGTTTATGTGATTGACGATCAAGGATAAAGATACTCTCCCGATCCGGATCCATCGGCCCTACCGCTGGGCATTCAGCTTGAACCCAGGGAATCCATCCTTGCACGTCGCCTCCTCCAAGTTCCCGCGGATGTTCGCCAATTTGGGCTCATTACGGGACATAGTGGGCCCTGCTGCGGGCCGATGAACGTGCCGGTCATTGGCCGACGGCGGTTGCCTATTCAATAAGCCGAGCATGATCAGAATCCGGTGGCACCAACGCGGCGGCCGGAGCGTGTGGAGTCGACTGCCTGCTTTTGGGTGTACAATAGATCTATGACCAAAGGCCGGGGCCGATTCAAGAACGTCAAGCTTGGCAAGAACGTCTATCGCCAGCTAAAGCGGCGGGGGCCACCACAACCGGTCCCAAACAGGGATCCAAGATCAGACCGAGGAACTAAATCAAAAAACTCCGACTCGTAATTCAAAAGCGACTGGGCCGCTACGGATGGCTGTTGCCCGCCATCGTCACCCTTTTGCGGTACAGCTTTCCTTCCTTCGTACCTTTCTCCTGGGCTGCGAAGGCGCCGATCTCGATTCAGTCGTTCGCCGGAACTTCGCGTTCTTTCCCATGCTCGTCGGCTTTGTTGCTCGCTCCTCCTTCAAGATTAGGAATCTCCTGAAATCCCACCCCCAGAAACAGGCAATCGGTTCTTCTTGGATAGGCCGTGTGTTTGGTGGATCGAGAATTTGAGAAACGCTACGGAATCAACATGACCGGCGCTTGCCAGAACGCCGCCTTTCGGGAAGTGGGATCCAATACGGTAACCTGGCAGGTATACTCGCCCGGCATAAGCTTGGACAGGGATAAACTGAATTTTAGAGGCAGGGCCTTCGATTTCGGGTCCATGCCTTCCACAACCTGGAGCGGTGTTGTTTCGAATGCCTTCGCCAGACCGCGATAGAAAGTGATAAACGCGACCAGAGGCTGCGGCGTTGTGGCATAACGCTCATAGGCCTGCAGGTACACGTACATGTCACGCCCCTTGCTGAAGACGCGTGTGACGCTCGGGATCAACTTTTCCCCTCCCGCCACCAGCGGGTTTGAAGCTTGAGCCGATGAGGTCAGCTTATCTTTACCGGCATTGAACAAGGCTTCTTTCATATCCACGCGCTGGCTGCTCAATACAACCGAACTGATGGGTATGCGCTTTTCTTCCTTCATCAAATTCGGGATGGCGAAGGATGCCTGGTAGGTCCCGATCCGTCCGGTTTCGGAGTCGCGCGCGAGAAATTTGATCACATACTTTCCCGGCAGCAGCGTAAAGCCGGTGTCGTACTGGATCGGTCGCTTCGTTAGTGCGCTCGCGGTTTCACCGCTCAATTTGAAATCAACTTTATCACGCAGGTCGGATATCGTCGAACCGAAGTCATCTTTGATGATGCCGATGAAGTCGATGAGCGTACGCTCCGCACCCCCTCTACGAGCGAGCACAAGTTCGCTGCCGGGAATTTTCACCGTGATAGGAACGAAGTACTCGGCGCGATTCAGCTGGAAGTAGTTGATCTCCATCGCAATCGTGAGATCGGTAATGGGATCGCCCAGCATTAATGCCTCTTCGAGCTGTCTTTCCTTGTCCGCGGCAGTGAATTTGTCGAAGGTTTTAGCGGCGAAATAACCCTGGCGATAATCCAGTTTTGCATTCGCAGTTTCTTTCAATGCGATTTTGACGCGCCGGAACTTTCCATCTGGAGCTGTGTTGGTCGGGTAGTAGCCGATGACATAGTAGCTGGTGATTGCCTGCTGCGCTTGAACGATGCCAGCGCTCAAATCATTGTTGTCGAGCAGGGCTTTCCCTCCGGTATCCGCGGCAAGGGCATACAAGGTATCTTGAGAACCCTGGAAACTGGAGATGAGGGATGCCGCCGTCGCCCCCGAGAACATGCCAGTTCCGCCAGGCGAGGATTGGTTCGCGTTCCCCAAAGGCGCCGTCGCCACGAGACCGCGCGCGTCCACAGGGAAAAACGTGACATTCGCACGGATCGCAGCATTAATGGTGGCGCGAAGTTGTGCCTGATTGTCCAGTCCGTTTAAGCGCATCCCGCCGGCGAAATAGACCAGCGATTTCTGTTCATTTACCGAGCGCAGCATGTTGGCCGCCGTCTGAAGAGCCGCAAGCTGGCGATCGGTATTGAAGAGGTTGAACTCGGAGGAATCCTGGCCAAACGCGCCGACCGGCTCATTGTAGTCGTCCTCGTCGGGGTACATAAGTTTCGAGAGCGTTTTCAGAAGCGCTTCCCGGTCAGCTGTGAAGTCCTGCAGGACGCTGACCACCCCCTTCTGAAAGGTCATGATGGCCACCAGGTCCGGTTTTTTCATTTGCGACTGAATAAATTTGTTTGCGGCGGTAAAAACCCGGAGCTGGTCGGCCGGGAACGTATTCACCATATCGAAGAAGAGGACCAAAAGCCGGCGGTCCTGATAACGGGAAGGACCGAGTGTGGACGGACTGAGGGGCGTTGGCGGCTGCACCTTCACAGCGGCCGCTGCGGGACGTTCCGGCGCAACGGCCGGCGTTTCGTCCAGCTTTTCAGATTGAAATAAGCTGATCGCCTGGGGGGCGTTGTCTTCGGTTACGATGAAATCCCTCTCCGTCAGCCCCTCGATCGTTTTGCCGCCCTTGTCTTTGACCACCACGACTTCGACGACCAGTTGCGTTTTGACCTGGATTTTGAAAGGCTGTTCTTGCCGCTGTTGGGCGATGCCAGCGGGGGAAATCAAGAACAAAGATACCAGTGCAACCAACGTTTTTGAGAACGGGCGCGCTAGGCGGTTCTGGGGAGCCGCGCTGCAAGGAGTCGGTTTCCCTGACCATTTCATGGTTAAAACCTTAATCTCAGATTCGTCTGAATGCCGCGCATCGGGTTTACCTGGCTCGGCAAACCGAATTGAGCGTTGCCCACCGTTGTGTTCCAGCTCGTTACGGCAACATGGTTCAGCACGTTCGTGGCATCGACACGGAAGTCGATCGTGTATCGATCATTTACGATAAAATTTCGGCCCAGGGACGAATTAAAGCTGAACTGCGAGGGACCGGTGATCGAGTTGCGCCCCGCATCCCCCCACCGCCCCTGCGAGGGCACACGATATGCAGCGGGGTTCAGGAACAATCCGGGAGGCGCGTTCGTGACGGAAACCCCCGTTACATCCGGTCTCAAATTTCCGGTCACGCCGGTGCCATTTACGGCCGCAAAATAAATGGGCGTCAGCGGTAGACCGCTTCCGAACGACAACTGAAAAGAGGACGTCCATCCTTTTAAGGCGGCGCCCTTCCAGCCTCCCAGCAGCGCGCCGCCCTGGACTCCCAAGCCCGTAGTGTACTGTGCCTGCAGGCTCAATTGATGCCGCTGATCGAAACTCGATGGCGCTCGCTCCGCTCGAAGATCCAGCCAGTTCTGCGCGATTGAGGAACCCACCTGGTTTGCAGTCACAGTCCCCCCGGCCATCAACGGAGCATTGTCGAAAGCTCTCGAGTAGGTGTACTGAGTGGTTGCAGTCAAACCATTTCGAAGCCGACGCCGTACCTGAATCTGTCCCGCGTGGCGATCAGAGTTTCCATTCGACGACATGTAAACGTATCCGGACGGACTCACGGCTCCCGAAGGAAACGTATTCGGCAGAACTTCCTGGGGGAGGCGCGTCCCCTTGGTGCCGAGATACGTCATGGTCATCTGCATGGATGCAGGCAAATCACGCTGAATAGACAATTGCCAGCTCTGCACGTAACCGACACGGAAATGCGGATCAATGGCGAATGTATTGGGCGTATCGCCGGGAGGATTGACGAACCCGTTTGCGAGACTTAAAGGATTCTCCGGCGTGTTCTGCACTCTCAGGCTAGTTGAAAACGGCGACTGTTGTGCCATCAACGTGGCAATCGCCTGATACACATTGGTGTTGCGATAGATGCCGTAGCCACCGCGCACAATCAACGACGACGCCGCAACCGGGCGCCAGGCCAAGGAGATACGAGGCTGAAATCCGGATCGGTCCGGCTGGATCAGGTCATTGCCGACCACAGGCGTGATCGAGCCGAAGCCCGGGGTTATGTCGAGATTCACCAGTCGGCCCCGCAATTCGCTGATCGGAGTTTCATATTCCCACCGTAGGCCTGCATTGATTGTCAATGAGCTGCTTACCCGGAAATCATCGGCAATGAATCCATCGTAGAAGGTCTGTCGGAGGTATTTATCCGCGTTACCGAAAGCGATCGAGCTTGTATCCGGGATTCCGAGAAGAAAGTCCGCGAAATCCGAACCTGCCGCTTCGCCAGTGAAGGTGAATGTCCCGCGCGCATCCTGCTGCGAGAGCATATTGGATTGGTACCGGCGTATATCCACACCGGACGTCACGTTGTGTCGGCCGTGGAGCCAGTAGCTGTTGTAGGAGAACGTGTGGTTCAGGGTGCGATTGGATGAGTACTGGGCGTCGGACAACGTCGAAATGCCTCCCGCGAAGACAAGAGCCGGGGGTCCCCAATTCGGAGCGTCTTGATTGTTGCCGGAAATTCCGGCGATGCCTGAAATATTCGTACGGTAGGCGAAGAAAGGGGTAGATTCCGTGGACTGCTGGCTGAATTGGTACCTGAGAGTGGCCATAAACCGCTGGGTTGGCCTTGTGGTCCATTGAACACGGGCACTGGTGCTGGATGTCAGCGACTTATCGAGAAAATTGAACAGGTTCGAACTATCGCTCCGCGCGCTCTGTATGGCTATGTTTCCACCGATCTGATTCTTTGAATTTATCGATTTGTTCAGGCGCCCCTGTATGGAGTCCTGGTGCGTGATGGCGACGATCGGAATCTGGTAGTTATAGCCCGCGTTAACGTTGAAGTTGGGAAAAGGGAATAAATTCAGCAGTGCTTTGGATTGCGGGCTGATTCGTTCCGGTGGGATCACGTTCCCGTCGAACGGCAATCCAGTGAGCGGATCAAAAATCTGCACGGGCTGCCCCAGCAGATTATAATCTTGAGAAAAATCTCCGTTGCGCTCCGTTTCCGTCGGCATCCGACCTGTCGTAGTTTCGGCACTTCGATTTTGGATGCGCTGGTAGCTAACAAAAAAGTTCGAGCTGATGTTTTTGTCGTTGATAAGGAGCGGAATCCGGAGCGGGCCCCCGAAATTGAATGAGGCGGTGAGCCGGTTGTAGGATGGGACAGGGGTGTTCTGCCCCGTCAACGAATAGGAACGCGCATCCAGCGCAGAGTTGTCCACGGTAACACCGGCGCTGCCGTTATACAGCGCCCTCCTGCCGAAGGCGTTTCCAATTCTGCCAAATTGGGCAAAGGGGGACGCCGCACTGTTGTTGACACTACCGTTGATCAAAAGGCCGTCGGCAGCACGCTGGCTGAGATCTTCCGGACTGAGATTGGCAAAAGCGCCCGATTGAGAGGGAGTGTCGCTCGTCGACGGCGCGGGGTTCGAGCGGGCTGTATTCATTTCCGTTCTCTGAAAACCGGGTTGGCTGGGTTGTTGGCTTGCGGCCTGCTTCGATTTGGGGGATGCCTGGACAGGCGCCGGCGCAGGTTCGGAAGGCGGCGCATGCACGATCTCGGCATGCATTTCTTCGATCGGGAGCATTTTCAATTCCAGTTCGGCAGTGGGCCCGGTCATCTCCTGTTTGATCGTGGAGAAACCCAGCATCTCCACTTGAATGGTGAACGGTCCTTCAGCCAATTCTGGGAAGGAGTAGGCACCCTGGGTGTCGGTTACGGCGGCAAACTGTTTCTTGCCCTGTGTTGCCGTGACAGTGGCGCCCGGGACGGGAACTCCGTCAAAGATTACCCGGCCTTGGTGTGCCGTCAGCAGCAGAAGAATATAGAGCGCAGGCGTCACTATTTTAGTTCCGATTCTTGTAGCCACGAAACACACGAAAGAACGGAAGGAAACACAGAAAATTTCGTTCAGTTCGTGTGTTTCGCGGTTAACAACGTCCTAGTTTTCGCTCGGCTTCTGCACGCTGTCGATGACGAGCACCTCGACCGGTCCCTTCGTCGATTCCAGCTTCAGCCCGAGCTGTTCCTGAATTGCCGTGAAAATAGACGGACCTGAAGGGCCTGATGCCTGTGACGGTTCCGCTCCAGCAGGCAATGGGCCGAGTGGCGTAGGGCCTTGACGTGCCTCAGGAGCCCACTCAAGCTTGATATCGTAGAGACCCTTCAGGTTGGTCTTATCGATGATTGTACGGCCCACTTGCTGGGACAGCATCTGGACGATGCTGGCAAATTCGACTCCGTTTGCTTCGAGGTTCCCCATTCCCACGAGCATGCTGCCGCGCCGCATCGGCGCGCCAGGCTTTACGATTGGAGGCCCGGCAGGGGGATCGTCTTTCGAGGGAGGACGATAGGGTGTCTGATCTTCGGACAATTTCATTTTGAGTCCGCTCCTGGCGACGCCGAGTTCATAAGCGGGAAGTTCACGGGTCTCTCGATGTACCTTCAGCTGGAATCGGTCTTCCAGCAGAGACTGAAGCCTCAAGCCTATTGGATCGGGAGCGTTCGGGTCTCTTGGACCCGTCTGTGGGGGAATCGATCCCTCTTCCGCGCGGGCTTCGATATTCCACCGATCGGAGGTCGTCCAACTGGGTCCTCCAATGATCTGAAAGTCTCGAACACGATAGGCGACGGTCATCAACAGGCGAAAGGTTATGCCGCTCGCCACAAACCGACCACCGGGCTGAATCCCGATCGACATCCCCATTTGACCGGAGGTGTTGGGCTTGATGGATGCGACTTCAAAGGACGGTCTGGCTTCGCCTGGCGCTTGCGAAAGGACGGGAAACGCAACCGCACCTGCGAAAGACAGCGCTAGGAACAAAGCTCTCAATGTCATTTCCATTCTCCGGCGTGCATGGTCCGCTCTTTCCCGATCATGATTTTGGCCGTTTCTCATTGGCATCCGGTGGACTTCGTTCAACTATTACTCCTTTTTACTTGAAAAGGTTCCCAATAAAGCATGGCGTGACGGGAGAGGAATTCCTTCCGCGTCTGTTCGGTTGAGAGATAGGAACTTGGGAAAAAGTCGGAAAATTTTCGGCCTAGTTTTCCGTTGGCATTTTCTCCAGGTGGTCAATGACGACAAATTCGATGGACTCTTTCTGCGATTCCAACCTGAGACCGAGTTGCTGCACAGATGAAAACACCGAAGCGCCGCCCGTGGGATCTGAAGCTGTGCCAGCCGGACCGCCCGGAGGCAAGGGAATGTTAATTCCGGATGATCTTGCAATCAGCATCAAATTGTCCAGCGTAAGGCTTAGCGCCACTTGAAAGTTTCCCTTAAGCTCCGTCCTGTCGAAAACGGGACGGTCCATCAAACGGGTCAACAATTCCGCGAACTGGGCCATTGAGAGTTTCCCATATTCCATGCGCATCTGCTGAGTCTCGGGATCCATCGAGATCTTGATTGTGCCGCTTCCGGGTACGGTGACGGTGGCTCCGTTCGTACTGGGGCTTATTTGGACCTTTTGGTCCCCGGCGTTCAGCGTCATCACTTTGGCTGTGGAAGATGGCGCCACGGCTAGGATTTCGGGGTCTGGGGGTGACTCCTTCAGCTTATGACCGCTTTTGGATACTACCAGAGCGTATATCGGGAGTTCGCGCGTCTCGCGGTGGAACTTCAATAGAAAGCGTTCGGTGAGCAGCGACTGCAGCATTTCCGGTACCTGATCTTTGTTGGTGCCTTCCGGGAGCTTGCCGAGGATGTCGAATCTCTGGCCGCCTTTCAGCCAGTCGGGGCCGGCGACCTGGTGGGCCTTCACCTTAAAAGCGAGTGGGATTAAGTCCGCCAGCGATACATACCCAATGTCGACCCTGGCACCGTCGATTGCCAGCCCGGCGTGCATTTTCCCGGCCATGATCATCTCGGCGGTTATGGTTTCCGCGGGTTTGATGGACGCGACCTCGAATGACAGCGGATTTGAAGCCTGGCTGAATGCGAGCACCGGTGAAGTCAGCATCAGAATAGCGAACAGGATTCGGTCCCAGTCTCTTAGAAATCCAATTGATTTGGACATAAGGCTCCTCTCTTGACCAGACATCTGAATTCAGGTACGCGCCAGGTATGCACTTGGTTTCAAAGTGTCAACCAGGCAAAGCATTTAACCACGACCACACGAAGGACACCAAGATCGAAGGCAATCTTGTGTAATTCGTGTGTTTTGCGGTTAAGGTTTTTAGGAAGCAGAAAAAAGACGGACAGCGCGGTACTCATCGCGTCCCGTCCTTTGGAGGTTCCAGGAGTCTTCGCGGGTCAGGCGGTAGTCTTTGGCCCCTCCCTGCCTGATTGTGAGGGACATGCACATCGCTTGGGGAGTCTATCTCGGAATGGAAATGGAGCTGGGACTGAATCCTGCCTCCGTCTCTCGAACCATTTTATCCTGGTGAGACTTGCCGTCTTCACTCAGATACTGATCGGAATCCAATCCCAGCCGGACCCCTAGGCGGTACCGACCCTTCACTTTGTCTCTGATTACAAATCGCTTCTTCTCAAGCGTGCCCAGTAGCCGATGCGCGGTGGGTTTGGATAGATGAACCGATTCCGCTATCTGGCCCAGCGATCGGATTGGCTCTTCACGCGTAAAGCAAAGCAAAATATCCAGTGACCTTTCGACTGCGCGCACGGACGGAGACACGGGGCAACCTCCTTCGGGATTCGCAAATATTCAAAGCGTTTGCTACCAGGAAACTGGTAGACCATGGTCGACCAGTAAAGCTATAATGCCACAGGTTTTTGGAAAACCTCAAGAGAATTTTTTGGGAATCATACTTGCTGCAGATGTTCAGAGTCTTTTTTCTGCGCATGCCCGGTCTGAGGAGGCCAAATGAATAGCACACGGAAAGAGCTGATTCAAAGGCTGGTCAGTCTTGTATCCAAAGGGGATTTCGCGATCGACGGGAAGCTGCCTTCGGAAAGAGAACTTGCCTCGATGTTGGAAACCAGTCGGCCTCTTTTGCGGGAAGCGTTGATTGCACTCGAAGCGCTTGGCTATCTGGACATACGCGATCGGCAGGGAATCTATCTGACTGGAGAAAACCCGAGCGAAGCTCTCCGGGCTTTAGTTCAAGCCCAGGTGTGGCCCATGGAAATTCTCTCTCAGGTCATGGAAATAAGACAGATCATGGACCCCGGAGCCACTGTCCTTGCCGCCCTGCGCCGCAAGGACAGGGATGTTGAAAAGTTGAACGAATGTATTTCCATGCTGGAAAAAATTCTTTTGGAGCATGATCCCGATGAGGCTTCCCAGGGAGCGTACTGGAACACGGTTCTTCACTCCACGATTTTCAATGCGACGGGGAATACGCTACTGGCGCGTCTATATGAAGCCCTGCTGGAAATGTCGGAAAAAGGGGTCTCCGCCATGAGAAGGAATGTCCTGAATTCGGGCACCGCCGATACAAATGAACAGGTCTTGGAGCAACACCGGGATTTGGTGTCAGCCATCCGGGAAAAGGATCTGGACCGCGCCCGGGATGCATGCAAAGCTCACCTGAAATATACGATCGCCACGATGGTTCAAATGAGCCGCGTGACGCCTGTTTCTAACTTTTTCGCCCAGAGGATGGATTCAGTTCTGCTTCGCTGACAATTCAGATATCGAAAAGGGCGAGGGTAACGCGAACCTCTGTGGCTCAAGGGCGCGAAATACCATTGGCGCCTTTGAGTCTTAGAGGTTTTTGTTTTCTTACCGGATCCTATTCGGGCTTCTGTTGAGGTATAGGAATTTTGGGACAGCCGTTGGGGCACAGGGTGATCACGTGAACGTAACGGAGTTTCCCGTTTTCCAACCGGAACGTATGGGCGTCCCATAATCCTTTTTCTCCGCCAAAGTCCACCTGTCCCACGACGGCTCCCATGTCGACATCAACGATGTAGCGCCGGTTCGTCATCGGCACCCCCCCGCCCTTGGGCACGCCGACAGTGCAGGACGGATTCGGATCGTTTTGCATATTGGTATACATTCCGCCCTCAATCCGGACGCAGGGGGTGCCCCAAGGCACCTTGGGGAACGCGGAGTAATCCTGGAAGATGTCGAAGTAGTCGCTGGCGACTTTGATCAGCGTCTGACGGTCGGTGCGCTTGTCGGCGGGGATCGTGTCCCATTTTTCAGTGGACGAGTACTTCAGGTAATTATCGGCGTTGAACAACCAGTCGTTTTTATCGCTGACGAGGCTTTCAATCTCCGCGATCTTGTCGTCGACAACTTTCAACCGGGTGCCAATGACATAGGGGTGGCTGGTTTTGGCGCTAATGATTTCCGTATAAGTCTCGCAGATGTCGACATCGAGCAAGCTGCGGGCGAAATCGATTGCCAGAGGCGCCTGCCAGACTCCCTCGCCAAGAGGGGTTTCTTTCCTTCTTTCGATGTACTTCACCTGCGAAGCAAGGGGCATCATTGACGGGGTCCCTTGCTTCAGGGCATCCAGATATTTATCGACGGTCGCCTGCAGGCTCGCCCGGGTGCATCCGGCGGCTGCGGCAGTCGAGGGAACAGACGAGAGACTGCAAAAGAGCGCAAAAACGGCGATTGCCCGAATCATAAGCCCTCCTTGAAATTCAGCTTTTGCGATGCCATTTCTTGGTGCCTGCGAGTTTAACTCAAAGGCTCCGAGACTCCAAGTCGATCGTCGCGATAGTCTATTCCGGATTCGAAGGACGTACGCGCCGCATCCGCGGCAAAAGAACAAAAAGGAATGCTGAAATCGAAAGAGCCAGGGCGATGATCGCGCAGAAAATCACCGAATGGCTGTCCCCCTTCGAAGAGTCTCTGCTCAAAGACTGCAGCCGGGGCGCTTTTTGCCCATGAGGGACTGGTTCGCCGTCTCCACTATCGATCGTGATCCTCCGGCTGCCGACAGCCACATTGAGAGCGGGCGCAGTCAGGATTTCTCGGTCGAAAACGATCATAAGTTTCTTGCCCCTATTCGCGCCGGTGATCCTTTCCAATCTTTCAGATGATTCTTTGCTGAGTTCAATCGCCAGCGACGGCGGATTATTCCCGCCCATCTGAACGCCCGCCGGTCTGATATCGGCTGCTTCCAATGCTTGCTCCGGCGTTACCACGACCGATTCTGTTTTGCCAGTGCCGCAGGCGAGCCTGATGCAGTTCTGCCCTTGAGGACATTCGAGGCGGCAGTACAATTTGACCTCGACATGCGCGCTCCGCAACAGCGGATTAACCAGAAGAAACAACGCGAAAATTTTAAGCCTCATAAGGGTTGTCGGCACGTATTCCCGTGATTCTGATCATGGGCTTCGCCATCTTCGGGGATTGGAGTGCTCACTACGATGCATTCCCCCGGGGGGGGGAAGCTTAGCCGGAGCCACGCCCCAATGAAGTTCCTGCTCGGGGGCGTTGCGGCCCGGCGGATTGGGTGGGTTATGATTTTGACCGTGGGTTCCGCGGCATGGTGGCGGGGCTGACGACCTCTCTTTTCGGAAAACGGCAACCAGAGAAAACACAATAACAAACGCTCTCTTCTTCAACACCTTCTCCGCGCTGGAACGAAGGGCGTCAAATTAAAGCGCCGGTTGCGCTCAGACTGCCTTGAGAGGGATGCCTTACGAAAACGGCATCGGCTTTGCGACCGGCCTGATCAGTATTTCCCTGGGCGAGAAAGACCTGAAACAGAGTCGGCATAACGCACAAAACACTTGAGTTATTCTCTGACTCTGCATATAGTCTCGACAACTCAATCAGGTGTTTGCCCCAGCTTCTTCATAAATGCCGCAGCAGACTCTGAAGGGTTTGGTGTTTCCCGTCTGGATCCCGGAACAGCACCAAGACAAGACAGATGATCCGCCTGCCATAGGCAGAGTCAGTAATCAAAGAGGAAAAAATGAAAGAACAAGGCACAGTGAAGTGGTTTAACAACGAAAAGGGTTATGGGTTTATCAGCCGCAATTCCGGTGAAGATGTCTTTGTACATCATTCTGCAATACTGGCAAAAGGTTTCAAATCGCTCAATGAAGGAGATAGCGTGGAGTTCTCCGTTACAAAAGGCCCCAAAGGTCTTCAGGCAACGGACGTTGTGAAGTTGTAGAGTTCCATCCTGCATCAAATAACGGTCCTCAGCAATTCGATGGAGAGGGTGGCGTGTCTTCAGGCACCGGCAACCGGGCCGGCACGGCGGTGCTATGTCCGGAAGCGGAATAGTGGAATAAACTTCCCCCGATTGAACCCTCTTCTTCGATTCAAAAAGGCGTTCGTGAGCCGCGGATCGGAGCGGATCAATGAGTGACCATCCGCGAAAATCCGCGGTTTGTATTCCTTTGGGAGTTATGCCCGGTCGAAGCTACGGGATGATGCACCCTCCGTATTCAGCCATGCGATTTTCACCGGTCCTGCTGCCAACCTCCCCGTGACAGGCAGCTTCAACCGCTGCCTCGAAAGGGACGTTTCCTCCGGCGAATACTGCTCAAGAACCTTCCTACCCTTCGCTGCCGAGGACACAAGCGAGATTCCGCCCAATCACCTTCGCGGATAATACGGGATGGAAGGCAAAATGCCACCTTCGGGCCTTATTTTTCTTCAGATCCCCGGATAGCAGGTGGGCATTGGGGTGGTCGAATTTAAGCGCCGGTCGTGTGCCGGCTCCACGGACTCGAATACCTGCTCGGTACAGGGAATGCCAGAAGCCGCTGGGGGAAATACTTGCCCGCTTCCAGCGCCATGATGGTGTGGCGTGTCGCGCCCGCCTCTTTTGCCAGTCGATCTTGGGTCATTTCTCCCTGCTCGACACGGAGCCGGCGGAGGTAGTGTTTGATTTCCGGTGCGTGGCTAGGCATGGGATCCACTACGGTCGAGCACGATGGTCGTCAGGGCTTGCACTCCCAGGGCGAAAGCCATCGCCCACCAGACATCTTCCGCGAGGGTCCAGTCCGGCACGGTCAAGGCCGTGCCCCATCCCTGCCCAAAACCGATCGCGAGAATGATGCCGGTGAACGCTATCCGGCGCACGGTCAAACCCGCCCGTAGCGCCTTGTTGGGAATCTCGCGTGTTCCTGCATCCAAGGTTTGGCCTTTGAAATGACGCCGGCTGGAAGCTGGGAGTACCGTCAGGGCTAGCAGCGCACCTACAGAAGGGGTGGCCAGGGCCGTGCCCGGGAAATGCGATGAAAGTGCCCTCGGCGGCGACGACCAGCATCCCGACTCCCGGTGCCCGCCATGCCCCGTTTTCCCGGATCTGACCTGAATAGAAATAGGCGAAGAAGACTCGACCCTGCTTCAATTTTTGACGGGCTCCCGTTCCGAGACGATCACAACCTGCATGTCTCGGGCGAGGCGGACGATTCTCCGCAGCAGCGTATCCTGCAACAGCGGCACCCGAGAACGCCCTCGGGAACGAGCGAGGAAAATCTGGGTAATCTGATTGAGATGGGCAAAATCCACCAGCGTCCGAGCCGCATCATTTCCCTTCAGAATTCGCGTATCGATGCGCATATTGCGGGCAAAATTCATATGTTTCTCGATCGCTTCCCGGTCCGTATCGGGCATGAAGCTGATATCGCCCGAGGCATGCACGACAACGGCAAAACATTCCGCATCCAGATAATCGCTGACCCTTTTAGCTCGCCGGATCAGCATTGCCGTTTTCGGATCCGCCGTGACCAGGAGAAGGATCTTATGTTCCCTGTGACTGCTGCCGACTGTTTGTTGCGGAACAGCGGGACCTTCGTGCTCGGCCACGCGATGCTCGATTTCGTGTGCCGTTTCGCGTAGCGCCAGTTCACGCAGCGCGACCAGCGTCGACTCGCGGAAGAAATTCTGCAGCGCGCGCTCAACTTTTTCCCGATCGTAGATGACGCCTCGTTCCAGACGGTGAACGAGGGCGCGTGGCGACAGGTCGATAACCACCACATCATCCGCCTGCTGTACGACCCAGTCTGGAACCGTCTCGCGCACGCGAATCCCTGCGATCTGCCAAACCTGATCATTCAAGCTTTCCAGGTGCTGGACATTCATCGTGGTCAGGACATCGATCCCGGCTTCCAGGAGCACTTCGATATCCTCCCAGCGCTTGGCACGCGCTGAGCCCGGAACATTGGTATGCGCGAATTCGTCCACAAGGCATACCCGGGGCCTCCGCGCCAGAATGGCATCGGTATTCATCTCCTCGAAAACAGAGCCGCGGTACGGTATTTTCGCTCTTGGGATGATTTGCAGCCCTGCCGTCTTTTCTATAGTGTCCTTGCGGCCGTGAGGTTCAAAATAACCGATGACGACATCCACACCCTGACTCCTCAGTGCCTGGCCTTCCTCCAGCATCTTATACGTCTTGCCAACACCGGGCGCGTATCCCATGTACAGTCTCAGTTTTCCACGATTTTCGTTCGCCATGTCTGTGCCAACTAATGGGGAAAGATTCTTAAATCCATGCCCTGCGATTTGCGAATCAGCTTGTCCACTGGATCTTTCCAGGGCCATCGTCTCTGACTCTGGCTATGCCCGACAAAAAGCTGCGTGATGCCGCTCGATTTTGCAAAATCGAGCAGGGCGTCGACAGGATCCTCTCCATCCAGAATGACTACCTGCGCCCCGGCCGATCGTGCGATAACCAGCTTTTCTTCAAGTGCCGTTTTGTCTGCGGCCGAGAGATCCGCCTGTCTCACGTAGGCGACGATCCATTCACCGTGGAATCTCTCGGCAATCTTTTGAGCGATGTCGATCATTTCAGCGGCGTTGGCGCGGGGTGTGATGCAAACAAGAATTCGCTCCTGTGTCCCGTAACTCTGTTCTATACCGTGTTTCTCAAGATAGTCGATCAATTGATGATCAACGACATCGGCGGCCAGGACCAAAGTCATTTCGCGCAAAACGGTGAATTGTTGCTGGCGTTTTTCGTCGCTCATCTTCTGCTCGGGTGAGCGTCCGATTGGTTCTTCAGCCGGAGCATCGACAATCTCGATTTCGTCGGCGCTTGTTATAAACGACGTGGGCACAGTCTCGGTTACATGCTTGCCGGTGAGGGCCTCCACCTGTTCTCGCAGCTCTTCAACATATTGGATATTGATCGATCCAATCACCTTGATTCCGGCACTCACCAGCTCTCTCGCATCTTGCCAGCGCGTTGAATTGCGCAGTCCTGGTGGGTTATTGAAGGCCAGGCCGTCGATGACACAGACGGCAGGCCGGCGTTTCAGGATGGCGTCGATGTCCATTGTCAGGCCGCCGGGGAGTTTTTTGAGCGGGATGATTTCGAGCTTCTCACAAAGTCTCTGGACCTCCGGCGAAACCTTCGGCTGGACAGCGCCGACAATCACGTCCTGACCTCGCTCCCGGCGCCGGCGCGCCTCATCGAGCATTCGAAACGACTTGCCGACACCCGACGCATAGCCGAGGAAAATCTTGAGGCGTCCGTGAGAACTTGTTTCTTCGGCCTGGACTTCGCGCAGGAGTTCATCGGGCGTCTTACGGCGCATTTCACGGTTCATGGCGATAGATTATAGCGCGTTGGTCGTATTGATCCTAAGAAACAGATATGTCCAAAACCCAAAGCGGTCAGGGCATTACAAGCCCATGCGATGCCGATGCCATTCGGCGGTGTGAAACCAACACCACCCACAAAAGCCGCCCAGCGCTTCACCGCGAACAACGTCGCGCGCGGCAGCTGGGAGTTGTGGAAGACACTGTTGAGGGGCGCATGCTCTCCTCATGCGCCGCCATCGCCGAGCCGCCACGAGAGACCAGACCTGTCATGCGCAACAATTATTCGATCGAAATGTGAGAGTGGAGCTGGCATTTCTAAGCGTCCTCTGTTGTTTCACCTGATACTATCACTCCCGGAAAAATATGATCCGCACAACGAGCGATATGAATGTTGATTCGGGGCCCGGTTGCGGCTTGACCTGAACTCTCAACCTGCTGGTTCCGACTGCCGCCCTCACCTCGGCCACTATTTGCTCTTTCATAAAAAAAGGAAACCTCTAAGAAACTTCAAAGAAGAGACCTGTTCCCGTCCGCATTTATGCTGCGCTCAGTGTGTTACGCCTTCATCAATCGGGCCGCAACAGTTATGAATTATTTACGGGGAATACATATTGTTTATAAATATTGTGGGGCTTTTCATGGGAGTCTTAAGTGCTGGAATCTGAGCCAGGTCCCCATCGACCTTTTCGGGTGAGCGGGATTTTTCAAGGCAAAACCGTCAAGTGATTTTCCGAGTTCCACTATTTTAAAACCTATTTATTGTTTTTTCAGGAATTCTTCACGGGAACTTCACGCTCGCCCTTTTATACTTTTTAATACAGAATCCCCCCGGAACGATGGAAGT
>Ga0326728_10011636_pt1 | contig 19951 bp, 15 predicted proteins | sample MB3enrmetagenome_FD_207602 | JGI IMG/M metagenome (GOLD analysis project Ga0326728, IMG submission 207602) | Lab enriched peat soil microbial communities from McLean, Ithaca, NY, United States - MB31MN | ecosystem: Environmental > Terrestrial > Soil > Wetlands > Peat | place: USA: New York... | reverse complement strand
GGAGCACAGTGGAACGCCCCGGCGGTGTATTGGTTCTTTGGCGGAGACGACCCTGACGAGTACGCCAAGGCCAAGAAGGAAGGCAAACTTAATACACTGCCGACCAATCACAACCCGCGCTTCGCACCGGTTTTGCACCCCACTCTGGAGACAGGAGTCAAAGCTCTGGTAGTTGCGGCACATGCTTGGATGGCATCATGAGCGGAGTTCTGGCTGAAGGGCAACATCTGTTCGGGACATTCGCGGTGGTGCTCGATCTGATCGGTAGTCTCGTCTTTGCTTTGAGCGGAGCCGTAGCCGGCGTCAAGAACAGGCTTGACTTGTTTGGACTTATGGTCCTTGCCTTTGCGGCAGGCAATGCGGGCGGAATCACCCGCGACCTGCTTATCGGCGCTGTGCCGCCCGTAGCTCTCACCAATTTGAACTATCTCTGGATTTCTATCTTTGCGGGGTTTGTAGCCTTTTTCTGGTATCGCAAGATCGACGTTCAGGGCAAGCCGATACTTTTTTTAGACGCCGCTGGCCTGGCGCTGTTCGCTGTCACCGGGACGCAGAAAGCTCTGGCTGCTGGATTGAATCCGGTGATGGCGGCGCTGCTGGGTATGTTGACCGGAATTGGGGGCGGCATCGTACGCGATGTGCTCGTGACTCAAACGCCCGTAGTCCTCCAATCAGATCTCTATGCTGTTGCGGCGCTGGCAGCCGGCGCTGTCGTCGTGATGGGGCACTTGCTCCACCTCCCTCCGTTTGTGGGAATGCTCATCGGCTCGGCGCTTTGCTTGGGAATCCGTCTGATGGCGATACTGCGAGGCTGGCATCTTCCCATGGCAAGGCCGCCACAGTGAAATATGCCTCGTCATATTTTTTAAACCAACCCTAAAACGCAGTCGGACATGATTTACGCACGTTCGGCATTCCAAGAGGTTTTTTCGGATGGATTCGACCCGGAAACGTGGGTCGGCTCCAGTTGGGGGCCAAGTTGACGGATTATTCAGGTTCAAATGTCTGTTACCCCGCATCTCAATTCATCGTTAGCCGGATAAAGAGGAATTATGGCCCCAACACGTGAACAGAAATCATCGGTATCCGAAATAAAAGAGCGATTTGACAATGATGTTGGACGATTTTCAAACCTCGAAACCGGACAGACTGCTGTAATTGACGCCCCATTAGCAATGGAGTTGATTACACAAGCGGCGTTCAAGTCGGCCATCAGCATACAAAGAGTTTTGGATATCGGCTGTGGCGCGGGTAACAACACCATAAAACTTTCTCAATACGTTTCACCTTTTGATTGTGACCTTATTGACCTCAGCTTACCAATGCTGGAGAAAGCTCGTGAGCGGATTGCAGTGGTCAACGCCGGAAAAATAAGAATATTTCATGTCGATTTTCGTGAAGCCGTTTTGCCGGAACAAAAATATGATGTCATCCTTGCAGCGGCTGTTTTACATCATTTGCGTGATGATCAGGATTGGGAGTCAACATTTAGAAAGATCTATCGGCTAACAGCCCCAGGGGGGAGCGTATGGATTACGGACCTTGTGTCTCATGAAACCAACCCAATTCAATCTCTAATGTGGAAAAGATATGGCGATTATCTTTACTCTTTGGGTGGAGAGGATTATAGAGCCAAGGTCTTTGACTATATCGATAAGGAAGATTCACCGAGGTCAGTAACTTATCAATTGGATCTTCTTCGTAAAGTAGGATTCAGTTATGTTGAGCTTTTACATAAGAATTCCTGTTTTGCAGCTTTTGGTGCAATAAAAACCGGCTAACAAGGTGCATGAAATGGACGTCGAAAGTAACGATGAGATATCTTAAATATCACGCATTGGGGAACGACTACATAGTATTGCGCCCAGAGTCTTTTCAAGTTGTGCTGTCTCAGGCGGTATTACGCCTCATATGTCATCGCAACTATGGCATAGATTCGGATAGTGTCCTTTATGGTCCGGTGGATAGCAAGTCATGCGATTTCGGTCTTCGCATATTCAATCCAGACGGAAGTGAAGCGGAAAAGAGCGGGAACGGCCTTCGAATCTTCGCACGATCACTTTATGACGAGGGGCTTGTAGGGGAAGAACCTTTTTTAGTGGAAACCCTCGGCGGGATTGTCTCGTGCAAAGCTGATAATGGAGGTGGAATTGTTGCCGTCCACATGGGGGAAGTGAACTTCAATAGTCAGACTATTCCTGTTGCAGGACCACCGCGCGAAGTTTTGAATGAAGACATTTGCATAAGCGGAAAGGCCTTCAAATTCTGTGCTGCGACAATTCCAATATCTCTCCTCTGAACCATGAGAACTTAGCTTTTTAAAGAATCAGTGTGTCCGAATCATACAGTTACCTCCGCGTTTCGAGATCATTTGAGGAGAAGTCTATCCGACTTCTCCTCTCTTAACCGTGATCATCCGTACAAATTCTGAATCCATCCGGTCGCCTCAGTGTCGCTGATTTTCCCGAGGTAACGCTGAGTTGTTGACAGATTGGCGTGTCGGAGAATCACCTTGCTCACGATTTCGATTGGAACGCCGGACCTGGAGGCATACGTTGCGGCATGTCTTCTGAGATCGTGTGGCAACGGCCAACCTAGAGGCTGTCATCGAGCACTTTATCGAACTGAAGCGATCTAAACTTCAGTATGCTTCTCAATGCAACTGATCAGGTTCTTCAATTGCACCGGCTTGGCCAGAAATGTATGGTGACCGATGAAGCTGCCGGTGGGTCCAGTTTCTACGGGGGTGACGATAGCCGTCAAGAAGATTACCGGCGTATCCTTGAGCTCATGTGTTGCCGCCAGTTGGGCGGCGATATCTCCTCCGTCGACATCCGGCATCATCACATCCAAAATGACAAGATCGGGCTTGAACTGTTTGGCCGTGGAAATTGCCCTGTTCCCTTGGTTTTCTTCCATCACCGAATACCTTCCGGTCGCTTCGAGCCCTCTTTTCACCATGTGTGTCAGGCTGACTTCATCATCAACAACGAGAATTTTCTTTTTCATGCCGATACATCCCTTTTTTCTGGTTTGAGAAGTATGGTCACTTGCGCGCCGCCATCTTTGCGGTTCTTTATGCCGATCCAGCCAGTATGCAATTCCATGATTTTATGGCACACGGAGAGGCCAAGGCCGGTCCCCTTTCCAACCGGCTTGGTAGTGAAAAACGGGTCGAAGAGTTTGCCGATCTTGTCTTCGGGCACGCCGGTCCCCGTGTCAAAGATGTCTGCGATCACCACGCTGTCACCCGGCGCAAACTGCGTCAAGGGCGGTGAAAAACTGTCAAAGGCCCCCTCAGTGAGAAGACTCTGGGAGGTGACCACAGTGAGCTTTCCGCCTCCCTCCATCGCGTGGGTTCCGTTAATGAACAGGTTTATAAAAACCTGCTGAATCTTGCCGCGGTCCACAGGGACTGGAGGAATCTCGGGGGACAGCCGGCTTTCGACGATTATGTGCTCTTTTATGATCTCGTGTTTGACAAGGTTGAGGGCCTCCTCGATGATTGGATTCAGAGGCTGAGTCTTCAGGTCGAGTTCTTCGAATCTGGAATAGTCGACGAGTCCCTTGATTACTCTATCCGCCTTCTTGATCGCCTCATCCATTTCTTCGATCGTTTCTGCCGCAGCCTTATCGCCGGCGCTGGAAATCGCAAGATAGTCTATCCCCAGTTGAAGCACTGCGAGGGGGTTCTTAACCTCGTGAGCGACGCCGGCGGCCAGCCTCCCCAGGGACTCCAGCTTTTCAGCCTGAATAAGCTCCAACTGGGTCTTCCGGAGCTCCTCATGGGAAAATGCCAGTTGGTCATACGCTTGCCTCAGACTGTCATACTGCAGGTCGATCCAGGTGAAGAGAAGACCCGTAACAGCCCCGACAAGCATGAAGACGCCGCCTCGCATCAGCCAGTTTGCACAGTCCTGAGGAATACCGGTGTGGACATCGAGAGGCATGAAGGGTCCGACCACCAGGCCTGCGGCCAAAGCCGCCGCCGCGCCTCCCGGCATCCGGTAGGCTGCAGCCGCGAGTATGATCGGAAAATACATGGTGTTCAGCCAAACAAAGGAAGTGCCGCCCGTTGCGTACACAAGCACCCCGACCAACGCAATAAAAAGCGCTATGAATAGGACCGCGGCGACCGCTCTGCGCCCCCTCGGTTTTCTCCACCTTTCAATCAAGGTATTGAATTCATAAGTATCGGTCATTGCAACAGTTCCCGTATGACTGCAACCTCCCGCCGGCGCAATGAAGACGACCCTAAAGCCGATACAGAAGGTCGAAAGGGTTGGTGGGCAAGAGAAGCATAAATCCTACCGCATAAGATCGGCGCCGGATGACAAATGCTTAACGAAAAAGTAGCAAGGATTGAGGGATTGAGGAATTGAAGGATTGAGGGATTGAGGAATTGAGGGATTGAGGGATTGAGGGATTGAGTGATTGAGGGAAGCGCGATTGTGCACTTCACAAACCTGGACGCGCTTGGACGCACGAATTAATTTATGTAATAGCGTAACAAAGGAGGAACGCTATGCAATCGTCGATGAGATTATTGCTTCTGGTGCTTGGGGTCTTGTTGCTTGCAAGCGCTGTCGAAGTGTCGGCCTCAGGGATGTCGGACGAGGAGACCTGCGCCGGCACAGGTACTGCTGACGAAAGAATGGCGGCCTGTACACGTGCGATCGCATCAGGACAGCTTTCAACAGTCGCGCTTGCGGCTACCTATTACAACCGCGGCATTGCGTGGATACAAAAAGGAGACAGCGACAAGGCAATAGCAGATTACAACGAAGCGATCCGCCTCAATCCGCAGTACGCTCTGGCCTACAACAACCGCGGCAATGCGTGGCAACAAAAAGGAGACAGCGGCAAGGCAATAGCAGATTTCAACGAAGCGATCCGCCTCAATCCGCATGACGCTTTTGCCTACTACAACCGCGGTATTGCGTGGAGGAATAAAGGAGACTACGACAAGGCAATAGCAGACTACAAAGAAGCGATTCGCCTCAATCCGCAGTACGCTCCTGCCTACTACAACCGCGGCGATGCGTGGGACCAAAAAGGAGACAACGACAAGGCAATAGCAGATTACAACGAAGCGATTCGCCTCAATCCGCAGTACGCTCCCGCCTACTACAATCGCGGCAATGCGTGGAAACAAAAAGGAGACAACGGCAAGGCAATAGCAGATTTCAACGAAGCGATCCGCCTCAATCCGCACGACGCTCCTGCCTACTTCGACCGCGGTATTGCGTGGTTTAACAAAGGGGATTTCTCTTCTGCGGCGTCAGATATTACGCAGTCGCAGCAACTTAAGCCCGGTACATACACCGCCATCTGGTTGTATCTTGCCCGCACGCACAGCAACAGCGATGCCAAGACAGAACTGACAATGGACACCAGGGCCATGGATGGGAAGAAATGGCCCGCCCCCGTAGTGGCGCTATATCTGGGCGAGGCTGACTCCAACACAGTCATCTCTCAGGCTGCCGATCCTGACGCACAAAAGCACACAGAACAACTGTGCGAGGCCAATTTCTACGTGGGAGAGTGGCACTTACTGCGCAAGGAGGAACAACAGGCCCGTATGTTCTTAACCAAGGCGCAGAACGAGTGCCCGAAGGCCTTTAGGGAGTATACCGGTGCTGTTTCGGAGTTGCAGCGGCTGAAGTGATGAAGGAGAGTTCTCAAAACCGTTACCGTTCACCGCAGAGCACGCTGAGAACGCGGAGAAGAGACCATAAAATGATTTATCCTTCTGGTCTTCCGCCTAGTTAGAGCGTGTTTTTGGAGAGATTTTTTCCCGGGCCTTTTGCCTATATTTATTCTCCGCGATCTCTGCGGTGAACGCTTATTGTCTTATGCGGCTTTCTCCAGCGCCAAACCCCATTCTGAAGCCGCTTCCCGGTGCTGGGGGTCAGCCGGTGCTGGGGGTCAGGTCTCCGTTTGACCTATTCTACAGATTCGTGATTATTTTGATGCACGGGTAGACCATTACGTTACGGTGTTTCCCGGTTCTCTGAAGCACGGAATGCGGGGGCTGGGGTCACAGTCTAGGCTTAAGATTATGGTCAAACGGAGCCTTGCCCCCTTTTTCAATATGTCACCTCAAATGGAAAGGCAGAGCCAATTAAACTGACTCCGCCCCCTTCGCGGGTTTTATAAAAATGAAACGGCTTATTATTGCCGTTTCCTGGAAAACTATTTCAGCGAGAAGGAGAAGATGACGCCGTCGTTTTCGGCGCCCCCGCCTTCGGCCATCCCGTAAAGATTTTCTCTCGAAAGGATGAGGCTGCCGTAAGGATATGCCCCATCCGTCGTCACATCAGTGAAGCTGTGCAGGACAGCATATTGGCCGGTTTTGATGTTGAACCCGAAAATCGTGCCATAGCCGTTGGTGCCTCCGTCTCTGTTCATTCCGTAAAGATTTTTTCCCGAAAGGAGGAGGCGGCCCAATATAGGTCCTTCCCCATCCTCCGTCACGGTCCCGAAGCTGTGCAGGAGCGTTATTTGCAAGGTTTTGGTGTTGAACTCGAAAATCGTGCCGTAGTTATAGGCTCCCCCGTCAGCGGTCATCCCGTAAAGATTTTTTCCCGAAAGGATGAGGCTGCCGTAAGGACCTGCCGCGTCCTCCGTCCCGCCTTTGAAGCTGTAAAGTACCGTCAATTGACCGGTTTTGGTGTTGAACTCGAAAATCGTGCCATAGCCATTGGCGCCCCCGCCTTCGGTCATCCCGTAAAGATTTTTTCCCGAAAGGATGAGGCTGCCGTAGGGATTTTCCCCGTCTCCCCCCCCGAAGCTATGCAGGAGCATATATTTGCCGGTTTTGGTGTTGAACTCGAAAATCGTGCCATAGTTATAGGCTCCCCCGCTTTCGGTCATCCCATAAAGATTTTCTCCCGAAGGGATGAGGCTGCCGTAAGGATGTTCTCCATCATCCGTCACAGTCCCGAAACTGTACAGGACCGTGTATTTGCCGGTTTTGGTGTTGAACTCGAAAATCGTGCCGTAGTTATAGGCGCCGCCTGCTTCAGTCATTCCGTAAAGAGTTCTCCCCGAGAGGATGAGGCTGCCGTAAGGATCTTCCCCATCATCCGTCACGGTCCCGAAACTGTACAGAACCGTATATTTGCCGGTTTTGGTGTTGAACTCGAAAATCGTGCCGTAGTTATAGGCGCCTCCGCTTAAAGTCATTCCGTAAAGATTTTTCCCCGAGAGGATGAGGCTGCCTAAAGGATATCCCCCAGCATCCACCACGGTCCCGAAGCTGTGGAGCACATTGAAGGAAACAGCACCGGATGCCGGCGTCCCAGCCCGTGCAAAGGCCACACTGCCAGTCGGTCCGCTCATACACAGGAGACCAAGGACCACAAGTGACCATAAATGGTTTTTCATCGCCGAGACCTCCTCTCGCTTTTTCGTATTCGTTGCGAGTGTTACAGCCAGCTTTCCTACGGCTAACAGTTATAACAATCGAGCTATTTTGAAGGCGTTTCCTATCCTGAGTAATTCCAAACCGGCACCGTCACTCTTGGTAAGTAGCTCAACTATCACGAAGTTAACCATGCATCAGAGATGTGGATAGTGGAATCCAGCGAAAGAGCTGGCGCCGGAAGGGTGCGGCGGGGATAAGGTAGAAGCCGTAATAAGTTGCTGTGAGGCTTAGACTCTCCCGCTATGGGCAAGCGGAACCGCCTGAGAATAACCCGTCTTCCCACATTCGCAGCCTGCCCCATATCTCAACCCGTCCGCCTCCAGGCCCGGCAGCCACAACGGGACTGGCAGCGGCATCGGTATCGGCAGCAGCAGAGCTAACGTTAGAAATGCTGGGAGTCAAGTCTGCGTTTGACCTATTCTACCGATTCGTGATTATTTTGATGCACGGGTAGACCATTACGGTGTTTCCCGGTTCTCTGTAGCACGGAGTGTAGGGGCTGGGGTCACAGTCTAGGCTTAAGATTATGGTCAAACGGGGACTTGACCCCTTTTCCCAATCGTTTCGAATCGTAATTTTCCTTTTTCAAGGGGTGACCCCTTTGTTTTTCCATACCGCATCAAGATAAAAGTTTTAACATTTAGTACCAGATATCGGATTGTTGTCAACACTCTGAAACGTAAGTCCACAAATGGGTATTTCAGTAGACTTTTACCCAATTCCTACCCTCCCGAATCCCACTTGACATTGGATGTGATCGTGACACGATGCAGAACTGGTGTGGTTTATTCTCCGCCTTGTGATCTGTTCCCAAAAATAGAAGGAATACTATAAAATGAGACCGTTCAAGGGGATCTTTGGCAGGGTGTTCAAAATTTTCATGACAACGGCTCTGCTAGTCCCAGCCTTGGCGATCAGCGCAATGGCTCAATACACCATCACCGATCTCGGGACCCTCGGCGGGAGTTACAGCATAGGTTACGGCATCAACAACTCTGGAGAGGTCACGGGATTTATCTATACTGCGGGAAATCCCCACGCCTTCCTCTACACTCCAGGGGTCGGAATGCAAGATCTCGGAACTCTTAGCGGTGGCAGTCAAAGCCTCGGTGCCGGCATCAACAACTCCGGACAAGTCACGGGAAACGGCGATGTGGATGGACTTGGCGGCTACGCCTTCCTATACACTCCGGGGACGGGGATGCAAGATCTCGGAGCACTCCCCGGCGCCAGTTACAGCCATGGGTGTGGTATCAACGACTCCGGACAGGTCACGGGGTTGTCTTCAATTCCTACTGGAGGTGGGTATCACGCTTTTGTCTACACTCCAGGGACTGGAATGCAAGATCTCGGAACACTCCCCGGCGGCAGTAACAGCGAGGGTATGAGTATCAACAACTCCGGACAGGTCACGGGATACGCCAGTCTTGCCAATGGCAACTATGACGCATTCCTATACACTCCGGGAACGGGGATGCAAGATCTCGGAACACTCACCGGCTACAATACCAGCAAGGGTTACGGTATCAACAACTCCGGAGAGGTCACGGGAGGCTCCCTTATTACTGGAGGTGGAGAGCATGCCTTCCTCTACAGTCCGGGAACAGGGATGCAAGATATTGGTACCCTCGGCGGCGATTTCAGCGAGGGTCATGGTATCAACAACTCCGGGCAGGTCGTGGGATGGTCTTGGACTGCCGGAAACGCCGTCACAGACGCCTTCCTCTACAGTAATGGGCAGATGACGGACTTGAATACTCTTATCGACCCCTCGTCAGGATGGACGCTCATAGACGGTTTTGGGATCAATGACTTGGGGCAGATCACAGGGGATGGGATTATCAACGGGCAACAGCACGCCTTCCTCATGACGCCGCCCGGCTCCCTGACGGTCACGATCAGCCCGGCTGGTGCTGTGGGTGCCGGGGCGATGTGGAACGTGGACGGGGGAAGATGGCAGGCGAGCGGGGCGGTTGTACCGAACCTGAGCGTGGGATCGCACACGGTCGCCTTTAGCGGCGTGCAGGGTTGGACAACACCTCCCAGCCAGACGGTAACCATCGCGAACGGGCAGACCGCTTCCGCAGTCGGCACATATACACCTTTCTTTGCAGCCATTTTTACCGCAAGTACTACCAGTGGCAAAGCACCCTTGAAAGTACATTTTACAAACTGTTCTGCGGGAAGCTTCACAAAATGGCTATGGCACTTCGGAGACGGCGAGACAAGTAAAATCTGGAACCCGACCCATACCTATAATAAGGCCGGCGTCTTCACGGTGACGCTTGCCATGACAGGAGCCAAGGGAACATGCACCTGTGATCAACCTGGCCTCATCACGGTCTACGCTGCGCCCAAGGCAAACTTCTCCGCCGTACCCAGGGCGGGGGATGCTCCCCTGACGGTGAATTTTACCAATGAATCCAGCGGCATCGTCACGAACTGGCTGTGGAACTTCGGAGACGGCACGACAAGCACGGATGCGAACCCGACTCACACCTACAATAGTCCCCGGACCTACGAGGCAAAGCTTACTGTATACGGGCCGGGGGGAGCCGGTTCCAAGACTGTGAGTATAATAGTGAAGAAATGATCTGAAGGTGTGCACTCGTGAAACAGGGGGCACCCATTAAAAAGGAATATTCCGCCTTTAGCCCCTTAGTCTGCTCACGAAAATATTTCTCCGATCCCAATCGTTGCGAATCGTAATTTCCCTTTTTCAAGGGGTGACCGCTTTGTTTTTTATGCCGGGAATTTCGGTGACATCGGCGAGGACCTTGGCACCGAGCGATTTGGCCTTCTCGGTAGAGGCTGCAATGTCGTCCATGAGGACGTACGGCACCCACTGAGGCAGCGCATCCGGCATTGGGCTCTTCCCCGTTCATACCTTTTCCAGGGCAGTTTGCGCTGGTTCCACCTCCACCTCCATCCGGACCGGAATGGCTTTTTAAATATGAAGTCTGGAAAGTATCAAGTAAGGGCGGGTTCACTCAGAAAGAACCGGTCGGATTTCGGGGGATTTGAGCCTGACAATTGAAAAGGTGGGGATCGATCAGCAACGGAGTTAACATATTAAAATTATTTTCGTTATGCAGTCCGGCCACATAAGGATTTCTCAGTGGCAAGAAGCGTTGACTTTAGCTAAGCCTGAGCTGATTTGACGAGTTTATTATGTACAGGGGCAGGAAATGTGAGCCTTTGGTTGGCGCCTATTCTGCCGGGGGATACTCGATGATGGAGATCAGGGAGTAGCCTTTAAGGGAATTAGTTTGCCCGATGGACCCTGCGTTTGCCGTTTATTACCGGCTCAAACTGTTAGGATTGACGACAAATCCCTCTTTGGTTGCCGCGAACTTCAAGCGGCCGTCAAAGCAGAGGATTGTCAATCTTTCCGGATCTTCTTGGGAACCCACCAAGGCAGCCCCCAATTGACACGCGTCAGCAGCCCGCAAAGAATGAACCTCCAGAAGCCTTAAGGCCCTCGCGCGCACTCTATCAACCGCTGTGACCTCGTCGGCCCTGCTCACAATGCTTGCAAGACGTTGCTTGGCTTTCTCGAATTCCTCAGCGCCTATAAGCCCATCCCTTACTCTCCGGCACAATGCACTGACCACCTCAACGCGACTCAAGCACCAGATCAGCATTCTCGGGTCATCGGCTACCACTTTGATGCAATATTCCGTGTTTTCTTCATTGATGAGCAAGGGAACGATTGCCGAAGAATCCCAGAACTTCATCTCCCACCTTCTCTTTCTTCGAGAAGGGCTTGCAAGACTCCCTTGCCGGCAGGCATCTTATCTTTATCAAAGAAATCAGGTGGAAAAGCCTCCCTATCCTGCGCCCTCGTGATCAAGCCAAGGCGTTCGGCCTCTTCTATCCATGCCGCTTCTTTCTCTGCTCCGGCCGATTTGGAGACATGAACTATTCTGGCAACAGGAGTTCCTCGGTCCACTATTTCCACGTCTTCTCCTCCACGCACCAACCTGATAAAATGGCTCAAGCGGTTCTTGGCCTCGGATATACTGGCACGAATCACAGGGGCACCCTCCATACTTTATGGCCTTAAGATCTCTTTTAACATAGCTATAATAGCTATTATTATAGCTAACGTCAAGAATGGAGATGCAACCATGGATTCTTCAGAGGACGCAGAGAACGACGGAGGAAATTATACTTCATTATTGGAAGTGGTGTCAAACACAAAACGAAGTGCAAAGATCATCTCGCGCGGAGGCGCGGAGGCGCGGAGAGACGGCGGCCCAGAAATAGAAAGAGTACATTATTGCTTCAGGTCTCGTAGTAATGATTCATCTTATGAAGTACGACGGCACCCAAAATTAAGTGATTGAATTTACAATGCAGCTTGCGTGGCGGCCGCCAATTGTGGGCGGTCCCAAAGAATAATCGTACGGCGGGCGAACAGCAAGATCGAGCGCTTTCAGGCAGCTATCTCCTGTTTGCAGGGGCATCCGGGCCTGCCTGATAACTGAAATCACAAACAGAGGCTGCTTTGGCCGGGGTCACCGGTCAAGAGGTGTTGGCGCCTTGATATCTTGTTGGAGCACCACATCATCTCACGCGGAGACGCGGAGAGACAGCGGCCCGGAAATAGAAAGAGTACATTATTGCTTCAGGTCTCGTAGTAATGATTCATCTTATGAAGTACTACGGTACCTAAAATTAGTAACTTTAGGGGCTCAATGGAGGTGTTTCGGGCAAAAATCCGATCCCAACATGAAGTCCGGTGGCATAGCGCAGAAGTCGATGCATTATTCCAGTTGAATCTGGAGGAATTTCCGGCGATTTGGAGAGATTATGGAGAAAGATGAAAAAGCCATAAACGAAACAAGTAAAAAAAGCGCGTAAGGGCCTCTCTGAAGAGTCTGAAACGGCTCTTGCGCCAGTCTGAGCAGGCGATCGGAAGGACCTCGATGCTCAGTCCCGCCCTCCTGGCCCTGTAGAGCAAGTCCAGGACATAATTTGTGTCCTCGCTCATTCCCGGCAACAGGGGCCGCGCTGAAGACACCCTGTAGGCTTTTGCGCCAATGGAATAATCGTCATAAGGCAGGCGCAGAAGAACCCTGGCGCACAGGATGAAAAGCTTGCTCCCAAGAAGCCTCACAGGAGAGCGGCTTTGTTCGCCTGACTTTTTTGAACCGACCACCATGTCGGTCGTTCGGAGCAAATCCAAAGCACTGGTTATGAATTCGAGATCAACCGAGAGGTCCATATCCATGGAGATGAGGAAGGGGGCCGAAGCCAGTCCTGCCGCTATTTTGAAGATCTCCCCTACGGCGCCGCGGCTGTCTATGTGAAAGAACCTGATGCGGCCCGGCCGGATTGATTCGATCATCCTGCCTATCTCGACGGTTGCGTCAGTGGAACCGTTGCTTCCGATGATGAATTCGGCGTCAATTCCCTTATCCTGAAAAAATAGGAGCAGTTTGCGGAGGTTCGGGATAAGAGCGTCCTGCTCGTTATAGACGGGTATGGCCAAGGAAAGGGCAGGTGGTTCCGGAGAGCCAGGTGAATTTTGCAATACAGTTTGCATTGAAATTTCACGCATTTCCGAAGGGGGGGCAGGTCTTGGAAATTCCGGCGCCGCTTTGCCGGGTGGAGTGAAAAAGGAGAGCATGCCGGACAAAAAGCCGGCAAAGAGGCGGAAGGATGCAGCAGGGTTTGCGCCGCTGCGGAAGACGTCCAACAGATACGCAGGGCGCAGGTAGAACTTGAGGAACTCTCTGGTCAGGTCTGGACTGTTGCCCGCCGCCTCAGTCCAGCCGGAACCGCACCATGGCTCATGCTCGAAGGCTTTTCCGAGGGAAGTTCCCGGATAAGGCGTTACTCTGTGAAACGAGGCATAGGAGAGAGGCAGTTTGCGGGCGAATCGCCCCGTTTCTCTCCGGTCAGATGCAGTCTCCCATGGAAATCCAAACAGAAAGAACCCGGCTGCCGCAATCCCAGCCTGTCGAGTCTCCAGGACAGCCCGCTCGATTCGGGCGTTCGAGAGAGGCTTTCCGACAAGTTTTCTAGTCGTTTCAATGCCGCTTTCGATGCCGTAATGAATCAGAGAGCAGCCCGATTTTCGCATTTGCCGAAGCAAATCAGCGTCCACAGCATCGATGCGAGTCTGGCAGCACCAGCGCAAACCATACTTGCGCAGTATCTCGCATAACTCGAGGGTCCTTTCCCGCAGCATCGTAAATTCGAGGTCGATGAAGCAAACGGTTTCGAATCCCAGTGAAAGCACAAGTTCGAGTTCCGAGGCGACCTGGAGGGGGTCTTTCATACGGACCCTTGACCCATACATGGTCTTGAGGCAAAACGCACAACGGTTTGGACAGCCGCGGGCGGTCTCGAGAACGGCAAGTTTTTTTCCGAGCAATTCGTACTCATACATTTCAGGGCGGACGAGCGAGTAGGCCGGAAGCGGCATAGTGCCAAGGTCTGCAAGAGGGGCAGGGGGGCCGCTTTGTAATTTGCCACCCTCTGTCCAATGGATGCCCGGTACGCCCGACAAAGGGCTATTTTGGTCAAGAGCGCTGAAAAGAGCGGGTCCCGATACCTCAGGCTCTCCGGACATTATCACGCCGGCGCCTGTCAGCTCCGCCATCCTCGAGGGAAAGAGGGTCCCGTGAACTCCGCATAAGATGAGTTTTTCTTGCGGTATGGACCTGGTCAACCGGACGAGGTGCGTGAGGTCGAGGTTCGGGCACTGCCATCTGTCGAGGGGCGAGGTATTGACTACCACCCAGTCAGCCGCTGCCGTCAACCTGTACAGGCGATTGGGCGAAAGCCCATCGGCCCGCGCGTCTTGCAAAACTACGAAGTGCCCGCAGTTTTGCAAGATGGCCGCAAGGTTGAGCATATCAAGGGGGGGCCAGCGACGGTTATAACGCTGGGAGCGCATTTTCCCACCCCATGAAGGGTTTATCAGCAGAATTTTCAACAAGACCTCCGAGGTCCAAATTTACAGCTTACAGGCGAAGCGCCGGATTAATGATGCAGTTTCTGTCCGGCCCAATTGAAAAAACGAACGATCAACCCGGAGGGGGCAGGGGTGGCTAAGCCCGGATAGGGTCCTGCTTCCCACTCCTTATCCTGAGCGATGACGGCCATGCATTGTCTCAAATGGGCCTGGGCCTCGGCGGACTCCGGCGCATCGAAATTGCCGTTAAGCCATTTAGTGAAGAGGTTGGAAGCTTCCTGGAACCTGTTCATGTGAAAAGAACAATAGGCAAGAGAAAGAATGCCTTGATTGGCGGTTTTCTTATCAGCAGAGAAGGTGAGCCCACTGTAAAGATTGTAGGCCTCGAGATATCTGCCGGATGCGAGCAGCGCTTTGGCCTCCAGAAAGATGGCGTCAGCTCCAACCATCTGCGCCAGATGCAAGCCCGCCTGTTCTGTAGCGCTATTTGGGGGCCAAGTAAAGAGCGCCTGCCGAAAAAACCTCTCTGCATCCTCTCTTTGGTCCATGTTGAGACACGCTTCCCCCATCCAGTTGAGGCTTTCTGCGTAAATACGATTATCGGGATTGTTTTTCATGTAGTTCTCTAACATCGGACGCAAATCGCTCCACCTTTTCTCGGCTTTCATCACCAGCGCCTTGTACGATACGCAGTAGTCGAGTACCGAGGAAGGTCCGAATTTTAACATGCATTCGTCCAGGAGTTTAAGGCCCTGCATAATTTGGCGGGATTGCGAAAGACCTGGCGAGGTTTGAGACGAAGACCCGCCGGGGTTGGATTCGTCAACGATGTTTGTCAGCTTTCCTGCTGCAAGGTCGTATAAAAGAATCGGGTCACGATGATTCCGCGTCAATATTGCCAGAGGAATAATAGCGGCCAACAGGGCCAATACGGCGAAGAACCTCGCGTTTGCCCCTATTCTTGCGGTCCGGGGGGACCGGGATTCGGTCTGGTCAGGGTCTTTGCCTCCGGTACCTCTTTTGCGCCCTAAAATCCAGCGCGGCCCCCATGCGGAGAAAGGGGTTAAATGGTTGGTCCGGGTAAGGAGGGCCTTGAGTATTAATACCAGGATGGTGAGCAGGGACAGGATTTTTCCCCACAGGTAAATCCCGGCGCCGGTGTCGAACGTGAGGACTACCCTGGAGGTTTGCGGTACCAGGAGCATAAAAGCCGGAGAGGCCAGGTAAAGTTCACCGGCGCCCTCGGTAATACGCCAGTCCGGGTGATATGAGACTTTTATCCAGAGCGGATGGCCCGGCTTCGAGGTATTGATTGTGATCTTTTGATCTTCCAGGGTGGCGTTCGCTAGAATTACTTCATCGCCGGTAATTGGGGTTTCGGCAATGCGTTCGGGCCTCCCATCGTAAGTCTGCAGGTCCTTCCAGAAATTACCGGGTGAATCTTCCGACGCCACAACAAGAGGTACCCTCAAAGAGGATTTGCGGAACCATTCGAACTGAACGTTTTTCCAGTCTTTTGGGAGAATTCGTAAAGGTCTGAATTTCAGAGGCTCCACATAGGAATTGTCGGATCGCCTGACCCGATAAATCCTGTAAGGCGGGAATTCCATAGTAAGCTCATAGAGAGGCGAATAGTCAAGCGCATTGGCGATATTGCCGGAGGCTGCAATGACCTGGCTGACGTTGAACAGACGCAGATGAGCGGCCGCGCGGTCCGGATCAGGCCGTGAATAGTAATACCGGGAAAAGGGGGAGGGCGGGTTTTGAGTCAACTCCGATTGAATATAAAAGACGAATGGCGAACTAGAGCTCGATTGCATGTAAAGCCCTTCGAGCGTTGACCTGCCTGAATAGTACGCGAGCAGTTCGAAAGCCCTCAGGCTCCCGGCGTCGTTTGTTATTTCATTGTGCTCGTAAACCACCCGGGGGCTGTTTGCATCTCCGCGCAAGTAATCATTCACCAGGCGGTAGGAGTCCCAGAGAGGCTTGGATTCCATGCCGGAATAATTCCACCTGATCCACGAATCTATGGCACAAGCCCTGGTCAGCGTAAGGGCTATAACTGCGGCACAAAATGCAGCCAGCCACAGGTTTGGGCGTGGCAGACGCGATAAGAGCCTGCCCCAGCCTACTGCGCCAAGCAGCACGAGCATTATCTGGGCGAAAGGCAAAAAGCGGATATCGACAAGTCCCAGGGTGGTGGCCAGGCTGAAACCGAGCAGCGCCATTGCAAACTGCCAGAATAGATAGAATTCGGGACTGTCGATTGATTCATGAAAGATAGCAGTTAATCCCTTGCCCTGCGCAAAGTGGTTGCGAATGCCCGAGAAAGCGACAATTAAAGTCCCTGCAAACGAAGGCCACAGAAAAGGCGGTGCTATTGCCCTCCAGTGTTCAAAATGCCAGGAATGCGCGAATGGCGTATCCCAGGGGATGCGCCAGAGGACAGGGAGCAGCCAGAATGCGGCAAGTCCGAACGCTGCAGCATGGAGCTGGAGAATGTATCGGAAGTTGCCGCCCCGCAGAATGAAATAGGACGTCCCCATTGCGGACTGGAGAAGAGGATATCCGCTGCTCAAGGCTATCGAGGCTTCAAGGGCGGAACTGCCGAACGAAGATCTGCGGCCGGCGATGTCCGCATATAGTTTTCCGGTGAAAATGATGTATAGAATGGTCGAAATTCCGAAGGCGAACTCGCCGGCAAGGGTGCTGAAGATGTTTGCTCCCCACATCGAATTCTCAGTCATGAAAAGGAACGGGAGCGACATTACCGCGCCGATTGCTGCGGTATTCTGTCCATAGCCAAGACGCCTAAGGCACAGGTAGAGGGCAGCAGGCAGAGGGATAATAGCCAGAAGCGTAACGAGCTTGAAGGCGATCTTGAAGGAAAGGACCAGCGAGAGAAGGGCCATGAGATCAAATGGCAGCGGAAAGTACTGAAGGAAGAGCGGAAAACCTGCATAAGCGCCATGGATCCAGGTGACCGGCGAGAAAAAAAGGTGCAGTCCCTTGCTCATCGTCATTGATGCAATGAAATGCGATGGGGTATCGCCTCCGGCGGTTACGGTCGATTGAAAAATAAGGGAGGCAGGGAAAAGAAGAATGAGCAGGACTTCGGATAACAGCAAAAGCAGGATTGGAAGTTTAATCGATCGGAATATACTCATCGGATGCTGCTGGGATAAGTCCTAAATCCCTAAATTGAGGAATTGAGGAATTGAGGGATTGAGGGATTGAGGGATTAAATTCCTAAACTCCTAAATTGAGGAATTGAGGGATTGAGGAATTGAGGGATTAAATTCCTGAATTCCTGAGGGATTGAAGTTCAGTGTATCATGAAAGTTTTGCCTTCCTCCAGCAGTTCCAGACATACACCGGGAATGCGCGCCAGTTCGGCCTCTATCTGCGATCTGTAAGGAGGTTTCAGGTGTGAAATATAAATTCTTTCCGGCATGCTCGGCATCTTGCGGATCTCTGCTTCCAGAAGACATGGGGAGAGATGACCGGTGGCCAGAGCACGCGAGCTGAGTTCGTTGGGAAATGAAACCTCCACGATTAGTGCTTTCACATTGCGGTTGCGCATCTTTTTCCAGATCGCTTCGGTGGGGCCCGTATCGCCGGTGTAGAGCAAAGATGCACCTGAAGCATGCTCGACGAGGTACCCGTAAGCCGGAACCGAGTGGTTGACTCTTGTGGCCAGGATTTTATAGTCGCCGATAACGACGGGGTTGCGGGTCGAGATCACCTGATAGCGCATAATGGGATTCTCAATATCGGGGATAGTCGTAAAATCCGGCCAGATCCTGTTGTTAAAAATGTGCCTCCTGATATCGGATATGACCTCTTTGCCGCTAAGGACCAGAATCTGACAGGTCGGGTTCATGGCATTGAGGTTGTCCAGAAGGAAGGGTATGCCCTTTAAATGGTCCAGGTGGGCATGAGTAAGGAATATGTGAGTTATGCGGCATTGCGCGATTTTTTCCAGAGAGAGCGCAACGGTTCCCGCATCGAGCAGGAGAAAATTGTCAATGAGAAAAGCCGGGGGATTGAGCCCCGGGGCTTCTGAACCTGCAGATCCGAGAATGCTGAGTTCCATAGGTACTTTCACGGAGGAGAAAATTATGCGCCAAAAGGCCAGATTTTAGAGATTTTTTTGAATATTACAATCAAATTGTCCCGGTGTGCGGGGATGTAAAGCTCTGGCGATGTAGATTTTCCACAATAACTTAGGAGATAAACAATAGTTTTTCTACTCGAGGGTCAATGAAAATTGGACCTGTGTACGGTCCTTATTGAGAGCCCGGGTGCCCGATTCATCGCCGAATTTATTGTTTTTGTCCGGCTACAGCAATGCACGCAAATGGTAGACGATCTGGTCTTTGGGAAGAGCACCTACAAGCCGGTTCGCGACCTTGCCGTTTTTGAACGCAAGCATTGTGGGGACACTCATTACCTGATATTGTGAAGTCAGGCTTGGGCATTTGTCCATGTCGATTTTTATGAATTTTACAAGCCCGGTGAACTCCGTTGCGAGTTCGTCAAAAATAGGCAGTAAGCGCTGGCAGTGGCCGCACCATGGCGCCCAGAAAAGCGCCAGAACGGGTCCCGGAAACCTGAGGACTTCGGCGTCAAATGTGCGTTCGTCCACAACCAGTGTGCGTTCGGGGTATACGGCGGTCAAAGGGAGGGGAGTGCGGCACTTGCCGCAAACGGCTTTTTCTCCAGCCCGCGAGCGTGGAATGCGATTTTTTGCACCGCAATGAGTGCATCTTACTATAAAATTGTCTTGAAGCATTGATCTGGGGACTCCATTTGATTTAGAATATAAAGCTTGGATTCGGTGTAGATGAGCAACGGTTAATCACTATAATTTTTCTATGCAAGACAAGTAGTAGCGGATCTTCCTGCTCAAGCCCATCTATTCTTCCACTCCGAAGATTTCGACCGGAAAAGTAACGGATTTCTCCCTGGCGTTCAGCTTTTGAGTTAAATACCGAACAAAGCGAGGTGTTGCAGTGGCTCGGATTGACGATTACAAAGAATCCTTCCGTCTGGCTTCGATAGAACTGAGAAAGAGAGATGCCGCGACGCTCGCCAAAGCCGCCGGGGCCGAGTTCTCTCCGGAGGAGGGCTTGATCGTTCCCTTTCTCGGTAACAGGTACATAGTCCAAATCCATCCCGATACTGACATTCGCAGGGAAAATTCGAGCGAAGAGGTTCCGCTCCCGGACAGAATTCTTATCGCACATTATTTGCTGGGTGCTTCAGGGAAGAAAAGAACCGGAAAAGTTATCACTTTTCGCCATATACCTGATGGTCATTTTTACTTCGAAGCTTTTCAGAAACGCGCTAGAGACCCGTTCGTAAATTTTTACGGCAATAACGGGAGGCTTTTTGTTGAATGTGCCACGAAGATGGGGGCCTCGCGGGTGGAAAATGGGGATTTCGCCATGGAATTTGCCGTCTTTCCAAATATTTGCGTTCAACTGGTTCTATGGAAGGGCGACGAGGAGTTTCCTCCGGATGCTACGATTCTATTTGATGAAAGCATTCAGCGGAATCTTTCGGCTGAAGACATCGCGGTGATGAGTGGA
>Ga0326728_10011634_pt1 | contig 19954 bp, 14 predicted proteins | sample MB3enrmetagenome_FD_207602 | JGI IMG/M metagenome (GOLD analysis project Ga0326728, IMG submission 207602) | Lab enriched peat soil microbial communities from McLean, Ithaca, NY, United States - MB31MN | ecosystem: Environmental > Terrestrial > Soil > Wetlands > Peat | place: USA: New York... | reverse complement strand
GCAGGCTTCCCACTTTTCCACGGCCCGGTTGCTCTCTCTTCCATCTCAAAAACCAAAGCAGAAAGGAGGCCCGGCGGCGGATCGCTTCGCTACCGCCTCCAGGCTCATTCTTGGATGAGAAAATGCTGACGGCCAAAAGATATCGGCCGGAAGATTGGCGCCCGGAGATAGTAGGGAAGGCGTTTGCCTGACTGGATCGCCGGTCTGAGGGCCGTCGCCTTGGATCACGGGCTCCGGAATAAGCCGGAGCGCAGTCGGGGTCGCCGTGGGCCCCAATCGGCTTCCGAGCGTCGCGCTGCCGTTTCATGGCGGAGGAAGTCGAGGCCGCCATGGACCAGGCGAACCAGGGGCTGATGGGGAGCCAGGGGTCGGTGGATGTCGAGAAGAGGATTGCCCTGCCGTGCGGTCGGAATCGATCCCGCCCAATCCCTGCGCGAAGGCTAGCTGGCGCGCCGGGGCTGCAGGAATCAACTTGAACCAGTAAGCAGTTCGTCATGCCGGACGATAGCGCCACAAGGTGGAGGCGAGGCCGATTCCGAGCGCCGTGATGTGCCCATCCGCGCCCCAGCAGGGGCTGCCCAGTCCGCCGTGGAAGCGCAGCGGCAGGGGTGCGATGGCATCGCGCTCGGGATCCGCCATCGCAAGCCTGTAGAACCACGAATCGCGCGAAGCGGTGTCCAGCAGAAGGCGGCCGCGGGAATCCACCGCACCGGGACCGAAGTCCTGAATTGTCAGGCGGAGGCCGGCCGGCGTGGGGACGGGACGTGGCTCGCCGCCCATCAGCGGCACACGAAGCAAGCGAATGGGATCGGCCGCCAACTGTTTCACGTACAGGAACCGCCCGCCAGGATCGGCGCTCACCTGACTGCCGTCGATGAGGCGCTTGGGGGCGCCTGAGCCGTCGCCGGCCACGGACCAAACGTCGTTCCCCGCCGCGTAATACAGCGTTCCACCGTCCGAAGATGCCGTGAGACTGCGGACTTCATTGGCATCGAACGGGAGCTGCCGGAGCATACGGCCTTCTCGGAGGGAAGCTATGGCAATTCGCCGTTGAGGAGCGCGGCCGGCGAGGAAGGCGATGGCGTCCCTCGCGATTCGCGTCATGGGAGCACTGCTTTCCTCGTTCATCGTGAGAAAGGGGCGAGGTTCCATCCCCGGGCGGACGACCATGAGATGGCGTTTGCCGGACTGCATGGCGGTGAAGATTATCCGGCCATCGTCCAGGGGGAGAATGCTCTGCACGGCGAGCCGGTAGAATGCCTGTTCGCTGGGCTGCCCGCCGGCCAGCGGAAAGCTCAGCAGGGACGGGTAGCGAATCATCTGGTCGATGAACAGCGATCCATCGCTCGCCGCGTCCAGGTGCCATAGACCCGCCGAGGCCGGCAGCGACAACAGCACACGGGAGTCTCGGCCGCCACTCAGAGGAACCGAAACGATGCGCCATGTGTCGTCCTGGCTCACTCCGAAAAGCACGGAGCGGCCATCCGGCGTGATGGCGGCCGCGAGTACCTCGGACTCGTCGGAGTCGAGCGCAAATCCGGGAGCCAGCGGCCGCACCTGCCGCGAACCGACATCCAGCGCGCACAGAGCGGGAGATCGTGCATTTCCTTCCTGTCCGTAGGCGCGCGGAAAAACGATGGTGCGGCCGTCGGGGGCGGCACGCAGCGCGCCGGTCAGCCGCCAGAAGGCGATGTCCACCGGCAGCGGCTCCAGCCGCCCGGAAACCGGCCAGAAACGGTACATCCGATCCCGCGGGCCCCCGCCGGAGCGAAGCGCCACGACGCTGCCGTCGGGCAGGGGCAGTGGGGCCGCGGCGTTCTCCAACACTAGCATCGGTTCGCCGCCCAGCGGTGGGACCATGTAGACTCCTCGCGGCTTGTCCCAGTAACGGTCGAAATACAGGCGCGTCCCGTCGGGCGACCAGGCAATGTTGAGAACCTGTCCGGCATCGGTTTGGCTGGTGAGCACCGTCCAGCTCCCCACATCCGGCTTCATAACCGCCACCTGAGTCTGGTCGTCCACCAGGGCCACGAAGGCCAGTAACTGCCCGTCGGGCGAAATCCGCGGACCTAAGGCGACGGTGGGTCCGCCCAGCATCAGGCCCGACCACAGCGGCGGCCCGGCGGTGCGGTAGCGTTGCCAAAGCGCGCCCGCGCCGGCTCCGGCAGCCAGAGCCGCCATCCCGCCGGCGCCAGCCAGCCAGGCGCGGCGAGTGAGACCCGAAGCGGGCGGAATGCCCGCGGGCGTCGATGCTTCCGGGAAGTGATCCCAGAGCGTTCGCAGTTCCCGATAAAGGTCCCGCGTGCTTTCGTAACGGTCCCCCGGATTCTTGGCCAGACAGCGCTCCACGATCCATCTGAGCGGCGCGAGAACGCTGGAGGGCAGCGGCGGAGGCTCCTCGCGAATAATGGCGGCCATGGTTTCCGCGGCGTTGTCCCGCCGGAACGGATGCGCGCCGGCGGCCAGTTCGTAGAGGATCAGGCCGAGGGAAAACTGATCGCTCCGGGCGTCCACTTCCTCCCCGCGGGCCTGCTCCGGGCTCATGTACGCGGCGGTGCCCACCACGCTGCCGGGCGATGTGGCGGGGTTGGAAATCGTCTCGTCGGCGGCAGCGGCCTGCAGCAGATGCTTCACCACGCCGAAGTCCAGGATCTTCACGTGTCCGTCGTGCGTCAGCAGGATGTTGTCCGGCTTGAGATCGCGATGAACGAGACCGGCTGCGTGCGCGGCCGAAAGTCCATCCGCAAGCTGCACCGCGATTTTGAGCAGCTCGCGATTGCCTTTGACCGCGTGCAGACGGACCCCGTCGACGAACTCCATCACGAGGTAATCGGCGCCGACATCATAGATCTGGCAGATGTTGGGATGGTTCAGCGCGGCAATGGCTCTGGCTTCGTGTTGGAATCGATCGCTGAACCGCTGGCTCGAGAACTTGACAGCGACAAGGCGGTCCAGACGTGTGTCGCGCGCTTTGTACACCTCGCCCATAGCGCCTTCGCCGACGAGACCCAGAATCTCGTACGGCCCCACGCGCGTTGAGGCCGGCAGTGACACGATCTTACCTTCTCCCCGATTCTGCCAGGGCTTCCCGCTTGGGCTGCCTGGCCACCAACGATTATAGTCCCAACCGCTCCAGCGGCACGTGAACGGTCCACTTCTGGCTCCTACCAGGAAATGCGGAAGTACTACACTGGCGTTGTGAGTCCGTGCAAATCAAGGGAGGATACAGCTATGGATGCGGAACTGCTGAAGGAACTGGCGCGGCATCAGGCTTGGGCGGATGAGGAGCACTGGAGGGCGCTGCGCGGGAATGCGGCGCTGCTTGAGGATACCGAGATCCGCAAGCGGCTAAACCATATGCTGCTGGCGTACGAGATGCTGCCGGCGCTGGCGCGCGGCGAGATGCCCGATCCGGCGGGGTTCAAGGAACGGGAGTCCGCGGAGGATCTCGAGGCCGCCCTGGGCCGGGCCAGCCAGGGGCTGATGGAGACGCTTGCGACGGTGGATCTCGAGAAGAGCATTGCCCTGCCGCGCGGACCGAATGGACCGTTCGAGGCGCCGGCGGGCACGCTGATCTTGCAGGCGCTGCTGCACAGCCAGCATCACCGGGGCCAGAACGCGGCGCGCATGCGGGCTCTGGGCGCCACGCCGCCGATGACCGACTACCTGATATGGCACGCGCTTGGGCGGCCGAAAGCGGTACGCTAAGTTCGAAAGGGACTTGCGGCATGATGATACGCAAAGAAGACGCACTGGAATACCATTCCAATCCGACTCCCGGCAAGATCTCGGTAATCCCGACGAAGCCTTGCCGGACGCAGCGCGACCTCAGCCTGGCCTACACGCCGGGGGTGGCTGTGCCTTGCTTGGAAATCGAGCGCGACCCCGCGCTGGCCTACCGCTACACCGCCAAAGGGAACCTGGTCGCGGTGGTCTCGAACGGCACCGCGGTGCTGGGCCTGGGCAACATCGGGGCGCTGGCGGGAAAACCGGTCATGGAAGGCAAGGGGGTCCTGTTCAAGCGCTTCGCGGACATCGACGTCTTCGATATCGAGCTGGCCACCGAGAATGCGGCCGAGGTGATTCGCGCCGTGCAGCTCTTAGAGCCCACCTTCGGCGGCATTAACCTGGAGGACATCAAGGCGCCGGAGTGCTTCGAGATCGAGGAAGAGCTGAAGCGCACCATGAAGATCCCGGTGTTCCACGACGATCAGCACGGCACGGCGATCATCTCGGGAGCCGCGCTGCTGAACGCGCTCGAGGTGGTGGGCAAGCGGATCGACGAAGTGAAGCTGGTCTTCAACGGCGCGGGCGCGAGCGCCATCTCCTGCGCCAACCATTACGTGCGGCTGGGCCTGAAGCGGGAGAACATCCTGATGTGCGACACCAAGGGCGTTCTCTACCAGGGCCGCACCGAGGGAATGAACAAATACAAGGCGGGCTTCGCGCGCCCGACCGAGGCGCGCACGCTGGCCGATGCCTTGCGTGGGGCGGACGTGTTCCTCGGCCTTTCTGCGGGCAACTGCGTGACGCCGGACATGCTCATGGGGATGGCGGAGCGGCCGGTAGTGCTCGCCATGGCCAACCCCGATCCCGAGATTCCCTACGATGTGGCGGTAAAGGCGCGCCCCGACATCATCATGTGTACGGGCCGCTCGGACTATCCCAATCAGGTGAACAACGTGCTCGGTTTCCCGTTCATTTTCCGCGGAGCGCTGGACGTGCGGGCCACGGCCATCAACGACCAGATGAAGCTGGCCGCCACTCGGGCGCTGGCCGCGCTGGCCAAAGAGGACGTGCCGGATTCGGTGCGCTCGGCCTACGGCGTGGACCGCATGGAGTTCGGGCGCGATTACATCATCCCCAAGCCCTTCGATCCGCGCGTGCTGATTTGGGAATCCGCGGCGGTGGCCCAGGCGGCGATGGAGACCGGAGTGGCGCAGCAGCCGGTGGATCTCGAGGAGTACAAGGAAGAGCTCGAGCGGCGGCTGGGGAAGGCCCGGGAGATCATGCGCGTCATGATCCACAAGGCGCAGAACAAGCCCATGCGGCTGGTGTTCCCCGAAGGCGAGGAAACCAAGATTCTGCGCGCCTGCCAGATCCTGCTCGACGAGGGGATTGCCGCGCCGATCCTGCTCGGCAGGGAGTCGGTGATCCGGGAGCGTATCGAGGAGTGCCGGCTGACGCTCGATCAGATTCGGATCATCGACCCGCAGACCTCGCCGGACCTGGAACGGTATTCGGCGCAGCTTTATGCGCTGCGGCAGCGCAAGGGCATCACGCCCATCGAGGCGCGGGAGTGGATGCTGCAACGCAACATCTTCGGATCGATGATGGTGGAAGTGGGCGACGCGGATGCGCTGGTGAGCGGGCTGACACAGCACTACCCGGACACCATACGGCCGGCGCTGCACGTGATCAGCGTGCGCGAGGGGTTGCACAGAGTCTCCGGCGTGTACATGCTCATCACGCCCAAGGGCCACCTGTACTTCCTGGCCGATTGCACGGTGAACATCGAGCCCAGCGCCGAGGAGCTGGCCGAGATCGCCATCTGTACGGCCGAAATGGCGCGCCGCTTCAACGTCGCCCCGCGCGTGGCGATGCTGTCGTTCTCGAACTTCGGCAGCACGCGGCATCCGCTGGCCGACAAGGTGCGGCGGGCGGTGGATCTGGTGCGGCGGCGGGAGCCCGGCCTGTGCGTGGATGGCGAGATGCAGGCCGATACGGCCGTGGTTCCGGAGATCCTCGCCGAGACCTATCCGTTCAGCGTGCTGAAGGGCGGCGCCAACGTGCTGGTCTTCCCCAATCTGGAAGCCGGCAATATCGCCTACAAACTGCTGGCGCGCATCGGCGGCTGCGAAGTGATCGGGCCGATCCTGATGGGGACCTCGAAACCGGTGCACGTGTTGCAGCGCGGCGCGGAGGTCAACGACATCGTCAACGTAGCCGCCATCGCGGTGGTCGACGCCCAGGAGGCGGCCAAGCGGGCGGGGAAGAGATAGCCGCGTCTCACCGGTTGGCTTTTCCCTGCGCTGCCGCAGTCGTTGGGAATGGGAAGAATGAGATAAACGGCTCCTACTGGGTCTGTTGGATCTATAGTCGATGCTGGCTAGGATGGCAGAACGGAGGCCCTGGGCGAAACCAGCCGGCGCCCGACTTGTGTATACTATGCCCTGAGGGTGATGCCCTATGAACCATCCATCAGCGTCCAAGTTGATCACCGCCCTACTCTGTTGCGTAAGCGCCCTATCCGTGGGCTGTTCCGCGAGCGCCGTGTCAGCGGGGAAGGAACCCAGGATGGGGATCCCTTCCAGCGGGCCGAAGCAGTTTAGGGACGTCACGATCGAAGAGTTCTCCGGTCGCCTGAAGCAAGTCGTTGAGGCCGCCCGCCAGGGTTTCGAGCCTATCAAGGGAGAGTTTGATCTTCTTGGCGCTGGAAACGACAAGTGGAAGACTACTGTCTGGCTCCCAGGGTCGGCAAGCTGCTATCTCGTGAAGGCGGAAAGGGAGGTCGAGCGCACCTTCGTGGGTCTCGAATACTTCTTCTACCACTCGGACTTGTGGACCGTAAAATCAGGATCAGAGGCGGACTTGTTACGTGAGTACGAGAAGGTCGTAGGATTTGTGGGCCAGACGACTGGATGGAACTACGAGCCGTCTGGCAACATGCCGGGCGGGGCGCTCCGAGTCGTGTTCGGCGCCAAACCGGAGGACCCAACAATTCTCGTCTGGGTACGCCCGTATGCAGTCGACCAGGACGCCTCGGCGCTTCAACTGAGTGTGTTTCCTCCAGCCCGGCTAAGGATGGCGTTCACGAGGCCCTCCAGTGGCTCTTCCGCTGCCGTCGCGGCAAGCCCAACGACTACCAGCATCCGTTCTGAGATCGACGACATTGAACGGTCCGGGCGTTTCGCTGCCATGCCCCAGCCAGTTAGAGTCGGCAACCCTAGGTCGCTCGGCAACTCTTCGGGGGACGTCACGCAGGACGTTGAGAACGGCACGCCCTACGAACTCCGAGTCCTTTACAGCGGCCCAATTGATCGAGACCTTACCGTCCAGCCGGGTATGAAGGGAAGGATTGTACTTCCTCCCGGAGGCTACCGAGTAGCTGCGAAAGTCTCAAACCCGAACGTCCTTCCGTACTACGGCGTTCAGTCGTACGAGGCCGGGTCTTATTCCTCGCGTTTCTTTATTCGACCTCAGTAACGCCGCCCTCGGCCATCGGCGCACACCAGATTCCGGATCCCGGTTCGACTGCTGGCGCGGATCGGGGGATGCGAAGTGATCGGCCCGATCCTGATGGGAACCTCGAAACCGGTGCACGTATTGCAGCGCGGCGCGGAGGTGAACGACATCGTCAACGTGGCCGCCATCGCGGTGGTCGACGCCCAGGAGGCGGCCAAGCGGGCGGGAAACAAGTAACAACACAGGAGCACGAAAGATGAAAACGACTTACGCTGTTCTGGCCGCACTGGCGGCCACACTGGTCATCGGTACGCTCCGCGCCCAGATTGCGGAGCGTCCGATTCCCCGAATCGTGCAAAAGGACGGACGCTTCGCTCTGTTGGTGGACGACGCTCCATTCTTGATGTTGGGCGTGGAGGATCAGGACTTGGGCCTGGAGAGCGCCTGGCCTTCGCATCCCAAGGATTGGGCGGCCATGGAGTACCTGCATGCCAACACGATCGAAATCCCGATCTATTGGGATCAGATTGAACGGCAGCCCGGGCAGTTCGACTTTTCGTCGATCGACAGGCTGCTGGCCGAAGCTCGCCAGCATAACGTTCGCCTCATCCTGCTCTGGTTCGCCACCTGGAAGAACGGCAGCCAGCACTATATGCCCGAATGGATGCTGCTGGATCCCGTCCGCTATTTCCATGCGGTCGACCGGAACGGGGAGGCCGTGGACTCGCCTTCACCCTTCGCCACCGCGTCGCTCGAAGCGGACAAGAAGGCATTCGCCGCAGTCATGGGGCACCTGAAGGCAGCCGACCCGCAGCGCACCGTAATCATGGTTCAGGTGGAAAACGAAACCGGCAACTGGCAGAGCGTTCGCGATTTCTCTCCGGTCGCGCAGAAGTTCTTCGAGGCTCCGGTGCCGCCCGAGATCCTCCAGGCCATGCATGTGAAGACCGCATCTTCAGCCCCGAACTGGCAGGAGGCCTTTGGAGACAATGCGGACGAGTACTTCAACGCGTGGTCTACAGCGAAATATGTGGGCGAGGTCGCGGCCGCGGGGAAGGCTGTTTATCCCCTGCCCATGGACGCCAACGCCGCTTTGCGCAATCCGTTCCACCCAGGCCCTGCCGGCCAACCGGGCGCTCCCGGCGCCTACGAGAGCGGCGGCCCCACCGACAATGTGCTTCCCATCTGGAAAGCCGCGGCGCCGGCCATCGATATTCTGGCGCCCGACGATTATCAGGGCGACCCCGCCGCGTACGTGAAGGAACTGGAGCTCTATCGCCGCGACGACAATCCGCTATTCCTGCCCGAGAGCGGTTGTTTCCAGTGCGACCCGGCGAGTGGCGACTTTACCCGCTATTTCTTCACGATGCTCGGTCTCGGGGCGATAGGAGACTCGGAATCCGGGACTGAACCTGTGCCGTACCTGGCGCGCAACTTCGCGCTGGTCGGCCCCATGCAGCGGGAGATCGCCCGCCTCAATTTCGAAGGCAAGCTCAAGGCCGTGGCTGAGCCGCTGCACTTCAACGGCGGAGACCAGGGCGACCCCCGGCAGAGGCTGCCGTTCGGAAGCTGGAACGCCGTGGTGACTTACGGAACGGCGCGCTGGGGTCCCTCCACAAGCAGGTGGAATCCGACGCCGGAGGGGCGAGCTCTGGTTGCACAACTTAGCGACAACCAGTTTCTGGCCGCCGGATACTTTTGCACCGTCGACTTCTTTCCGGCCGGCGCCGAGCGGCAGCGCGCGACGCAGCATATCGTAGAGGGAACCGGACAGATTCCCTCCGCACTGATCGACGGTAAATGGCAGCACCGGCAGTTTCTGCGCGTCGAACAGGGAGTTTACGACAACGGCGTCTTCAAGCTTCTCCGCAGCCAGAATGGCGATGCGACGGACTGGGGCCTCCGCTTTGGAGAGGAACCCCTGGTGCTGCGCGTCACGCTGGCAACCTATTAGTGTCGACCGCGCTACTGTTCGCGGAGGGCGGCGACGGGATCGATCCTGGTTGCCCGCCGCGCCGGAAGGTAGCAGGCCAGAAGCGACAGGGCGGCCAGCAGCGCGGGTGCGCCCACGATCAAGACCGGATCGTTGGTGCGCGTCTCGAAGACGCTCGCCAAATGCGAGGTGAGGCTCGAAGCGGCGCGGGCGATGGCGGAGGCGCAGCCAAAGCCGAGGAGCGATCCAATGGCGACCAGGACGATTCCCTCGCGTAGCACCAAGTTCCTGACCTGGCCGCCGCGCGCGCCCAGCGCCATGCGGATACCGATCTCCTTGCGCCTTTGCGCTACCGAGTAAGCAGTTACGCCGCCCAGGCCGACGCAGGCCAGCAGCAGGGCGAACAGCCCCAGGACCGTGTAGATTCCGGAACTCCATTGAACGAAGGAATTCATGCGGGCCAGATTCTCGCGCATGGTGTGGACGTCGAAGACGGTGAGATCGGGATGCAGCGAGGCGAAGTTCTCGCGGAGGATTGCGAGCGTTTCCGGGCCGGGTGCGCCGCGCACCAGAATGGTGGCGCGAGGGGCGCGGTCGCGAGCAAACCAGCCGGAGGTGAGCGGGAGGAAGACGGTGGCGACGGGCTTGGGCGGCAGGAACCCGGAGCGGTTGTCGCGGGTGACGCCGATCACGGTGTAAGTCGAATCGCCCTCGCGGAGATGGCGGCCAATGGGGTCACGCTCTCCGAAGAGAGCGCGGGCGGCGGTTTGATTGAGGATGGCCTGAGAGTCGCTCTGCTCGTCCCGGCGATCGAAGTCGCGGCCGCGCAGCAGGGGCACGCCGAGAGTGGCGAAATAGTGGGCCCCGATACGATTGGAGAAGATGGGGGTCCAGGCTTCGCGGCCGTTGGCCTCTCCGGTGGAGGCGGAGACGGCGGTGTTGGCGCGGTCGGCGGCGAGGTCGGAAAAGGGAACGCCGGCGGCCAGGGTGACGGCACGGACGGTGGCCAGCCGCTCTAGCTCGTCCGGCAGCGATGCGAAGAGAGCTTGGGATCGCTGGGCCGAGTAGCCGTCGCGGACAGGATCGATCGAGAGCAGGTCGAGATTGGCGGTTTCGAATCCGGGATCCAGCCGCGTGGTGTGCTGGTAGCCGGAGACCATGTAGCCGGTGACCAGCAGCAGCATGAGGGAGGCCGCCACCTGGTAAGTCACGAAGAGGTTGCGCAGGCCGAACCGCCGATAGCCACGCAGCGGCGCCTGGGCGCCTTCCTTCAGAGCCGGAACCAGATCGGCGCGCACGCAGGCGAGCGCCGGCGCCAGTCCGAAACCGATGCCGGCCAGGAACGATACCGCCAGTGTGAAGGCGAGCATGCGAAGATCCGGATGCAGGTCCATCTGGAAGGGCGTGCGGGAAGGGATGGGCTGGGAGAACATCAGGCGGCCGATCACCCAGGCGCAGAGGATGCCAGCGAGACCACCGGCTAGCGAGAGCAGAACGCTTTCCGTCAGAAGCTGGCGGAGAAGGCGCGCCCGGCTGGCGCCCATCGAGAGGCGGACGGCGATCTCGCGCCGCCGCTGCGCGCCGCGGGCCAGCAGAAGATTGGCCAGGTTGGCGCACACCAGCGACACGACGACGGCCCACAGAAGGAAGTTGAAGCTATACATGAAAGCACGCCCCTCGGGTGGGAAAAGCATCACGGTGCCGGCCGGCATCAGGCGCAGTTGGCGGCTCTTGGGATCGCGGTCGCGGTCCGGGTCGGGCGTCTGGCGATCCAGCGCGCGGGTCACCGAGTCCAGAGCCGCTCCGATGGCGGGCATGGTTACGCCGGCGGGCAACCGCAACACCAGGCTGAAGATCTCGAGGCTGGAGCGGCGGAGGGGATCGTCGCCCAGCTCCGGCGCGAGCGTTGAGCCGCAGGTCAGCGGGACAAATACGTCGGCGGGATTCCAAGGCCACATGCCCAGAAAACCGCGGGGCGCGATGCCGACGATGGTCGCGAGCTGGCCGTTCAGACGGACCACGCGGCCGACGGCGCGCGGGTCGGAGTTCAAGTAGCTGCGCCAGAAGCGGTCGCTGACTACCACGACCGGAGCCATGCCCGGCCTCTCGGTGTCGGGCCGGAAAAAGCGGCCCGCGGCCGGCGTCAAGCCCAGGGTTGAAAAATACTCGGGGGAAACCAGGTGCCCGTAGAAGCGCTCCGCACGTGAATTGCGGTCGCCGCTGGGAGCCACGGCGAAGGGGACTCTGGTGAGAAAGGCGGTCGCGCCAACTGGAACCTGCCGCTGGTCGCGATAGTGCTCGAAATACGGATACGAAACGAGCCTTCGCGGCGTCGCCAGCGCGGCTGGATCGGGCACACCGGGAGGCGGACCAAGAATGGCATTCGATCCGCAGAGGATGGTGCCGCACATACCGATCCCGATGGCCATGGAAAGCACGCCCACCGTGGCGAACCCGGGCGAGCGGGCCAGCACGCGCAGGGCGTAGACCACGTCGCGGCGGATTTCGGCGAGGTACTCGGCGGGCAGCCGTATGGCGATATCGGCGAGGAGGCGGACCAGGCCCAGGAGACCGTGGCGGCGCCAGACTTCGGGGATGGCATCTTCGCCGAGGCAGTCGAGGTCTTCGCCGCAGACCAGGCGGAACTCGTGGGGATAGGCGGCGGCGAGTCGGCGATAGAGGGCCAGGCCGAGGTTGGCTGGGGACTTTCTTGACATGGCGCTATATATATATGCCATAATACACAGTTGATGTCAAGCCGGTCCGGAGGCCGGTCTGACCATGACGATCTTCGGCGGGTTGTTGCTCTATGGGGGATTGATTGCTGCGGCGGGGCTTTTGCCGCTTCTGATCCCACTGCGGTTTCTGGGCATTCGCAGCCGCAAAATGGGCCTCCTCGCGCTGGGCCTCGGTCTCCTGTTGTTCGTGGCGAGTGTCTATCTGCCGGTCAGCGAGACGCGGGTGGCCGGCGCGCGCACGCGCCTCGACGAATTCATGCCGGTCTATCAGTTCAGCGGATTCCACAGCGTGGATGTCCGCGCGTCGCGAAAACAGATTTGGCGGGCGATGTGGGAGGTGCGGCCGGAGGAAATCCGGTTCTTCGAAACGCTGATGTGGATGCGGGGATTAGGCGACTCGATGGCTCCCCAGCACCGGCCCATTCTGGAGTCGTTCACGGCGGGCGCGTTCCAAGTGCTGGCGAATGATCTATCCCGGCAGCTCGCCGATCCGTCCCATGTGGCTGCGGGCCATCAAACTGCGGGCCGAGGCGAGATGAGGCGGCGCGGGAACAACTCGCGGGGGAGCGGAGTCTAATACACCATGCTAGAAGTTCGCGATCTGACCAAGCGGTTCCGCAGCGCCACAGTCGTGGATCGCGTGAGTTTCACGCTGCGGCCGGGAGAGATCACCGGATACCTGGGCCCCAACGGCTCGGGAAAGTCCACCACCGTGAAGATGATCGTGGGGCTGCTGCATCCCAGCGAAGGGCGGGTGCTCTTCGAGGGGCGCGATGTGCGCGAGGACCCGGCCGCGTTCAAGAGCCGGCTGGGCTATGTTCCCGAAGAGCCCAATCTCTACTCGTATCTGACGGGCTTGGAGTACTTGCAGCTCTGCGGGCGCCTGCGCGGGATGGAGGCGGCCGAGGTGGACCGCAAGGCCAATCGGCTTCTGGAGAATCTGGCGCTGGCCGAGGCTCGCTGGGCGCCGATAGCGAGCTATTCGAAGGGTATGCGCCAGCGGGTTCTAATTGCGGCCGCGCTGCTGCACGATCCGGACCTGCTGATCTTCGACGAAGCGCAATCGGGACTGGATATCGCGAACACCGTTCTGTTCCGCCACCTGTTACAGGAGCTGGCCGGGCGGGGTAAAACGATTCTCTACATTTCGCACGTCCTGGAAATGGTGGAGCGAACCTGCTCGAGGGTGGTGATCCTGTACCGCGGACGCGTGGCGGCGGACGATTCCGTGGCCGCGCTGCGCGAGATGACGAAGCTGCCCAACCTGGAAGAGATTTTCGGCCAGCTTGCGCACCACGACGATCTGGAAGCGAGGGCGCGGGATATTGCCACGGTGATTTCCGCATGAGCCCATTCCGCCCATTGACGAGGCTGTTTCTGGACCGCTTCTACGCGAGCGACGCGCTGGCGGCGGAGACGGGATTCGAGACCAACGTTTACGCGCTGCTGGGGATGGTCGTCACGGCGGAGATTATGTTCGGGCCGCTGGGCCCGCTGTTCTTGGTGGCCTACGCCATGGGCGTGACGGGCATCGCGACCGCCTTCGAGTGGGACATGCTGTTCCCGGACCGGCGGGACTTCCTGGTGCTGACGCCCTTTCCCATCCGCCTGAGGACCCTGTTCCTGGCCAAGCTCGCGTCGCTCGGCATTTTCCTTTCGGTGATTTTCGCCGCCGTGCACGCCTACATTCCGTTTTACGGGTTCCTGGCGGCCAGCCTGAAGTGGGGCTTCGGGCAGTTCCTCTTGGGTTTAGTGGGCGCGATCGCGGCGACGGGGGCGGCTTCGGTGTTCGGGTTTCTGGCGGTGGCCGGCTTCCAGGGGATCTTTATCGCCATTTGCAGCCCGCGCCTGTACCAGCGAATATCGCCATGGTTGCAGACCATCGCCATGTGCGCCATGGTCGGCTCCGTGCTGCTATTTCCGGTGTACTTTCTGGCGGTGACTTACTTGCCGGTGGGGCACGCGCAGTGGGCGTGGTGGATACCGGCGTATTGGTTCTGGGGAATCGCGGCGTTCTTCTCGGCGCACGCCGATCCGCACGAGACGGCGCTGGGGGTCTTCGGATTGAGGGTGCTGGGGGTGGCGCTGGCGGTGTTTGCCGCCTCGTGGGCGCTGGGATTCGCGCGGCACTACCGGCAGACGCTGGAGGCCGAAGTCCCGGCTGCGAGGCGGCCGGCGAGGAGACGGAGTATTGTCGACGGACTGCTGGGATCCAACCAGGCTCGGGCGATTTACTATTTCACCGGTCAGACGCTGGCGCGCAGCCCGAAACACAGGTTGTTTCTGGCGACTTACTTGACGGCCGGACTTTCGCTGGGATTAATGGTAAGCATCACCGTCGAGCGGGGCGGGATTGGAGTATCCGATGTGGGATTGCGGGCCCTGCCGGCGCTGATTGTGTTCTTTGTGGTGTCGGGATTCCGCGCGGCGTTTCAGTTTCCCGCCGAATTGCCCGCCAACTGGCTTTTCAAGCTGACGGAGTCGGGATGGGTGGAGGCGGCTCGCCGGGTGGCCCGGCTGAGAGTGACGGTGAGCGGTTTGCTGCCGGTAATGGCCCTGCTGGCGCCGCTCGAGATCTGGCGCTGGGGATGGAGGGCCGGAGCGTTGCATATCGCGGTCCAGGCAGCCGCGGGCATGCTGCTTATCGAGATACTGTTCTACTCCTTCGATAAGATCCCATTTACCTGCTCGTATTATCCCGGTGGACTGAATCTCATCTTTTTGGCCGTGGCGTATCTGTACGGATTCACCACTTACAGCTTTCAGATCGCCGGTCTGGAAGCCTGGCTGGAAACGCGGCCGGGGAGCGCCGCGCTGTGCCTGGCCGGGGCAACGGTGCTATGGATGGCGCTGCGGCGATTCCGGCGCCGGGGGACGGGCTCGATTCGCTTCGAGGGCGGAGAGCCGGCGATTCAGACTCTGGAGCTGAACTAAGCCCGGCGGAACACCTACCAGATCACCGGCTGGCCGGGCTGCAGCGTCCAGACATCGATGCCAAGCTGATCCGGGCGGCCGGTCAGCGCGGGGAACGTGCCGAAGTGCATGGGGATGACCTTCTTCGGCTGCAGCAGCGTGCAGGCCAGCGCGGCCTCGCGGGAACCCATCGTAAACAGGTCGCCAACCGGCAGGATGGCCAGCTCGGGATGGTAGAGGTGCTCGATGAGCGCCATGTCGGAGAAGACGCTGGTATCGCCGGCGAAGTACAGCGAGCGGCCGTCCGGGAAGCGCAGCACGTAGCCGCAGGCTTCGCCGCCGTAGACGATCTGATCGCCGTCCTGTATCCCGCAACTGTGCACCGCGTGGGTCATGGTGACGGTGGCCCCTGCGACCGTCTGCGAGCCGCCCTTATTCATGGGGCAGGTGTTGGCGACCCCCTTCGAGGTGAGCCATAAGCAGGTCTCGTAGATGGCCACTACCGGCGGCGAAAAGCGTTTGGCGAGCGGGATGGCGTCGTGGATGTGATCGAAATGCCCGTGCGTGATGAGGATCGCATCCACGCGTGAAAACTCGTGCCCCTTGGGATAGGACGGGTTGCCCTCGATCCAGGGGTCCATCACAAAGACCGCGCCTGTTTCCAGGCGGAACTGGAACGTGCCGTGTCCAAGCCAGGTGATTTCCATACCCCGATGATATCAATGCCCGAGCTGTATCCCATCCCCGTACTTGGCGATGGCGGGAATGGTCACCGGCAGCAGCCCGTGAATCGGAATCTCGCCGAATAGGGCCTTGACGGCGGCGATCTCGCAGGGCGGCACGGTGCTGTAAGTGGTCAGGTAGACGCCGGTGTCGGGGAAGGCGCGAATCAGGTAGGGATTGCCCAGCGCCAGTAGCACCAGCGGGCGCCCCGCGTCGAGCAGCGCGTTGAGCAGTTGCGTGTAGCCGCCGGGCAGCGCCGTCCCGCCGTGATAGAGGGCCAGCGATGCGAAAGCCGCCACCACCACCGCGTCGCAATGGCCGGTTGCGGCGGCGGCCTTCTCGAATTCCGCGTCGTTCGCCGCTGGATCGAGGGTCAGGATCTCGGCGTTGGGCGAGCGCTTGCGAACCTCCGCGGCAAACACCTTGCCTTCGTTCGAGTAACGCCCCTCGGGCAGCACCAGGAAGCAGGCCGGCCGATCCTTGAGCGGCGCCAGCGCCCCCTCGTTCTTCACCAGCGTGACGGAGCGGTCGGCAATCTCCTGCACGCGCACCAGGTCGTCGGGGGAATCCAGCTCGTCCATGGCGGCCTCGGGGTCTACGAAGCGGCGCCGGTTCAAGCCCACGCGGACTTTGGCGCCCAGCAGGCGGGCCAGGCTCTCGTCGATGCGCTGCCGGCGCAGCGTGCCGTTGAGCACGGCGTGGACCACCGCATCCACGGCCTGCTCGGGATTGGCCGGCATGAGCAGCACATCGGCGCCGGCTTCCAGCGCCTTCACCGCCGCCTGCCCGGAGTTCCACTGCTGCGCGATGCCCAGCATGTCCAGGGCGTCGGTGACAATCAGCCCCTGGAAGCCCAACTCCTCGCGCAGCACGCCGGTGAGAATGGGCCGGGATAGCGTGGCCGGAGTCGCGGGGTCGTCCAGGGCGGGCACGGCGATGTGCGCGCTCATGACCGAGTCGGTTCCCGCGGCGATGGCGGCGCGGAAGGGGACCAGCTCCAGCGCCTCGATGCGCTCCTTGCTGGCGTGGAGCAGGGCCATGGCCAGGTGCGTGTCGGTGTCTGTGTCGCCGTGGCCGGGGAAATGCTTGGCGGTCACCAGCACGGGATCGGGCGTTCCCGAGTGCGCCCCCTCGATGAAGGCGCGCACGTGGGCCGAGACTTCCGCCGGGTCTTCGCTGTAGGAACGGATGTTGAGAATCGGATTCTCGGGATTGATGTTGACGTCGGCGACGGGCGCGAGAATCCAGGGGACGCCCAGCACGCGGGCCTGCCGGGCGGTGACCGCGCCTTCGTAGCGGCTGAGCGCAGGGTCGCGCGTGGCGGCGAAGGCCATGGCGTGCGGGAATTTGGTCTCGGAGGCGACGCGCATGGAATCGCCGCGCTCGAAATCCCCGGCCACCAGCAAAGGAACGCGGGCGGCCCTCTGCATCCTGTTGACGAAGGTCGTCATGGCGAAAGGCTCGGCGTGCTCGACGGCGCCGTTGCGCACCCGGTTGACCAGCACCAGGCCGCCCACCCGCAGCGTGCGCACCCAGCGCAGGTACTTCTGGTATTCCAGCGAACGGGTGTTGGGCGCTTCGCCGTAGAACTGCACGAAGACCAGTTGCGCCACTTTGTCGCGCAGGGTCATGTTGTGCGTCCAGGCTTTGGCGGCGGAGGAGGCTCGAGGCCGGGCGGGTGGCCGGGGCGGCGCGCCAAACGAGGACAGGCAGGCCAGCAGCGCGGCCAGCCCAGCTTTGGCGGGGAAAGTCAAGAGACCAATATAGCGTGGATTACGCGCTGCCGCGTTTCGCTTTGGCCCGCGAGCCCTGTCGCGTGGAGGGCTTCCGCGGAGCGGCGCGCAGCAGCAGGCGGTTCACTTCGCGCACCAGATGCGTCACTTCGCTCGCGTTCTTCGGGACCACGGCGTCGGCGCCGGTGCTGGCCTCGGTCATGCCCAGCGCCTCGGCGTAACCCGAGATCAGGATGATCCGCGCGGCCGGCGCGAGCGCCCGGATGCTCTTGATGAGCTCAAACCCATCCATCTTGGGCATTCTGTAGTCGGTAATCACCAGGTCGAAGGCGCCACTCGAGAACAGTTCCAGGGCCTCCTGGCCGTGTTGCGCGGTGGTGATGCTGTGGCCCAGCTCTTCCAGCACGGATTTCCGGGCGGTGAGCCCCAACCGGTTGTCATCGACGAGCAGGATGTGCGCGGGGGCAGGAGAATTCCGATCGCCATCTCTCATAGGAAGTAGCGAAGTTAACAGAGTGTGAAGGCCGCTGTCAACGCTTCTGTAACGGACTGGAAAGAGGAAAGATCGGAGGCTTGACTTTTTTGAAATGAGCCTGTTGCGTCCGCATCCGCGCGCGCCCTCCGCTATTCGACTTCGCGCGGCGCCGTGTAGCCGTTCTTGGCGATGATCTGGTACTTGATGGGCTTGCCCTTCTCGTCTTTCAGGGGCAGCTCTTCGCCGGTGGCCGGATTCACCAGTTGCACCTTGATCTTGCGGAACTTCCCGTCGCGCGCCTGGTTGGCCGGGCTGTAGGTGAGAACGTACTGGTGGCGCAAGGAGTCCTGGACCATCCGGTAGATGCCGGGGAACTCCCCGTAGAACCGCGGGAAGAACGCCATGCCGCCCGTTTCCTTCGCGAAGGTCTTCATCTCGTTGTCGGCCTGCAGGAAGTCCAACTGGGCGATCGGCCCGAGGGATTGGTTCGCCTCGTAGTAGATCCGCAGGGCCTGCATCAGGCCGATGGCGTAAACCGGCACGCCGGCTTCCTGCATGATTTTGCGGGCCTTGTCGAAGGTGAGCTTGCTGAAGGTGTCGATGCCGGAGGAGATCAGCAGGATGGCTTTGCGGCCCTCGATGCCGGACATGCGCTGGGCGGTATCGGTGAGAGCGTCGAACAGGTTGGCCTCGGACATGCCCGGGAACTGCAGGCGGCGCATGGCCTCCATCGCTTCCTGCTTGTCGTTGGTGAAGTCGCACAGGATCTCCGAACGCATGTCGTAGGCCACGATGGCTACGTAGTCTTCGGGCTTCAGCGTCTGGAGAAAGCCCCAAGAGGCCATCAGCGTTTGGTACCAGGTCTGGCTATAGTAGCTCTGGAATTTATTGCTGAACTCGATCACCATGGCCACGGTCATGGGCGCCTCGCCCAGATTGAAGCCGGTGACCGGCTGCGGCACGTTGTCTTCCAGGATGCGGAAGTTGCCGCGCGGGATGCCGGGGATGAAATGGCCCTTGTTGTCGAGCACCGCCACGTCCACGGTGACGTTGATGACGTCGCTCTTGAAGCTCGGGACGCTCTCGGCCGGCTGCTTGGTCTTATCGAACTTGGAAGGGATCTTGTCTCCTTCCGGCGCGGCTTCCTCCGGCGTCTCGGCCGGCTTTCGCGGTTTGGCGACGGTTTCGCTCCCCTCCCGGACGGGTCCCTCCTGGGCCGCGACGTCCGCCCCACAAACCAGCAGGCAGACCGCTAGAGACAGCGCAACGCGAACGCAGAATCTCATACAAGCCCCCAAAACCGAATATACCAAAGCGTTTGACGTTCGGGCGGAAGGAAATGTTTCAATTCACCCAGGGGTCCCGGCCGGACTGCTGCTTCTTCATGTAGACCTGGAACTTCCGCCGGGCGCGCTGGCGCTTCCAGTCCCGAAAACGGGCGTGGAGCGAAACGGCCGGATTGCCTGGACGGCACTGCATGCGGGTCTTCAGGTAGAGGTAGCCGAAGAGCATGCCGCCCAGGTGGGCCACGTGGCTGACGCCGGTGCCGGGAGTCCAGAAGCCCAGGAAGGCGATGGCGCCCCAGATCATCACCGCGTACTTGGCCTTCATCGGGAACAGGAGCATGAAGAGGATGATCCGGTCGGCGTAGAGCACCCCATAGGCCAGCAACAGTCCGTAAATGGCGCCGGAAGCGCCCAGCGTGGGAAACGCAGCTTCGCTGGGGCGGACCAGAGACACCAGCACCACGCAGAGGCCGGCCGCGATGCCGCAGAGGAAGTAGTACTTAAGGAAGAGCCGGGTGCCCCAATCGCGCTCCAGATCCGCGCCGAACATCCACAGGGCCAGCATGTTGAAGACCAGATGCCAGACGCCGCCATGCAGGAACATGTAGGTGACCAACTGCCAGAGCATGCCGTAGTGCAGGACAAACCTGGGAACCAGCGCGAACAAGGTCAAGGGAGAGGCGTCGAACCACGCATAGGCGAAGAAGCCCACCAGAAAGACGGCTGTGTTGACAATCAGCAGCCATTTCACGCCGTTCGGGAAATAGGCTGGAGAGTAACCCCCAGCCCGGTACCTGTATTGCATAACAGAAGAAGCGCCCGTCTCACTGCCAGCATAGCAGACGGCGCGCGGCGGCGCGCGCGGCAGTCTTGTCTCATACAAGATGAGCCTGAACGAGGAGGCCGTTTCTCACACAAGATGAGCCTGGAGCGAGAATCCCGCATGCTGGGGATTGACCATCAACGTG
>Ga0326728_10011630_pt1 | contig 19965 bp, 17 predicted proteins | sample MB3enrmetagenome_FD_207602 | JGI IMG/M metagenome (GOLD analysis project Ga0326728, IMG submission 207602) | Lab enriched peat soil microbial communities from McLean, Ithaca, NY, United States - MB31MN | ecosystem: Environmental > Terrestrial > Soil > Wetlands > Peat | place: USA: New York... | reverse complement strand
TATGACGATTTCGACTACACGACCACGAACGGCACGATCACCATTACGGGCTATACCGGTCCAGGCGGGGCGGTGGTCATCCCCGGCGCGATAAACGGCCTGCCGGTCACGAGCATCGGGGACAAGGCGTTCTATGCCTGCACCAGCCTGACCGGCATCTCGATTCCCAGCGGCGTCGCCAGCATCGGGAGCTCGGCGTTCGTGGAATCCGGCCTGACGAGCGTCACCCTCCCCGACACCATTACGAACATTGGGGAGTTTGCGTTCGTGTACTGCATCAACCAGTTCGGCCCGACCAATGCCTGGGTAACGCTGGACACCGTAACTTTGACCAACACCACCCAGCCTTACTTCGACCTGACCCTGTGGCGGCAGCCGAACCGGCTCTATCGGCTTGTCCCAGTGCCGTAGCGAAAACCGGGTCGGAAAACCGCGTGCTCGGGCGGCTCGCCTTGAGCCGCATCGCCCAGGTCCGACATTCTTGCCCTGGCGCCCGGCGTAGGAAACCGGACAACTGTCGTTCGGCAAGTGCGAGATTTCAGGCCACCAGCATGAGCTGGTCTGGGTCCTGGCAAAAGTCGGCCAGGCGGTCAATGACCTGCCCGAGCAGTTCAGGTGTCAGATTGAGGGCCTCGAGGACCAGAGAACAGGACTCAATAGAGCCGGGCTCGCGGCCCTGAAGCACGGCTTCAGCGCGGTGGGCCGCGAAATTCGCGAAGCCGACCAGCACGGACGGCATGGCGCGGGGGCAGAGCACCGGACTGTGGTGCCGGGCAACTCCCTCGATGATCAGGCCCGGGATGCGCCACACGTGGAGCAGGCTGGCTCCGACCTCGGCGTGGTCGGTCCCCAGGACGGCCCTCTCGGCCTCGACGGGTGATGCTCCCTGGACCAGCTCCTGGCGAATGCCGATCAGGGACTGGCGGTCCAGGAACTGGCTGGTAATCAGCTTGCCGATATCATGGAGCAGCCCGAGGGTGAAGGCCGTCGAGCTGTCCGTGCCGGGAATCGGGCATTCTGCGAGAGCCAATTCCGCGGCCGAGGCGGCTAGAAGCGAATGACGCCACAGATTGTCGGTTCCGGGGGTGTAGGCGATCACTGGCAGGCTCAGGAAGCCGCGGAAGGTCAGGGCGGTGGCCATTTGGAGTATCTGGCGGTAGCCCAGCAGGAGCACGGCGTGGTCCACGGACATAACCGGTTCCTTGACGCCACGGGCGGGTGAATTGCAAGCGCGCAGGAGCTTGGCCGTCAGGACGGTATCCTGCTTCAGCACCGACACCACGTCCTCATTTGCGCTTTCGGCGGAGCCAAGCAGACCCACGAGTTTGAGCCCCGCGGGTGAGACCGGGGGCAAGTCTCGAATCTCGGCGAGCATCTGATGTGCCGTCATGGGCGATAAAGCGGTTTCATCCTGTCGGGCAGAGCGGGCTGCCGCGCGGTAGAAACGATGAGCCACCGCTCCGAGCGAAGGCCCGCCAGGGTATCGGCGGAATCCTGCCGGAGTTGAGCGGCAATCGCGGAGTTTTGATCCTGGCGGCTGAACCGCGAAACATCCGCGCTGGCGCCCGGCAGCGCCCGCCCGGGCTTTATTGACGGGCGCGGTAGAAGAGCGGCGCACCGTTGCCGGCGGCGTTGGCCTTAAAGCCGGAGACACCGGTGGAGTTCACGAAGTTCGTCAGCGGAAACCAGTCGGAAAGGTTGGTCGAGGCATCCACGTAGCAGGGGCTGCCCGGCTGGAAGCTCAGGAGGATAAGGACTTGGCCCCGCGGCAGGGCGGTGATCGATTGGAAAGCGGGCGCCAGGTAAAAAACGGCGGTCGCGGGGCCGGACCAGGGGCTGGCCAGGGGCGGACAGCCGAAGCCCTTGAAGTAGGTGTGCGCGGGGTTCCAGGTCCTGGCCACAACGGTCGTGTTGCTGCCCAGGAGGAGGTTGGCCTGGCCGGCGGCCCAGGAGGCCGTAGAGGAGGCCCCGCCGCCGGGGGCCCTGGGGTCGGTGCCGTCGAGGGTGTAGCAGACGCGCGCGCCCGTCTCCGCAGCGGGCGCGGTGATCGTGAGGGCAAAGCCTGGTGGAACGTCCCCGCCGCTCTGGCTGAAGATCGGCTGGGGCAGGAAATTGGTGTCGATAAAGTGGACGCGGTTGGTGAACCAGAGCAAGGCGAAGTTCACCTCTCCCTGGTAGGTCCCCGGCGTGGGGAAGGTGTAGGTGTAGTCGTCGCCGGTGACGGGACCGGACCTTGGGGAGGTGTCCGATTGCCCGGCGCCAGCCCAGCGGACCGCGTCGCGACGGGCGGCCTGGCGCGCCTGGTCGGCGAAAGTGTTCACCTGATACGTCAGGTTGGAGAGGCTAAAGACGCTGGGGCGCAGCTCCTGGTAACGGTCAATCCACTGCTGGAAAAAGTCGGGGTCAAGGAACAATCGGCCGTACCACGGGTTGTTGTAGGTGGCCCCGGCGGTGAACGGGGCGGTGCCGCCGTCCATTTCCTGGGATTCCCAGACCGAGGGGTTGAAGCCGCGTAAGTCTCCACCGGCCCCGGTCCCGAAGGCACGGTCGAAATCCCAGAGCGGGCCTTGGACGATCGGTCCGCCGCGGGGCTTGGAGAAGTAAGCGCTCCAGCGCAGCATGTCGACGTTGAACACCAGGAATTGGCTCAAGTGATAGTCAATCCACGAGCCCAAATCGATGAACGGCGCGTAACCCTTGGTGGGGTCGCGCCACTGCGGGCTGTAGAGGGCGTTGTAAAAGGCGCTGAAATAACCCTGCAGGTATTGCATCTGCACCGCATTGCTGTAGGCCAAGGTGTAATAGTCGGGGTCGAGGCAATTGATGATCGTCACGCCGGCCATGCTCAGTTGCGGGATCGGGTTTCCGCTCACGTCGGTCTTCTGCCGATCGATGCTCAGCAGGTAGCCGCCGGTGAGGTCGGGGGCGTTGGTGTCCGAACCGTCGAGCCGGTTGATGTCAACGCGATCCTTGCCGATCTTGATCTTTTCCTCGATGACGTAGAGCCCGAAATAGTCCTGGCTGGCGATGGCGGTGGGCACACTGCCGGGTGTGGTGGTGAGATAGACCTCCGCGTAGCGCGTGCGGGAAGTGTAGCGGCCCATTTCGGTGAACAGCTCGTGGGCGAGCGGGTTGTGCAGCGCGCTCTTGTCATAGACGTCCGTCGCGTAAAAGATCCAATCGCTGTCCGCGGGCATGCCGACGAGCGGCTGGTCGTTATTCTTGCCGTTTTCATCCACGGTCTTCACCCGTAGATTGGGCTTGGGGTCGTAGCGCGTGGCGCTGCCGTGGAGGTGGTAGGTCGCCCGCGTGGCCAGGTTGGGCGGGTTGGCGACGGAGCTCAAGCCATTGGTCGGCTCGAACACGAGCATGGACACGAGCTGGGGCGCTTTGTTCGGGACGGCCCCGGCGCCGTAGTTGTAGAACAGCACCAGCGGCAGGTCCGACGTGAAGCCGGAGGCCACTTTCAAGTAGGCCTCGCTGTGCAGCGGTCCCGGAAAGCAGTTGGTCTGGACCGGGAAGGACCGCGCGCGGAGCTCGACGGAATTGCCCACCGGGATGGGCTGGGAATAGATGGGACACGTCAAGTCCGGCACGCTGGTGAGGGCGGCGGAGACGGCGTTGGTGACGATAAAATATCGGATGACCGCGTTGGTGTCGGTGGTGGATAGGGCGACGGAGAATGGCGTCTGAAAGGCGCAAGAGGAGACCGAAAAGCCCACCGCCGGACCGAAGCCGAAGGCGGTGGGGGCGTTGGTCGCGTCCGGCGTGGGATAGGCGCAATATCCCACCAGGCCCGGAGTGGCCGGGTCGTAACCGTAGGACACATTGGAGTATTGCGTCAGGTAAACGAAGTCCGAGACCACTGTGGCGCCATCGGGCTGGACCAGGGCGAGATAGCCGCCGGCGTCGGTTAGCTTGAAGTTGGTGTGCAGCGGCGCGGCGGCATTGGTGCGGTCTTTGCCGGAGGCGAACACCACGAAGTAGCTGTTGGGCGGGAGGACGAAGCTGGGAAAGCCCCATTTCGTCAACTGCGTTGCCTTGTCGGTCAGATACCAACCGCCCAAATCGACCGCCGTCGTCCCGCCATTGTAAAGCTCGAGCCAGTCGGGCGTGTCTCCATCCTCATCGCGGAGGCCGCCGTGGTTGGAGGCGAGAAACTCATTGATCCGCACGTCCCCGGCCCGCCCGCAGACCATGGCGGGGCCGAGGGCGGCCAGCAGCACCAGAACCGTTGCCTTCATGGCTTTGTCCGCAGGGGAGCATAGCGCGTGCCGTGCCGGTTCGGAAGCGAAAAACAGCCCAATCCCTGATTTCACCGGTGATCTTGAAGCTGGCGGAGAGAGGGGGATTCGAACCTCACGATTTTGCCCGTAAATAAAGGGGAATCTCACGGAGACTCCCGAATAGACTCCCGAAATCAAATCGCATCCTGTCCTGATTTGTCTCAAGTAGTCACCGCTTGGGCAAAACTTCCCGCCCCAATCAAAGCCGCCATCCTTGCACTGGTCAAAACGGCGGGCTGATTCTCCACCAATCACTATGGGCTTGAACATAACATTTCACTTGGACGCGCGGCAATCGAATTTAACGCGCCTACAGGCCGGGCATTTTGGCTGGCGGCATTTCGGAAGATCGCCGCTTTGGAAAAACGTGCTGGCGGGGCTGGCAACCGGCACGGCGGCGATTTGGACATGAGACTGACCAACCTAAAACCGAGGATGAACCATGAACTTGAACCCTGCTGCATTGCTCAAATTGCTGCCGCCTATTTTCAACGCGCTGGACGGCCTGATTGAAAACTACGGCGTTTATCTTTACCTGGTGTTCGTCTGGCTGGCCTTGGCGGTTATCGCTTGGATTTTCAGCGGCGGGTTGCGGAGACGGATGAAAGGAAATGCCGCCACGGTCATTCCTGCCATCATCTTCACGATGCAACCACCGCCGCAATCCCCGCCGCCAATCATCGGCATCGAGGTTGACCAGACGTGGAACGACAACAGCGAAACAACGGACTAACCATGACAGCTTTTTATTTCCAGCAACCTGACTGTGGCCGACGTGTCCACAAAAAAGCAAACGCCGACACGCTCAATTTTGCGTCACAAATTTCACCATCAATTTGCGCGGTCATACACACGAAGCCTGACAAACGCGGTGCAACAATTTTCAAGTCGCGGTGCAGTCGCACGGTTCTGTGCTACCGCTTTTATAGGGTAGAAGCCTTACCCCTTGTCAGAACAAGGTTTTTACGGCTCGCCAACAGCTCGCCGAAAACTGCGCGGAGTCCCGCGAGACGGTCACGCGATGGCCGCGCAACATCCGGCAAGACAACCGGCGAAATATCTCGCGTCATGTCCGCTCAACTTCCCGGCAACAGCCGGGCAACGGCAACCGCAATGCCGCCGGATGGCCGGGCGGATAACTCGCAAGCCAACTTGCCCTGCGCCGGACTCGGACGCGCAATATCCGCCCGGATACTTGCGAGACGACTCGCAACACGGTCGCGCGACAACCGTGCCACAGTCAAGGCAACGTCTTGCAAGACGACCCGCTCAAATCTCAACCATGACATCCAAAGATTATGAACACACCAATCACACCAATGCCCAGTCTTGAATCGCTGCGCAAAGCGGTTCGGGAATTCCGGCCTAATCCGCATCGCGTCCCGTTCAACGGTTTGAAACCCGTCCATGATTCCATCGAGGAATTGCGTAAGCAAAATGCGTCCTATGCCGCCATTGCTGAATTGCTACAACAACATGGCGTCAAGACAAGCCGGGCGCGTGTGGCCGAATACGGCCGCATCGTCCTGGAAGGCGGGAAATCGCGCAAACGGCGCAGACGGGCGAAAACTGCGCCAGCCGCAAATATCCCGGCCACACCTCAAAATGCGCCAGCCGTGGCCGCAAAATCCGCGCCGGCCACGCCAGCGCCGACCGCTGCGCCGACGGGCAATGTCACGCCGCCACCAATAGAAACTTCTCCATACCGTTCACGCGGACCGCACATCGCCAACGTGAGAATGATGAGTGCCGAGGAAGCCAAAGAATTCAATGACAGCCTGAAGCCAGGAAACGCCCCGAAGACGTGACTGCATAACCGTGATTGTCTGGGGGGTCGTAACGAGGGGCAGACAATCACGATGCGCCGCGCGGCGCAAGAGCGCAGAAGCAAACAAACTTGGCCAGTGACGCCCGCAGCACAACGAGCAAGGAAGGTTCAGTCGGTCATCCGACGAAGCCAGTAACCCCCACCCTAAAAAGCCAACGGGAAGGCGATTCACGCGGAGTCGGGATGTTGAAAGGTGTTGAACGGCAACAGAGACTTTTTCATCCCATGACGGGATACGAGCTTGCTAAAATTCCGACTATCTTCAGTCGGCAGGCTCGGTATTCACTTCAATCTCATCGTAACGATTCATGCGGTAGATGATGATTGAAACGGCCCAACTCACCACAAAGACTCCGACGATGGTGAAGCCGATGACGCCAAAGTTATCGTTCAGGGAGCCAATCATGTCCCAGATGACTCCCTGCATCTTAAAATGACCGCCAATCAACCCCAGCACCTCGATTCCGCCAACCAGCAAGGCCACCAAGACCGAAACCAAGGTGATGGTCATATTGTAATAAAGTTTGCGAATCGGTTTGACGAAGGCCCAACCGTAAGCACCAAGCATCAAGATGCTGTCCGTCGAATCAATCAACGCCATGCCCGCCGTGAAAAGCGTCGGGAAAACAAGGATTGACCAGATGGAAAGTCCTTTGGTGGCTTCCGTCGCCGAAATACCGAGCAAGCCCACTTCCGTTGCCGTATCAAAACCGAGGCCGAAAAGAAAACCAACCGGATACATCTGCCAGCTATGCTCAATCAATCGGAACAGATTTCTGAAGATGCGCCCGAAGAATCCGCGTTTGGCGAGAATTAGGTTCAGGTCTTCATCCACAAATTGCCCTCCCCCTTTGACGTGTTGGAAAGTGCGATAAACCGAAATCAGAATGATGATATTGGCGATGGCGATGGTCAGTAGGAAGAATGCGGAAATGGAAGTCCCGATAATCCCACCGATGGATTCAAAAGAACCAAAGCGATTTTTGATTGCGGCGGAAGTCAGGGCGATGATGACCGACAAACCGAAAACAATGGTCGAATGGCCGAGGGAAAAAAAGAAGCCGACGCCGACGGGCCGTTTGCCCTGCTGCATCAATTTGCGCGTCACATTGTCAATCGCCGCGATGTGATCAGCATCCACGGCATGACGGAGGCCAAACGTATAGGCCAGGAACGCCGTTCCTAACAGAACCGGATGATTATGAAAGGCAATCAGTGCCCAAATCCATGCCCCGACATTAAAGCCAATGAGTAGCGCATACAGGGAGACAATCCGGCTTTTGACGTTGGCCGGAACAACGGGAGCAGGCGCGGGAATTGCAACGGAAGGAGTCATCTCGCTCTCAATAACTTCATCTGTAATTTGCATAAATGACCGCTAATACTTTCGGTAACACTTTTTTTATATTGCGTAACACTTGTGGTGTTGGTAACACCATTGGTAATGAACGTAACATCTATTTCAAATTCAGGTCAAGCGCCGGTTTTGCGCCGCGCTTGGAGAACCATTCTTCACACTCTGGCCATTGGCTTTTGTGGCTTGTTGCTGGCAGCAGGCGTTTCGCGCGCCGAAACCGTCACCAACTTGGAAGCCGTGGACGCCAACGGTGTCAGCACTTGGAATGGCAGTTTTCCCATTGTCCTGACCGGCGTGCTTTTGACCGACCCAAGCGAGATGCTCGATGCCACGCCGGATTATCTGCCGTGGGACGATGGTGCGAACATCTATAACCTGGGCGGTCAATGGCAGGTGTTCGTGCAGGTGGTCACGAATGGCGACCGGGGCGGCGTGGAATGCTGGATGGCGCAGGATTACGGCAATTTGCCGTGGGAACCACACGACGGCAGCGACAGTTACACGGACGATGCTTGGACGGCGGAAGTCAATCGTGTGAGTCACGACCCGGCCACAGGCCATGCCTTTCACAAGGGCGACTTGGTGACGATTACCGCCAACGGCTCGCTGTTTTATGGCGGAATGCAAAACATCAACGAGGAACACAGCACTGATCCCGCCTATGATTTTACCATTTCACTGGTAGCCACAAATTTTGGGCTGCCCGCGCCGGAAGTGATTTCGCTGTCTTCGGTGATTAGCACCAATTTGAGCGCGACGGGGCACTACGACATTTTTGACCCGACGCGCGCAACAGGCGGCGAGCATTGGCAGGGAATGCGCGTGCGCATCAACGGCCTGACGCTGGTCACGACCAACGGCTGGAACACCAATTCGGATTGGAGTTTGCGTTATTGCACGGCCACGGATGGCCAAGGCCGTCAATTTCCATTGATTCATCCGCTGTATGACATCGGCCCGGTGCCGACGAATCAATTTAATGCGACAGGCGTTTTCTTGCAGGAATCCGGTTCCGGCACGGACGGCACGTTCGGTTACGAATTGTTCGTGCAGGAAATCGCACCGTCGGATGCAGCTATTTTGAACATCGCTGTTCAAAGCGCTTCAGTGGTGGTTTCATGGCCCGGCTCGCTGGCAAATTACCAGTTGCAAAGCTGCGATTTACTTTCAAATCCGAATTGGGCGGCGATGACCAATACGCCGACGGTTATCAACGGACGAAATACCATCGGGTTGCAACCGATGGCAGCGCAGAAATTTTTCCGGCTTCATCAGGCGCAATGAACGGACGGCATGATGTTGAAATCTGAAAATCATCGCGCATCTGTTGCCGCGTTCACTTTGGTGGAATTGCTGGTGGTCATTGCCATCATCGGGATTCTGGCAGCGTTGCTTTTACCGGCGCTGGCGCGGGCCAAGGAAAAAGCCAAAGTCACCCGAGTTCGCGGCGAGCTTTACGGGATTGGTCTGGCGCTGGAAATGTATTCCGAGGATCACGCCAACAACCTTCCGCCCGTGCGTGTGAACTGCAACAGTGATTTGGCGGCTCACTGGTGCGAATTGCCGATAGAACTGGCCAATGAACGTTACCTGCCACACGGAAATCAAGGCGGATTGGAAGCCGATTTGGAGGACGTTTTCAACCCCGGCCATACCTACAAATACGCCGCGCCGGGGCCGGAATTGCTCAACGGCGCGGCGGCAGGCAATTATTCGCTTTGGGTTCCAACCAACGCGCCAACCGATATGTCCGGCGGCGGAAAATACTTCACCGATCCCAAAGTCAGCCCGGTGCATTGGGTCGTCTGGAGTTTGGGACCGAAGCCAAATAGCCCAAAAAGCCTCGGCACCTACGCGCCTTTAAGCAGCGACGATTGGTATCGCCGAACCGGCGATGGCGGCGTCATTGTCCGCTTTGCCGACCGCAACGGAACCCAATTCACCAGTCCATGACACGAAATCATTCTATGAAAAAATCAATCCTCATCCTGTCAGCAGCCATTGCGATTTTAACTGCCGACAAACTTTTCGCCCACGACGACGAAATCTCTGCCGCTGGCTCGAACGTCTGGAATCAGGCGCAGGAACCGACCAATTGGTGGAATGAAATCAAAAATTTGCACGGCCACGTCGGGCCGTGGAACGTTCTCGGCTGGCGCATGGGCAAGGCGGCATTGCGCGAACTGAATACAACCTGGGGACAACACGAACTGGACATTGTTTGCCACATCCCGCTTAAAACGCCGTATTCCTGCATTGCCGACGGGCTGGTGGTTGGCACCGGGAACAGCATTGGTAGGCTGGACATTCGCTTGGCTGAAGTGTTGGCAATGGCCGACGCGCACGTCAGCGTCCGGCGCAAGGATGGCACCGGTCCGGTGTTGCTGCTCAAGCCGAACCAGAAATACCTCGAAAAAATCCGCAATGCGCCCGACGCGCAATTGGAATCACTCGCTCGCGAATGCGGCGAACTTCCCGAAAAGGAGCTTTTTGTGATGGAGAAAGTGCCGTCGTCCGAAACGAATTCAAAGTAAAGAGTTGCTTGGTCGGGCAGGTTTCCATCTTTGACAAACAACAGCATTGGCCTACGATGCCCTTGTTATTGCCATGAATAAAGAAACCGTCAGCCGTTTCAGTATATCCCTGCCGCCGTCGCTTCTGCGGCAACTGGATGAAATGTCGGGCGAAAAGGGCTACGACAACCGTTCGCTGGCCATCGCCGACATGATTCGCGACCGCCTCGTTGAACACCGGCAGAAATTTGGCAACGAAGACATTGCCGGCACCATCACGCTGGTCTATGACCATCACAAACCGCACCTTCAGGCCACGCTCACGGACATCCAGCACGATCACCACGATGTGATTCTTTCAACCGTGCATGTTCATCTGGATCATCACAATTGCTTGGAAGTATTACTCGTGCGTGGCAAAGCGGCCGTCATAAAAAAGATTGCCGATGAACTCATCGGTGCTAAAGGTGTTAAACACGGCAAGCTGACAGTAACGACGACCGGCAAAGATTTGCCTTCCTAGAATACCGTGCTGCGTTATCAACGACCGTGACACTTCCCGCGTGAATCCTTAATCGCCATCGGGTTTTGGCGAAGCGAGCATCGTCAAGGTGGAAGTCGCAGGGCAACGGGGCGAAACTACCTTGACGACGCGCAGCGAGCCATACAATGAGAAGGCGATTCACGCGGAGTTAGCAAAATGGTTAGCACTGGCTTCGTAACAAGGTTGGCAGCGTGATTAGCAACGACGGGGCAACAGGGTTAGCAACAGGGTGGTAATCACGCGAGGCAACATCCGAAGCAACAAAGTTCGCAACGCGGTTAGCAACACGGTGAAATAACAGGGTTAGCAACTGACGCAACAAGGCGGTTAGCACAAACGAAGCATTTCGCGCAACATTCGGCGAGATTTTGGCGAGCCGTAAAAACCGTGTGAAACTACGGGGTAACGCGTGCCTTAACTAATTTCCGATTTTCGCCGCTCCCTTGCGTTTGCCCCAGGTGTGCCTTGGCCGGACGATTCCAGCAGCATGAACGGCTGATGTTGAACCATGCTGAATGGCGTTTAACCGTGCTGAACCTTTCGCGCGATTTTTGCGCTAATTTTGCGCAACATTTGCGGCTGCTGTCATGGCCTCAAGCTGTGCTTAGGGAAGATGTCTGACGGAAAATTGGCCGTTTTACACCAGCGTCATCGCTGTGTGTATTACGGTCGCCAGCTTGGTCGCTCCGGTGTTACGTCAACCGCATTGCATAGCAAGGAGAACAGCGTCCGTCATCAAATCAGGTTTCATTTGGTCGTCGGTGCATCACTTCACCAGCGCAACCTTGCGGCGTTTTCACCGGCGGCGTTTGCTGCACGCCACAGATTTTTTTCAGGCTGCCGGGTTCACCGTCAAAGGCGGGGTAAGTGTCATGGCCACTTTTCAACTTTTAGTCACTCACGTCCGGTCATCTTGGCCGTGACATTGCCTGGTGATTCAGTCTGCATGGACGGCTGATGTTGAAGGGTGTTGAGTTGCGTTGATTCGAGGCGTTGAATACCGTTGAACTCGTCAGCACCATTCAACGCATTTCAACGGTGCTTCGCCATCGCACATCCACGGCCTCTACCAACGTAAGGGGATGGTGTCTATGATTTATTGCCAGCGGATGCAGGCAAGACGAATGCGAGATATTCGCATTGAGCCAACGTGAGCATCCGCAAGATGATGACTCCGGCGCGCCTCGTTTCGTTTATTGTATGGCTCGACTGCGCCTGTCAAGGTTGTCCAAATTAAAACGATGCGCTTCGCGCCGGGATTTCTTTTTGTGGCTCCACCTTGACAGTGCTCGCCGAGCCGGGGACGTGGCTGGTTAGGAAGGCGCGTCGGGATTTCTGGCCGGAAATTTGTGCAAGCACATTCAATCACAAGCCATGCTCAAGACGGCATCCAAGCCGATGGCAGGAAATTCAGAAATACAATTTCAAGATTTATAGTTGACAACTGTATCCATTATGCTACGATAGGGAATATGCCGTTTATTCAGTTTCCATACATCGAAGTGCCGAAAGAACTGCGCGCGCTGGTTGGCGAGCCAACGCCCGGCACTCGCGCTTATCGGCGGGAGGGAACCTTCAAGGAATGCGGCGAGTGGCTTGAAAAACTCGGTGAATACTATAAAGGGGACGTGGGGCTTTCAACCAGCAGCGTCGTTCTATTCGTTCCCGTCTCACGCGCCAGCGTCTATAAACGCATCAAGGAAGGCAAACTGACCGCCTTTTTCTTTTACGTCACCCACGAGGAAACCAGGTTGTTCGGCGCAAAGCGCAGAGCCAAGGAACGCCCTTTCATCGTGGTGTCGGTCAGTGAATGCAAGGCTTGGGCGGAGGAAATAAAGCGCAGAGTCGGTTTTGTGGACGACCCGAATGAGAGTCTGTTTAAGGAAAGTGAACGCCTGTTGCAAGCGGGCGGTGGGGATGAGCCGACAGAGAAAGAAGCCAAGGAAGACTTGGAATTTACGGAACGTGACCCGAAAGACAAGGGCAACCGGAAGGTGAAGTATCAAAAGGAACGAAGCACCATTTACGAGGACTACAAGCAGCAGGATATGCTTTATCTGCTGACAGAATTGAAGGCGGCAATGGCTTCCCCTGAAAAGGCCGCTGCTTTGCGGAGACGGCTGCGAAAGGGAGTGGAATGGGACAAGGAAAACAAGACTTGGAAATTGAAGGAGGAGAAATGATGTCGTATGCCAACGGAGCATCAATTTAATGACCGTTTGATCCGGTTCCCGGAATTGGAGAAGATTTTCGGCGTCTGCAAGCGAACGGTGAGGCGCAGGGCGGAAAACGGCGAACTACCACCGCTGCGGCACATTGGCCGCGCCGTGGGAATGCTCGAAAGCCAGGTCAAAGCGTATTTTCAAAAGTTGAGTCAACCAAGTTAATCGAAAGGAGCATGAAATATGGAAGCCAGAATCTACAAACCAAAACGGTTGCAAAACGGCAAACGGATAACAGGCCGGTTATACCGCGCGCGTATCAAACTTGCCGGTGACAACAAAGTGCGAGACATCGCCTTGCAGGTATCCGACAAGCAGGTTGCCCAACAAAAACTAAACAAGCTGATTCAGGAATTGGAGCACGAATCGGCGGGTTTGATTCCGGCCAAAGCGGAACGGGATGCGGCGCAAAGTCCGTTGCTCGATCTGGTGTCGGAATATGTCAACGAATTGACCGTCCTGGGGCGGTCGGGAGACCACCTGCGCCATGTGGACAAGCGGCTGCGGCGGCTGGTGCGGGAATGCGGCTGGACGAGATTGGCCGACGTGACGCCCGCCTCGTTTCAAATGTGGCGCAAGGAGCAAGCCCACAAAGCCCCCAAGACCCTGAATGAATATCTGGCCACGCTCTCGGCCTTTTGGACGTGGCTCCGCAAGCAAAGCCGCGTCAGCGTGAATTCCTTTGAACTGGTGGAACGGACGGACACGCGCGGCAAGGAACGAGTTCAACGGCGGGCGTTATCGGATGCGCAAGTCGTCCAGTTGTTGCAAGCGGCTGGCAATAATCAACTGGCCTATATGCTGCCCCTTTATGCGGGTTTACGGCGTAATGAAGTCAAAACACTGCGCTGGTCGAATCTGGTGTTTGGCGAATCTGGCGGTTTGCTCCGCATTCATGCCGCCGTGAACAAGAACCGGAAGGAACAGGCGTTGCCGTTGCATCGTGAGTTGGCCGAAGTATTGCAGCAGCAGAAACCGGCAGACAGCAAAATGGACGATCTGGTGGTGGTCAACGGCGTTCCGAAGATGAAGGAATTTCGGCAGGACTTGGCAAAGGCGGGCATCCCGTTTCTGGACGAGCGCGGACACCGCATGGATTATCATGCGTTGCGGACGACATTCATCACCCGGCTTTCGACCATGAAAGTGCATCCACGCTTGGCGATGGAATTGGCGCGGCACAGCGATATGCGGCTGACGATGAAGACCTACACGGATGCCGGGCAATTGCCGTTGCGCGAAGTGATGGATGGTTTGCCGGGTTTTGGTGAACGCGCTGACTCCCGAATAGACTCCCGAACTTTAGGCCCGACGGGTCAAACGGTGTCACAGCCTGTCACTGAAACGAGGGAGTTGAAAGCTAAAAAAAGCCTTGCAAACACTGGCGAAAGTCATCGTGACTCATCGCTTGTCACAACGAGTCACGAAAAGTCAGAATGGCGGAGAGAGGGGGATTCGAACCCCCGATACGGCTTTAGACCGTATAACGGTTTAGCAAACCGCCGCCTTCAGCCACTCGGCCATCTCTCCAACCTGCTTATATATAGGCACTTGCGCGAACAACGCGAGCCCTACATATACTTTGTTGAACCCCGAGACTTGACGCCGGACCTACGATTTAGTACTCTGCCTCCATGAGTGACGAGCAATCACCGCAGAAGCAGGTCTGGCTGAGGACCGGCACAAAGAACCTGTTCAAGCTTGCTGAGTATGGCACTTACTACGGCAGAATCAAGCTGAATCAGAAAAACTACCGCAAGTCGTTTGGCACCACCGACTACAACGTCGCCCGGCGGGAGCTGACAAAATGGATGGCGGGGTTTGAGAAACCCGAGAAGCCCAGGGGAAGCGGCACGTTTGGTGGCATGGTCGAGCCCTACTTCTCCTGGTTGGAGGACGAGAAGATCCTCACCCACGTGACCGACGGCACCATTTTTTACAAGCGGGAGATCCTGGACCAGATCGACCGCACGTGGAAGGACTTCCGGAAGTTCCCCCTGGCCGACCTCACCGAGGACGGCCTCAAGGGCTGGGTGGTCGCTCACCGCAAGAAGTACTCCCCGACCCGAACCAACGGCGCCCTAACCGTGATCCGGGAGATATGCGACCTGGCAGTCCGCAAGAAGTTCGTGACAAAAGAGGCGTGGGATGGGGCGAAGGGGGGCCTGGTATTCGTCCCCCTGGTGAAGCACAGCCTGCAGCTCCCGGAGCCGGCCCAGGTGGAGATGCTGAGGAACGAGGTTTACATGCGATGCCAGCGGCGCGGCACCTTGGGGGGGTGGCTGTTCGATTTCTTGCTGTTCAGCGGCTGCCGCATCGACAGCGCAAGCTCCGCGCTTTGGGAGGACGTCCACTGGGGGGCGGGGGAGTTGCGGTTTAGGAAAGCGAAAAGGGGCGAGTACACCATTCCGCTATTTCCCCAACTCAAGGACCTGCTGGAGCGCCTGCGCGAGGAATACCCCGACGCCCAGCCGACCGACAGAATTCTGCCGACGATCAGCCTGCAAACCGTTCTGACGAGCGCCTGCCGCGCCGTAAAGGTCCCGCACATGTCGCACCACACGCTCAGGCACCTATTCGCTACCCGGTGCATCGAGGCTGGCGTGGACATCCCCACCGTCAGCCGCTGGTTGGGCCACAAGGACGGCGGCGCGCTGGCCATGAAGACCTACGGCCACCTCCGGCAGACACATTCCCAGCAACAGGCGGCGACGGTCGATTTCCTGCCCAAACCTCAACAAACGGCAACCAAATGCGAAACTCCAACCCCTACTCAAACGGCTTCATAACTTCCCGGGTGAAACACTCGCGAAGGTGACCGAACCGGACTCGCTGGACCGCCGTGGTGTCGTACACGCCCTCCCGCGCCGCCGCCAGTGCCGCCTCGGAGATGTCGGTCGCGAAAATCCGGAAGGAAATGGCGTTCTCCGGCGCCGTGGTTAGCTCGTCCAGCAGGATGGCCAGGGAATAGGCCTCCTGCCCGCCTGCGCACCCGGCCGACCAGACCTGGATTTCCGTCCCGCCGGCTTTCCTCTTCTCCGCGAGGAGTCTGGGCAAGAGGATGTGCTCCAGCACGGCGAAGGCGAGCGAATTGCGGAAGAACTCACTGCATGTGACACTAAGCGCCTCGAGCAGTTTCTCCGCCTCCGCCAGGTTTTCGGCCAGATAACTGGAGTAGTTTGCAGTGGTCCGGCAGGCGGTGGCCTCCATCCGTCTCGCGACCGTCCTGGCCAAGAAGGACTCGTCGTGACAGCCAACGTCCCGCCCCCCGGTCTGGCGCATCACCTCAATGATCCGGGGCAGTTCCCCGCTCAGGGGATGATCGTCTGCTGTCCCAGGTTCAATGCTGGAATTCGGATTCTCAGGGAGAATCTTAACGGCCATACTTCGCTTGGTGGCGTGCTGCATGCCTGGCTGCCGCTCACCATGAAGCCGGCAAGCCAACCTACATCTTCGGCGCGATGACCGGTTCTCGACATCGGGAAAACTCCTGAAATGGGAGTGCAAAAATCCTGAGACCAAGGCCGCGGGTCGCTCGCGGTCCGCGCGCCACTCCGGGCATGCGGGTCCCGAGATTTGTTTTTGCGGAGGCTCCTTAAGGTTCCGTGAGCCCTTCGCGGATGGCGTACTTGGTGAGTTCGGCCACGGTGTGCAGCTTCAACTTCTTCATGACCCGCTGGCGGTGAGTGTCCGCGGTCTTGGAACTGATCTGCAAATGGTCGGCAATTTCCTTGGTGCTCTTGCCTTCGGCGATGAGCTGGAGAACCTCGCGTTCTCGGGCGGTCAGCGAGGGGCTGAGCACCGGCTGCACGCCCGGGCGCCGCCCCAGGTAATCCTTCACTACCGTGCTGGTGACGGCGGGGCTGAGGTAGATCTTCCCGGCGGTAACGGCGCGGATGGCTCGCGCCAGTTCCTCGAAGGCAGAATCCTTGAGCAGGTAACCCGAAGCGCCGGCCTTGAGCATCTCGGTCACATAGCGTCCGTCCGAGTGCATGGAGAGGGCGATCACCTTGATGCTGGCGTTTTGCGACGTGATCTGGCGCGCGGCTTCGATGCCGTTCAAGTGCGGCAACCCGATGTCCATGACCATCACCCCCGGCGACAGGTCCTTCGCCATCGCCACCGCCGTGCGGCCGTCGGCGGCCTCTCCGATCACCTCCATGCCCGGCAGCCGCTCGACCAGCGCCCGGAGCCCTTCTCGCATGATGCGATGGTCGTCGGCCAGGACCAGGCGAATGTTCATAAGTTAAAATCTCAAAATAAAAGAGGCGTGCCTGTCAAGCCTGGATTGGCGCCAACTGCCGGGCTCGACCCGTTACCCTGGTTTCAGCGGCGCCCGCAGCACCACCCGCGTTCCGCGGCCGGGTTCGGACTGCAAGTCGCACGAGCCGCCCAGGTAGCCGAGCCGTTCCCGGATGTTGAGCAGGCCGAACCCGCCGGTCTTTCCCCCGCGACCGACCACCGCCGCAGTGTCAAACCCGGCTCCATTGTCCGTGACCCTGAGGCAAATCGTGGCGCCCTCCCGGCACGAACTGACCTCCGCCTGAGTGGCCTGGGCGTGCTTCACGGTATTCACCAACAGCTCCCGCACCGCCGCGAACAGCACCCCGGCCGCCTCTTCCGTCAAGGGTTTCGGCTGGGCGTCGGAAGTGAACCGGCAAGACAGTCCGTGCCGCCCGGCGAACTGTTCCACGAGCCAATCGAGGGCCGGTTCCAACCCAAGCTCGTGCAGAATCGGCGGGCTGAGCTGGAAGGTGAGCGACCGGGTGCTTTGAATTGCCTGCTCGATGAGCGCGCGCGTACCGTCGAGACAGCTCCGCTGCCCGGCGTTGGACAAGGATTTCCGCAGCGTCCCCAGCTTGATGCTGGACAACGCCAGGGACTGGATCACGTCGTCGTGCAGCAGAGTCGCAAGGCGCCGCCGTTCTTCTTGTTCGGCCCGCGACAACTCGGCGCCCAGCGACTGGAGCCGATGCTGGTATTCCAGCAGTTGCTGTTCGCTGAGCTTGCGTGCCGTCATGTCAATCATGATCGTGAGGAGGCAGCGCCGCCCCGCAATCACGATCTGTTCACCCTTGACCAACCCCACCAACCTATTCCCGCCCTTCGTCCGGAACGTCAGCTCCATCTCTACGATACGGCCATGGGTTGGAAATCTCTGCACGAACCGCTCGCGTTCCTCGGCGACGAGCCAGCCCAACTCCGCTGCCGTGTGCCCAATCAGTTCCTCGCGCGTGAAACCAGAGATGCGCAGGAATTCCTCATTCACCTCGATATAGGTCCCGCTGGCGAAATCGGTGATGGCAATCAAAGCAGGGGCATTATGGAACACCTTGGCGAATTTCTCTTCGCTGGTCCGCAACGCCTCCTCCGCTGCCTTGCGCCCCGTAATGTCCCGCACCACCGCCAGGACGCACCCCTTGCCGTCGATGCTGGCGCCGCGCAAGGCCACCTCGGTCCAGAACCGCTCGCCGCTCTTGCGTTTGCTTTCCCACTCGAACACCTGCGGCCCCTGGGCAAAGGCCAACCGGATTCGCCGCACCGCCTCCTCGTGCGAGTACGGCGCCGGGGAGCGGACCATCTCGGCCGTGAGGCTGGAAAGGTCCTCCCGGGAGTAACCGAACATGTCCAGCATGGCCTGGTTCACGTTCAGGATTTCCCCCGTGACCGCATCATGTACGAAGATGGCATCGTGGGTCGCGTTGAATATCTCCCGGTAGTTCTGCTCGCTCGCGCGCAAGGCCTCTTCCGCCTGCTGCCGCTGGCGGCGCTCCTCGACCTCCCGCAACGCCCGGCGCACCGCCGGTCCCAGGCTGCTCAGCCGCTCCTTGGCCACGCAATCGGTGGCGCCCTGGCGCAGGGCGTCGATGGCGCTCTCGCCATCCAGAGCGCCGAAAAGAAAAATGAACGGGACCTCCGGGCGCTCCGCTTGCGCAAGCTTCAGCGCGGACACGGCATTGTAAGACGGAAGGGAACAATCGGCTGCAATGAGGTCCGCCGGGTGGCCCCTCAATTCAGCGAGAAAGTCCGCCTCCGTGCAGGCCCGCCGCGAGCTGAATTGGAGGCCTTCCCGGCGCAATTCGAGAAGGATCGATTCGGCGTCCGCCGCGCCCTCGACAAGGAGGAGAAGGTCGAATTGCAATTGTTTGCCCTGGTTTGTCAAGTGTCAGGCCCCTTCGCCACCAGCCATTTGATTGCGTTCTCGAAAGAGGTGAATGCGCGGATATGAAAGCCCCGGTTCTGGGCGCAGAGTGTGAAGAACTCTGTGCGGTCAAATCCCGCAAGCGGACAAAGCACCGCCGTCTTTCGTGAAAACGCTCTGCGAAAGTTGCCGAGTTCGGCCACCAAGTACCAAAGGTCGGTTGCAGACATCACTAACTTTGCCTTTCGAACGTCCACGAGTATTTCGTACTCGGCCGAAGACGCCGAGGCTGATGCGACGTCCGTCAGCAGTTTCTTGGTCCCTTCGCGGTCGAGTGTTCCTTCCGGGGTCGCCAGGATGAAATCGCGGGCATGGATAACTCGGATATTAGTTGGCATGATTGTATCCTTCAGCGAGATTTGCCTTCGTTTCCAAGGGCGTGCCGGGCAGTCCGATGCCCGACATGAGCGCGCTGCGCGCAATACAGCCCGATCATCTGGGTCATAAGCCCATTGTAAGCGCGGTTGCGCGTCATTGCAAGCCGTCCTTTTATCTCGCGGGTGGGGCTCGGTGGGGGCGGCGGCGGAACGGAAGAGTTGGCCGTGGGCGGCGCGCTCACCGGGGCGGGAGCTTGAAAGAGCGCTGAGGGCATGCGCGCTACAAACATGGCGCTCCTGACGGAGCTCGCCATGCATGCCGATCCCAGGAAATATTGCCGCACTATGGCGAACACGTACACGCAAATCTACATCCGGGTCGTATTCGCAGTGCAGGAGCGGCAGAACCTCATCCGTCTCGAACGCAAGGAGGAGCTTCATAAGTACATGACTGGCATTGTGACCCGCCAGGGCCAAAAGCTCATCGCCATTCACTGCATGCCAGACCATACGCACATCCTGATTGGGATGAAACCGAACATCGCCCTCTCCGACCTGGTGGGCGATATCAAGACCGGATCGACCAATCACATCAATAAGAATCATTGGGTGCCCGGACGGTTCTCATGGCAGGAGGGCTTCGGCGCGTTCTCCTACTCCCACTCTCAGTTGACTGGAGTGATCAACTACCTCCGA
>Ga0326728_10011629_pt1 | contig 19965 bp, 16 predicted proteins | sample MB3enrmetagenome_FD_207602 | JGI IMG/M metagenome (GOLD analysis project Ga0326728, IMG submission 207602) | Lab enriched peat soil microbial communities from McLean, Ithaca, NY, United States - MB31MN | ecosystem: Environmental > Terrestrial > Soil > Wetlands > Peat | place: USA: New York... | reverse complement strand
GATCTTTTCCAGGTTGGCGACGGCCACGCGGAAGAGGTCTTCGGCAAAGCCACGCACCTCGCCGTCCACCTCGTCGGCGGCCTTCCAAAAGGTGATGCGCACCTGGTCCGGGGTCTGCTTGCCCATATCCATCTGAAAGAGCATCTGCATGGCCAATTCGCGCGATTTGCGCCGGGTTGCTGCGGTCAAGCTGCGCCGCCTTCCTGTGTTTCCTTGCGGAGTTTGCGGGTCAAACCGACCATCTCGATGGCCGCCGTGGCCGCTTCGAAGCCTTTGTTGCCGGCTTTGATGCCGGCGCGGTTGAGCGCCTGCTCCAGGCTCTCGCAGGTGAGCACGCCAAAGCTGTGCGGAATGCCGGTCTCCTGTTGCGATTGGCCGATGCCGCGCGCCACTTCGTTATAGATTGCCTCGTAGTGCGCGGTCTCGCCGCGCAGCAGGCAGCCCAGGGTAATGATGGCGTCCACCTGGCCTAAATTGGCCAAGGTGCGGGCGGCAGCCGGAATCTCCCAGGCGCCGGGGACGCGGACGATCTCGATGTCGGCGCGCGCCGCGCCCGAGCGCAGCAGGGCGTCCAGAGCGCCTTCCAGCAGGCGGTCGGTGATGACCGCGTTCCAGCGCGCCACCACCAGGGCAAACTTCATCCCCTCGGCGCAGAGATCGCCCTCCACCGCCAGCGGCTTGCCCTTGAGCGGATCGCTCCAGGCCCAGAAGGTAAACGCCTGTCCGGGAATCGGCTCGACGGTGAAAAGGTTGGACTTCCAATGGGATTCCGTGATGGTTGACAGAGCCGATGCGGCGCCGTCGTTGGCCTTCAGCCAAGCGGTGGCGGCCTGATAGGCGGCGTCCAGCGAATTGACCTCGACCATCACCTCGGCGACCGCGGGGAATTGGCCGTCGACAAACTCCAGATTGCCCAGCGGAGCCAAAAAAGACGCGCCGCGGCTGGTTGCCTCCGCCCACCCCTTGCCGGGGGCGAATCCCAGCGCCGAAAAGAAGCTGGACAGCCGCTCGTAGGCCGCGGCGTTGCCAGCCGAACGAAGAAAGGAAATCCCCTTGATCATGCTTCGATTCTATCGTGCTGGGGCGGTCTTCTCCGGCAGGGGAAGAACGCGGAGACGATTGCCGCTTCCGGAAAAGAACTGCGCTCCGCGAAACCCCCGAAAGCGCCGGCAGCGTCGCCATACATCTCCCCTCGGCGGCAGCGCATCTCTAAGCAGCAGCAGTTTCTGCCGGCCGGCCCGGCAAAAGGAATGCCGATGAACATCGTAGTGCGGCAGATGAGCGGACTGGGAAACCAGCTCTTCCAGTACGCGGCGGGCAGATACTATGCCGCCAGATACCAGGCGAGGCTGCGCATCTCCGTCGATCCCGACCGCCATGCCGCCTCTTACGGATCGCCGCGCCCTTTTCAGCTCTCCGCCTTTCGCATCGCCGCGCCTATGCGCGTAGCCACTGCCTGGGAGCGGCTGGCCTGCGCCGAGAACCGCCGTGTGCAGAAACTCGCGGCTGGGGCATTCCGCCTGCTCGATGCGTGCCGCTGGAGCGAACCGGCGCCCTACCGCTTCTATCCGGATTTGCCCTATGCCAAACTACCCGCCACCGTCTACCTGCGCGCCTATTGCCAAGCCGCCGCTTACGCCGCCGCCGTCGAGCCAAGCCTGCGTCAGGAATTGCAACTGTGGGAAGCTCCCCAGGGCGAAGATGCTGCAGTGCTCCAAGCCATCGCCGCCAGCCCTTGTCCCATCAGCGTCCATCTCCGCCGCGGCGATTACACCCACGCCGCCATCGATTGGGCGCTCCCGCTCGGCTATTACCGCCGCGCCTGGCAGATCATGCTCGCGGCCTTCCCCGCGGCCGAGTTCTTCATCTTCTCCGACGATTGCGACTACGCCCGCGCCCATCTGCCCCCGGCCGGAAAACGGCATTTCGTCGATCACAATGGCAGCGCCACAGCCTACCAGGATCTGCGCCTGATGGCCGCCTGCCGCCACCACATCATCGCCAACAGCAGCTTCAGTTGGTGGGGCGCATGGCTCAACCCACGTCCGCAGAAAGTAGTGTTGGCGCCCAAGTTCTGGCACAATACCCCGCAAAGCTACTTCCCCGACCTCTTCCCGCCCGGCTGGCGGCGCGTAGAAGATTTCTCATGATCCGGCCAAAATACAGTGCGGCAAATGCGGGTGCCCCACCCTCGCCGCGCCGTTGTTCTTGCGGCCAGGGTGGGATGCAACCTCGCCATTCAATCTGCCTGGGTCAATATAAACAGCAGTCGCCAGCCGGTGAGGACGAGACGGGGGTCGGGATTCACCCAATCGAGGCGCGTCGAGAATAGCCCCGGGTTAGCGCAGCCCTGGAAAAGAAGCCAACATCAGCCACGCGCCCCGCAGACGGAGCGATGAAACACAGCACAATCAGCCCCGTTCATGGCGACCGGCGGGCAGGCTCCGCGGGGGCTCTTCGGCTCCCGCCAAATGGGGAAAGATCACTCCACACATCTCTCCGCCGCGCAGCCGCTCACCACCGGCAGCAGCAGCGTGGAATCCTGCCCCGCGCCCGACTCGATCTCGATCCTGGCTGCCTGATAATCGCTCTTCCTGGCCTTCATGATGTTGGCCACAAAGGTCTGCGGATTGCGGTCGTAGAGCGGAAACCAACTGCTCTGGATCTGAACCAGCACCGTGTGGCCGGCCTTGAAGACATGGTCCACATCGTGCAGGCTGAACTTGAATTCGCTGGCCGCGCCCGCCCGCAGCGGCTGCGGCTTGTCGAAGCCGCCCAGATAGCGCCCGCGAAAGATCTCGGCGTTGGTAATCAGTTGGTAGCCGCGCATCTTCGCATCGGCGGCGTCGTCGGGATACTGGTCGATGAGCTTGACCACCAGATCGCCATCCGTGCCGGTGGTGGCAGCAAAGATGTCGGCCATGACCTCCCCGGTCAGGGTCAGATCCTGTTGCAGGGTCGCCAGCTTCCACACCGCTACGTCCTTGCGGTCAGCCACGAAGCGCTGATCCTCGGTGAGCCAGTTGTACCAATGCGAGCCCTCGCCATAGGTGGGCTGGATAGGCCGGTGGCGATAGGGAACCGGATGCGCCGGATCGCTCACGTAGCTGGTCTTCCCCGGCACGGGCGCGGCCGTCCAGCCCAGCTTGCCGTCCGCCCCCAGGTGCAAGGGTACAGCCTTCGCATCCGCGGGAGGGAAGTGCGCGTAGCGCTTCCATTGATTCGAGCCGGTCTGAAAGCTGGCCGTGTCTTCCACGTCGAAGCCGGCTTCGTCCTTCAGATAGAAGGCAAAGAACCGGGCCTCGATTTGCGCGCGATACTCCTTGCCGATGGCTTCGCTGTAATCCAGGCTGCCCAGATGGCGCGCCGACGAACTCCAGTATCCATGCCGCCAAGGCCCGAGTACCAGGAAGTTGCGGTGCTGCGCGTCATCTCGCTCCAGCGCCGCGTACTCCGCCTGCGGACCCCACATATCTTCCTGGTCGTAATACCCGCCCACGGTCAGCGTGGGCACGGTTACTTGAGCCAGATCGCGCTCCACTCCCCGCTCCGCCCATGCGCTGTCGTAGGCGGGATGATCCAGAAAGAGCTTCCAGGTGGGCAGCAGCTTCAAGCCGGATTCCTTTACCTCCTGCGCGAAAGAGCCCCGCTCCAAAAAGAAGTCGAAGCCGTCGCACGGCTTGCCGTCCTTGCCCGCGCCGTAGTCGATCTCGGAAAAGACCTTCGACGACTCCATCTCCGCCACATAATCGTAGCCATAACTCTGCCGGAAGGCCCCATTATGAAAGAAGTCGTCGCCCTTCCATACATCGATCATCGGCGCCTGCGGCGAGATGGCCTTGACTGCCGGATGGGGATCGATGCCCGCCATCATGGCCAGGAAGCCTGGATAGCTGGTGCCGATGAAGCCCGCGCGGCCGTTGTTGCCGGCAACGTTCTTCAACAGCCAGGCCACGGTGTCGTAGCTGTCGGTGCTCTCGTCGATGGCGCCGGCGTTGCGGTGATCGGCCAGCGGACGCATCATGACGAACTTCCCCCGGCTCTTGTAGCGGCCGCGAATATCCTCGGCCACATAGATGTATCCCGCCCGCGCCAGTTCCGGGCGCTCGGCGGAAAACGAGGCGCGGCTGGTCTCGTTCACTCCGTAAGGTGTGCGCTGGATGAGAAACGGCAGCGGCTGCGCCACATCGGCGGGTTTGAGAATCACCGCGTGCAGTTTGACCCCGTCCCGCATGGGAATCATCACCTCGCTGCGCTGGTAGTCGTGGAAGAGATGATGCACCGCCTCGCCGGATCGGTGAAGCACGGCCACGCTGGCGTCCCCAACCACCGCCAGCGTCTCTGCCCGCCCCGCGCCATCCAGGTTGAAACGGTAGGCGGTCTTCCCGTCTTCAACCGCGAACAGCAGAGCGCCCGTCTGCTTGAGTTCGGTGGGAACATTGCGCTCGCTTTCCAGATAGAGCTTGCCGCCTTCGACGTAGAAACTCAGCGGCGTATCCGGCTCCACGGGATTGGTGTATTCCCCGGCCAGTTGCTGTAAAGACGCACTGGAGCGCGCAGAGTCCGCCGCGGCAGTTCTTGCCAGTCCCAGACTGGCAGCGAAAAGAAGAAAAAATAAAATAGGGAACGCATTGCGCAATCCAAGCAAGCAGCGGCTCTCCTCAAATCGAAGTCGGCGCGCCCTTCCTGTCGGAGCCGCCTGGGGAACAAAAGAAAACACCGATCCGTCGCTTCCCTCAGGATGACCGGGGATGGGGCGTTCCAAGCAGGAATATGTTGCGGCCCTGACTCGACGCGGCAAGCCGGGCGAGGCGGAATAGCATCTTACTCCGGATGTAATCTTAACCGATCGACGGAATCTTTACCCTCTGCCCCGACCAGACCTCAGTGCCCATGTCCATGGCCGTGGCCGCAGTCATGGACGCCGTTGGCCAGTTCTTCCATGGAAACCACACACACCTCCACCCCGTCGCAGCCGATGTGCTCGAACTGGATGGTGGTGTGGCCGATCTGGTAATGCCCCTTGAGCAGATGGTTCAGCCGCGCCAGAATCGCCGCGCTCTCCGAGGGCGGAATGTCGGCGATGGTCACATGGCTGGCCAGGGCGCGGGAGTTCGAGCCCAGGCTCCAGACGTGCAGGTCGTGCACATTGACCACCCCCTCGACGGCCTCCATGGCGGCGCGAATCGCCGCTAACGATACCCCTCGCGGAGTGCCTTCCAGCAGAATGTTCAGCGTCTCGCGCACGATCCCGAAGCTGGACCACAGTATCAGCGCAGCAATCAGCAGCGAGAGCGCGGGATCGATCCAGTTCTGACCAGTGAACAGAATCCCCGCGCCGCCGGCGATCACCGCCGCGGTAGAGAGCGTGTCGCCTGCCATGTGCAGAAAACTGGAGCGCAGGTTCACATCCCGGGCCACGCCCCACAGCAAGACGGCGATCACGCCATTCATCACCACCCCAGCGGCGGCGACAATCATCATCAGCCGCGGTTGCACCTGAACCGGCGCCTGCAGCCGGTGAATCGCCTCCAAGGCGATCCAGAAGGCGATGACGATCAGCGTAGCAGCATTGATGAAGGCGGCCAACACTCCGGCCCGCTGGTAGCCAAAGGTCTTGCGCTGATTGGCCGGCCGGCTTTGCAGGTACACGGCCGCGAAACTCAGCAGCAGAGCTAGAAAATCCGAGACATTGTGCCCCGCCTCGCTGAGCAGGGCCAGAGAGTGGGCGCGCAGGCCGGCCACGAAGGTGACCGCCACATACGCCGCGGTGGCGATGAGGGAGATGCGCAGAACCGTCTGTGTGCGTCTTGCGCCCCGGCCGGAGGGCGCGGCATGAACATGCATGTCTCAAGTATACCGGGGTAGGGTATTGGGCGCCATCCCTTTGCGCCTGTCGGTTCGGCTTGGAAATACTGAAATCCGTGCCCCACCCTCGATGCGGTCTTTGCATCGAGGGTGGGAAACCACAAACCTCGACCACGGCTTGTTCATCGGGCGCAGTCCCCGTATGGAGCTATGCGCAGCCGAAAAACCCCCATTTTGTTCGAGTTAGAAAATACGGTCCCTTCGCTTCCCTCAGCCGGACACTCCTCTTTTATGCAGAACATCAATGACTGGGCGCGAGTGCCGCATCGATAAGCGTGAGCCGATACTCCGGCGGTTGAATCCTTCCTTGAATCTATCCGGCAAAGAAACTGTTTTTACGCCCACCTCTAAAAACGCGCGCCCGGAATCTCTCCCGGGCGCGCGCTCGACTGCTTCGGTTCTTGGCCATCCGCATAGTACCCCTGGCACCTCTCTACTGCGCCAGACTGGCGGAATGCATCGCATCGGCCCTCTTAGAAGGTGTCCGAATAGATCAGCCGGGCCAGCAGATTCTCGATCTGCTCCTGCTTGCCCGAGCGGGGTTGAGGGTTGATACCGTTCTTGAGAGCGATGGCCTCGATCTGATCGAGCGAGTACTTGCCCTCCAGCATGGCCGCCGCATCGGGCGACTTCCAGCCGGCATAGCGCTGTTCCAGGATGGCATCGTAGCGCCCATCTTCAATCAGCTTGGCCGCCGTCAGGAAGGCGCGTGCGCAGAGGTCGGCGCCGCCCACGTGGGCATGGACCATATCCTCGGCGGTAAAGCTCTGCCGCCGCACCTTGGCGTCGAAATTGCACCCGCCCTGGTTCAGTCCACCGGCCTTGATGACGTGATACATGCTCATGGTCATCGACCACAGTTCGTTGGGGAACTGATCGGTATCCCAGCCCAGCAGCGCATCCCCGCGGTTGACATCCAGTGAGCCCAGAATTCCCAGGCTGCCGGCGGTCGCAATCTCATGCTCGAAGGTGTGACCGGCCAGCATGGCGTGGTTGGCTTCGATATTGACCCGGACTTCCTTCTCCAGGCCAAAGCGCTGCAGGAATCCAAACACCGTCGCCGTGTCGAAGTCGTACTGGTGGGTGGTCGGTTCCTTGGGCTTGGGCTCGATCAGAATCTGGCCGTCGAAGCCGATCTTGTGCTTGTACTCCACCACCATGGACAGGAAGCGGCCCATCTGCTCCAGTTCCTGCTTCATGTTGGTGTTGAGCAGCGTCTCGTAGCCTTCGCGTCCGCCCCACAGCACATAGTTCGAACCGCCCAGACGCTTGGTGGCGTCCATGCAATTCTTCACCGTGGCCGCGCACCAGGCAAAGACCTCGGGGTCGGGATTGGTCGAGGCGCCGGCCATAAAGCGCGGATGGGAGAAGAGATTCGCCGTGCCCCACAACAGCTTGGTGGAGTAGGTGCTCATCTTGGCTTCGAGATAGTCCACCATGATGTGGAAGTTCTTCAGGCTTTCGGCCAGCGTGTCTCCGCCCGGCGCGATGTCGCCATCGTGCCAGCAGAAGAAGGGCAGGTCGAGTACGCGGAACAGCTCGAAAGCCGCATCGGCCTTGACCTTGGCCTGGGCAATGGGATCGCCGGCGGCAAACCACGGGCGTTGCAGGGTGCCCCCGCCAAACGGGTCGCCGCCGGTTGCCGCCAGCGAATGCCAGTAGGCTACCGAGAAACGCAGATGATCCTTGAGGGGCTTGCCCAGCACCACCCGGTCGGCGTCGTACCAACGGTAGGCGAGAGCATTCTCGCTGGAAGGGCCTTCATACGCCACTGTTTCGAAAGGGCTAAAAATTGTTTCGGCCATGGTAAATCTCCTATCGCTCCAGAAAATTCAAGATCGGGCCTGTGCGCCGCTACACTGAACACCCTCGCTCCCAAATCGGAATCCGCCTCCCGGCGAACTCTCAGTAAATCGTTTTTTACGGGCGTTTCGCGGCGATTTCCCCCGGCATTAATGTTGTATCACAGCGCCTGCCCAACTGCACAGATCGACGCCCCATGGTTTTATTCGTTTTTTTTCGCTTCTGAACACAACGGGAATCTCGGGGCGGGCAGGCGGCGCGGATGAACCCTGCGCAAGCCCGCGCCGGAGGCCCCCAAGGCCCCCCGCAGAGGCGCTACAAGAACTGTAGATTGTTAATCTTGCGTCAGAAACAAAAGACCCCTGCGGCGATAGCTTCTCTCCATCTTGCATAGGGGAGTGAATGACGCGAAGGAGTACCCATGGCGCGGCGGGCCACCCCCGCGCATGAGAGACGCTCTTCCTTGGAGCAAAGATCTGTCATCCTGAGCGAAGCGAAGAACCTGCGGTCGTTCTTCTCAAGTTTGACCTTCAACGGAGCAGGGAACTTCAGCCCCGGCCGGGGCGCAGGTGGCTGATGTCCAGGGGCTGGGGGCCGTCGAAGGCGCGCAGTACCGGCAGCCCGATGCGCAGGCCGGTCCACTGCTCGGCAACCACGATGCTGTTCTGCGGGCTGCCCGGCTGGTAGCGCACCGAGCAGGGGAAGCCGGCGCGGACCTGCGCCGCGTCAACCACCTCGCCCATCCCGCTGATGTCTTGCGAGCACTGGTAGTCCACGCCGCCGATGCGGTAGTTGTAGACCAGCATGGTGAGGGTGCGGCCGTCGCGGCCCTCGACCTCGCAGATGTCCAGCAACATGCCGTCCACCAGCCGCCCCGACTGGGTCAGAAACTGCCGCCGCTCCCGTTCCAGCTCTTCCGGGGTGGGACGCTTGTGCAGAAACAGCCAGATGACCACCACCGCGAGCACGGCAAAGAGCGCCAATCCGGCGCCCATCTCCCAGGGATGTAGGTAGAAATAGCTCATGCGTTGCGCGGCGACCCCGAAAACTCTCAACTAGAGGATACCGCAGCAGCAATCGCAGTTCGGTGAATGTGCAACAACGGCGCTCGTCTCATTCCCGCTGCGATATACTCGTGACTGCTACTTGAAGGAGTTCCGGCCTGCCGGGCGCCCCATTCCGGAGGATTTTCCTTGGCTTTGCAATCCCGTTCCAACCCGGCACCAGATTCCCGCAACCCGCGGGCCAGAATCCGCTCGACTACCGTCATCTGCGTCCGCCGCAAAGGCCTGGTGGTAATGGCCGCCGACGGCCAGGTGACCCTGGGCGAGCACGTGCTCAAGCACTCGGCCAGGAAGATTCGCCGCCTCTACCAGGAGAAGATCCTGGCCGGATTCGCCGGTTCCACCGCCGACGCCTTTTCCCTCTTCGCCCGCTTCGAGACCAAGCTGGAACAGTTCGCCGGCAACCTCAACCGCGCCGCCGTCGAGCTGGCCAAGGACTGGCGCACCGACAAGATGCTGCGCAACCTGGAAGCCCTGCTGGTGGTGGCCGACCAGAACCAGACTTTCCTGATCTCCGGCTCCGGAGACGTCATCGATCCCGACGAACCCATCGCCGCCATCGGCAGCGGCGGCAGCTATGCCGTGGCCGCGGCCCGCGCCCTGATGGAAAATACCGATCTCGACGCCCGCACCATCGCCGAAAAAGCCATGAAAATCGCCGGAGAGATCTGCATCTACACCAACGACCGCGTCACCATTGAGGAGTTGAAGGGCTAGCGATACACCGCTGCCCGAGTGATCCATGGCCATTTACCTGCCCGCATCTGCCGAAGAACAGGATCTGTCGCTCGACGAGCTGACCCCGCGCGAAATCGTCACCGAATTGGACAAGCACGTGGTTGGTCAGAAGGCCGCCAAGCGCGCCGTCGCCATTGCCCTGCGCAATCGCCAGCGCCGCCTCAAGCTGCCTCCCGACATCGCCGACGACATCATGCCCAAGAACATCATCATGATTGGGCCCACCGGCGTGGGCAAGACCGAGATCGCCCGCCGCCTGGCCAAACTCACCAACTCCCCCTTCCTCAAGGTCGAAGCCTCCAAGTTCACCGAGGTCGGCTACGTGGGCCGCGATGTCGAGTCCATGATCCGCGATCTGGTCGAGATCGCCATCGACATGGTGCGCGAAGAGCGCCTGGAAGAGGTCGAAGACCGCGCCGAGATGAACGCCGAGGAGCGCCTGCTGGATGTTTTGCTGCCCCCTCCGCCTGCCGCGCCAGTTCCCGCACCAACAGTGCCAACGCCAGGCCATACTCTGCCCGCCGAGCACCCCCACGAACTGCCCGGCGACAGCCACCACCGTTCCCGCGAAAAGCTCCGCCAGCAGTTCCGCGACGGCAAACTCGACGACCGCATGGTTGAGCTCGATGTGCGCGAGCGCAATGCCCCTCAATTCGGCATCATCAGCAACCAGAACCTCGAAGACATGGAGATGAACCTCAAGGAGATGCTGCCCAACATCTTCGGCGGTGGCTCCAAGAAGCGCAAGATGAAGGTCTCCGACGCCTTCGAGTATCTGGTCCAGGAAGAAGAGAGCCGCCTCATCGACATGGACTCGGTGACCCGCGCGGCCATCGAGCGCGTCGAGTCCAACGGCATCGTCTTCCTCGACGAGATCGACAAGATCGCCGGCCGCGAGGGCGGTCACGGTCCCGATGTCTCCCGCGAGGGCGTGCAGCGCGATATCCTGCCCATCGTCGAAGGCACCACCGTAAGCACCCGTTACGGCATGGTGAAGACCGACCATATTCTCTTCATCGCCGCCGGCGCCTTCCATGTCTCCAAGCCCAGCGACCTGATTCCCGAACTGCAGGGCCGCTTCCCCATCCGCGTCGAGCTGCAGTCGCTCACCGTGGGCGACTTCCTGCGTATTCTCACCGAACCCAAGGCCTCGCTGACCAAGCAGTACGCGGCGCTGCTCGAGACCGAAGGCGTCAAGCTGGAGTTCTCCCCCGAAGCCCTGCGCGAGATGGCAGAGTTCGCCTTCAAAGTCAACGAATCCACCGAGAACATCGGCGCCCGCCGCCTGCACACCATCATGGAGAGGGTACTCGAAGACGTCAGCTTCCTGGCCCCCGATGTGGCTCGCAAGGCGCCCGACGCCGAAGCCGCCGCAGTCCTCAGCGAAGCCATCAAGAGCGAAGCCTCCTCGCCCCTCCCCTACTTGGAGCGCGCCACCGTCGCCGGCCCGGAGAAGGTCTTCCTTATCACCAACGAGTACGTGAAACAGATGGTCGCTTCGGTGGTCAAGGACCAGGATCTGAGCCGCTACATCCTGTAGATCGCTGGTTACAACTCAGCGGAGATCATTGTGTCTATTGCAAAAACGGTCAACCGTGGCGGGCTGGTGTTACTTGTCCTCTTTGCGTGCTGTTGTCTTGTTGAGCTCAGCACGCGTGCTATCTATCATGACGATCAGTTCTTTCAACAACACCGCTGGCCGGCTTCACTGGCATTGTTACTCGCATCTGGAATTGTGCGGACTTGCCTTCAGCAGAACAAAAAGGCGTTAGTTGCAGAAGGCGGCGGTTGGCTCATCTCTTGCAGCAGCGACAGTGATCCAAATCAGGCAAAGTCTGTGTCAGTATTTGCTTTCCTGCGGGTATTGCGCTCAAACGATTGCCTTTTTCATATTCCAATGCGCTTTTGGCCATGGATTTTGGCTGTTCTGGCGGTGGTCTATTTTGTGATTCCCAACTCGATTTTCGGGTAGATTCTTCATCGCATACAAGCGAATGTAAATGGGAATATTCTGGTACTGGCGCTGCGGGTGCCCCACTCTCGCCGCGCCGCTGTCGTTGCGGCTAGGGTGGGAAAAACGACCCTCCGCCCATGCCAATAGATCGGCAGAGTCACTTATATGTCCGCGCTCTTCGCTTCCAGCTTGCGCAAACTCTTCAGCATCTCGCCCAGCGCCCCCTTGCCGATCTCTTCCTCGAACTCCTTTTGCAGCCTGTCGAAGGCCCCGATGACGCGCAGCGCGCAGCGCCTGCCCGGCGGCTTCAAACTCAAGAGAAAAGCGCGCGCATCCTGAGGATCGATGCGCCGCTGCAACAGCCCCTTACCCTCCAGCGACGAAACGCAATGGCTGACGTTGCCACGCGTGGTCCCGAAGGCCTCGGCCAGTTGCGAGGGCTTGACTGGCCGCGGCGCCTCGAAGAAGATCGCCGCCAGCGCCAACCCTTCCAGAAAGCTGAGCCCGTCCTCGGCCAGCACCTGCGCGGTCAGCGCCTCGAAGCGCCGCGCCGCCCGGTTCACCGCAAACATCGGGCTCTGCTCTAAAAATGCATCGATGCGCATGGCTCGTTCCTTTCGTCGCTCGGACTACAAAAATGAAATGATCGGGGTGCCCCATCCTTTCCGCGTTTTTCAGCGGAAAGGATGGGATAGCGATGAGTTTCCGGTCTGCATCATTTCGAAAATCGCGCTAGGGTGGGATGCGTGCTTGGCCTGCCAAGCGCCTCGGATCGATGCCATTAGTTTACTGCATCAACTATTCAAGCCAATACAAAACCATCCTTGCCCGCGGCCGCTTCCGGCCTCACCATGGAAGAGACATCATGACGACAAAATCCTTCTTCTCGCTCCTCGCCGCGCTTTTGCTGATCGTTGGCGGGCCTGCCGTCCTGGCGCAAGACGCGCCGGCAACGCCGCCCCACGCCGTTTCTCAGAAGACGCAGCTGCCCCACCCTTCCGAGACCATGGTCGTGCTGGGCGCGGCGGTTCCCGTGCCGCTGGCGGAATCCTCTTCCTCGGTCCTGGTGCTTCCGGTCGAAACCGAGTCACTCAAGGTCGAGTCGCCGCTCGAGCTGTTGCGCTCGGATTCCTCGGTCTTTCTCGAGCAGCGCGGCGCCGGCGGCGGGCAAACAGATCTTGCTCTGCGCGGCGGCGGCTTTGCCCAGACCCTGGTGCTGGTCAACGGATTCCGCGTCAACGACAGTCAGAGCGCCCATCACAACCTCGACCTGCCCTTTCCCCTGGAAGCCATGGACTCCATCCAGATTTTGCACGGAGCTGGCTCTACCTTGCACGGGGTCGACGCGCTCAGCGGTGTCGCCGACTTCCTCACCGCCGCCCCTGCCGCCGACTCCGTTCGTCTCCGCACAGGCGCCGGCAGCTATGGAGAGAACGAGGAATCGCTGCTGGGCGCTCTGGCCCGCAAGCAATGGAGCGGCCGCCTCGCCGCCGAGCGCAACTTCTCCACCGGCTTTCTCGCTGACCCGGGCTTCAATACCGGTTGCGATGCCCAGCAAACGCTGCGCGATTGCACCAACGATCGCGACTACCGCAACCAGGACGCTGCGCAAGAAAACTGGCTGGCCTCCCCTCTGGGCGTCACCGATCTGCTGATTGCCTCGAGCGACCGCTCCTTCGGCGCCAATCAGTTTTACGGGGCCTACAATTCCTGGGAGCGCACCAAGGGCTGGTTTGCCGCGGCCCGCCAGGAATTGGGGTCGCGCACCGTGGCCGCCTTCGCCTACCGCCGCCACAGCGACGACTTTGTCCTGCTGCGCCAAGCCCCAGAGGTCTACGAGAACAACCACATCGACGGCTCCTGGCAGGCCTCCCTGCGCCACACCCTGCCGCTGGCCTCCAACTCGCTGCTGCTGGTCGGCCTGGAAGCCGATGGCGACAGCATCCAGAGCTACAACCTCTCGGCCGGGGTGCGCTCCTTCGCGCTCGGCGTGCACGCCCGCAATCAAGGCGCGGGCTACGTCGCATTCGATTTGCGTCCCGCCCGGAGTCGTTGGTCTCTCTCTGCCGGTCTGCGCGAGGAGATCTTCTCCGGCGGACTGCAATCGACGCTGGCCCCGCACATGGCCGGCAGCCTGCGCCTCAAGCCACAACTGAAGCTGCGCGCCGCCGGCGGCTACGGCTTCCGCCTGCCCACCTACACCGATCTCTACTATTCCGACCCCACTACCCTGGGCAACGCCCATCTCCAGCCGGAGTCGGCCTGGAGCGGAGAAGGCGGCCTCGACTGGGCGGCTTCCCCAAAGCTCGCGCTCTCCGCAACCGGCTTCTACAGCCGTCAGCACGACGCCATCGATTACGTGCGCTCCGCATCCCTGCCCAATCCGTTTCTTCCTTCCGGCTGTCCGGCCAACACTTGGTGCGCGGCCAATCTCAGCGGCCTGCACTTTGCCGGGGTCGAGTCATCCATGACCTGGATGCCCACCAAAACGCAATCGCTGCGCATCGGCTGGACCGCGCTCCACGGCGCGCAAGACGCGCTCCACGGCCTGCAATCCGAGTACATCTTCAACTACCCGGTGCAGAACGTCCACGCTTCGTGGACCCTGGCGCTGGGCCGCAATCTGAATATCAGCAACACCGTGCAAATTGCGCAGCGCTATCAGCAGGCCCCTTACCCGGTCTGGAATGCGGCGTTGACCCACGACGTGGGCCGCCTTCGTCCCTATCTGCGCCTGAGCAATCTGAGCAATACCGGCTATCAAGAGATTGCCGGGATAGCCATGCCGGGCCGCGCCATTGTCGGCGGCGTCTCCCTCCGCCTCAGTCGCTGACGCCTGTCCAGGTTGTCGCCGTGCGGGCGCACTGCGAGCCCAAAATGGCAAGGCTAGCTTGCCGGTGGGGCACGCTGGCCGAAGCCGTCGAAAAAAATCGCATTTTCAGCCGAAAATGCCGTAATGTAGACCCGTGCCTTGCGCTCTCGCCTCGTCCGTTCTTCCTGCAAGGCCATGCTCCGGAGGAGATAGATGAAAAACCCCGCCCTGCATCACACCATCTCTTACATCGAGTTCACGACCCCCAACATCGAGCAGACTCGGCGCTTTTATTCGTCGGTCTTCGGCTGGCAATTCAAAGACTGGGGACCGGACTACCTGGGCTTTGACGGCGTCGGCATCAAAGGCGGCTTCGCCAAGGGCGACCCGTTGCAGACCGTCAGCAATAGCGCCCCGGTGATCGTGCTTTACTCTACTGATTTGGAAGCCACGCAAGCTGCCGTTCTGGCCGCCGGGGGCAGCATTGTGGTGCCCACCTTCGCCTTCCCCGGCGGTCGCCGCTTTCACTTCTCCGATGGCGCGGGCAACGTCCTGGGAGTCTGGTCGGAGTAGCCTATCTCACCCTGGTCGGCCGCGGCAGCAGTTGGCTGGGGCCTAGTTGGTCGCGCACCAGCGCCAGGCCTAGCACGCAGCGCTCGAAGCCCTCCGCCAGCCGGACAAACAACGGCGCCTCCTCTTCGTACTCGAAAAGATTGAAGGTGCTGACGATGCTGTAGCTCTCCTTGCCCACCTGAATGAGTTCTCCCACGCTGGGATGGAAGTGGGGCCCGGTTAGCGTCGCCTCGGGATACATGCCGGCCACAAACAGCGTGTAGTCGCCGATGGCCTTGCGTGCCGCCCGTTCGGCGTCGAAGGATGAGGCGGTGCCGAAGACCGGGTCGGCGGCTTTCAACATGCCCTCCAGATCCTCGATAGGCCGATTCCGCTCGTCGCGCATCTTGTATAGATCGCCAGCCTGGGTGAAGCCGCAGAGCATCTGCGCCACGTACGCCGTCATCTCCGCATCGTTCAGACCTAGCGTCTCTTCGAAGCTGATGCGGACCGCCTGGCGGAAGAAGGGTTCCAGAGGATGAACCTGAAGCTGCATAAGAGCCTCCCCGAGTGCTGTCGTTTCCGGCCCGCCGCGGAGACGGCGGCCGGAGGCTCTCGATTCCCCCTAATACTGCCGACGCGTCTCTGCTCTGCTTGCCATCACGCTCAGCTTATCGGAAAGAATCATAACTCTCTGTAGTTTTGTCGGGGATTATTCGCATCCCCGTTCCATTTGGAGACCATTCCGAGCGACGGCGTAAAAAAGGGGCAGCCATGGCGGTTGCCCCTTCGCTTCAAACTCTCAATTCATCCGCGCCGCACCGGTAACGCCATCACACCGCCGCGGTCACCCGCTCTTCCAACTCCGCCAGCCGCTTGGCCAGCAGTGTCTCCAGCTTGACCAGCGCTGCCGAGAAGCCCTGGATGCCTTCCTTGAGCTTCTCGCTGGCCATGCGATCCGCGTCGTGCAGCCAGGTGAAGACCTCCTGGTCCATGGGAATCCGCTCGATGTGCATCGCCTGGGCCGCGGCTGGGTCCAGCTTGCGCGGCAGCTCGGCCACGCCAGCTTCCAGTTCGGCCAGCAACTGCGGCGAGATGGTGAGCAGGTCGCAGCCGGCCAACTCGGTAATTTCTCCGATATTGCGGAAGCTGGCTCCCATCACCTGCGTCTTGTAACCGAACTTCTTGTAGTAGTTATACACGCGAGTAACAGAAATCACGCCGGGATCGGCCGCGCCCGCATAGTCCTTGCCGGTGTCCTTCTTGTACCAGTCGAGAATGCGGCCCACAAAGGGCGAGATCAGCGTCACCCCAGCCTCGGCGCAGGCCACCGCCTGGTGCAGGCCGAAGAGCAGAGTCAGGTTGCAGTGAATCCCTTCCTGTTCCAGTACCGCGGCGGCGCGAATGCCCTCCCAGGTGGAAGCGATCTTGATTAGCACCCGCTCCCGCCCGATGCCGGCAGCGTCGTATTGGGCGATGATGGCGCGGGCCTGGGCGATGGTGGCCGGAGTATCGTAGGAGAGGCGCGCGTCCACTTCGGTGGAGACCCGGCCAGGCACAATCTCCAGAATCTTCTTGCCGAAGGCGATCGCCAGCCGCTGAAAGCTCAGGTTGGCCACCGCCTCGTCGCTGGCTTGGGATCCCAATTCCTGCCTGGCTTCCAGCAATACGCCATCCACAATGGGTTGATATTGCGGCAGCTGCGCCGCGGCGGTTATCAGCGAAGGGTTGGTGGTGGCGTCCTGAGGACGGAACTTCTCCATCGCCTCGATCTCGCCCGTATCGGCAACCACCACGGTGAATTGGCGCAACTGTTCGAGAAGATTCTGCGGCATGATTCCTCCTGGGGAAAGGGATTCCCCGCCCATCCGTTTTGCTTCAGTGTATCGCGACCGCGTTCCAGCGCAGGTTAACAACCCGCGGTGAAAGTGGTTTTGTCACCCAGTACGACTTCGACTGTGCCCCATGAACGAGTTTGAGAAGGCCCGGCCTCAGGCATTTCTCCCCATGGCATTGAGTTCGGGTGCCCCACCCTTGCTGCGTCTTTGTTGTAGCGGCTAGGGTGATGTCTCAAAAATCCGCATCAAAAGTAAACTGTCATTCTGAGCCAGCGAAGCGAGGCGAAGAACCCGCATTTTGTTGCTCATATCGAAAATGAAAGTCCTTCGCCACGCTCTGGATGACGGCGCTTGAATGATTCAATTTTCAGAGACAGTACAGGGCGCGAGCCCAAATACGATTTGAGGGTCTTTCCCACTATCTTGCGGAAAGAGGCTCAAACAATCCAGCCGCCGCCCACCACCTCCACGCCCTCATAAAAGACCGCCGACTGGCCTGGCGTCACGGCGCGCTGCGGCTCGTCGAAGGTGGCGATGACCTCGTCTTCCCCCGCCGGTTCCAGCGTCGCCCAGGCTGGTTCGTGACGGTGGCGAATCTTGATCTGCACCCGCATCGGCTTAGCCAGTTCGGGAATTGCGATCCAATTCAGTCGCCGCGCGCGCAGCACCGTTGTTGCCAGGTCGGCGTCGGCGCCCACCGTAACCCGGTGGCTGGCGGGGTCGATCTGTAACACGTAGAGCGGTGTGGGACTGCTCACCCCCAGTCCCTTGCGCTGCCCAACAGTGAAGTTGAAGATGCCATCGTGATGGCCCAGTACCTTGCCGCCGGGGTCGGTCACTTCGCCCGCCGTCTCCGGTAACCGCTCCCCCTGCTCTTCCAGATAGGCGGACAGGAACTGCTTGTAATCGCCACCGGGGATGAAGCAGATCTCTTGCGAGTCGGGCTTTTCGGCCAGGGCTAGACCATTCTGCCGGGCCAGCTCACGCACCTCCGGCTTGGTTAGCTGGCCCAGCGGGAAAAGGGTATGGGCCAACTGCTCCTGGGTCAGGCCGAAGAGAAAATAGGTCTGATCCTTTGCCAGGTCGGTGGGACGCTTCAGAATCCAGCGCTGCCGCAGCGGGTCGAATTCGTTCACCGCGTAATGGCCGGTGGCGATGCTCTCCGCCCCAACGCTGCGCGCCGTCTTGAGCAACTGGTCGAACTTCAGGTGGTTGTTGCACAGCGAGCAGGGAATGGGCGTACGCCCGGCCAGATACTCCTCCACAAACGGCCGCACCACGTCGCTCTCGAAGCGATCTTCCTGATTGACTACATAGTAGGGAATGCCCAACCGCTCGGCGACCCGGCGGGCGTCGTAGACATCGTCCAGCGAGCAGCAGCGGCCCGCCTTCGGCGCTTCCGGAATTCCCGCATGCCCCGCCAGCCGGTTCTGGTTCCACAGTTGCAGGGTCAACCCAACCACGGTTTCGCCCTGGCGGACGAGCAGGGCCGCAACCGTCGAGGAATCCACCCCTCCGGACATGGCAACGGCGACGACGGGCTGATGAGACACGGTGAACTCCTTGAACGTTGTTTGTGGCTCGTATGGGGGTGCCATGCCCGCAGGGTAGGCGACGTGCGCCGCGCCTACGCCCTGGACTTCTCCGGCAGTATCTGACGTTCTGGCCCGCAGCGGACGATACAGCAACCGGTGAATTGCTTTAAAAAACCTGTCCCGCCGCCACCGGCGAAAGCTCACGCAACTTGGCCACGGCCTCGGGTAGCACTTCCAGCACCCGCTCCACATCCGCCGCGGTTGCGGTCTTCAGCAGGCTGAGGCGTAGACTGGCGCGGGCCCGGGATTTACTGACGCCCATGGCCAGCAGAACATGGCTGGGCAGTGTCGCCCCCGAAGCGCACGCCGAGCCTCCGGAGACGGCCACGCCCTTCAAATCCAGCGCAATCACCAGCGCCTCGCTCTCCAGATGGTCGAACCAGAGGTTGGTGGTGTTGGCCACGCGAGGAACGGGGTTGTCTTCTGAAAACGAAGAAGCAGATCCTTCGACTCGCGGCGCTCGCTCAGGATGACAATGATTGGATTGAGAACCGTTGATGCCGGTTCCGGGGATCTTCAAAATTCCGGCCTCCAGACGGTCGCGCAGCGCCGCCAACCGCGGGATGGTTCCGTCCTCCAGGCTATGCATGGCCAGTTCGGCGGCTTTGCCCAGGCCCACGATGCCGGCGACGTTCTCGGTCCCGGCGCGTCGGCGATGCTCGTGGCTGCCGCCCACCAGCAGCGATGCCAGCGGCGTCCCGCGGCGCACAAACAACGCCCCTACCCCCTTGGGCCCGTGCATCTTGTGGGCGCTCAGAGAGAGCAGATGGCAGCCCAGCCGGCTCACGTTCAAAGCCACCTTGCCCGCGCCCTGCACCGCGTCGATGTGAAAGAAGACCTCCGCCGCCTGGGCGATCTTTCCGATCTCTTCCGCCGGCTGCACCACCCCGGTCTCATTGTTGGCCAGCATGACGCTGATCAGTTTGGTGTTGGGGCGCAGCGCCGCGCCGATGGCATCGGGATCGATCAGGCCGGAAGGCCGCGGAGCAACATAGGTGACTTCAACGCCCATCTGCCCCAGTCGCTCGGCCGCCTGCAAGATGGCCGAATGTTCGATGGAAGTGGTAACCAGATGGTCGCCAGCGCCCAGCATCCCGAACAGCGCGGTATTGTCGCCTTCGGTGCCGCCGGAGTTGAACACCACCTCGGCTTGCCGGCAGCCCAGGAACTCGGCCAGCATCTCCCGGGCGCTCTCGATGGCGTTGCGGGCCTGCTGCCCGTCGAGGTGAATCGAACTGGCGTTGCCGAAGCGCTCCATCCAGTAGGGACGCATGGCCTCCAACACCTCCGGCAGCAGCGGGGTGGTGGCGTTGGCGTCCATGTAGACCCTGGGCATCGCTCGCAGTTCCTCTGCTTTCGATTGTAAGGGGAAGAGAGAGACGGTGTGCGGGCCGGTGAGCGTGCGCATGGACTGGTGGACCATCCCCGCGCAGGAAAACCCGTGCTCGTCTCAGCAAAGAAATGTCATATTGAGCAAACGACTTGCGTCGCGAGTTGGGCGTGGAAGGAACGGGGCCGGATGTATAACAATGGGTGCCCCACCCTCGCCGCAGCCCGAAGGGACGGGGCCAGTTTTCCCCATCTCTTCGTCCATCGTCGCTAGTGGTATGTCTCACGCAGATGGTCATTTATCCGTTTTGAAGGGTACGGGCTTTTGAAGGGTACGGGCTTTAGCCCGTACATAAAGCCTGCAAAATCAAGACGGCTTTAGCCACTGAGGGAATCTTGGTTCAGCGAACTC
>Ga0326728_10011627_pt1 | contig 19968 bp, 14 predicted proteins | sample MB3enrmetagenome_FD_207602 | JGI IMG/M metagenome (GOLD analysis project Ga0326728, IMG submission 207602) | Lab enriched peat soil microbial communities from McLean, Ithaca, NY, United States - MB31MN | ecosystem: Environmental > Terrestrial > Soil > Wetlands > Peat | place: USA: New York... | reverse complement strand
AACTGCGTCCATCTTGAATCGCTTGCCGAGCGCGTCCTGGTTCGGCCAGAAATGGCGAGCCATGGCTTGATTGATGATGGCGACCAATTCGAGGCCTGGGGGCAATTGTGTCTTGCCGGACTCGATAACAGCGCCGATCGTCTGCATGGCCACCGCAGCCTGCTGGGAATCTTGTTGCGAAAAGTTGCGGCCGGCGAGGAACGGAATGCCCAGGGCCCGGAAGTAGTCCTGACTGACGCTATTATTCTCGACAAGCGTGTTCGCATACAACGAGCTGTCCGCGCCATCAATGCTGATGTAACCGTTGCTGCCACCTTCCAGCGGAAGCATGCTTCCCGCCCCCGCCGCTTTGATCCCCGGCGTGCCTTTCAAGCCCGCAAGCAACTGGTCGCAGAACGACCGGGCCTGTTCGAGCGTGGCGTACTTCTTGCTAGGGAGGTTGATCTGCGCCGTCACCACACCCTCGGGACGAATGCCGATTCGCACTTCACGCAATTTGGCGAAGCTGCGCAAGAGAAGCCCGGCACTGGCCAGCAACGCAAGCGAGAGCGCGATCTCGCCTGCCACCAGCGCGTCGCGCAGCATGCGCCGCCGTCCGGAAGAACTCAGGACAGCTTGCATGGTGCTCTTGAGCTCGAGGTTGAGCTGAAGTTGGGAAACCTGGAAGGCCGGCGCGAGGCCCACCAGGATTCCCACCAGGAGGCCGACGCCGAGAGTGAACGCGAGCACCGTGCCGTTCAGGGTAATCGGATTCGCCCGCGGAATAGGCATGCCCTGGGCGGCAGTCAGCAGCCGCAAGCAACCCCAGCCAACGAAAATCCCGACCATTGCCCCCAACAGGGAAAGCAGCACGCTCTCCGTAAGCAGTTGCCGCAAGATGCGCACGCGGCCCGCACCGATCGCGCGTCGGACCGCAATTTCACGGTGACGCCCGGTGGCGCGAACCAGAGATAAATTGGCAACATTCGCGCAGCCGATCAGAAGCACCAGCCCTACAGCGGCCAGCATAATCAGAAGCTCGGTGCGAGACTCGCCGACAATGAGATCCTTGAGCGGAATTACTTCCGCGCCGACCTTAGAGTTTGAATCGGGATACTGCTTTTCGAGGCGTTGCGCGATGGTCTTCAGCTCGGAGCGCGCCGCAGCGACGGAGACGCCAGGCTTCATGCGCCCGATGGCCCGGTATTGGTGCTGCCCCCTGGGACCGAGATTCTTGAGGCTCATGTCCATCGGCGCATAGATGTCCGCCCCAGCCGGGGAGCGAAACCACGCCGGCATCACGCCTACAAGCGCGTATTTTTCGCCGTTGAGTTCGAGTTCCTTCCCCACGACGTCTCTCGCGCCGCCGAAGTGCTTCTGCCAGAAACCGTAGCTAAGGATAGCGACGTGATTTCGTCCGGCTTGGTCTTCACCTTTAACGAAGGCGCGGCCGAGGATCGGCGCGACGCCAAGCAGAGAAAAGAAATTACTCTCGGTGTGTACTACGATGGCGCTCTCGGGCTCGCCCGCGCCGCTGGCGTTGGAGATGTCGCCCCAGTCAAAGAGGCTCGTTTCCTGCAAGGTTTGGGTCTGAGCCTGCCAATCGAGGTAGTCTGGCCCGGTAAGCGGGTACGTCCCCGGCGCGGATTCGGTTTCGTGAAGCGACAGAAGTTGCGCGGGCTCGCGAAAAGGCAAAGGGCGCAAAAGAACCGCATCCACCACGCTAAAGATGGCGGTGTTGGCCCCGATACCCAGCGCCAGTGTAACCACCGCCACGGCCGCAAAACCAGGATTCTTGGCCAGCATGCGCAGTGCGTACCGGACGTCCTGCCAAAGCGTTCCTAGCCAACCGAGATTGTGCATGGGATAAAAGTCCTCCGGGTGTAAATACGGCTCGAACTGGCACGGGGTTCCATAAACTGGAGCGAGTGGCTCAGGTCGTTTGTGTCTGCGCGCCGTTTCTTCGAGCGTCGGGGCATCCCTTGTGGTTGCGTAAGGGCGGCCACAAAGACCGCCCCTATCCGGTTGGACCGCGCAACGAACCCCTCACCCGGCCCGCCCCGGCTGATGAGTACGCCGGCTGCGGGCCACCCCTCCCCAAAGGAGAGGGGACTTCGACAATTGCGATTCTGGAATCTGAGACTTAGAGTTTTGTAATTTACAATTCACTATTCATCATTCATATCGCAGCGCGACCATAGGGTCAACTTTGGCCGCGCGGTGCGCAGGGATGTAGCATGCCAGCAGGGCGACCGCTAGCCATAGTAGTGCTGCGGCTGCGAACGTTGCGGGATCTATCGGCTTAACCCCAAAGAGGAGGGATTGCAGGAACCGAGTCAATCCAAAGGCCGCCGCCAACCCGATTCCCGTGCCGATCAAGGCTAAGCTGAATCCTTGGCGGACAACGAGCTTTAGCACCGCAGTGTGGCTGGCGCCCAGGGCAGTGCGCACGCCAATTTCATGCGTTCGCTGGCTCACCGCATAGGAGACCACTCCATACACGCCCACGGACGCGAGTATCAGGCCTAACCCTGCGAAGGCGCTGAGTAGGAGCAGCGTAACTCGACGCGAGGTAAGCGAGGCAGCCTGGATCTGCTCCAGGGTGGCGAAATCGTGTGGCGGCTGGTCTTTGTCGACGCTCGCCACTTGCCTGCGCACCGCCGCTTCCCAAAGCCGCGGATCTCCCGCGGTGTGGACGAACAAGGTCATCGAGGGTTCGCCGGCCTGCAAATAGGGAAGGTAAATCTCCGGGCTCGGTTCTCTGTCCGCCCAGTCGCGAACATCGCCCACAACTCCCACGATGGTCAGCCAATCGTTTTTGCGCACCCAACTGCTGACGCGTCTGCCGAGACATATCTGGTTTGGAAAGTAACGGCGAACGAACGCCTCATTCACGATGGCGACGCTCGGCGGGCCGTCACGGTCGGCATTGCCAAAATCGCGTCCCAGCTTCAGTGGAATTCTCATGGTGCTGAAGTAATCGGGGCTGATGGCAGCGTAGGACGCGTTGACTGTTTCTTGCGGCTGGCTTTCTACAGTCAACCCAGAGACCATGCCCGAGCGGCCTCCGAATGGCGGGCAGCCGCTGCCGCCCACCGATTCCACGCCCTGGAGCGACTTGATGGCTTCGATCACTTGTTGGTAGTACCTTGCCTGGTCAGTGGGCGTGGGGTACTTGGAGAGTGTCACGTCAATCGTTAGGCAGAGGTTGTGCGCCGACTTGAATCCCGGATCGACGCCCAGCAAACGCAGGAAGCTCCGGAAGAGCAGGCCGGCTCCGACCAGGAGCACCAAGGCCAGAGCAGTCTCGGAGATGACAAGCAGATTGCGGAACAACATGCGGGATCGCAACCCGGAGCCGCTCCGGCTCGTTTCCTTGAGCACCTCGCTCAGCGCGACCTTCGAGGTCTGGAGGGCAGGCGCGAGTCCAAAGGCCAGTCCCGTGAACACGGCTAAGGCCAGGCTCAAACCGAGAACGGCGTAGTCGAGAGTAATCGGTTCGAGCGCGGGCAGATTGGGCGAAATGAACGTAACCAGAAGATCTTTCACCCAGCGCGCTAACGCCAAACCTAGCGCACCGCCCAACAGAGCCAAGAGCGCACTCTCGGTGAGAAGCTGGCGAACGATCCGTCCCCGGCCGGCGCCCACAGTCAGCCGCACCGCCATCTCCCTCTGCCGAGTGGCGGAGCGGGAGAGCAGCAGATTGGCGACGTTGACGCAGGCGATGAGAAGCAGCAAGCCCACGGCGCCAAGGAAGAGCAGCAGCGTGAGCCGCGACGCTTGCGTGATCTGATCCTGCCAGCGCGAGAGCACGATGCTTTTCTTGAGACTCTTCGGCACGAGTGGCTGCATGATTGTGTCCAGCTCCGCACGTGCTGCCGCCACGCTCACGCCCGGCTTGAGCCGGCCGATGGCCCGCAAGAGACGAAAAGGACCCGTGCCGTTTTCGTTTTCGGCGAGTGGGACCCAAAGGGCGTAGTCAACCTTGAACTGATCGGGAATGACGAAGCTCGGGGGAAGTACTCCCACCACCGTATAGGTCTTTCCGTCCAAGACGACTCCTTTCCCCATCGCGGCAGGGTCGCTGTTGAACCGGTGTTCCCACAACGAGTGGCTCAGCACGACGACCGGCGGACCGCCGGGACGGTCTTCTTCGGGAAGAAAGAGCCGCCCCAGCGCGGGACGCACGCCCAAGAGGGAGAAGAATGAAGTGGTGGCCACGCCGCCGGTGATTCGCTCCGGCTCGCCGCTCCCGGTGAGATTGAACCAGGAATACATACTCGCGGCAATCGGGCTCAGGGTTTGCGCCTGCTTTCTCCAGGCTGCGAATTCTCTGTTCCACACAAAGGGATTGATCCCGTATTCCCCCAAAATCTCCTGCACGTAAACGAGCTGCTCCGGGTGTGGGTAAGGCAGAGGTCGAAGCAGCACCGCATTGACAACCGTGAAGATGGCCGTGGTGGCGCCAATGCCCAGCGCCAGGGTTACCACCGCGAGGGCCGTAAAGCCACGATTCCTCGCCAGCATGCGAATGGCGTAGCGGAGGTCCTGCCAGAGGGTTTCGAGCCAGCCCAGGCTGTTCATTTTATAGATCTCCTCGCGGATCAGTGTAGTGTTGCCGAGCTTGCGCTTGGCAGCAAAGCGCGCCTCTTCCGGTGACATGCCGCGCGCTATGTTCTCGTCGGTCTCAGCCTCGAGATACGCGTCGAGCTCGCGTGCACGTTCCTCGTCCCAACGGCAGCGGTGAAAGAACCTTGTCCAAATCATGCTAGCTCTCAGCTTTCAGCTCTCAGGTACCTGTCATTCTGAGCCCGCCGGTTTTTGGCGGGCGAAGAATCTCTGCAGTTGCTTGTCCGCTTCGCATCCGGCGACAAACTGCAGAGATGCTTCGCCGCGCTCGGCACGACAGAAGCAGGGCAATCCGGCACCCGACTCACCCGGCTCGCCCCGGCTTACGAAAGCGCCGGTCGCGGGCCAGCCTCCCCGATTTCTGGGGCCTAATTGACCCCATCGGGGTCCCGAAAACGGACCCCTAAGGCGGAGAGGGCGCATGTTGCTCTTTGCTCGTCACTCGTCACTTGTCACTCGTCACTGCTCTGCCGGTCGCAAAACGCGATTGACGGCGCGCACAAGTTCGTCCCAGCGGCTGGTTTGCTGAGCCAATTGCCGGCGGCCTGCGGGCGTCAACCTGTAATAGCGTGCCTTACGGTTGTTTTCCGAAGTGCCCCAAAACGAGGCAATCCAGCCACGGTCCTCCAGCCGATGCAAAGCCGGATAGAGGGAGCCATGCTCGACTTGCAGGACATCTTCGGAACGGTGTTCAATGGCGTAGGCGATGGTGTGGCCGTGTGCGGGGCCCAGCACCAGCGTCTGTAGAATCAGCAGGTCGAGCGTGCCCTGGAGCAGCTCGCCTTCCAGCGGTGGTGAACCTTTCTTTGGCATGACACGGTTATACTCCCATAGATCATCTACTACAAGAGCAAAATTGAAGAAACCTCGATTTTTTCGATGCGACATGATGACCGCGTTGAACGATCGACGGGGGCTAGAGAAGATTAGCTATGGGTTGGTGACGACCTTGGTGTGTTGCACGCCGTGTCGCGGTTCACACTCCAGCACGGCGATTGTAGGGGGACGGCTTGCCGTCCCCTCGCGGTCATACCACCAACCCACCGAGGGTAGGGCAAGCCCTACCCCTACATTATGCCGGGCAGCCAGTGGACCGCATTTTCATGAAAGATCTTGCGGAGGACCGGACCGGGCAGGGCGAGACCTTGATAACGGTGGCCCTTATATTCGACGCTCTGATCCGTGGCGAAGAATTTCCAATCGCGCGCGTACGTGTCGGTAAACTCCGAGAGCGCTGCGTCGGTCTTGTCCTTCGGCATCACGACGATGTCGGTTGCATAGAGGATGCGGTCCTGGTATTTGATCAGGAAGGCTCGCACCTTATCGCGCGGCTGGAGCATGAAGTAGGGGACTCGCGCGGCGGTGTCAACGGCGAAATTTGGGAAGCGGTCGAAGCGTTGGGCCATCTGGTTCACGTCCGCTTCCATGCTGCCCAGGTGCGCGCCGATCACTCGCAGATTGGGGTTCTCGGCTACGAGATGATCCCGCGCAGCAAGAATGGCCGCCTTCGAAGGCCATTCGGGATGCGCGTAGGCATACTCCTGCGGGTTCTGGCGGTAGTACTCATAGTCGGGGCTGGCGGGGTTAGGCGGCTGCCAGCAAGAATCAGGCTCCGCGATGTGAGCGACCACGGTTCGATGGTGGGCGGCGATGTCCTTATAGATGGGTTCGAAGGCGGGATCGTCAGGCATCACATATTTGCCGGCCTTGGATTTCATCTCCATGCCCATGACTTTGTAGATCTTTACCGCAATCGCACCTGCCGCGAAGTCGGCGTCGAGCTGCTGGATGGCGCGCCGGCCGAATCCCGGCTCCTCGAAGCCATAGGGGCTGAACGTTGTACAGAAAACCGCGTGGCCGCGCGTGGCACGGACGACCTTTAGCACGTCGCTGCGTTGCGGCTCAATTCCGTTGCCGTAAGGATCACGATCGTCAATCACACAGATGTCAAGAATACGCAGCTTCAGGCGCTCCAAGAGGGCGCTGAAAGCCGGATCGTCGTTGTAAAGGTGCACGTGAGCGTCAATCGGCGCCAACGCGCTGAAGCTGGTGAGTTCGTCGTCCGGTGTCCGGCCGGGGCTGGCCCCGCAGAGTGAAGTCGAATCCAGAGTCGAGACGAGCGCGACCATGACGACCAACACCGCCATAGCCGGAAGTAGCAGCCCCCATTTCGCGAATCTCACTTTGTGCCTCCTGGCAATAGATTGGTAGAACCTATGGTGACCACAGTTTCATCTTGTCCGTTCCGGAACATTTCGCAGAGTTACACTTATACGCGGGACAGCACTATGTCAAGTCGAAAAAAGTGTCGAAAATGTCCACGATCGCGAGTGCTGAGGGCCATGGAGTTTGGTCGCCTCGTCCGGTCGCTGCCGCCAAGGCGGGAATCCGGCGTGTTATTCTGTTTGACAAACGAAGGGAAACGTTATAAATGGAAAGAGGTCGAGAGAACAATGGGGAGAAGCTCTGCATGATTTCTAGAGATGAGGCTTTGGAAGCAAAAACGCAGAACGAGATTCTTTCCCAACCGGATTGCTGGGAAGAATGCTTTAAAGCACTGGACAAGAGCGCGCAGCTCGAACAAGCCGCAAAATGGAGCCCCGAAGACGCCGAATACGTCTTCATCGGTTGCGGCTCAAGCTACTACATTTCGCAGGCGGCGGCGGCAAGCTGGGGATTGATCACGGGAAGGAGAGCCTGGGCTGTTCCGGCGTCCGAGATACTTCTTTTCCCGGACTTGGTCCTGAACGGGCCGGCGAAATGCCAACCCGTGCTCGTCTCACGGTCCGGCCACTCCTCGGAGGTCGTGCAGGCGGCACAATACCTGGAGCGCACCAGAAACATTCGCACGCTGGCCATCAGTTGCTCCCAGGGCCACCCGCTCGATGAGATCTCCGCCTTCACGATCCACCTTCTGCCGGCCGATGAAACGAGCGTGGTGATGACTCGATCCTTCACCTCCATGCTGCTGGGCTTGCAGTCCCTGGCGGCGCATGTTGCGCGCCGAAAGGAAATCACAGACGGACTCCGCCGGCTCCCCGCAGGGGCACAGCCGGTTCTTGACTCGGTCAATCCGAGAATTCAGGAATTCGTTCAAGCCAGATCTTTTGCCGATTACGTCTTCCTTGGCCAGGGGCCGTTCTTCGGCATCGCCTCGGAAGGCCAGCTCAAGATCAAAGAGATGTCCTGTTCTTATGCGCAGGTTTTCCATACCTTGGAGTTCCGCCACGGCCCCAAGGCGATCGTGGGGCCGGAAACGCTCCTTACGTTTCTTCTTTCGGAAAGCGGGTATGCAGCGGAGCGGGAAGTGTTGGAGGAGATGAAAGAGCTGGGCGGAACGACGCTGGTGATTACCAACCAGGCCGACGCGGTCGTGAGAAGAAACGCGGATTTCCTCGTCGAACTCAAGCTGGAAGTTCCCGAATGCGCAAGGCTTGCCGCCTACCTCTTTACCTGCCAGTTGTTGGGGCTCTACACAGGATTGAAGAAAGGCTACGATATAGACCGGCCGCGAAACCTGTCGAGGGCCGTGATCCTCACCAAGGACGGCGCATAAATGGGCGTTTGACAGTAGGGGCACGCCATGGCGCGCCCCTCGGTGCGAAAGGGAGGGCTAATCTCAAGTGCCACGTTTTGATGTCACGGTCGTCGGCGAGTTGAACCTGGATCTAATCCTCTACGGACTCCCGGAGCAGCTCGAGCCGGAACGCGAGTTGTTGGCCAACCGTTTGGCGCTCACTCTGGGAAGCTCCTCGGCTATTTTTGCCCACAACTTGTCGGTGCTGGGAAGTAGGGTCGGATTCATCTCCCGCATTGGAGATGATCCGCTTGGAGAGATTGCGCTCGACCGGCTGGCGGCCGGCGGAGTAGATGTTTCGCGAGTGCGGCGAGTGAGCGGCCCGACGACCACGGGTCTTACCGTCATCTTGCCGCGCACGGACTGCCGCAACATTCTGACTTATCCGGGGACTATGGACGAGATGTGTTTCGAGGATCTGGACCTTGATTACCTTTCGGATTCGAAGCACTTTCACCTTTCGTCTTTCTTTTTGCATCGCAGCCTCAGGTCGCGCATCCCGGAGTTGTTTACCAGGATGAAACAGAAAGGCCTCACCACCTCGCTGGACACGAACGATGACCCCGCCGACCGTTGGGGGGATGATTTGTTTGAAGTCTTAAGGCATGTGGATGTGTTTTTCGCCAACGAACGTGAGGCGCAGAAGATTGCGCACGCCGACAACCTGGAAGCAGCGATTGCTGCGCTTGCCCCGCGGGTTCCCATTTTGGTGGCGAAGCTGGGAGGAGAGGGAGCGCTGGCTCGCGGTCCGTCCGGCGAAGTGCGATGCCCGGCGCTGGAAGTTGAGGTAGTTGACCCCGTGGGAGCTGGAGACAGTTTTGACGCGGGGTTCATTCACCAGTACGTGCAAGGAGCGGCGCTCGCGGAGTGCGTTGCGCACGGCAACACAGCCGGAGCGTTCTCTACAACTCGCCCTGGCGGTACGGAAGCCTTCCGCGACCGGAAGCGCTGCGAGGATTTCTTTCGCGAGGTCCGCGCTTGATGGTAGCGCCGATCTTCAAATCGGCATAAGCTGACCTGAAGGTCATCGCTACGAAGCGGTCGCACAGTCGCGCGGTGGTTGGCCAGGGCGGCCACGAGGGCAACCCTAACAGGCTGGAAGGTAAATGACAGTGACGATTGATTTCCATACGCACCCAGTTCTAATCCGTGAGTTCACCGAAAAATACCCGAATTACGCACGCGTGGCGCGAGAAGTCTTCAATATCGGGAACAACTTTCAGCCGCTGGAGACTTTCTTTCTGCAAATGGACGTGGCGGGGATTGAGAAGGCCGTTCTACTGCCCATTGCCTGCGAGCGGGCGCGCAAAGATCCCGTCAGCAGCAACGAACAGGTTGCTGAGCTTTGCGGCATGTCGGACCGCTTCATCGGGTTCGCAAGCGTGGATCCAATGTCGCCCAACGCGCCGAAGGAACTCGAATCCGCCATCGCGGGGCTTGGCCTCAAAGGCCTGAAGCTCGACGCGGCGCTTCAGGATTTTGACCTGAATGATCCCGCAGTTTTCGAGGTCTACGAAGCGGCAGCCTCGCTGCGAATCCCGGTGCTGATTCATACCGGAATGAGTTGGGCGCCGGGAACTCCACTCGAGCAGGGGCAACCGCTGTTGTTGGAGAAAGCCATTCGCAGATTCTCGAACCTGCGCTTTGTGCTGGCCCACTGGGGCTGGCCCTGGGTTTGGGATGCTACCGCTTTGGCCCTGAAGTATCCCAACGTATTCCTCGATACCTCGTGTCTTTACTACGACGGCCCGAGGGAGTTTTTCCAGTTTGTTTTCAGCCGGCAAATTCCGACCACGCTCATCGAGCGGAGTCTCAGAAACCAGGTCGTATTTGGCTCCAATTACCCTCGCGTCGAGATCAAGAACATGGCTCGGGCGATCAAGTCGTTGTCTCTGACGGAGGGGTGTCTGGAGAAGATTTTCTCAACAAACGCACAGCAGTTGCTGGAAGTGCGGGGCTAACCCCACTGTAAATGGTATTTCGTTCGCTGTCATTCCGAGCGCAGCGAGGAAGCTCGCACTGTCCTTGCTGCCGCGATGCTGTTGAAGCAGAGCGAGATTCCTCGCTGCACTCGGAATGACAGTCTGTGGGCTGTGAGGATAAAACACAAGGTAGGGCGGTGAAACACCGATGATCATCAAACTTGAGAGGGTGAAAGTCCAGAGCCGCAAGTCCGAAGAAGCGATCAACATCACACCGAAAGTGGATGAGATCGTCGAGAAGAGTGGCGTGAAGAACGGAGTGGTCAACGTCATGACCTGCCACACTTCCTCGGGTTTGTTGGTGACGGAGGGCATTCCCTGCCTCGAGGAAGACATCTTCACGCATTTCTCCCGGCTGTTTCCTGAAGAGGAAGATTACCATCACCGGCGCTACCTTGACTTCGACGGCCGCATGGGCTTCAATGCGGACTCCCACCTGAAAAGCATCCTGGGCGGAATTCAGTGCATGTTCCCGATTGAGAACGGCAAGATCGTGCGGGGCTCACGCCAAACCATCTACTTTATGGAGTATGATGGACCGCTGGAGAGAGTCTACCTCGTACAGGTCTTGGGGGAATAAGGCTCACAGAAGGCAAATGCAGACGCTGGAACCGGTATTAGCGAGCCGCTTCAGAGGGCTGGCGCGGATGGTGGGCAACACGCCGCTGCTGGCTATCGAGTTCACCTACCACGGAAAGCCACGAATCCTTTACGCCAAATCCGAACAGCTCAACATGACAGGCAGCATCAAGGACCGCATGGCGCTGTACATCCTCGAACGCGCCTACGCGGAAGACAAGATCTCTCCAGGCGACGCGATTGCGGAGGCGACGAGCGGAAACACGGGAATCAGCTTCGCCGCGCTGGGCCGCGCCCTGGGCCACCCGGTGACTATCTTCATACCGGAATGGATGAGCCGCGAACGAATCGAGTTGATTCGCAGCTTTGGCGCTCGCGTCGTGCTGGTGGGGCGGGAGGCGGGAGGGTTCCTGGGCAGCATCCGCATGGCGGAAGAGATGGCGGCCAGGCAGCCGCGCGCATTTCTGCCCCACCAGTTTTCCAATGAGGCGAACGTTAAAGCCCACGAAACAACTACCGGCCCGGAAATCTGGTGGCAGTTGAACGCCAATTCGCTTACTGCCGATGCCTTCGTTGCGGGCGTGGGTACGGGCGGCACAATCATGGGCGTGGGGCGCTTTCTGCGTTCGAAAACTCCCTCTTTGCGCGTTCATCCTCTCGAGCCGGCGGAATCGCCCACGTTGTCTACGGGACATCAAGTGGGCCAGCACCGCATCCAGGGCATTTCAGACGAGTTTATCCCGCCCATTGTCCAACTGGATAAGTTAGACGCGGTCGTAACTGTCCACGACGGCGACGCGATCCTGATGGCGCAGAAACTGGCCGCGCAATTGGGGCTGGGCGTGGGAATCTCCTCCGGCGCGAACTTCGTCGGAGCACTCAAGGTGCAGAACCAGTTAGGCGACGACAGCGTGGTGGTTACTGTCTTCCCGGACGACAACAAGAAATACCTCAGCACCGACCTGCTGCGCGACGAGCCGAAGCGGGAGGGATACCTGGCGCCCGAGATCGAACTCACCGGGTTCCACGCCTTCAATCGAGTGTGCGCCACGTGCTCAGGGCTTCTGGACTGACGTGGGAACCGAATCCGTTCATTCGTGCCTCAGGGCGGTCATGGGATCGATCAAAAGCGCACGACGAGCGGGGATGTAACACGCCAGCACCGCTACCAGGACAAGCGTTACGGAGGCTGCGGCAAGTGTTGCGGGATCAGAAGGTCCGACGCCAAACAGTACGCTGTGAAGCAAACGGGTTAGAGGGATCGAACCTGCCAGGCCCAAGACCACCCCGAGACCGCAGAGCCGCAAGCCTTCGCCCACGACCAGCCTCGTGACTTGTGCGCGACTCGCTCCCAGAGCCATGCGGACGCCAATCTCGGATGTGCGTTGCGCCACGGAATAAGCCAGCACGCCGAAGATGCCAACTCCCGCAAGTCCCAGCGCCGCCAAAGCAAACACTCCCACCAATAATGCATTGAATCGCTGTGGCGACGTGGATTCCGAGAGTCGCTGATCCATGGTGGCGATGTCGTAGACAGGCTGGGCGGGATCTACGGCCTCAACTGCGGCCTTGACCGGCGCCACCAAGGCCAGCGGGTCGGCGTCCGTTCGCAGCGCCAGATTCACGTCTGCCTCGGGCTCCTGCTGGAATGCCGTGTAAACCTCAGGTGAGGCGGCTTGGGAGGGGCCGAGTTGCCTCACATTTCCTACCACTCCTATGATCTCGCCCCACACGCCTGGAGAAGTTCTTCTCCCAACATGTTTGCCGATCGGATTCTGTCCTGGAAAATATCGGCGAACGAAAGCTTGGTTGACAATCGCTACCGGGACTGTGCTTGGGCGGTCCAGATCGTTAAACCCCCGGCCGGCCAGCAGCGGAATACCCAACGTTTGGAAGTAGTCCGCGCTGACCACGTCGTGAGGAATGTCGGGGCGCAGTCCCGGCGGCATCTGCGGCTGGCCTTCGATGTCCGTCCCTGCCAGAGCCCACCACCCGAGCGCGGGCAACCCGCTGCCCGCCGCGGCGGAACGGACTCCTGGCAACGCCCTCACACGCGCGAGCAGCGCGCTGAGGAAGGCGTCCTTCTGCTCAGGCTTTGGATAGGCTCTTTCGGAGAGGGAAAGGCGAAGCGTCAGTAAACGGTGAGTGTTGAAACCCGGATCAACAGAAACGAGATGGATGAGACTTCGAGTGAGCAGGCCCGAGCCGATCAAAAGCACCAGAGCCAGCGCAATCTCCGTGGTCACCAGAATGCTGCGAACTCGATGCTGTTTTTGGGCAGACACGGCTTGCATCCCGCTACCTTTCAGGATTTCGTTCAACTCTACACGCGAGCCGAGTATGGCCGGAGCGAGGCCGGAAAGAATGCCCGTCAGTACGGAGACGATCAGTGTAAAAAGCAGGACAGTCCAATCGAGTGACGCAAGCTCCAGGTGCGGAATTTGGGGTGGCGCAAGGCCCCGCAGGGTTCTCAGGCCTGCAAATCCTAAGCAAACTGCTACGCCTGCCGCACCGATCAGCAGCACGAAGTTTTCCATCAGCAACTGCCCGGCGAGGCGCGACCTTGGAGCGCCCAAGGCCGCCCTCACGGCCAGCTCCCGCTGCCGGGTGGCGCCGCCGGCAAGTTGCATGCCGGCGACGTTCACGCACGACATGATGAGAAGTAGGGCCACCGAGCTGAGGAGAATAAGCAGGATCGGACGCGCGGGCCAGGCCAGCCTTCCAGAAAGCGGAGTGATCCGGACCTCCATTCCCGCCCGCATGCGCTTGAACTGTGGCGGCTCCAGCTCTGCCTCGGCCCGCACCAATGCGGTCAACTCGGCCCGGGCCCGTTCCAGCGTGACGCCGGGACGGAGGCGGGCGAGGGCCCTCAGCAACCTGAACTGGCTCGGGTCCGGCGACTTCCAGTCTGCAACGCGGGCTACGAGCATGGGCAGAAACACCTGGGCGCTAAAGTCGTCGTCAGGAAATCGGAAGCCGGCCGGCGTGACCCCGACGATCGTGTACAGGTCTCCGTCAAGCTGGACGGTTGAGCCTATGACCTTCGAGTTCGAACCAAAGCGCCGCTGCCAGAGCTCGTAGCTGAGCAGCACCGCCTTTCTGCCGCCCGGTCGGTCCTCTTGGCGCAGAAAACTCCGGCCCAGAAATGGCTCGACTCCCAGCAGCGTGAAGAAATCCGCCGTGACCCTTGCCCCCGACAAACGCTCCGCTTCCCCCATCCCAGTCAGGTTAACCTCGGCGCCGCCACCATAGGCTGCAAGGCCGTCGAAGAGCCGGACATGCGCGCTCCAGTTGGCGAAATCGGGATTCGGTACAGTCCTGACGGGGGTTTCGCGCGGCCAGAACTCGGAGATGTAGACCAGCCGGCTCGGGTCGCGATAGGGCAAAGGACGCAGCAGGACGGCGTGGACCACGCTGAAGATGGCTGTGTTTGCGCCGATTCCCAAAGCCAACGTCAGGATCGCCACCGCAGCGAATCCGGGAGTCCTCCGCAAGCCGCGCAGGCCGCCACGGATGTCCTGGAAGAACGAACCGACGAAAGGCAGGCCACGCTGCTCGCGGTAGCGTTCTTTCGTTTGTTCGACGCCCCCAAAGCTGCGTAAGGCGGCGTAGCGGGCTTCCTCCGGCGACATCCCTCTTCCCAGGTTATCTTCCTCGAGCATTTCCAGGTGCGCGCGCACTTCGTCGTCGAGTTCCTGCTCCTGCCGCCGCCGGCGGAACAGGCCAATAAGACGCGACATCAGAATTCGCATGTTAGTCCTCAGTCATCAGCTCTCAGCCGCCAGCTCTCAGCGGTCGCTGTCTGTCATTCTGAGCGAAGCGAAGAATCTCCGTAGTTCCGGAACGTATCGACTTCAGAGATTCTTCGCTTCGCTCAGAATGACAGACTCACGTGGTCGTTCCCGCGAGCACGCGCGCCATCAGCGCCGCCGTGCGCTCCCAGCTCTCTTGCTCAGTTGCGAGCTGCTTTCGCCCCGCCTTAGTCAGCGAATAAAACCTTGCCCGGCGATTGTTCTCCGAGGCGCCCCACTTGGAGCTGATCCAGCCCCGCTGCTGAAGGCGGAGGAGTGCAGGGTAGAGCGTGCCCTGATTCATCTCGAGCAGGTTTTCGGAAACCTGTTCGAGGCGGCGGGCGATCCCGTACCCGTGCTGCGGCCCCATACCCTCGAGGACCTTGAGCACCATCAGATCCAACGTACCCTGCAGAATCTCACCCTTCATTCGATCCATCGCCCGGTTCTCCTTTAGGATGTCAACAGGTCGCACTATACGGCCGTTTCTGTAGAATGTCAACAGGAGGGCGGGAGGCCGCTCTGCCGCGCCCATGAATCGGGCAAAGGCAGCCCGGCCAAATGTGGTGAGGAGCAAATCCCCAGGAGGTTGCGGAAAAAAGGCATGGCGGCGGCTTTACGCCGCCAGCGCACGTCGAAAACAAAGAACCTAGGGCGGGGTAAACCCGCCGCTGCATACCGCCGAACGGGTGCTTCCGCGCCTCCTACGGCGCCAGCCGGTAGAGCATGCGCGGAAACGGAATGGTCTCGCGGACGTGCTCGAGGCCGCAGAGCCAGGCCACCACGCGTTCGATGCCCATGCCGAAGCCGGAATGCGGCACGCTGCCGTAGCGCCGCAGATCGAGATACCACTCGAACGCCTGGCGAGGCAGCTTTTCTTCCTCGATGCGCTTAAGGAGCAAGTCGTAGTCAGCCAAGCGCTCTCCTCCGCCGATGATTTCCCCGTATCCCTCCGGGGCGAGCACATCCACGCAGAGGGCCACTTCCGGGCGTTGCGGGTCGGGCGCCATGTAGAAAGCTTTCACCTGGCTGGGGTAGCGATGCACAAGCACGGGCCGGTCGAAGCTTTCGGAGATGACGGTTTCATCGCCGCCGCCGAAATCTCCTCCCCACTGGATCTCACTGCCTTTCGCCTGGAGCAGTTTCACGGCTTCGTCATAGCTCAAGCGCGGGAAAGGCAGCCTGATCTTTTCGAGATTGGCCACGTTGCGCTCCAGGGTTTTCAGCTCCGCGTGGCGATTGTCGAGGACCCTTCTCACCACAAAGGCCACCAGTTCTTCGCCCAGCGCCATGGTGTCCTCGAGATGGGCGAAGGCAACTTCCGGCTCAACCATCCAGAACTCCGTCAGGTGGCGGCGGGTTTTGGATTTTTCCGCGCGGAAGGTGGGGCCAAAGCAGTAGGTCTTTCCCACCGCCATGGCCGCCGCCTCGTTGTAAAGCTGGCCGGACTGTGTCAGGTAAGCTTTATCGTCGAAATAATTCACTTCGAAGAGCGTGGTTGTGCCCTCGCAGGCGGAGGGCGTGAAAATCGGAGTGTCCACCAAGGTGAAGCCGCGCCCGTCGAAGAAGTCGCGCACGGCTTTGATGATCTCGTGCCGGACGCCCAGGATGGCGCGCTGCCGCAGAGAGCGCAGCCAGAGATGGCGATGGTCCATCAGGAATTCCGTGCCATGCTCTTTGGGTGTAATCGGGTAAGGGTTCTCAGGCGGGACCAACTGCACGATTTCGACGCCGGTCACGTCCAGTTCGAAGCCGCCCGGAGCGCGCTGGTCAGCGCGCACCTTGCCCCTCACGCGCAAGGACGATTCCTGGGTCAGCTTGCGGATCCGCTCGAACAGCTCGGGCGAGACTGCGCTCTTCACCACCACGCCCTGAATCAGGCCTGTGCCATCGCGGAACTGAGGAAACAACAGCTTGCCGCTCTCCCGCAGGTTATAGAGCCAGCCCTGCACAAGAATTTCCTGGCCAACGTAATCCGAGACGTTTCGAATTTCAACTGTAGGGAACAAGGGTGATCTCCTTGATCATCGAGTGATCGGGTGATCCGATGATCGGGCGAAGAAAAGGTCGGACCGAACGTTATTACGAAACCGCGTGACCGTGTCGAAAACTCTTGATCAGCCTCGCCAACAGGCTGACCATACCCATAATCCAACCCACGGGGTAAGGTAGAATCGGAAGTCCCCACCACATCGAGCGTCCCGTCGTGCCGCCGATACCGCCTATGGCGCTCAACCCGAACATCGCACCGACGCCGACCGCGATGAGGATGAAAACGCAAATCCAGTAGACGCGCAGGTTGCGCCCGGCATTGCCAAGGAAGGCGCCGAGCGCCACCAGTCCACTGCCCGCAAGGATGATGACCGATCCCTCGAGCGGATCGAGAACTCCGGCCAGCATGGCGATGCCGCCGGCGATAGCGAGAAGCTGCGGCCAAGGTTTACGGGTGCTCATAAAATGCCCTGTTCCAAGAGCCACAATCTGCAATTTCGAATTTGAAATTTGACATTTGAAATTGAAATCTCAAATTTGAAATTCTTCGAGCCGCGCCATCACCTCCGGAAGCCGTGCCAGGACGCCGGGATCGTGGCGCTCGCTGTTCAACTCGAACAGGATGGGGTACGGCGGGTCCGCGGAGCGGAAGCCGCGGATGGTCTGGGCCCATTCAATCTGCCCTTCGAACGGCAACAGGTGTTCGTCCTTTTCACCGTGGTTGTCGTGAAGATGGACGGCGGCAATGCGCTCGCGGAGTGTCCGGAACGACGCTTCAACTCCCCCGGTCAGATTCGCGTGGCCCGTGTCAAAGCAGACTTTCAAATCCAGGCGCGTGTATTGGAAAAACGTCATCATGCGCTCGGGGGTACTTAATTGGCTGGGAATATTCTCCAGCAGAATCTGCACGCCCCGCTCTTTAGCGAAGAGATGCAGATGTTCGAGGGAGGTAAAGGCGGCATCGAACTTGCCCAAGTCGTATTCTTCACCCGGAACGCCGAGGTGAAGCACGAGGTACTGGAAGGGGAGGTGCTCGGCGACGTCGATGGCGCGCTTGATTTCATCCATGGAGGCGATTCGCGCCCGGCGCTCCAGGCTGGCAACAGAGATGAGCAGCCCTCCCGACCGACCCCAATTCCAGTCGCTGAACAGGGGAGCGTGAAGAGCGTGCAGAGTAACCCCATGGTCGTTGAACCATTGCGCCACATCCCGCACTTGGTTTACATCGTGATAGTCCAGATGCTGGCGGGCAGCCATAATCTCGAGATGGCGCAGGCCCACAGCCAGTATTTTGTCCAAGATATGGGAATTGAGCCTTTCCGCGGCAAAGAGGGAAGTAGAGAGACCGTAGTTCATCAGTATCCGACTGCCTTTCCGTCGGCGCGCGGGTCGGCCGCGCCGAACTTCCACCCCGATTGGGGATCGATTTCGATTGCCTCGCAGTCGCCGATGCTGCCGTAAAAATCAACCTGATAGCCGGCTTCCCGCAGTTTCTGGATTGTATCCGCTGAAAAGCCGACCGGCTCGAGGATCAGCCGCTCCGGCATCCACTGGTGATGGAAGCGCGGGAAGGAGACAGCCTGGAGGATGTCCATCTTAAAGACCAGATTGTCGAGGAGCACTTGAAGAACGGTGTTGATGATGGTGCCTCCGCCGGGGGAGCCGAGAACCAGCCGCAGCTTGCCGTCCTGAAGGACTAGCGTTGGCGTCATGCTGGAGAGCGGGCGCTTGTTGGGAGCGATGGCGTTGGCCTCGCCTTGCACAAGACCAAAGAGATTGGGCGTCCCGGGCTTCGCCGCAAAATCGTCCATCTCATCGTTCAAGAGGAAGCCCGCGCCCTCGACCGTTACGCCGCAGCCGTAACCGTTGTTCAACGTGTAGGTATTTGCCACCGCGTTTCCCTCGTCGTCTACGACGGAGTAGTGCGTGGTTTGAGAGCTTTCGAACGCTTGCGGGTTGCCCGCAGCAATCGCCGCATCCGGCTTGGAGTGCAGAATCTCCTCGCGCAGCTTGGCGGCATACGCCTGACTCGTCAGCCGCGCCACGGGCACCGGCGTGAAGTCGGCGTCGCCCAGGTAAGCAGCGCGGTCGGCGTAGGCGTGCCGCATGGCTTCCACCATGAAATGCATAGAATCAAATGAGTCCGGCGACCCCAGGTCAACCGGCTCGAGGATGTTCAGCATTTCGATCAGAGCCACGCCACCCGAGCTGGGCGGCGGGACAGAGAGAATTTCGTAACCCCGAAAACGGCCCACGAGTGGCTGGCGAAGAATCGGGTGGTAGCGGGCGAGGTCCTGTTCCGCGATCAGGCCACGGTACTTTTGCATGGTGGCGGCGATCGCCTGCGCCACGGGTCCCGAATAAAAGCCCTTCGCTCCCTGGTGTGCAACGGCCTCCAGGGTCTCGGCCAGTTCCGGCTGCTTGAAAGTTTCGCCCGGCTCGTAAAGGCGCCCGCCACGCAGGAATATGCGGCGCGAAGCATCGAACTTTGAAAGCCGATCACTCTCGTGGCGAAGCGATTCACTGAGGCTGTAGCTCACCACGAAGCCATCCCGCGCCAGATGAATCGCTGGGGCGATCACTCGAGCCAGCCCGAGTTTTCCGTACTTTTCTTCGGCCAATGCCAGGCCGGCTACGGTGCCGGGAACGCCGGCTGAAAGCGCCCCCACCGTGCTGGCGTGCGGAATCAGCTCTCCGTTGGAATTCACGTACATGTTTCTGGAAGCCGCTGCCGGGGCGGCCTCGCGGTAGTCAACGACCACGGCCTCGCCGCTCGCCAGGCGGATCAGCATAAAGCCGCCTCCGCCGATGTTTCCCGCCACGGGGTGCGTGACCGCGAGGGCAAAACCCACCGCCACCGCGGCGTCAACGGCATTGCCCCCGTCGCGGAGGATTTGCACCCCCGCCTCGGAAGCCAAGGCTTCGCTCGAGGCCACCATGCCGCGCCGGCCCGCTACAGGAGTGAACGAAAATGCCGAAAGGGCGAGCGCCAACACCACAAGGGGCAGGAAGAGTTTTGTGCGCAAATTCAAATACATGTTGCCTCAGACACATGCCGGACGCTGGCTATGCGCGTTCAAAGCTCCGTGAGTTTCCGGAGCACGGGCGTGAGAACTGCACGAACCACCTTACTCTAGGGTATACCTCCGAGAGCGTCAAGGCGACGGAATGTCATTTGATTGACGATTGCCGATCGTCGATTGCCGATTGCGACCGGTGATAGGTTGCTTCTCTGGCTCGGCGGCATCGGATCCATTTCTCGCGCATTGTCCTACAACAGCTTGACCGTGGCGTCTTGCATCCCGAGCCTTCTTTCTTCGCTTCGTTTGGCGCTTTTCGGGCGCAGGAATGGGTTCGTTTTGCGCATATTGTTTGGCTGACTTCGTTTGTTTTCAATGACTTCTTAGCTTCGTTTCCACGATTTTGGGTTTCTTCGGCA
>Ga0326728_10011626_pt1 | contig 19968 bp, 13 predicted proteins | sample MB3enrmetagenome_FD_207602 | JGI IMG/M metagenome (GOLD analysis project Ga0326728, IMG submission 207602) | Lab enriched peat soil microbial communities from McLean, Ithaca, NY, United States - MB31MN | ecosystem: Environmental > Terrestrial > Soil > Wetlands > Peat | place: USA: New York... | reverse complement strand
CGGGGCGGAGGGATTCGAACCCCCGACCCTCTGCTCCCAAAGCAGATGCGCTACCAGACTGCGCTACGCCCCGATTTCCTCTTTCGATTGTAACCCGGATCGAATTCGCTCGACGTGTTCCGCGAAGTCCCTCGACCCGTGGCAGACCCCCCGCATCTGGATCATTCCGCGGCAGATCTGCCATCATCTCGCGGCAGATTTGCCCCACGCCACCCATCCGCATCGCATCCGCTTCGATGCTACAATCGATAGGGTACACGGCGGCTATAGTTCAGCGGCAGAACGCCTGACTGTGGCTCAGGATGTCGTGGGTTCGATCCCCACTAGCCGCCCCAAGCTAAAGTTCTATTATTTACAATGATTTACGGATTTCACTAGACTTTCGTCGGGCAATATCGGACAATCTAGCATGGGTTTGGCGCTTTATCGCCGCCACCGTCGCGAGTGCAAGGTAGGGCACTCGGAAGAACTCCGCACCTCCGAATACGACGAGCGCAAGAAGGGCTGGAAACGGTGCGATTGTCCGATCTTCGTCTCCGGGACGCTCAACAGGAAGTTTGCCCGTCAAACCACGGGCCAGTGGGAATGGGAGGCCGCGCGCGCAATCGCCGCGAAGCTTGAGGTTTCCGCTCGATGGACTGCTGACCCTGTTCCAGAACCATCCATAACCCTGGCGACTCCAGAGCGCGTAACCATCGCCGACGCAGTCGAAGCGTTCTTGGCAAAATGCAAAGGCCGCGACATCCAGCCCACGACCTTCGCCAAATACCAGACGTTCACGAACCAGCTTGGCACCTACTGCGACCGCCGCGGCCTCAAGTACATCGACCAGCTGACCGTGACGGACATGGACCGCTTCTACACTTCTTGGAACGACGGCATCCGGGGCAAGGCGAAGAAGCTCGAGCGCCTCAAGGGATTCGTTAAATTCTGCAGGAAGAGGAAATGGCTTACCGAAGACCTTGTGGAGGATTTGGAGGCCCCCACCGGATCATCCATCACCGTCCCTAAGGCACCCTTCACCGATGACGAGTTGGCGAGGATCTACAAGGCGTGCGATAAGATCGGTCCTCCAAAAAGACAAGGCCCCGGCCATCGAATATGGGGCGGCGAGGACGCGAAGGACTTCATCTTTCTTTCCGTCTACACCGGCCTACGCATATCCGACGTTGCGACTTTCGACATCGGGAAGCGTCTCAGGGGGAACGACGTTTTCCTGCGCATGCACAAGACGAAACGACCCCTGTTCACATGGATTCCAGATTGGCTCGTCGAGCGCCTTCGCGCGCGGCAGAAGGCTCATGGCCCGCTCATCTTTGCGGCTGGCATCACGCAAAATGCGAAGCAACTTTGTGACATTTGGCGAAACAAGAGGCTCAACAAGGTATTCGATCTGGCGGGTCCGTGGGAGACGCCGGCCCACCCCCATCGATTCCGACACACCTTCGTCAGGATTCTACTCGAAAAGGGAGTGCCAATCCCCGACGTTGCGGAGCTAATTGGGGACACGGAGGAAGTCCTCCGGACACACTATGCCGCGTGGATTCCAGGGCGCCAGGAACGCCTCTCCAAAATCCTTCAAGAGGCATTCGAAGGGAAGCTAGGCCCCCGGCTCATTCAATTGCGGCAAAAGGGCTAGTGAAGGTTGTGCTCAACTGAATGATATTGATTTGTCCGTCCCGATCAGCGCTCCGATTGCCGATGTACTTTGATTGCTGTTTTTGGCTGAAGGGCTAATTACTCGTGGTCGTTTTGGGAAATCGTCAGACTGAGGATTGCCCAAGATGGAGATAAAGGAAATGAGCGTGTTCACCAGATAGGGACAACATAATGGAAACTTCCTCGGGGCTCTGTTGTCAGTCGCTTGTTCTTGATCACTGTTAAGCGACATTCGACATCCTGGAGTGGATTCTCCTTGCAACAGATTCAGGCACGCTGTACGTTGTGTGCGCTTTCTTGCGGCCTTGGCGAATCCGGATGACTCCTGGTTCATCCATAACGATCTTGCGCACTGTCTCTCGGCCGATACCCCATATTTCGGCCAGCTCTGCAATCCTGTAGTGCTTCTCGGTGAAAGTCTGATCGTTGAGGAAGACATAAGAGCTGTTCATAACCTTTTCTTGGGCACCGCCCGCACACGGATATCACCCTTACTGCCCCTTACAAGAGCCACCTGCACCATACATTGCCTTCTTCTTACAGCGTTACATCCGGCTTCATTACGAAATGTCCACGTGTCTGCGAGGCACTTGTCGAGGTTTGTGTCCTCTCTCTGCGTGCCCCTCTTGCCGGCGCATCCTCAACCGGCCTGGCAAACTTCGCCAGGTACCCCGAAAGAGCTGTTGAACTGATCCTTACCCCCTTCTCTTCCAGTACATGAGCCAGCATGTTCAATGAATAGCCTTTTCTCCGCAACTCCACGAGAAGAGGCAACAACGCCTGAATCACTGCCCCGATCATGAGCGAATCGGGTTGTGGTACAGGTTCTGTCGCTTTTTGAGTCAACAACGTACGAAGCTCCTCCACAACATCCGAAGAAAAGACCTGCACTTTACGACGCCCCGCTGTTCCCATTGCTCGTCTTCCTCAATGCACTCTATAGAGGCACGAGAGAAATATTATCACAATAGCATACAATAATGACAGAAAATATGTAATACAATGATTGTGAAGTACGGGCCCTGGATGATGCAAACTGGACGCCATGACAGTGAGAACTGAATGTCTAAACGGTGAATGGCAAGAAATGCGCTGTGCGCACGAAACCCCTTCGGGGTTCCGCGCGCCCACCACCATTTCTCCAATCCGCCTGCGGCTACTCGGAGAAATGGTTGCGCATCTTGCTCAGGGCTGCGCCCCGAGACCCCACAGAACAGGAGAGAACAATGGCAAGACCTAAACGAACAGAAGGCGCCACACTACGGCTCTTTATCAGAACCACGGATCGAGAGAAAGCCGTCATCAAAACCCAGGCCAAGAAAGCCGGCTTGACCATGAGCGAGTACATGCGAAGGACGTCACTTAACAAGCGAATCGTTTCGAAGGTGGACCAGAAGGCTTTAGGGGAGCTTGCACGACTCGGTGGACTTCAGAAGTACCTGCTCATGAAGATCAAGGGTCTTCCGGATGAAGAAGGCCTTCGCAGGGAACTGAATTCGACGTTGTCCGCTGTTCTCAGCGCAGTGAGAACGCTCAACACCGTCGCAGTAAAGTGAACATGATCGTCAAGGTGCAACCATCTCGGAAGCACTCCAGCAGCTTCAAGCGGCTTCATGAATACCTTTCGCGAGAGCGTGACGTCGAGACAGGAGAACTTCTTCTGCGAGGCGATGTGGTCCTGTCGTGGAATCTTCTAAGCTTCGACACCGCAGCAGGAGAGATGCAGGGAGTTGCCGCTCTCAACGATCGCTGCAAGGATGCAGTCTGCCATTATGAACTGGCATGGCCTCCAGGAGAGCGTCCTACTCGGCCGCAATGGACAGACTCAGCGGTGCAAACATTGAAGGCACTTGGCTATGAAGGCCATCAATATATGATCGTCGCGCACGACGACAAAAAGCACTTCCATATTCACATCATGGTGAACAAAGTTCATCCTCAGACACTCAGAGCGCCCACGCCATATCGCAACTGGCTTGCTCTCGATGCCGCAGCACGTCGGCTCGAAGCGAAGTATGGCTGGGCGCATACACCGGGGATGACTCGATGGGATGAGGAATCGAAACAGGCCGTACCCTTTTCAAGATCCGAACGCATTGCGCTCCGGTCTGCCCGAGAGCGGCCGACCGGAGCCGCTGCACAATTTGAACATTATCAGGATCAGGAATCACTCCAAACCTACGTGCGCCGGGAAGTAGCCCCCAGCGTCTGGACACTTCTGACACGACAGAATGCCACGTGGGAGGACCTCCATCGCCTTCTCTCGAAGGCTCATCTCAGACTTGAGAAAGGGGAGTTAGGCGGATATACGGTCCTTGCTATCGACCACAACATCCGGGCAAAGGCATCCGACGTATTCCGCAACAACTTCGCTGGAAAGATCAATCGCCAGAACACTGAGGCGGCTCTTGGGGCCTGGACACCCGCCTCAACATCCGGCTATGAGATCGATCAACATGGTGCACAACATGCGGCGCAACATAGCGGACGTAATGCCTCACAGAGAGAGGAACGCAAGGCGCAGCGACGGGCAGACCGATCCGCTCTGATGGATGAATACAACCGGTATCGCAATCGCCAAAGAGATGTGTGTAAAGCCTTCACAACAAACGGCAGGGAAGGCCGGCAACATCTTCTTGAAATCTTGCGGCAACAAAAGCGGGAGATTCGCGCATCCGCTCTGCCGTGGCCGGACAAGAAGGTCCTGCTCTCTCAGGCAGCGGCCCAGTCCGTCCTCGAAGTGCGCGCCCTGAAGCTGGACATTCAACAGAGGCGGCAGGAAACATTTCCGAAGGATCTCCGCTCATGGGTCACGGACAGGGCCGCTGAAGGAGATGCGCGGGCGGTCGCACAACTTCGCGGATGGCGTTATGCCGACCAACGCAATCAGCGACGACTCGATGCAAGGTTGGAAGCAAGTGCCCTTCATATCGGGCCGCCACCCGAAGACAATCAGAAATCCGATTGGGCAGACTTTATGCAGCAAAGGCTTTCGGCTCAGCAGAGGGAACAGAATCTTGCCAAACAGATCGCCGCTACGCGAATCTGGACGATCAACCGGAAGACGGGCGACGTGTCGTACCTGCTCAATGGGAAGGTCTCGGTGATCGACCGCGGGCGCCTCGTGACCGTACTCAGCCAGGACGAGGCAGCTATCGTCTTTGGACTGGAGATGGCCGTCCAGAAATACGGATCGCGGATCGCATGTACTGGAAGCGAAGAGTGGAAGCGGATGGTTACCATGTGTGCGATTAGGCATGGCATCTTCGCCCAGTTCACGGACCCGGAGATGCAAGGCGCCTTCTACCAGGAACAACTCCTGGCGAATCCTCTCCAACTCCGAGCTGCACGACTGCACGCCATCGAAACCAGGCTCAGAACTGAGGAAACCGAGGATTTGATCTTCACCGACGAAACGGATGCGCGCCTGTTCCTCTCAAGTCTCCAGCCTGTCGCCCAGTCCCGACAACTTCTCGAAATCCTGAAAGCATCACAACAACCAGAACCGAATGCGAATGTCGGCGGCAACCTGACAATCACCCTTGTCAGGTCTTCCACGGGCCTGCAGGCTTTCAGAGTATCGATTCACGAGGGGAAGCGACAAGAGATCATCGATCTGGTTGTCGAAGCCCGCCAGATGGCGCATCGGCTGATGCGCAGCAATCTCAGAACGCACAGCAATGAAAGAGAGGGCAGGTAGGCGATGATCGAACAACAGCTTTATCATCCACCACGGAAGAGTAATCCACGCGCTGCTGCAGGTCCGCAGCAGGCTCCTCGCAATCATCCCGTGTGCGCTCGCCGGCTGCCTGGCACTAATCTGAAAGGCTAGGTCACCGCAGCCTGTGTTGGGTTTTTGAGCCTATGCACGAAGGCAAAATAGGCCACCATCACGCGAAATGCCTTTGACCGATTGACTCCACAGAGAACCTCTCCTCCGACCCTTTCCAACTCGTCGGCGATCTGGTACGTCAAAGGAAACACGAATGCGGTGTCGATATTCTGAAATGGAATGTTCAACCACTGGTTGTTGTAAAAAGCAAGAAGCTGTGCCTGCGCGGCCTTGGTTTTGAAACTCATGATGATGTGCTCAGCGAGTGCGTTCTTCTTCCTGATTTTGAGCACGGCGAAGAGTTGATTGAAATGGCTTTTTGTGAATCTGGAATCGACGGTAAGTCGGAGTTGAGTGCGCTTGTCTGCGGGAGAAACGATTCTACGTTTCGGTCGAGTTGTGGCCTTCTTCGTGGCAGGCATCTGGCCTCCTCCTCGTGATATATCTTACAGCATTTGTATTCTATGTTTAAAGGACATGCACTAAGTGATTATGACCAAAGGGGTTTCCGTGAAGGGGCGCCGGAGGCAGTAGTGGGTCTATTGCATTAGGAGGCGAGGGATTCAAGCCGAATGGACCACATTAGATCCAACCGTGAGGGGATGGAGAAAAGAGAACCGGCCGGACACAGCGTAGCGCGTCAGAGCCAAAACTTCAACATGAACACTTTCCACGGGCCGAAGTCCGTCTTTGGCAGGCGGCGACTATCCGCGACCCTCTGCTCCGATGCGTAGTCAAAGCGCCTTCAATGTCTGCGGTGTATACGGTGGCTTCGATACTGGTTCGATCAATTCTTCAAGCAGACGGCGCAATAAAATGGTCTCCGATACATTGTCGGTCCGGTTGCATTGCTCCCAATCCACCCACACATACTCGACGGCAAGGAACCCATTGTATTTCTGCTTTTGCAAGTGGCGCACCATGCCGGCAAAGTCAATCTCGTTCTCGCTGACTGGAGTTTGCAGCCGTTTGGGAGCCCCGCCCCGCACATGGACGTGCGAAGCGAGCGGCAGAAGAGAGTGCACATCAAGTGAATTGAGATTCGACGCAATAAAATGTCCATAGTCGAGTGTGAGGGTCAGACCTGGCACGGATTCAAGGAAAGAGCGCGTGCTTGCGATGTCTGAGCAGATCGATCCCACGTGGGCTTCGACGGCATAGCTTATTCCCGCCCCGGAAGCCACATGTTGACGCCATCCCGCTTCGTCCACAGCTAGCGCCAAACAGGTAGCGTTATCCACTCCTTCGTGCCAAACACCGGGGAGCCCGGTCATGTGGGTGCAACCGAGCGCTGAACAGAGATCGAGAGCTGCCAGAAAGATCTTGCGATTCCGCGCTCGAATCAGTGGGCTGGGATCGTTGGCAGCGAATTCAGATGGATCTAAGCCGATCTGCAGGAAGACATCGGCAACCTGCAACCCCGCGGATTTCAGATCACCTTTTAGCTGGTTGATGAACGCCCTTGGCTCAGCCATGAGTTGGCCGGGCCTGAGCCCCTCGCTGCGCTCGAAGAGCCCAATGTCGACAAACTTGAAACCGAGCAATTGCAGCAATGCGAATCTCTGCGCAGGTGTAAGCAGAGGAAATGTATAGTCCGAGCAAGAGAACTTGATCATTGAACAAGCGCCCCTTGGCTTTGCGCTCCAGTGAGACTTTGGCGGTAAAGACTGTCCATGCTGTCCAGGGTTTGCGCGGAAGTTGCTTCTCCGCGTAAGAAGGCCGCGATGGGAACTCCTGCGGTCCGCTGCAATGTGATGTAACCCGGATAGCGCGGACGCACGTATGCCGACTCGATACTGGCCAAGGTACATTTGAAGAAGTTGCCGCTCATCTGATTCAGTAGCGAATTGTGCCACGCCGCATTACTAGCTGGCTGGCCGCCACACGTGCCATAGACATGGCTTTGGCAATTGTGTCCTGTAACGAACAGACAGAATGCAATTGCCTCCTCTTTGTGCGCGCATGCGGCAGATATAGCAATCCCGGTCCCGCCTAACACGGTGCGCAGCGGAGTTCCGCCCCTCAGAGTCACGGGATTGGAAAAGAGTAACCGATGGGCCGCAAACCCGGGGCGCGCGTAATTGCTGTAGGTGTACGCGAAGGGGCAGTACGCGAAACTATCGCCCGCCGCCATTGCCTCATACAACCCAATGGGATTCATGCCGTAAATCGTCTCGGGCATCAACGAAGCCAACTCTCGCAACTCCTCCAGGCAGCGCGTCGCGATTGGATGGTCAAACAACCGATCTCCGCGAACAACAGAACTGCCCCTTGAAACACACATCCCCATGAAGTTGAGAAACAGATCCGCGGGAAACCCGGGCATGCGAACGAGCCCCCGCCGTGCGAGTTCGATGACTTGATCCCAGGTTGCAGGCACTTGCAGGCTGTCGCGTTCGAGAAGATCGGCACGATAGCTGGCAGCTGGCGCAGCGGCATCGACGGGGAGCGCATAGAGGGTGTTTTCGTAGTGATAACTTGCAGAGCACGCGCCAAGCGCGTCGGATTCGAGCGTCGCTAGATTTGCCGAACTAAGCTGCGGCCGCAGATCGACGAGGCTTCGGTCACGGTGCGCATCGCCGAGCATGGGGTGATCGACGATCAGCAGGTCGTAGGTTCTGGTCAACTCAGCCAGGCTGGCGTGTCCAAACTCATCCAGGCTGCGCTTCTCCCACACGATGCTTATCCGCGGATGCAATTCTTCGAAGCGTTGCGCCGCTGCAACCAATGGAGGCACTGCACGGCTGTGGTTCCACGTGATGCCGCGCAAGCACACGCCGCTCACGCTTTTTGCTCCATCAAGCTGGGGACAAGGATATTCTGGCCGCTTTTCGCGGAGATGCACGCAGCCTCAATGACTTCCATCGCCGCTACGCCCAGTAAAGCGGGCGATTGATTACAAGACGGATCGAGGATAGAGTCGATGAGGTTGATGACAGGGGCCTGCTGGGGATAGACTTCGTCGGGGATCAAATCAGGGTAAGAATGCCGCTCACCGCCCATTCTAATGAATTCCATTGTGCCGCGCCATAGATCCTGGTAAAGCATCCCCTCTGTCCCGAAGATCCGCAATTCGTATGTTCGAAGACTGAGACTGGTTGCGCCTGTGCTGGCGATGGCGACAATTGAGCCATCGTCCATGCGGAGATCGAGCGTATCATAAATGTCCACGACACCGCCGTCTTCGTGAAAGCGCGCGAACACTTCGGTCGCCCTTGTGCCGGTGAGGAATGTGAGGTAGGCAGCAACGTGGCAAACTTGCGCGTAGATTTGCCCGCCTCCCGCGATTGCAGGATCGCTATATGTAGTAGTTCGCGGATGCATATAGGGAGTGCCGTACGTGGGAACCGCGCTCTCGCCGCGCAGGAGGTGGCTCACTGGATTCGTCATCAACACGCTGATCATCCGCAACTTGCCAAGACCTCCGGCGCGAATCAATCTTCGCGCGGCGACGGCATGCGCTGTGTAGTGCCATGGACAGCTGATGAGAAATTGAAGATTGCGTTCATCGGCCATCTCAAGCAGTTCCCTTGCCTGAGCGGCCGTCAGGGTCATCGGCTTTTCGATAAGAACGTGCTTGCCCATGCGTAAAGCAGCGGCTGCTTGTTCGTGATGCAAATGAGGGCTGCTACTTACCACCACCGCCTGCAACCCATCAATGGAGAGCAATTCGTCGGCACTGGCGCAAGCGTGTGGCACGCCAAAATCGGCTGCCACCTTGCGGGCTTGATCGATATTGGTTTTTTGGATGGCCAAGAGCTCGGCACGAGGGTGTGATAGAAGAGCGGGAATATGCGCGTAGGTTGCCCACCAGCCCGCACCAAGGACCCCACACCTGATTTTGTCTCTCACGACTATCTCCTAAGGGTGCCGTTTCAGTTCAATACTCTATTTGCTCGATCAATTCGCGATTTAGTTCTACGCCGAATCCGGGAGCACTGGAAAGCGTGATGTGACCGTTTACGGGCAAGGGCTCGCCGAGGATCGCGTCAAAGATGGGGCGGATCGCCGTACCATCTCCCACGGCGAGATATTCAGCAAACGGCGAGTTCAGATTGGACATCACGAAGTGGTAGTTATACACACCGGATCCGTGCGGGATCACGGGCACTCCGTTTGGCTTTGCCATGGCTGCGATGCGCCGGACAGCCGTCAGCCCGCCGCACCATTGCATCTCCGGCTGGATCACATCGCAGGCGCGCGCAGCGAGAATTGCCGCAAACGCCTTGTAGTCGAACTCCAGATTGCCAATTGCCACCTGGATAGGGGATATGTGGGCGCGCAATTCAGCATTCATTTTCTCCGCCCATCCGTTTTCAAGCGGGTCTTCGAACCACTTGACGTCAACCCCACGAACGCGCTCCGCGAGCCGGGTAGTAAACTCGAAATCCCAGGAGAGATAGCAGTCCACCATCAGCTCCATTGAAGATCCCAACTCCAGACGGCATTGCTCCAGGCAATGCTGCATCTTTGCTAAGCCCTCGCGCCGGTCGGCCGCGCCCCACGGAGCGGCGATCTTCACCCCAAGAAACCCCGAGTTCTTCCAACTTGAAACCAAATCCGGATACGTGGTCACGTAGCAGGGAATCGATTCCTTAGTTTGGCCGCCTATGAGTTTGTAGACCGGTTGATTCAGGGCCTTCCCCATCAGATCCCAAAGCGCCAGGTCGACTCCGCTAATCGCCATGGCGGTGACTCCGCCCAACCCATACGGCAAAGTTGAACGATACATCTGGTCCCACAGCTTTTCGATATTGAAAGGGTCCTCGCCGATCAAGAAACGGCTAAAGTGCTTTGCGACGGTAAGACAGGCCGCCGGGCCTCCTCCATAGTTGACTGCGCAACCGGTCACTCCCTCATCGGTAAGGATTTCAATTGCATATGGATCCTGGCCCGGCCCCATCCAGAGTGATCGAATGCCCGCATATTTCGGGTGCACCGACATGGGATTGGCGATAAGGGCGTGAGTCGCCCAGCCTCCGCCCCAGTATTGGGACTCGCCAAACTCCGCGCCCCGTTCTCCTGTATTTCCTGACCGAACCTTATAAAGCCGAATTGCAACAATCTTCATCTGGCAAACCTCTTCCATCGAGTACGACGATCAACAGTTAAAGGGAGAGCAGGCGGGTTGCGCAACGGCTAAAATTGCTTGTATCGAAAATTGCGCATATCGCAATTTTATCCCAATAATTCGTAAACTGAATTGGAACGATGCAATAATGAGTGCCACCATGCCAAACAGAGCAGAATCACTCAAGCCGCAATACAGACTTGAGACCGTTGCCCGCGCATGTTCCATTCTTCGCGTGTTTGTGGATGACCGGCAGACCCTTTCTTTGACGGATGTTGTGAAGCGCACCGGCCTGGAAAGAACCATCTGTTTCAGATTGTTGCGAACTCTTGTTGACGAAGGATTGCTGCGCCACAGCGACCGGAGAAAATACGCAACCAATGTTCGGATTATGAGCGGCAAGCGATTCCGCATCGGTTATGCGTCTCAGGCCCATCATTCGTTTGGAAGCGCACTTGTACAGGGATTGCGCTGGGCTGCCGCTAACAGGCCCGTTGACCTGATTGAGGTAGAGAATCGCTATAGTGTCAAAGCGGCACTCGCCAATGCGAAACAATTGGTCAATCAGCAAGTCGATCTGGCAATCGAGTTTCAAACCTTTGAGCGCATTGGAAGCAAACTGGCACAAGTCTTTGAAGAGGCCAAGATCCCTTTGATCGCAGTCGAGATACCCCACCCCAGTGCAAGATTTCTCGGCGTCGATAACCAGCGCGCCGGTGTTGCCGCTGGTCGGGTTCTTCTCAAGGCCGCACAGGCAAGCTGGAACGGACAATGCGATGAACTACTCCTACTTGACCAGGAGATCGCCGGATCTCTTCCTCGTCTGCGTCTTTCCGCCGCGCAGAATATCGTGCGGAATGGGCTCAATAGCGATTGCATTGTCACACACCTGGACTCACGAGGTGATTTTGTTCGCGCGTTTGAATTAACGCGGCACCATCTTCAGATGGCGCCCCCGCACCGCACATTACTGACGGGCATCAACGATTACGCCGTTCTCGGAGCTCTCCGGGCATTCGAAGAGGCCGGCCGAAGTAATTTGTGCCTGGCGGTCAGCCATGGCGGTGCGCCGGAGGCGCGACGCGAGTTACGCTTGCTGAATACACGACTGGTGGCTGTGATCGCGTTTTTTCCGGAGAGATATGGCGAAAGCCTGCTTCTCTTGGCTCTCGATATCTTGAATCAAAGGCCTGCCCCTCCGGCAATTTACATGCCGGTTCAAGTGCTTACACGCAAGAATGTCGGCGAATTTTATCCGCATGACACGTTCATCGGCCCGGGAGCGGATGACGCGGCGCTCTGAGGCATTTCTGGCAATCTCAGCGTGAAACCTCTCAATCCGGCAAAGAATTGCGATAAGCGCAAATTGCGCACCAGGGCATGATTGGGCTTTACTGCCCGGCCATTTCTTTTCTAGCGTTCTCCCCGGCAATGAAACCCCGCGGGCGGAGTCTGGAACGAAGAACCATTGCGCCGCCGTGCCCCAAAGTGGCGTACAAAGCTTTCACTGATTGCATGTGGCCCTATGAGAGCAGGCCATTGATTGAAACAACGCAACACAGCTAGATTCAGGAGGCAATATGGACATGACATCGGCAATTGGGACAATCAAACGGTCTATACAGCGCAAAGCGCCAGGGCGAGCTTCAATGCTGGGCTGGTTTGGAGCTGTGATTCTCGCAGCACTGACACTCGCTTCAATGGCAAACGCACAATCTGTCATTACCGGTACCATCACCGGTACGGTGGCGGACTCGAGCGGCGCGGTCATCGTAGGCGCCCAGGTACAAGTCGTAAGCGAGGCTACAGGCTTCGTCACTCCAGCGACGAGCAACGAAGCTGGACTCTACACAGCCCGGTTTCTGAACCCGGGCAATTACGATATCGAAGTCACGGCTAAGGGCTTCGCGCCGATGAAAGAGACCGGAGTTGAGTTGCTCCCTACCGCTATCAAAGAAGTCGACTTCAAGCTTTCACCGGGCTCGGTCAACACCACGGTCGAGGTAACCGCCAACCGGGAAATGTTGCAGGCCGGCACTGCGAACGTCGAAACGAATCTCATGTCGGAGATCATCGAAAACACCCCAAATATCGGCGACAACCCATACCTTTTGGCCACGCGCGTACCCGGCGACTATAGCAACCAAACCCAGGGGTCTGAGATGGCAACCTGGATTCCCATCGCGAACACGTTCTCGGGACAGTTCAATGGATTTGGGCGTTCGGAGGTCAGCATAGACGGTACCACCAATCTCGGCGGCGCAGGCGCCGGATTCAATCCACCGGTAGGTTCCTTGCAGGAGCTGACCGTGACTTCCAGCTCTTACGATGCGCAGCAGGGGCGCGGTAATGGCGGCGATATCGCTGCAGTCATCAAGAGCGGTACGCAACAGCTCCACGCCCAGGCGTACATGGTCAATGGCAATACCGATTTCAATGCCAATACCTGGCAAAGAAATCACGGTTCACCGACGGGCGGGCCATTGCCCCGATCGCCTGTCAATTTCACCCAGCAAGGTTTCTCAGTTACGGGTCCGGTCCAAATTCCTTTCTTGATGCACAGTAACCATAGGACATTCTTCATGGTTGCTTACGAACACTCCTACGATTACCGGGTAGGTGGTAACTTTGGAGCCAACTATTTCAGCGTGCCGACGGTGAAAGAAAGAAACGGCGATTTCTCAGAGTTGGCCGGCGTGAGCGGTACAGCGAACGGCGGCAATGCCATCTTCGATCCGACGACGACAGTGCCGCAGGGCGCCGCCTCGAATTACGCGTCATGGTGCGCCAGTAATCCCGCTGCAAACGGCCAGCCTGCCGGATGTTTCCCCGGAGAGCGCGAATCGTTCACGCAAGAGTATACCGAAGGTCCCGGGAATCCTTCGCTCTGCAACGGCGATACCAACTGCATTCCACAGTCCAGGTGGAACCCCGCGGGCGCAATTTTTGTCGGCGCAGCTTCGCCTACCGGCTATAAGCAGAGCATTTGGCCCCTGCCGAATGCGACAAGTTCAACGCCCGCAACGCCATACGCCAACAATTATTTGCCCCTGGATTATGGGACCGCCATTCACTACCATGCGCTGACTGCGCGCGTCGACCACGAGTTTAACGACAACAACAAGATGCACATCAGTTTTAACAGGAGCGCTGTCAATAACGTTGCCAATGCCGATGCGGGCTATCCGGACGATGAGATCGGCAGCGCATGGGTTCCCCAACTCCAGGCCTGGAGCGTGGGCATCATCGACTATACCCGGATTATCAGCCCTACCGAAGTGCTGAATCTCCACGTCGGCGGCTCGTACCACCCCTTTCACTTGATTCGCGGCGGAGAGTTCGTCGACACGACAGCCTTCGGCATTACCGGCGCACTGCCTGTAACGCTGCAAAACTTCCCCGGCATGTCGTTTTCCGGCAATGGCCCCGGTTACACGTCTCTGCAAGTCGGCCAAGGCCAAAACAACTACACCACCTATATTGAAGGGACCGCGCTCTTCAGCAAGGCCCTCGCCAGGCACAATCTCAAGGGCGGTTTCCAAGTGCTGCATAACGTGAGCGACGGAACCGGTAACACCTCGATTTTGGGCACCTTCAGCTCAAGCGTTGCGTTTACGCAGGAAAATGCCGGCGCAACAGCCAAGGCGACTACCGGCTATGGCGATGGCCTCGCTTCCATGTTGCTGGGATATCCGGCCGGAAACGGCAACAGCACCAGCATCGTGCCCGATCCTTCCTACGTGTATAACTACTGGGCCGCTTTTGTGCAGGACGATTGGCGCGCCACAAGCCGTCTGACAATGAACATCGGCCTGCGCTGGGACTATGAGAGCCCGGACGCCGAAAGAAATCACAAGACGGCTCTGGGTTTTGATTTCACCGATCCCAACCCATTCTGTATTCCCAATGCTGCCGGAACCGCCATTGCTTCCTGCGCCCCGCCCCCGTCCAGCACGGCAGTTCCGCAAGGGTATGTGGGCGGCTTGGTCTATCAGAGCAGTATCTATAAACTGCCTTTCAGCAGAGATCTTTGGGATCGCTGGCAGCCGCGCATTGGCGCCGCACTCCGCCTCACCAGCAAAGATGTGATCAGGGGTGGATTTGGCATTGAAATGGACAACAATCCCGCGACCCAGCCCGCCACCGGCTTCTCCGCGAACACCAGCTTTAATGCGTCGATCAACAACAACTACACTCCGCCCAGTTGCACCGCGGCGCAGGGCGGCGACGCCTACGGGTACTGCACCCTCACAAATCCCTTCCCGAATGGAGTTGTGGTGCCGACAGGAAACATGCTCGGGCTTAGCACAGGTCTAGGGGGTGCCCTCAGCTTCACAGACCGTCACCGCTTACTTCCCAGGACAATGATGTATTCAGTGGACATTCAACATCAATTCCGAGGCCAGATATTGGTCGACGTCACTTATCACGGCGCAAATACGGCCGGAATTGGGATATCGAGGAATATCAATGTCCTGCCAGCATGTTATTACCTCGGGGGCGGATGCCCAGGGGCAGGAGTTAACTCGATTCTGAATGGATCGGTCCCTAACCCGATGGCTGGCTACATGCCAACTTCTTCGAGCTTGAATAGCGCCACGACTGTGCAACAGAATCTGTACCTGCCGTATCCAGAGTTTGGGTCCGTCACCATCAATCAGTCCCAGATAGGCGGGCGCCGCATTGGCAATTTCAACTATCAAGCGCTCTATGGCGAAGTAACCAAGCGCACAACCCATGGACTCACATTCCATGCAGCCGCGACCTTCTCCAAGGTCATGGACACGCAGGCCTGGATCAACCCTCAGGATACCCAACCTGGGCATTACATGGATCAGCAGCCCAATCGTTTCCTCGAGTTCGACGCGGTTTATGTTACTCCCGCCCTCTCGTCCATGCCTCGGCTTGTAAGAGAGGCGCTTGGCACCTGGAACTGGAACAACTCCCTTAACTGGCAAAATGGCACCGGAATCGGCTGGCCCGGCAGCCAATGGCCAACTGGATACAGTCCGAAAGCGGCGCATCAGACTCTGAGTGCCCCTAACCATCATGGATCCTCTTCTACAGTAAGCGAGTCAAACAGCCACTGGTTCAACACTTGCTACATTCCTCTGTCTCCCGGCGTTTCGGGAGCGACCGTCAGTGGCAGTACCTACATCCCGCCGACCTGGGGTCCTGCGCAAGGGCCGGGCCCTGTAGGAACGCCATGCAACCCCGGCGAGCAACCAGCTTTCAAGCAGATGCCTCTATTGTCCCTGAATACCGTAAGTGGCTCAGCTGAAATGAGCAACGGCATCCGGTACCCGATCGGTCCGTACTGGAACACGGGGATCGGCAAGACCTTCCCGATTCACGAGAAGTTAACGTTTGAGTTCCGCGCTGATATCTTCAATCCGCTCAACTACAACATCCTTCTCGGCAGTATTCAGACTGGTTTGACTAACTCCGGCTTTGGCCAGCAGACCGGAGATTCTCAATACAACGATCCACGCTTTATGCGTCTGAGGGGGGTCCTGAGCTTCTAGCCTCCATTCATCGTGCTGCGAGCCTCGCTCCTGGGGCTCGCAGCACCATTTTCCTCTTATCTATAGTCAACGTGCAGCTTGTAAGAAGGAGCCATCGGAGGGCGAGTTGCGCCTGTGGCAAAACGGGCCTTGTTCCGATCGGGGTAAACTCATTTGATGAATCGCTCTTCTTCATTCTTGCCTATTCGCTTCTCTTTGATTCTTCTCGTTGTTTCTTGCGCCAGCATTGCTCTGGATTCGACTTGCACACACGCGCAGGATGCGCAGCTCCCCGCTCAAGTCCGGCATTCGATTGCTACGGCCCCCGCTCCAGCACCACAAGACGCGCTCCGCGGCGGCTTCTTGAATCCTCCGCCGTCCGCGCGCCTTCGCTGCTATTGGTGGTGGCTCAATGGACACGTCACCATCGAGAGTATCGATCACGACCTAACAAAGATGAAAGCGAAGGGGTACGGCGGTGTCCTGCTGGTCGACGCGAACGGCGCAGATGCGGAAAACAACGATCCTGTGCCTGCGGGACCGACCTTTGGCAGCCCCGCGTGGACCGCGCTATTCCTGCATGCGGTTGAAACCGCCCACAAGCTCGACTTGGAAATTATTCTCACGATCACAAGTGGCTGGGATCTTGGAGCGCCCTTCATCCAGCCGAAAGACGGGATCAAAATCCTCACCTGGTCGCGTACACAAGCCGAAAAGGGCGAGACACACCTGCCACAGCCCAAGCCAATGAATGCGTTCTATCAGCGCATCGCCGTGCTTGCTTATCCGTTGCGGCACGGGCCAAAACTGGCTGGGCAAGACGGAGATACCCGCGCGCCCCGTGCCAATCTGGCGCAGAAATCAGCGGCCGCGGAAAACGGCGGTTCCACACCGCCCAGCGCCTATCTGCTCTTTGACACGGCAGGCCAACCTGGAGATGAAGACGCCAACGTGGCTGACATTCACGATGTCACGCAATACGTCGACGCCAACGACACGCTGCATTGGAGTCCGCCAACACCGGGACCGTGGGAGGTCCTGACCGTCGGCTACACTAACTCCGGTGTTCGCCTGTCTCCGGGCAGCGGCGCCTGGCAAGGACTTTCGCTCGACACGCTATCGCCTGCGACGCTCGACATGTATTGGGACAAAGAACTCACGCCGCTGCTGAACAGGGTTAAACCATATCTCGGCAACACGCTTAGATACGTGACTACAGATAGCTGGGAGATGGGCGGCATGAACTGGACGCAGAACTTCCGCGAAGAGTTCATCAAGCGCCGCGGATACGATCCAGTGCCTTATCTACCCATCGTTGCCGGCCGCATCCTCACCAGCAGAGAAGAAAGCGATCGATTTCTTGCCGACCTTCGCCGCACCGTGGGCGATCTCATCAACCTGCATTTCGATACGATGGCGAGGCGCGCAGCGCAGTTCCATCTCGGCGTCGAGTGCGAGTCCGGCGGGCCTCACGGCGAGCCCGTCGACGCGCTCGAGACGTTCCGGCACTCCGCGGTTCCGCAAACCGAATTCTGGGGGATGTCGAAATATCATCGCAGCGCCGATACCGACCGTTACTTTGTGAAAGAAGCTGCCAGCGCCGCCCACATCTACGGCAGGCCCATCGTTGCCGACGAAGGCGAAACCAGCATGGGCAATCACTGGACAGAATCGATCGGCATGAACCTGAAACCCTCGTTTGACATGGCGCTCACGGAGGGTCTCAACCGGCTGGTGTGGCATCAGTTCGCAAGCTCGCCCGCCGAGATGGGCCTTCCCGGTCAGGAGTATTTCGCGGGCACGTATCTCAATACGAAAGTTACATGGTGGCAAGAGGCGGGCGCGTTCACGGCTTATCTGAATCGCGGGCAGTTCATGATGCAGCAAGGTGAACCAGTCGCTGACGTCCTCTACTATTACGGTGATCAGGTTCCCAACTACGTCCGCCTCAAAAGGGACGATCCGGCGGGCGTTCTGCCGGGCTACGACTACGATGTCACCGACACGGAGGCGCTGCTGCACCGCATGGTAGTCGATGCAAGTGGCCTCCACACGCCCGAGGGTATCCATTATCGAATGCTTGTTCTGCCTCCCTGGCGCATTATGCCGCTTTCGGTGCTCGAGTTGGTCGAGCGTTATCTTCAGGCCGGAGGAATCGTCGTCGGCGAGCGCCCGCTCCGGCCGCAAGGCATTGTGCCGGCCGCAGAGGAGGCGCGCTATCAACAACTGGCCGATAGGATTTGGGGCGGCTGCACGGCGGCGTCCCCGAATGCTGGCGTACGCGTCGGCCGTGGCACACTCTTTTGCGAGGCCAAGGCGCGCGGCGCTCTCAGCGCCTTGCATATCCTTCCTGACTTTGAGTCGGAGTCGCCGGCCATTGACTACATTCACCGCCGCACAGCGACAGCGAACATCTATTTCATCCGCAACGGTAAGCCGGAAGCAGTTACATCCGCAATTACCTTTCGCGTCGCCAATCTGCAGCCGGAGATTTTTGATCCCGTTTCGGGCAACATAACGCCCGCGACGCTCTACCAAAGAACAAGCGATGGCCGTACAAGTATGTCGGTCTCGCTTGCGCCTTACGAAGCATTCTTTGTTGTTTTCCGCCGTCCTGCGACGCTGCATATTACCCAACTGCAGCAGGATGGTCAGGCAGTCCCATTCTCCGACGATACGAGGGCTGCTGAAGAGAACAACCAACTGGTATTGCGAACGTCCATTCCAGGCGCCTACTCGGCGACCCTTTCCAACGGGCGCGAAGTGAACGTGGAGATCCCTGCGGCAGCGCCGCAACTGCTTAATTCGGGCTGGACCCTCAACTTTCCCCCGAAATGGGGCGCTCCAGCATATGTCGACGTGCCGACGCTGAAATCGTGGACTGAATTCTCCGATCCAGGGATTCGCTATTTCTCCGGCACTGCGACCTATCGAACCACGCTCCACATCGATGCCAATCAACTCATTCCGGGCCGTGAGCTCTGGCTCGATCTGGGCGAGGTCTATGAAGTAGCCCGCATTCGCATCAACGGCACTTCGCTCACCCCACTCTGGAAGCGCTCCTATGCGGCGCGAGTCGATACTTACCTTCACCTTGGTGACAACGCTCTCGAAGTTGAAGTAACTAACCTCTGGCCGAACCGGCTCATCGGAGATGCGCAACCGGGCGTCACGCATCGTTATACGTGGACGAATATCAAGAAATTTACTGCTTCGTCCCCGCTTCTAACGTCGGGCATGTTGGGACCAGTTACTTTGAAAACTGTGTACGTCCGATCAATCCCGCTTCAGTAGGAAGTTTTAGGTTGACCGATCAGTTCAAGAGCTGAAATGAGCAAAGGAGAGTAGCTTGGGCCAATTGAATGATGGTGCCAAAGAAGCCACAGCAGGGCATATTCACGATTCAATTTCTCGCCGCGAATTCATTTCTGGTTCGGCAGCGGTCATCGCGACGGTCGCATTTGACCGGACACCGTCGGCGAAGGCAGTTGCAAATGACGTTGGCCAAGTGTCCAGCGGCGCATTTGAGAATGCACGAAAACGCGCTTTGGCTATTGTGAACCAAATGACTCTGGATGAAGTCGTCGGACAGCTTGTGAACAGCGCGCCCGCGCTCCCGCGATTGGGATTGCATAAGTATCAATATTGGACCGAAGCACTTCACGGCATTGCCGTTGACGGACCGATCACATCCTTTCCGCAGCCGATTGCCTTAGGATGCTCGTGGAATCCCGAACTCGTCGCCAGGGTATACAGCGCCGTGTCGGATGAAGCGAGGGCGTGTCATAACCAGAAGGGTTACGGACTGACATTTTTCTCGCCGGCTACCGTCAACATGGGGCTCCGCGATCCCCGATGGGGAAGGGTGTGGGAGAACTTCAGCGAAGACCCTTTGCTCGTCC
>Ga0326728_10011625_pt1 | contig 19970 bp, 22 predicted proteins | sample MB3enrmetagenome_FD_207602 | JGI IMG/M metagenome (GOLD analysis project Ga0326728, IMG submission 207602) | Lab enriched peat soil microbial communities from McLean, Ithaca, NY, United States - MB31MN | ecosystem: Environmental > Terrestrial > Soil > Wetlands > Peat | place: USA: New York... | reverse complement strand
GGCCTATCTGGGGAAGTAAAATACGATGTTGGATATAGAAAAGATAAATGTGTCCTACGGAGACCTTCAGACCCTCTGGGATATCTCCTTCAACGTCGAAGAGAAAGAGATTGTGGCACTCATCGGTCCCAATGGTGCTGGGAAGACGACCACTCTTAAGACGATCACCGGGTTGTTAAGACCTTTCGCAGGAAGGATTCAATTCGAAGGAGTCCCGATGGAAAAGGTACCCATTCATAAGAGAGTGGAACTGGGAATTAGTCTCGTCCCGGAGGGAAGGGGGCTTTTTCCCGGAATGAGCACTTTGGAAAATTTGGAATTAGGAGCCTTTACGGCCAAAGGCCGTAGCTGTAAGGATGAAACGCTTGAACAGGTTTACGAACTGTTCCCGATCTTGAAGAATAGAAAGAAACAGTCAGCAGGAACCATGAGTGGAGGGGAGCAACAGATGTTAGCCATCGGGAGAGGACTGATGTCTAAGCCCAAACTCCTCCTCTTTGATGAGCCCTCTTGGGGGCTCTCCCCTCTTTTGTCGAAGCTTATTTATGAGGTAATTGGACAGATTAATCATTCTGGGATGACCGTTCTTTTGATCGAACAGAACGTCCGAATCGCTTTGGAATTGGCCAATCGCGCTTATGTCGTTGAGAACGGACGAATTGTAAAGCAGGGTGATAGTCGAAATATGCTCGATGATCAACATATCCGAGAGGCTTATCTTGGCACCGAATCAGCTTAAGGGATGATAAACTGTGAATTTGCAAGTGCTTGCCCAGAGCTTAATTTTCGGTATCTTCGTTGGAGGACTTTATGGACTGGCAGCCGTAGGACTTTCATTGGTCTTCGGGGTGATGAAGATGTTGAATGTCGCCCATGGCGAATTGCTGATGCTGGGAGGATATGTGACATTTTGGTTCTTCTCCCTTTACCATATTGATCCTTTTCTCTCCTTGCTTGCATCCGCATTCATCCTCTTTGTGATGGGGATGGGCCTTTACAAAGGGCTCTTCTCTCCATTGGCCAAGCTTCATGAAGAGACGAAGATCAAGAATTCTTTGCTCATCGGCTTCGGCCTCTCTCTGATCTTCCACAACCTTGCGATCCGGCTTTGGACCGCTGATGAGAGAAGTGTGAGCGTCCTCTATTCAGGATGGGGCTTCAGTTTATTTGGACTCCGGTTTCCCTTTATTCGTTTTTCCGGTTTAATCCTGGCCACGATTGTCATTTTTGCTCTCCACCAGTTTCTCACCAAGACCTATTTCGGCAAGGCCATCCGGGCGACCACGGAGAACTGGGAGTCTGCATCTCTGATGGGGATTAATATCGAGAAAACCTCTATGATCTCTTTTGGTTTAGGGGCAGCGTTAGCTGCGATGGCTGGTACCATCGTGAGCGTAGGGTATGCCATTCATCCAGCCATGGGCTTGGAGTGGACGCTGAAGGCCCTCATCGTCGTAGTCTTAGCCGGATTGGGGAACATCGGAGGGGCCTTTGTCGCCGGGGTGCTCTTAGGAGCAGTTGAGTCAGTGAGTACTTTGTTTGTAGGTCCCTACATGGAAGTCGTGGGTCTAGTCCTTTTTCTCTTAGTGTTAGAGTTGAGACCCCAGGGCTTGTTCGGTAAAAGCATGGGTTAAGGAGGATAAGTTGTCCGGTCAGAGGAAGATCCTTTTCTTAAGCATAGGGATTGCCATCTTTCTCGCCCTTGTCCCATTGTGGACAAAAAGAAATGATTTTATCAATATAATGATTCTGATTTTCTTGTACGTTTGTTTGGCCCAGAGCTGGAATATCCTCGCTGGCTATGCAGGACAGGTGAGTTTGGGACACGCTGCCTTCTTTGGGTTGGGAGCCATCACCACACGGTCTTTATGGGTATGGGGATATCCTTTCTTTTTGGCTTTTCTAACCGGAGGAGTCGTGGCTGTGGTCTTTGCTCTGATTATCGGTCATCCTGCTCTTCGCTTAAAAGGCATCTATTTCGCCATCGGCACTCTTGGTTTGGGTCAAATACTAAAGATCACGGTCGGGAATGTGCTTCCGACAGTAGCTGGTTTGCCAGAAGATTACATCGCCACATACAATCTGATTCCCCGTTATTATCTCTTTTTAATCTTAGGCGTCATTATTGTCGCCGTGGTCTACTGGATCAATCATTCCAAGTTGGGACTGGGAATGGTAGCCGTACGGGAGGACGAAGAAGCAGCAAAGGCTTCAGGGGTTAACACCTTCCGACAAAAGATGATTGCTTTGGCCATCAGCAGCTTCTTCGCCGGATTGGCAGGAGGGGCTTTTGCTTTTTATCAGGTCAGTTATTATTATGATTTACCTTTCAGTCCTACCTGGACCTTCGATGCCCTTCTGATTGCCTTTGTAGGAGGCGTAGGAACCATTGTGGGTCCAATTGTCGGAGCCTTCTTTTATGCGATCTTTCGGGAATTTTTCGCACGGGCCTTCCCGGAGCTTCATGTTTTCATCTTCGGTATCCTCTTCATTCTGGTGGTTTTGCTTCTGCCCGGGGGGTTGGTGGAGATGGTATCGAGAATTCGTAGACTCATTACGGCGAAGAAAACGGAGACGGGATTCTCCTGAGCGGCTCCCAGTTGCAAAACCAGCGAAAGAGGTGGATGATCAATCTTGCTTGGCAAATAATTTTTGTTTAGTATATCTAAACGTATCAAAGAATTCCCAGGAGTTAAAGAAAGGAAGTTATTCTCCATTTCGATACATGCGAGTAATTGGATTTTTTTCCATCGCGTCTGATTTGGGCTATGGAAAGTTCAATGGACTTTAATGCCCGGTCTTTTCCGTTGTCCCTGATCAAATATGAAATTGGATAGGAAGGGAGGTGTGGATACGGAAGGGTAACGGATAAACAGGATGAACGGGACAGTGTTGGAAGAAAAGGGAATGTTAGGAAAGGAGCGAATTTATGAAAAAGAGCTGGATTGCCTTTTTAACAATGGTATTGTGCATCGTCTTGATAAGTCCTGGCTGGGCGGCCTATAACATTGGGTTTGTGGCCTCCATCACCGGCCCCGCCTCTTGGTTGGGCGAGCCAGAAAAGAATACTGCTCTCATGCTCCAAGAGTGGATTAATTCCGCAGGTGGGATCAGGGGCGTACCCATCGAAATCGTCATTGAGGATTCGAAAGGAATGGAGGCCGATGCCGTTTTGACAACCAAGAAGTTGATTGAGAGGGATAATGTTCTGGTAGTCATCGGATCTTCTACGACCGGTGAATCGATGGCGATGGTCCCCATCTGTGAACAGGCAGGGACACCGATGATCTCGATGGCCGCAGCGCTATCGATTGTCACACCGGAGGATGAAATGAAGAGGATGGAGGCCTCAAAAACACCGTGGCTTGAAGTTCCCAAGAAGCCGCGGTACTGGATTTTTAAGGTCGCTCCAAGCGATGCCTCTTCTGTCGAAAAAATTTATATTTATTGCCAGGCTAAGAAGATTAAGAGAGTGGCCATCATCACGGTTAGCGCTGGGTACGGAGTGGAAGGCCGTCGTCAATTAAAGCGACTGGCTCCCAAATATGGCATTGAAATTGTTGCGGATGAACTCTATGGGCCAAAAGATACCGACATGACCGCTCAGTTGACGAAGATCAAGGCCTCTCCTGCTCAGGCAGTGATCAACTGGTCTGTCGGTCCCACCCAAGTGATCGTGACGAAGAACTGGAATGATCTTGGAATGCGAGGGAAGATCCCCTTGATTCAGAGCCATGGGTTTGGAAGCAAAGGTAATATTAAATTAGCGGGCGAGGCTGCGGAGGGGGTCATTACTCCTCTTGGCCGTGTCCTCTATGCTGAAAAGGTTGACCCCAAGAATCCCCAGAAACCCGTTGTTATGAAGTATAAGACAGAATATGAGAAGCGATTCAAAAGCGATGTCTCTACCTTCGGAGGCCATGCGTATGATGCCATCATGATGGTCGCGGATGCGTTAAAAGCGGTGGGCCCGGATAAGAAAGGCATCAGGGACTATCTTGAAACCAAAATACGTAACTGGCCAGGTACAGGCGGAATGTACAATATGTCGCCTACTGATCACACAGGTTTTGGGGCTGATGGCTTCGAGATGATCGAAGTCGTCCATGGCGAGTGGGAGTTTGCGAAATGATTAATGCAGGGAGAGGCTGAGCGATCAGCCTCTCCTTTTTTGTAAAAGAGGTTTGTTGAAGAATGAGTTTGTTCAGCGAGATCCTTCAGTTTGTGTTCACCGGTTTAACAATAGGGTCGATCTATTCCATGGTCGGTCTTGGTTTCAACATCATCTATAATGCGACGACCATTATCAATTTGGCTCAAGGAGAATTTGTGATGTTTGGCGGGTTGATCATGGTCTTTCTCACGGTGGTTCTCAAATTTCCTCTCTTCATTGGTTTTCCCTTGACGGTCATGGTTGTAACAGCTATTGGAGCCCTCTTTGAGCGCTTTGCTATCCATCCTTTAAGGAATGCTTCGCTTCTTACCTTGATCATTGTGACGATTGCTGCCTCCATTCTTTTTCGAGGGATTGCGATGTTTATCTGGGGGAAAGACCCCTATACGCTTCCGCCCTTTACCCCAGGGGGTCCGGTCATGATCGGCGGGGCAGTGATCATGCTTCAGACCTTTTGGGTATTGGGGACGACGCTGGCCATTGTCGTGTTAACGACCCTCTTTTTCGGGAAGACGATCGTCGGGAAGGCAATGAGCGCCTGTTCCTTCAACCCTATGGCTGCAAGTCTGATGGGTATCCACGTGAGGAAGATGATCCTCATCTCATTCGCATTGAGCGCTGGCTTGGGAGCGATAGCAGGGATAGTGATCACTCCCATCTCTTTAATGGATTACGATCGGGGGCCCATGTTGGCAGTCAAAGGGTTTTGTGCGGCTGTCCTTGGGGGACTGGGCGTGGGTTACGGTGCGGTGCTGGGAGGGTTTATTGTCGGAATACTGGAGTCCCTTACAGCTGGCTTAGTCCACTCCGGGTTTAAGGATGCCGTGGCGTTGATGATCCTCCTCTTTATCCTCTGCTTTAAACCCAGTGGCATCTTTGGCAGTGAAGAGGTCAGCAAGATCAAAAAGTTTTAGAGGAGAGAAATGGGAAAGGAGAATAGGAAAGCCCTATTCATTCTTATAATCTGCTTAGGCATTTTCCCCTTCTTTATCCGTAGCGATTATTACCTCAGCATCATGATCTTTGTTGGGATCAATGCCATCATCGTGATGGGATTGAGCCTTCTGATGGGCTATGCGGGTCAAATCTCATTGGGTCATGCTGCCTTTTTCGGGATCGGCGCTTATTGCAGCGGCGTGCTTACGGTTAAACTGGGCTTCTCGATATTTACGGCTTTCTTTTGTGGCATTTTTCTATCCATAGTGATGGCGATGACCATCGCGATCCCTACGTTAAAATTGAAGGGCCATTATCTCGCGGTGGCCACGCTTGGCTTTGGTGAAATCATTTATGTCATCTTCAATGAGCTTTTGGAAATTACGGGTGGGCCTTCCGGACTTTCTGGTATCCCTTCTATTCATTTTTTTGGTTATGCCTTTAAAGGGGGGTGGAGATACTTTTATTTGGTCTGGACCGTTGCAATCCTTCTTCTTATTTTCTCTCTGAATATCATCCATTCGAGGATAGGAAGGGCTTTGCGGGCGGTTCACGGGAGTGAAGTTGCCGCACAGGCGATGGGTGTGAATGTGAGCCAGTTAAAAATTCAAGTTTTTGTGCTCAGTGCCATTTATGCCTCGGTAGCAGGGACACTCTACGCTCATTTTGTTACCTTCATCAGTCCTTCTACCTTCAGTCTTTTTGTCTCAATCCTGTTATTAATGATGGTGGTGATTGGGGGAGGAGGGAGCATATGGGGGGCCTTATTGGGAGCAGGGATACTGACCATTCTGCCGGAGTCTTTAAGGGCCTTTAGGGATTTTGATATCTTGGTTTATGGAGTCATCCTGATGACCATTCTTCTATTCATGCCGGAGGGGATATTTAAGGGATTAATTCTCTCGGTGATATGGATGAGGAAAAAATGGTGATGCCTCAGCCTATTCTTGAAACCTCACGATTGAGGAAGATCTTTGGAGGGTTGATGGCCATTGTTGACCTAAATTTTAAAGTCATGCCTGGCCAGATCAAGGCGATCATCGGGCCAAACGGTGCGGGGAAGACCACCCTTTTTAACATCATTACTGGAATCCTGCCCCCCACAGGAGGAACGATTAGGTTTAAGGGGGGGGAGATTAATGGCGAGAAACCCCATCGCATCGCACAGAAAGGAATATCCCGAACCTTTCAGACCGTTGAACTCTTTGGGAATATGACCGTTCTGGAAAATGTGATGGTGGGTCGTCACGTCCAAACAAAAGTGGGCCTGATTCAATCTGGGCTCAGGCTTCCAGGAGTAAAAAAAGAGGAGAAGTTCGTTTTAGAAACGGCTCAAGAGAAACTGGACATCCTTGGTTTAACGCGAAGGGCCAATGAGCCGGCTTCGGGCATACCTCTCGGGGAACAGAAATTGCTCGAGATTGCCAGGGCCTTGGCCACCGATCCACAACTCCTCCTATTAGACGAACCTGCGGGTGGCCTGAATGAAACCGAGATATTGAAGATAGGGGAGATCATCAGAAAGATTCGGGGAAGCGGAATTACAGTACTTTTAGTGGAACACCATATGGATTTGGTTATGAACATTTCGGATGAGATCGTCGTCCTGAACTACGGAGAGAAGGTTGCCGAAGGAACACCGGAAGAAGTAAAAGGAGATGAGAAGGTGATTGATGCCTACCTGGGAGTGGAGATCAGGTATGCTTGAGGTGAGGAGGTTAAATTCTTTTTACGGAGCCGTTCAAGCCTTGAAAAACGTGTCTATTTCCGTCAAAAAAGGCGATATCATCACCATTATCGGAGCCAATGGCGCTGGCAAGACAACGCTGCTCAAAACCATCTCTGGACTCATACTCGACCATAAGGGGAATATTCTTTATGAAGGGAAATCTCTCTCGGGTCTCCTTCCAGGGGAAATTGTGGCCCTGGGGATCTGCCTGGTACCAGAAGGAAGGCAACTTTTTGGCCACCTCTCTGTTCTTGATAACTTGAAATTAGGGGCCTACCTATACTTTGATAGAAGGCATAAGGATGAAATCAGGGAGAATATGGAGAAGGTCTATGCGATCTTTCCGATTTTGAAGAACCGCCGTAGACAACTCTCCGGAACATTGAGCGGGGGGGAGCAACAGATGCTGGCTATCGGCCGAGCCATGATGTCACGGCCCAAATTGATGATGATGGATGAACCTTCCATGGGTTTGGCACCCTTGATGGTCAGTGAGATTTTTCGGGTGATCCGGGAACTGCATCATGATGGAACCACGATCCTTCTGGTAGAACAGAATGCGAGAGCCGCTTTGAAGATGGGTGTCTTCGGATATGTGTTGGAGACGGGTGAAATCGTTCTTCAGGGCGATACGAAGGTTCTTTTAGAAGATGAGAAGGTAAAACATGCCTACCTGGGGAAGTGAGGCGTATTATTCTTGTTCCCACAGCTTGCTCTTTTGCTTCCCAATCTACTGACGAAGTAGCAATGTTATTTTTGAATGGCGGATGCGTGCTGGACCAGGGGGATCGAGGCCCGGAGTGCTACACCTCATACGGTCCGACACGTCTATTTATACCTCTCATGTCTCCTTGTTGCTTCTTTTGGCCACCAGGGTAATAAATCAGAGGATACCGTATTTCGGAGCATACGAGGGACTTTCTCCCTCTTTGCCTGGGCCTCTATCCCGAAGAGAAGAACCGATTCTTTGAAATATTTTTTCATCCTCAGTCTCTTAGGAATGGCGCCTGTTTGTGCCGATTTCTTCAAATTGGATTGGGCCATCAGAATCTGGTAAGCGATCTCCTTTGCCCCTCTCGGGAAAGAGAATGGAGTAAGAATTTGGTGGATAGCCCAACGGATCGTCTGTGCCAGGTAGAGGTATTTCTCTCTTTTCCCAAGAAAGGGATGTTCGGGGGTGACGGCTCGAAGAAAAGGAGTGAGAAAAAGGGCAAGAAGAATCGATTCCGATACCGTTCTCCCTGTTTGGATCAATTGATCCACAAGATCGAAGAGGGAGAGAAAAAAGTCCTGGGTCTTTTTCATGGAGAGGCCGCGATCTCCAAGGGCTCTCTGCAGATCTGGAAAAAGAGAAAAGAGCAGGTCTGTTTGAAGCATGAAGTGAAGAGAGGGTTTTGCCGAGCCTTCCCTCAATTCTCGCAGGAATTCGTCTCGAAGGCGAGACGGAGGACATTGTCGTATCTCTTCCCGATGCCGGAGGATGGCCTCATACGTGTTTTTTTCAATGGAGAAGCCCGTTCGGGCGGCATGGCGGATGACGCGAATCATTCTAACAGGATCTTGCTGAAATCGTTCGTCCGGATCGCCGATGGTTCGGATGACCCGCTCGTGGAGGTCGGCTATCCCGCCAACGTAGTCTATAATGGAAAAATCTGCGATATTGTAAAAAAGGCCGTTAATGGTGATGTCGCGTCGCAGGGCATCCTCTGCCGGTGTTCCAAAACTCTCTTTTCGTACGAGCTCACCTTGCTCGGTTTCTGTTTCTTCAAATTCCGATCGGCTCCGAAAAGTAGATAGTTCGATGATTTTCCTTCCCCTGAAAAAGACGTGGACCAGTCGGAACCGACGGCCGATGATGCGGCTGTTCTTAAAGAGGCCGCTGATCTCATGAGGGTGAGCATTCGTGGCCACGTCGAAGTCTTTGGGGACCTTTCCGAGAAGCAGATCCCGAACGCTGCCACCGACGAGATAAGCCAGAAACCCGTTTCGGTGAAGACGGTAGAGAACCTTCAGCGCCTCTTCATCGATCATTTTTCTCGAAATCGGGTGTTCGTTTCTTGGAATAATGGTAGGAGTCATAAGGGATTAACCCCGATGGCGAAGGAATTCGATGATCCCGGGGAGAATAGAAAGGATAATAATTGCAAAGATGACTAACGAGAAGTTTTGTTTGACGACAGGGATGTTTCCGAACATGTAGCCCCCAAGAACAAGCAACACAACCCAGGCAATCCCCCCGGAAATATTGTAAATAATAAAACGCCTGTAAGTCATGGTTCCAATGCCCGCGACAAAGGGTGCAAAAGTCCGTATAATGGGAATGAATCGAGCAAGGATAATCGTTTTTCCTCCATATCTCTCGTAGAACCGATGAGTGCGATACAGGTACTTTTTGTTCAGGAAGCGTGATTTCTCTTTATTGAAAACTTTTGGACCGACTGAGTACCCGATCCAGTAATTCACCGTATCTCCTGCAATGGCAGCCATGGATAGAGATATGATCAACCACTTCATATCTAAGGAACCAAGGGCAGCAAACGTACCTCCGGCAAAAAGGAGGGAGTCTCCTGGGAGGAAAGGGGTGACGACCAATCCGGTTTCCAAAAAGATGATGAAAAAGAGAATCCCGTATGTCCAAGTACCATAGCTCCGAATGACCAAGTCGAGATGTCTGTCAAGGTGCATTAGAATTTCAATAAAGGCATTTATCAATTCCATGAATCCCGCCACCATTATTTCTTATATCTCAAAAACTACAACGTTTCAGAACATCTTTGTTGGTACAAGATCTAAAAAGAGCCCTTACGAGTTTACCTCAGCTTCTTAATCCATTGGTGAATTTGCTCATGGTAGATGTAGAAGACTAAGATTACCAGCGCGGAAATTCCCGAAAGTGCCAAAAAGAGCTTGTACTGATGCTCAAAAGCCTTCGCTCCCTGTAGAGTAGCCATCAGCGTCCCAGGTATCCTTCCAATAGTGGAAATAATCAGAAAAATACCGAGATGCATCGGCGTCAAACCCAAGATGTAGCACAAAGCGTCTTTTGGAAATCCCGGGATTAAGAAGAGAAGGAAGCTGAGAATGAGGCCTTCATGGCCGATCAAATAATCGAATTTTTTCATCGTCTTGGGTGAAACAAATTTTTCAACTGCCCACTTCTCAAAAATCCTGGCGATGCTGAAGGCAAGCCAGGACCCCAGTATGAGCCCGATCATGGAGTAGAGCATCCCACCCCACACCCCGAACAGGTAGCCTCCTAAGAATTCTATAGCTCCTCCTGGAATAGGAGCGACAACCACTTGGATAACTTGAAGTAGGATAAAAGCGAGGGGAGAATAGACCCCGAAAGAGGAGATGAATTCTTTTAATCGGTGGTGACTCTCGAAGAGATCCCAGAGTCTAGCGGATAGAATCCACAACTGGGAGTGATATTGATAAATAATAAGAGCGAAGAGTCCTATGAGGCCAACAATTCCTGTCCACACCCATTTTGATCTGAGGGATAACTTCATCAGCCAAGTTTTAATCTATCCTGTCAAAATTTTCCATCTTTCTATTAAAGAAGGAATCAAAAATCATCCGGAGAAAAGCTTAACACCTTGATTGCCATCCTTTCCCTTAGATGAACCAACGCGGCAGCAGCTCATTTCGTATTATCTGCAAGAGTCTCCTCCGGTCCCTTCGGGAATATTTTACAGAGCAGAATGCTCACCTCATAGAGCCCCATGAGAGGAAGAGCCATGAGCACCTGGGAAATGATATCGGGAGGAGAGACAATGAAGGCAAAGATGAAGATCAGAAGAATCGCATACCTTCGCTTTTGGGCCAACATCTTAGCGTTGATCACTCCGATCCTTGCCAGAATGAGCAAGAGGATAGGAAATTCGAATACCAAGCCGAAAGTCAACAAAAATTTGACGCTAAAAGAGAGGTACTCATTCATGTCCGGCATGGGCTTGATCGTGTTGGAGGCGTACCTTAAAAGGAATCTACAACCAAAGGGAAGGGCAACGAAGTATCCGAAAAGAATACCCAGTGCGAAGAAAAGGGAACCGCCAAGGACAAAAAGTAGAACGTATCTCCTCTTGTCCTGATCTAGTCGGCTAACGACCAATCCCCAGATTTGATAAAGAATAAAGGGCGAGGCCAACATCAGGCCCGCAACAAAGCCCACTTTCATGTAGGTAAAGAAGGCTTCCGCCACGCTGCGGAAAATCAAAGTACCCTCAACATGAATATTTTGGATATTATTGATAAGAGGGGCAGTCAGAATCTCGAAAATGGAATCGGAAAAATAGTAGCAAATGAGGAAACCCGCTCCCACCGCGATAAACGAAAGAATCAGCCGTTTCCTTATCTCTCGGAGATAAGTCGCAAGCGGGGCTTTCTTGTCAACCATCCCTTAGCCCCCCGGTTTCTGATTCTTTTCTTCTCTCCCATTTCCAGCGGACACGGAAGCTAAGGGTGCCGTCTTCTCAGAGACAGGCTCCTCTTGGGACAATGGTGCGTCTTTGGTACTGTCGGAAACCGCCATGTATTCGGATGTTTTTTCAGCCAAATCAGCCAAAAGATCCAATCTAGTCAAGTTGCTTCTCATCTTTTCCAAATCTTTAATTCCAATACTCTCCTTCATCTCTTCGGTTGTCTTCCTAAGCTCTCCCATCGCCTTACCGATGGTTCTGGCCAATTCCGGAAGCTTTTTGGGCCCGAAGACAATCAAAGCAATTGCCAAGATGACCAGCAAATCCGGTCCTGCGAGCATAAAACCCCTCCGTAAATTCGAAAAGATACAATTCAAGTGATGGAGGATGCAAAGAAACTTCTACTGTTTATTCCCCCCTGAGATCTCATCAGGTTTCTTGGGAGTAACATCGATCCTCTCTCTTTCGGTTGTTGCGCTTTTGAAATTTCGGATCGCTTTTCCCAGGTTTTCCCCGATTTGAGGAAGCTTTCCTGCACCGAAAACGATCAGAGCAATGATTAAGATGACTATCAATTCCGGCATTCCAAGACTTCCCATTTTTTTCCTCCTTCGAATCATTTAAATTAAGTCAATGTGGGCTCACGTTAAATTATGCTATATGGGAATCATCCCCGCCATGTCTTTGCCGTTTTCGAACGGATTAAGACATGGTAGGTTGGGTATTCAAAGGTAACCAATCTTTTTAACAGCGAAGTGGCGGCACCTCTTGATCGATGGAAGAAGCTGAGAACTAGAGGCGGACGTAAATGGAAACAATTCATTTTCTTCTTTACTACACAACTATTTACCACAATTTCTTGTCACTGTCAACGAGAGGCCTTTAAGAAGCGAATTGGACTTGACAAACGGCCAGAATCGGAAAAGAATAGTGGTTATGCTTCTGATATTTTAGGAGCTCTGAAGACAATGAAAGGAGGGCTTGTTATGGGAAAACAGATTCAGTGGGAGACCTCTCTCACCGCAGCTAGGGCAAAGGCGAAGAAGACGAAAAAGCTAATCCTTATGGACTATTACAACAATCTCTGAATCGGGTGTCAACAGCTGGCAGCTGTTACTTATCCCGATCCCAATGTCTGTTTCTCAGTAGAGAACAACTTCATCCCCCTTCAAATCGATTTCAACAAAAACAAGGCCTTGGTGAAGCGCTATGCGGTTAAGTGGACTCCTACGATTATCATCCTGGATTCCGATGGGGAAGAACACCATCGTTTTGTCGGATATTTGCCTCCGGAGGACTTTATCGCTCAGATCCTCCTCGGCAAAGGCAAGGTTGCATTCGATCTCGATCGTTTTGAACAGGCCATGCAGTGTTTCCAGGAGATTCTGGTCCGGTTTCCCAAGGCGGACGCAGCACCTGAGGCGCAATACTATTTAGGAGTTTCGAAATATAAAGCAAGCCATGATCCGAAAGAGCTAAAATCAGGGTTGGAAATTCTTCAAAGGGATTATCCGAATAGCGAGTGGACCAAGAAGGCCCAGGTCTATTCCCTGATTCCTTAACCCCTTTTTATTTCCCCCTTAGTCAGAGGGGGCGCCGCCGTCCAGAGCCGCCATTAATGATGTCGGCTCGGCGCTGGGACTACGGCGCCGGACGGATGAAGGGGGGTAAAGATGAGAAAGGTGAAGCGGCGGCAACGTCAGACGGTTTTCAAACTAACTTCGAAGGAAAGGAGATCAAGATGAAAAAGCACGCGGCATGGACATGGATGTTGGTCTTATTGTTTGTGGCTGTATTGGGAATGGGTCTTCCGATCTACGGACAGGAAAAAGCCAAACAAGAACCCTCTGCCAAGGAGATGGGCAAGGAGGCAGCAGCCTTCGTAGTGAAACGGTTGGTCGTTGGAACGGGAGTGGAGAACGGTGAGCCCGTAGGAGTTGCGGAGACATTCCCCGCCTCAACAGAGAAGGTCTATTGCTTCCTAGAGGCAACCGATATCACTAAAGATACAGAGGTCTCCTTTGTCTGGTTCAATGGCGACAAAGAGCTGTCGAAATTCAGTGTGCCGCTTAAGCAGGGCTCGAGGTGGAGGACCTACGCCTATAAGAATTTAAGAGGATTAAAAGGAGACTGGAAAGTAGAAATAAGGGATTCCGACGGGAAAGTGGTGAAAGACGTCAAATTCAAGGTGGAATAAATTTGTACCTTTGGGTGGCGCCAGGGTACGCTGCTAACCCCCCTTGATCCCCCCTTAATTTAAGGGAGGAAATAGGGAGGTTATAAGAGTGGAGTAGTACCAATAGGAAGGGCCTTTTTTATCTGGCAATCACGAATTGATGCGTGGCACTTGATTTCTTACTCGGTGAAAACGACAGCGCAGAAGTGACGCCGTGGCAACGGCAAGAGGTGCTGATCAGGATGGTGCGACGAGGCTCCATCCTTTTTTTTATATTCTCGAATAAGTCCAACAATGCCTCCGGTGAATATCCTCCCACTCCGGGCGCCAGCTGTCGGCTGCGTATCACACGTGATTCAAGATGTCCCTTTATATCCTCTAGTATCCGATAAAGAGGCTTCGGGCGCCTTTGCTTCGTGATGGTGCAATATCGAGCGGGTTCCGGGCAGTCTTGAGGGCAAAGAAAATCGGCAAGGATAGTATAGAGATCACCTGTTTTGCCTATCATTGAGTTGGGCAGTCCCGAAAGGGAGGGGGCCTGTATTCTTTTTCCACCCCAGGGCTTTGACTGGGAGAGAATGAATTCAAAAGCGAGGTGGAAGGAAACCGAGGGGATGATATAGTCCGCTTTTCGGCCCTTTGACAGAAATTGTTGGGGATATAACGTTCCATCGCAGACCTCGGACTCTACGGGAAGATGAGAAACTTTTCTGAGAGCCTTTTTGCTCCGATCGACAACGGTGATTTATGGGCGGGCATTTTTCTGAAGTAGTCTCTCCGCAGCGCGGCTTCCAAAGCCGCCACATCCGATAATCACGTAAATGCGGGGATTTTCAGACATGTGAGTCGTTTAGTGGTCCTTTGGAAGTTCACAGAGCTCGATGAGAACACCGCTTGAGGATTTGGGGTGGAGGAAAGCGACTCTTGTATTGTGAGCCCCTGGTCTTGGCTTCTGATCAATCAACGCCGCTCCTTTCTCCAGAAATGCCTTCACCTCTGCCTCCACATCATCCACTTCGAAACAGATGTGATGGATGCCTGGTCCTTTGGTCTCCAAGAATTTGACGAGAGGAGAATCCGGTCCGGCAGGCTGGACCAACTCAATATTAGACTCTCCGATCTTGAGAAACCCCACTCTCGTCTTTTGGGCGGCTACCACCTCCACCCCTGAGAGGTTTAAACCCAGGACGTTCTGGTAAAATTTGGCGGACTCTTCAACGTTGTTCACAGCAATGGCAATATGGTTGATCTTTTTAAGCATGGCACACTCCTGATGGGAAATTCAAATGTCAAAATTCAAATTTCAAACCAATGACAAATGACTAAATGACCAAATAGTTTCTCATTTCGTCATTTGAGTTTTAGACTTCATTTGAACTTTGAACTTTATCATTTGGTCTATTCGCTTTTCACATTTTCTTTGATGTATTTAATAATGTCCTCTGTGGAGGCGCCGGGTTGAAAGATCTCCCGAATTCCAGCTTTTTTCAGAGCGGGAATGTCATCGACAGGAATGATCCCTCCTCCTAAAACGAGGATATCCTCGGCCTTTTTTTCTTTGAGAATCTGAACAACCTTTGGGAACAGATTATTGTGGGCGCCCGAGAGACTGGAGAGACCTACAATGTCTACGTCTTCTTGGACGGCGGCGCTTGCAATCTGCTCAGGGGTCTGGCGTATTCCCGTATAGATCACTTCCATCCCGGCATCTCTCAGGGCTCGCGCAATCACCTTTGCACCCCTGTCGTGACCGTCCAACCCGGGCTTGGCAATAAGTACTCGAATCTTCCGAACCATACAAACCTCCCAGAGGTAATTTCAAATGTCAAAATCCAAATGCCAAAGGAAGCCCAAATTTCAAATGACAAAAGTAAATCTTGCAAAGAGATAGGTTCTTAGAATTCGAACTTAATCGTTTTTCATTGATTTGGACTTTGAGCTTTGATATTTGAACTTCTCAGCTTTCACCTTTCTCGATACTCTCCGAATACGTCTCTCAAGGTATCCGAGATTTCTCCTAATGTCGCGTAGACCTTAACGGCCTCCAAAATGGGGGGCACCAAATTTTCCGTGCCCTGGGCAGCTTTCTTTAGAACAGCCAAGGTCTCCTTCACCTTCGCATTATCTCTTTCTTTTTTGACCCGTGCGAGTTTTTGCTTCTGGTATTGCTCCACTTCGGGCTTGATACGAAGGATATCTCTAAGGGGTTCCTCTTCGACCTGAAACTGGTTCAATCCAACAATGATCCGCTTTTTGGCCTCGATTTCCTTCTGGTACTGATAAGCGCTTTCAGCAATCTCTTCCTGAATATAACCTGATTCGATGGCTTTGATCGCTCCTCCCATCGCCTCGATTTTTTCGATGTATTCCATCGACTTTTTTTCTATCTCATCCGTAAGAGCTTCCACGGCATAAGACCCTCCGAGAGGGTCGATCAAATCGGCGACGCCGCTTTCGTAAGCAATGAGCTGCTGGGTTCTCAGTGCAAGTCTGACAGAATCTTCGGTGGGCAAGGCATAGGCTTCGTCTCTGGAATTGGTATGAAGCGACTGTGTGCCTCCTAACACGGCCGCTAAGGCCTGAAAGGCAACCCGCACCACATTGTTGTCGGGCTGCTGAGCGGTGAGCGAACAGCCGGCCGTCTGAGTATGAAACCGCAGCATACACGACTCGTCCCTTTTCGCCTTGAACCGTTCCTTCATGATTTTTGCCCAAAGCCTTCGGGCCGCCCTGAACTTTGCAATCTCTTCGATGAAGGTATTATGGCAACAGAAAAAGAAGGCGAGCCGGGACGCGAAGGAATCCACGTCAAGACCTGCCTTAATGGCTGCCTCCACGTAGGCGATGCCGTCGGCGATCGTAAAGGCCGCTTCCTGGACAGCCGTGCAGCCTGCCTCACGCATATGATACCCGCTGATGCTGATGGTGTTCCACCGGGGGACATGGTTTTTACAAAATGCAAAAATATCGGTGACGATCCGCATCGATTCGAGCGGAGGATAAATGTAAGTTCCTCTCGCGGCATATTCTTTCAAGATATCATTCTGGATCGTTCCTTGTAGAACTTCGCTTTTCACCCCCTGCTTTTCTGCCATAGCGATATACATCGTCAAAAGGATAGCCGCGGTGGAGTTGATGGTCATGGAAGTGGAAACTTTATCTAGGGAAATTCCGTCAAAAAGAATTTCCATATCTTTCAGGGTGTCGATGGCGACGCCAACCTTTCCGACCTCCCCGGCAGATAAAGGATGGTCCGAATCGTAACCAATCTGCGTGGGAAGGTCGAAGGCAACGCTCAAACCAGTTTGTCCGTGCTCCAGGAGATATTTGTATCGCTTATTCGTCTCCTCGGGTGTGGCAAATCCAGCGTACTGACGCATGGTCCAGAAACGCCCACGGTACATGGTAGGCTGGACTCCGCGCGTGAACGGAAACTCTCCGGGAAACCCTAATTCGTCGCAGTAATCCAGGTCAGCGGTGTCCACGGGAGTATAGAGACGTTTTAATTCAATACGGGAAGTGGTCCTAAATGAAGGCTGCCGCTCAGGAGACTTAGAGAGGGTTTTCTGAAGGGTCGTTTTCTCCCAGCATTCCAATTCTTCTTTTATGTCTTTGGCCATAAATCACTCCGTCTGCCAGGGCTCAAGAGTCCGAGGATTCAAGGGGTCGACTGTTATTGTTTAATCCAGGTTTAAATCCGAGCTCTGAACTATCGTTTACAGCGGTATGTTCCCGTGTTTCCGCCAGGGATTCGTATCAACTTTGGTCTTGAGAATATCCAGAGCCTGGATGATTTTCGGACGGGTCTCCTCGGGTTCGATGATTTCGTCCACATATCCGAGTTCCGCGGCCTTATAAGGACTGGCAAATTTCTCCTGATATTCGGCGACCAGCTGCTGGCGTATCTCCTTGGGGTCTTTTCCCTCTTTGATTTCGTTTCGGAAGATGATATTCACCGCCCCCTCTGCACCCATGACCGCGATTTCGGCAGTAGGGTAACAGTAATTGATATCCCCTCGGATATGCTTACTCGACATCACGTCATAGGCTCCGCCATAGCCTTTACGGGTGATGATCGTAATCTTTGGGACGGTCGCTTCGCAGAATGCGTACAGGAGTTTAGATCCGTGTCGAATGATTCCTCTCTCCTCCATATCCATTCCGGGAAGAAAACCCGGGACATCGACGAAGGTGACAATAGGGATGTTGAAGCAGTCGCAGAAACGAACAAATCGGCCGGCCTTCACTGAAGAATCTGGGTCAAGGGATCCGGCCAGCCAATTGGGTTGATTGGCCACAATCCCTACGGGCATCCCGTGGTAGCGGGCAAAGCCGACGATGATATTCTTGGCCCAATCTTTGTGGACTTCAAGAAAATAACCGTTGTCCACAGTCGGCACGATCACTTTCTTCATGTCGTATGCCTTTTTGGAGTCTTCGGGGACCGCGGTCTTTAGGGATTCGTCCATTCGATTGGGATCATCCGTAGATTCGACGAGCGGAGGCTTCTCCCGATTGTTCTGCGGGAAAAACCGTAGCAATTCCTTGATGAGGCGAATGGTATCCTCGTCATTTTCTGCGGCAAAATGGGCCACACCGCTTTTTTCCATATGAACCTTTGCTCCGCCTAAGCGTTCAGAGGTGATCGGCTTTCCGTCCGGAGTCTCTGTCTTTCCGAGCGCTGCTCGGATGACGTCCGGACCCGTGATATGCATATAGCTTGTCTTCTTGGTCATTAAGATGAAATCGGTCATAGCAGGTGAATAAACGGCTCCTCCTGCGCAAGGTCCCATGATGGCTGAGATTTGGGGGATCACGCCAGAGGAGAGGACATTTCTCAGAAAAATATAGGCATAACCGGCAAGACTCTCTACCCCCTCTTGAATTCTCGCTCCTCCGGAATCATTTAAGCCAATCATCGGAGCCCCTGTCTTCATGGCGAGATCCATCACTTTGCAAATTTTTTCCGCGAAAGCCATTCCCAGAGCGCCGCCGAATACAGTAAAATCTTGCGAAAAGACGAAGGCGAGGCGGCCTTCAATCTTTCCATAACCTGTCACCACGCCATCCCCAAAAAACTTCTTCTTCTCCATCCCAAAGTCGGTGCAACGATGGGTGACAAAACGGTCCAGTTCAACAAACGTTCCAGGATCAAAGAGAAGATCAATTCTCTCACGCGCAGTCGATTTCCCGTCTCGATGCTGTTTATCGATCCTTTCCTGACCTCCACCCAGCGAGGCCTCAGCTCTCCTTTTTTCAAGCTCCTTTCGAATTGCATCGATCGATCCCATGAAGGTTTCCCCCTTCTCTCGTGTTCTGTGATTCGTGATCCGTAAAATTGAATTGCTATTTCTTCACGCGGTAGCGCATGACAAATGTTTCATTGTGCATCTGCAACCTTGACTTTTCAATGATCTTTTAACTGTTCGGTTATAATTTTCTCCGCCACGGAGTAAGGGTCAATCCGGCGATGCATCAGGTCATCGATGATTTTGTCCCATTCCCCCGCTTTTTCGATTTTTTCAATAAAATGTGATGTGACTTCCGTGTTAAGGATTCCCAAAAAAGTCGTCTTAGTCCTTTCTCTTATCTTCTTCTCAAAGCCCTTGCCCTGTTCTAAAGCCTGCTTATGGCGATAGATCCCGTCAACCAGTTCAAAGATCCCTTTCCCCAAGGTTGCCTCTGTTTTCAAAATGAGAGGTTTCCAGCCGTCGTCTCTCCTCGGACTCATCTCAAGAACCATCCGGAGATCTCGCTCCACCTTATCTGCCCCATCGCGATCACATTTGTTGACGACAAAAAGGTCGCCGATTTCTATAATCCCAGCTTTGATGGCTTGTATATCATCTCCTGATCCCGGGACGAGGACGACGATGGAGGTGTGGGCCGTGTTGACAATCTCCACTTCGTCCTGGCCCACGCCCACCGTTTCAACTAGGATGATCTCTTTTCCCATCGCATCCATCACGTTGATAATATCTTGGGTCGAACGGGAAAGGCCGCCGAGACATCCGCGAGTCGCCAAGGAACGAATAAATACGCCTTCGTCCGTGGCGTGACGCTGCATTCGGATTCGATCTCCTAAGATTGCTCCTCCGGAAAAAGGGCTGGTTGGATCGACAGCCACAATCCCGACGCTCTTCCCTTCCTTCCGAAAGAGGCCCACCATCTTATCGACAATCGTGGATTTCCCCGAACCCGGAGGACCTGTAATCCCGATGATATAGGCCCTTCCTGTCTTGGGATAAAGCTCTTTCAGCGATTCGAGGGCGCTCGGAATGCGATCATCAATATCCCGCATTAGCCTGGAAGCGGCCCGGATATCCCCCTTCAAGATTCGTCTGGCCAGACTCATAATTTCAACAAGATAGCAAAGTTAGCGAGAAGAGGCAATAGATGAATTAAGAGGAGTCAATCCCTCTTTCAGTTGAAATTTTATAGTGGCTCCTGTAAAAATGACCTCACCATTTGTCCCACAATCAATTTTCTGAGTTCGGTCCATATCTCAGTATCCCCCCTAAGCAGCCTCTTTCA
>Ga0326728_10011624_pt1 | contig 19971 bp, 18 predicted proteins | sample MB3enrmetagenome_FD_207602 | JGI IMG/M metagenome (GOLD analysis project Ga0326728, IMG submission 207602) | Lab enriched peat soil microbial communities from McLean, Ithaca, NY, United States - MB31MN | ecosystem: Environmental > Terrestrial > Soil > Wetlands > Peat | place: USA: New York... | reverse complement strand
CATCCTTTCAGGAGCCGTTGTGCTAGGGCCCTCGTTTTTTTTGTATCTGCCTCGAGAAGGGTGAGCTCATCGCCCTCGGTTAGGCAAGCCGAGACTGTGCTTCTGCCGACATTACCGAAAGCCCCAGTTATGAGGATTTTCATATTTAGCCTCCAACTATAAAAGAACGATCGCTCATTCAAATTACTTTCTTTTTAACTTTCGGTAATGGGAATAGCTCTTATCAATTGTAAATTGTACGATTTAGGGCTTTAATATACTGTGGTAAACAGTCGACACTTAGTACTGGAGAAGCAATAGGATCCATGATGAGAGATTACCGCGATATAATCCTCCAGCTCGACTCTGAGCTAAGTAAGGTGCAGGATGTCGATATCCTGCTCGAACATATTCTCATGGAAGCTCGACATGTGTTGAATGCCGATGCTGGAACGATTTACGTTCGCGAGGGCGACCAGCTTGTATTCAAGTACAGCCAGAACACCACCCTCGAGAAGCGCTTGCCTCCGGGGCAGAAGCTCCCTTACAGCAATATGCGGATGCCGATCGACGATTCACGGGTCGCGGGCTACGCTGCCAAGAATCGGGTGTCCGTACGCATCGACGACGCCTATGCCATTCCCCCGGACAAGCCGTATGGCTTCAATCCTTCCTTCGATAAGCAGAATAACTGGAAAACGAAATCGGTCCTCGCCTTTCCGCTGATTACTTCCTCAGGGAATCTCCTGGGCGTCATTCAGGTTCTCAATGCCATGAACGAGGCCGGTGATGCCATAGCCTTCACCGAGCACGATGAGAATATTTTCGAGCATTTCGCCTCGAGCGCGACCGACGCCCTCGAGCGCGCCTTCATGACCCGCGCGATCATCCTGCGCATGAACCGTATGGCCGAAATGCGCGATCCCAAGGAGACGGGCGCCCACGTCAACCGCGTCGCCGGCTACGCAGCCGAGATCTACGACCGCTGGGCCTTCAATCGCGGCATCCCCGAGAAGGAGCGCGAGCGCACGAAGGATACTCTCAAGATGGCCGCCATGCTCCATGACGTGGGTAAGGTCGCCATTTCGGACCTCATCCTCAAGAAGCCCGCACGCTTTACGCCCGAGGAATACAAGATCATGCAGGCCCATACCTGCTTCGGCGCGCAGCTCTTCGCCGACCCCCAGTCCGAGCTGGACATAATCTCCGCCGAGGTTGCCCTCCGCCATCATGAGAATTGGGACGGTACCGGTTATCCGGGCATGGTGGACATCTGGGCCGAGGATCCCTACGCGGCCCCCCTCGAGTGCGCCCCCGAAGGTGGCCCGCGCAAGCTCAAAGGCGAGGAGATTCCACTGGGCGGCCGCATTGTCGCGGTGGCCGACGTCTACGACGCCCTCATCTCCAAGCGCGTGTACAAGGAGCCCTGGGACTCCGGCAAGGTACTCGATGAGATTCGCGCCATGTCGGGCTCGAAATTCGATCCCGAGATTGTCACGGCCTTCTTCGAGGTCCTGTCGCGTATCGAGGAAATACGCAGCCGCTATCCCGATAGCGAGACCGAGGACAGGTCGGCTCCTCCCGCGGCAATCAAAGCCTGCCCATGAAGGACGAGTACTGCCTTGCGATCAGGCGCCCCGTGGGCGCGCGCGAGGTGGAGGAATACAACGCCTTCGGTCCCTGGATCCATGTCGTAGAGAAAGCTTCCGACCTGCCTCCGCGCTTCGATCCTTACTGGGCCGAGCTCGCTAAAGCTGCCCACGTCTTTAAGGTCCCTTATTGTGTCGAGCGCCGCGAGGCATTCGCTGGCAGCGATCTCTATAAGCAGGTCTTCGCCATCGGCGCCGATGGGCTCATCCTCCTCGGCGTCGAGGGCGGTTCCGTCTCCCGGAGGGACTTAGGCTACGACCGCATCGCCGCCATCTCCCTTGTCAGCCTGCTCCTCGACGGCCGTCTGCTCTTCGAGGAGTCGGGCGGGGGAAGCGGCCTCGAGCTCGGCTTCAATACAGTCTCCTCTCCCCTCGTGATGGATCTCGTGGACGCGGTCCGCGAAAACGCGGCGGCAGCTAGTAGAGCCGCGGACTCGAGTTCAGCCCCGCATAGCCCCGGGCCCGACCTCGCCCGCGCTCCTGGGGAAGAGGACATGCTCTCGGTCAATCTCCTCGCCGAATTCCGGGAGAGGGAGAAAGGCTTATCCCTCCTGGCCTATCAGGGCGCTTGTGTCTTCGTTTCCCCCTCCGAGGCCGCGGGAAGGAGCCTGATTCGACGGCTCGGCGACAAGCTGCACCGCTTCTACAGCGATCCCGTCATGCTCCTCGAGGGTCCTTCGGAGCTTGTTTTACTGCGCCGCTCTTGCGACCCTCGGCGTAGGAAGAACGCCCGCAGCTACGGTTATGTCATCACATGGCTGCCCTTCTCGTCACTAAAGGGCATCAGGTTTGAGCCGAGGAGGCTCGAGAACAGCGCTCAGGCTACCGTCCTGTGCCTTTCATCCACGGGCTGCGACTACGAGCTGTACTTCGCTTCACCCCCCGAGGGGGTCCTTCCGCGGCTCGAGGCCCTAGCCGCATTCGGAGGTCATTGACCCCTCTCGCGCCTTCAATTTACACTTGCCCTCATGATCACGACCCACGAGCTGCGCAAGAAATACATCGATTTCTTCGTATCCAAGAACCATGCCGAGATCTCCGGCAAGTCCCTCATACCCGAGAACGATCCTTCCGTCCTTTTTACGACCGCGGGCATGCAGCCCCTCGTGCCCTATCTCCTGGGGGAGCCCCATCCCGCGGGCAAGCGCCTTACCGACTACCAGAAATGCGTCCGCACGGGAGACATCGAGGAGGTAGGCGACGAGAGCCACCTCACCTGCTTCGAGATGCTGGGCAACTGGTCCCTGGGCGATTACTTCAAGAAAGAGTCGATCGGCTTCTCGTACGAATTTCTCACGTCGCCGAAATGGCTCGCCCTCGATCCCCAGATGATCTCGGTCACGGTCTTCAAGGGCGACGAGAACGCCCCCCGCGACGAGGTTTCCGCCGCCGCATGGAAGTCCTTGGGCATGCCCGATGACCGCATCGCCTATCTTCCCGCTAGCGACAATTGGTGGGCGGCGGGCCCGATCGGCCCCTGCGGCGCCGATACCGAGATTTTCTACTGGGTGGGCGAGGGCTTGCCCCCCGCTGGCTCCAACAAAGGCACGGACCCCAAGCGCTGGATGGAGATTTGGAACAACGTCTTCATGGAGTTCAACCGTATCGACGAGAAGACCCTCGTCAAGCTCCCCGCCCAGAACGTCGACACGGGCATGGGCCTGGAGCGCACCGTCTGTATCCTCCAGGGCAAGAAGTCGGTCTACGACACCGAGGCCTTCGGCCCCATCCTCGACGCGATCGGCTCCATCGCGGGCTACGGCTATAAGGGCGGCGGCACGGAGGCGCTCGGCGATGCCGAGCGAGACCGCTCGATGCGCATCATCGCCGACCACATCCGCACGGCCACCTTCATCCTCGGTGACCCGAAGGCGGTGCTTCCGTCCAACGTGGGCGCGGGCTACGTACTTCGCCGCATCATCCGCCGCGCCGTGAGGCACGGCCGTAAGCTCGGCATCGAGGGCTCCTTCCTCGCCAAGCCCGCCTCCGTCGTCATCGACAACTTCAAGGGCCCTTACCCCGAGCTTGAGCAGAACCGCTCGCGCGTTATCGAGGAGCTCGGCAACGAAGAGGCCAAGTTCCTCGAGACCCTGGTGAAGGGCGAGAAGGAGTTCGAGAAGATGCTCCCGAACCTCCTCAAGAATCCACAGAAGATAATGTCCGGCCGCCTCGCCTTCAAGCTCTACGACACCTACGGCTTCCCCATCGAGCTCACCGAAGAGCTCGCCGGCGAGCAGGGCATGACGGTGAATCGGAGCGAGTTCGACGAGGCTTCGAAGAAACATCAGGAGCTTTCCCGCGCGGGAAGCGAGCAGCTTTTCAAAGGCGGCCTCGCGGATCATTCCGAGGTGTCGACCAAGTACCACACGGCGACGCACCTTCTACAGCAGGCTCTCACCATAGTCCTCGGTCCGCATATCGCGCAGAAGGGTTCCAACATCACTGCCGAGCGCATGCGCTTCGACTTTTCCCATGGAGCTCCAATGACAAAGGAAGAGCTCGAGCGCGTCGAGAAGATCGTGAACGAACAGATAGCCCGAGACCTGCCCGTCACGATGGAGATCATGAAGCTCGACGACGCGAGGGCGGCTGGCGCGCGCGCTCTTTTCGGCGAGAAGTACGAGGAGAACGTGAAGGTCTACACGATGGGCGACTTCTCGAAGGAAGTCTGCGGCGGTCCCCATGTGGAGCATACGGGGCTTCTCGGGCATTTTCATATCCAGAAGGAGCAGTCATCCTCGGCAGGTGTGCGTCGTATCTACGCGGTGCTGGAGTAAGCTCAAAGACTATCCGACAGGCTCCTAGCCGCGCAGTTAATATTCAGGCCCTGAAAATTCAATTTTCAGGGCCTGAATATTCAATTTTCACGGCCTGAAAATTTTGTATTCATGACAGCAAAATTGAATAGTGCTCCAGTATTCTCGGATTCTCGCGCTCTATCCTCCGACGTTGGTTGATCCATAAGCAGCCTGAGCTGTCCATCTTCCCGAAATAATACAAAAAAAGCTGAAAAAATCGATTGTACACTGTTCCATCTTGGTATTGTGCGATATTCTATGATTATGAAAAATTGTCTTAAAAATGTTGATCTTCGGGCTTCGATGGCGGGAAAGTGTAGGCCACTAGCCGTCTTCAGTTTGACGAGCGATAAGATTTACGAGGCCGAAAAAGGAATTGAGCTCGTCCGCGGCGTTTGGGACGGCGAACCCGCAGTGGCTCTCATCGCTTCTCCTTCTTCTTCAATGCGACAAGATCCTTATGAACAGGATCTCAAATATCTCCACGACATCTCATTTGATCTGTCTCTCTTCGATAATGTCGATGATCTCTGTCGTGAAGCTGTGCGCATGGGCCGGGAGCGTTTAGGTTTCGACCGTATAGGCGTCTGGCTTATCGATCCGAACGATCATGCTTGGAAGCTCGGTTGCTGGGGCACTGATGAAGATGGCAAACTCCGCGACGAGCGAGGCCTGCGGTCTCCCTGTATCTATGGAGGCGAGCGCTCGGAGTTCAGCGAGGGGAAGATCCCTCTCCTGGCTTTCGACGACGACGTGTGCATGAATGCCGAAGGAACCGTGGTAGGGATGGGCTCTCGGCTCATTGCCCCGCTCTGGGACGGCCACGGCCTCGTGGGCGAGATCGGGGCGGACGACTTCTTAAATCATCGAGGCTTCAGCCCCGAGAAGCGCGAGATTTTCATCCTCTTCGCCCGGGTCGTCGGTCACCTCGTCAGCTTAAAGCGGGCCGAGACCGAGCTCAGGATGCTAGCTTCAACCGATGTTCTCACCGGGACGGTGAATCGCCGCACCGCGCTCATCATCCTCGAGAAGTGCCTTGCGCAATGCCGTCGCTCGGGTTCGGACTTTACGCTCTGCTTGGCCGACCTCGATGGGCTTAAGACGGTGAACGACGCCTACGGCCACGCGGCGGGCGACGAATACATCCGCCGTGCGAGCGCCACGTTGGTCGGCGCCGTGCGAGGTTCCGATACGGTCGGCCGCATCGGGGGAGACGAGTTTCTCATCATCTTCCCCGATTGCCACAGGGACATCGTCGCTACGGTCATGGAGAGGGTGAACGTCGAGCTCGCCGCTAGCGCCAAGGGCAGGAACTACAGGCCTCGCCTTTCCTGGGGCACTTCGTCGCCCGGGGAGATCGAGCGCCTGCTGCAGGGTGCGGACTCCACTCCGCAACGCTGCATCGACATTCTCCTCGAGCTAGCCGATCAGCGGATGTACGAGAATAAGCGCACTAAGGGGTCCGCCAGGCCCCGCGTCCCAGGCGAAACGAAGCTGACGTCTATCTTTGAGCCGTCGTGCGACGGCATTAGTTTTTGAGCCGTCGCAAAGCTTGCGTCGCGAGTTTTCCATGCTCGCGGACTCGTCTCAATATATACGGTCCCTTCGCGTCGATCCTCTCCCACCAGCTCTCCCGAGCGAACCACTCGAGCCCATCGGCCAATTCCTCGTCGTCGCCTGGCCTCCACTGGAGGAAAGCGTAGCTCCCAATCGGCAACACCGTCTCGGTCTCCGCCGAGCCTTGCGCGGGCCTACGCCCGTAGTAGCGCGGGCGGGGAAGGGGGCGGCGCAAGCGCGGTCCATCGTCGAGATCGAAATCGATAAGCTCCTCGGCATCGAAGAGGAAGAGCTCCTCCTCGTCTTCGCCTATATCTGCGCCGAGGGCGACTTCGCGGAAGCCACCTTCGCTGGCGGGCAAGAGCGCAGAGCCGGTCATGGGAGCGCCCGCGAGGGGCGGGTTCTCCATGCCTACGTACGCGATGGGGGAGTGGAGGTCTAGTGTGAAAAGCTCGAGTTCGGGCATGTAGAGTATCCTGCCCTCGGAGGCTGGCCGTGGGCAAGGCCTCGCCGACAGTCGGCCGTTCGGCGTAGCAAAAGCCATATTCCTGTGCTATCGTATCCGGCGTGGCACTTTTGGACTCGATCGATTCGCCTGAGGACCTCAAGAAGCTCAGTCTCTCGGAGCTCAAGGGCCTCGCCGCGGAGATCCGTGAACGCATAGTCTCCGTGGTCGGCCGCAATGGCGGCCATCTCTCCTCCAATCTCGGCACCGTGGAGCTGACGCTCGCCCTGCATCGGGTCTTCGAATCGCCCCGCGACGCCATCGTCTGGGACGTGGGGCATCAGAGCTACACGCATAAGCTCGTCACCGGGCGGCGAGCGGAGTTCGAGGGCATCCGCAGGCGCGGAGGCATCTCGGGCTATCCCAAGCGCTCCGAGAGCCCCCACGATGCCTTCGACACCGGCCATGCCTCGACCTCGATATCAGCGGCCCTCGGTATCCTCGAGGCGCGTCGGATCCTGGGTGTAGGAGGCGTTGCAGTCGCGGTCATAGGCGACGGAGCTCTCACCGGCGGAATGGCTTTCGAAGCCTTGAGCCATGCGGGGCAGATGGGGCTGCCCCTCGTCGTCGTGTTGAACGACAACGAGATGTCCATTTCGCGGAATGTAGGCGCTCTCTCGAGCTACCTCTCCCGCCTCTCGGCGACGGTCCGTTATCAGGGAGTGCGCTCGCGTATCGACCGAGTGGTTAAGGGTTTTCCCTTCATAGGTAACTTTCTCTACGAGCACATGGTCAGGGCCAAGCGCGCCGTTAAAGCTCTTCTTTTTAAAGAGAATTTCTTCTCCGACCTCGGCTTCGAGTACGCAGGTCCCATAGACGGGCACAACATGCCCGCCATGGGCCAGGTCTTCCGCGAGGCGCGGAGGCTCGGCAAACCGGTAGTCGTCCACGTCATCACTCGCAAGGGCAAGGGCTACGACCTCGCCGAAGAAGACCCGAGCCGTTACCACGGCGTCGCCCCTGTCCGCGTCCGCGACGCCGGCGCGGAGGATCCTGATCCGCCTTCCTTCACGGCCGCTTTCTCCCGTGCAATGGTCCGCCGCGGGCTCTTCGACGAGAGGCTCGTCGCGGTCAGCGCCGCGATGACCACCGGCGTCGGACTCGATGCCTTCCGCGCTTCATGCCCTGGCCGCCTTTACGACGTGGGCATAGCCGAGGAGCACGCGGTCACCTTTGCCGCGGGCATGGCCTCGGCGGGCCTCAGGCCCGTCGTCGCGCTCTACTCGACTTTCGCTCAGCGCGCCGTGGATCAGATCCTCCACGATGTCGCCCTTCCTTGCCTCCCCGTCGTCATCGCCCTCGATCGGGCGGGCGCCGTCGGGGAGGACGGAGAGACGCATCAGGGCATCTACGACATCGCTCTCTTCCGCTCTTTTCCGAACCTTTCGATACTTGCTCCCTCCAGCGCGATCGAGCTGGATACCTGCCTCGAGTGGGCGCTGAATTTAGGGCGACCCGCGATCATCCGCTATCCAAAGGCTCCCTGCCCCGAAGAGGAAAAAGCTTACGCCGAGCCCCTAGTGGCTGGCCGGGGCGTCTTCGTGCGACGATGGGGCGCCGAGTGCCTCATCGTCGCCTTGGGTGGCCTCGTCCCCAATGCCGCGAAGGCGGCGGACGAGCTCTTTCTCGAGGCGGCCTCATCGGCCGCCGAGCGGTCCGATGCGCTGCAGCCACTAGCCCTCTGCCGCGGCGGCGCCGATCTGTACTCCCTCCGCTTCGTCCGCCCCCTAAACGAGGAGGCCTTTCTAGAGGCAGTCTCGCCCTACGCTCGCGTCCTCGTCGTCGAGGAGGGCGTAGCTGTCGGCGGTCTCGGAGAATACCTTGTTGCGCTCATTGCCTCTCGCCTGCCCCGCGTCCAGGCTTCCGCGGCCGGTTTCCCCTCCATGCCGCTTCCCCAGGGCACTCGCGACGAGCAACTCGCTTCCGCCCGCCTCGACGCTCAAGGCATAGCCGAGCGCGTGCGCGAAGCCGAGTCCGCGGACACGGGCGGCCGCATTTTCGTGTTCCGCGCGGCGAAGGAGGGAGCATGAACCCTGTTCGCTCCCTTGCCCTGCCTCACGGCCGCGCGCTTTCTTTGAGCTCCGGTCCCCTTGTCATGGGCATAGTCAATGTCACGCCCGATTCCTTTTTCGCGCCGTCGCGGCGTGAAAGCGCCATCTCCGCCGCAGACGAGGCCCTCGCTATGGAGGCCCAGGGCGCCGCGATAATCGACGTGGGCGGCGAATCGACACGGCCAGGCTCGGACTACGTCGGCGAAGAAGAGGAACTCGGGCGCGTCCTGCCCGCCATCGAGGCCATTCGGGCGCGTAGCGACATAACGCTGTCCGTGGACACGCGGCGCTCATCGGTCGCATCCGCCGCCCTCGACGCGGGTGCGGACATTGTCAACGACATCACTGCCCTGTACGGGGATCCGGCGATGATCGATGTCGTCTCAACGAAGGGTGCAGCGGTCGTCCTCATGCATATGCAGGGCGAGCCCAAGACTATGCAGTCCTCCCCTTCCTATGCCGACTGTGCCGCCGAGGTCCGCGACTTCCTCGCTAAGGCGGCCTCCCGAGCCCGGGCCGCGGGTATCGGAGAAGACCGCATACTAGTGGATCCGGGCATAGGCTTCGGCAAGACGCTCTCGGACAACCTCGAGCTTCTCTCTCGTCTCGACGCAGTGGCCGATCTCGGCTACCCTGTCCTCGTGGGGCTTTCGCGCAAGACCTTCGTCGGAGCGATCACCGGCAAGGACGCGGAGGGCCGGCTCGCCGGTAGCCTTGGAGCGGCCTGCGCCGGCTATGCTCGCGGTGCCCGCGTCTTCCGCGTCCACGACGTGGCCGCGACCGTTGACGCCCTCGCCGTCTACGCCGCGATCTCTGATCGCGATGCGATCTCTGATCGCGATGCGGCATGGAGGAGCGTATGAACGTCGTGGCTATCGGCCTTTTTTTAGCAACCTACGTGCGGCCTGCCCTCGACATACTTCTGTTGTCCTTCCTCGTCTACAAGACCTACGAGATCCTCGTGAAGACGCAGGCGGTTCAGCTCGTCAAGGGCGCCCTCATACTCGTGGCCTTCTACGCGGCAGCCTATTTCCTTCAGCTCACGACGGTCACCTGGATCCTTAATGTCCTCGCTCCAGGCCTCGTCATCGCCATAGCGATCGTCTTTCAGCCCGAGCTGCGTAAGATATTCATGCGCCTCGGCCAAGGGTCTATATTCCGGGGCGCTTCCCGTCCGCGCGTCACGCAGATCGAGGCAGTGATCAACGCCGCCGAGATGCTTTCCTCGATACGCCGCGGCGCCCTCATCGTGTTCGCACGCAACGTGGGCTTGAAGAACATCGTCGACACGGGCACCCGGTTGGATAGCCTGATCTCCTCCAGCCTCATCGTCACCATCTTCAGCTATGACACGCCGCTCCACGACGGCGCCCTCATCGTCCAGGACGGCCGGATCGCCGCGGCCGGCTGCTTTCTGCCGCTCTCGGAGCAGCAAGATATCCGCAAGAGTTTCGGCACGCGGCACCGCGCAGCCCTCGGCCTCTCCGAGGAGGCCGACGCGGTGGTCCTTGTCGTGTCCGAGGAGACGGGCGCCCTCTCCCTCGCCTACGAATCCAAGCTCTACTACGGGCTTAGTCCCGAACAGATTCGCAAGCGCCTCGGCGAGCTTCTGGAATTCCCCGAAGAAGGCGCCGACGAAGTCGAGGAGGTAACCGTTGCGGAATAGCAAGGGATTCCTTTCGCGAGCCTTTTCGAACTGGCCGGCCAAAGTGCTCTCCGTCGCCGCGGCGCTGCTCCTTTTTTCCTTCTATAGGCTTAACCGCCTCGAGGACCGCTATATCTCGGTGCCCCTCTCCGTCTCGATGAACGACGAGTACGTGCCCTCCAGCCAGTATCCCCGCTCTGTCCGCGCAACGCTACGCGGCGAGTCGAACGCCCTCTTCGCCATCCAGGAAGACGATGTGCGCGCGAGCCTGGACCTCTCCGGCTACCACGCCGAGGGGCAATACCGTGCGCCCGTGCAAATCGAGCGTAAGGGTTCGGCCCTCGGCGTCGATCCCCTCGAGATACGGACCGATCCGGCAGACGTTACCGTGACCATGGAGAAGCGCATGACGCGTGTCGTGCCCGTCACGCCCTCCTTCAAAGGTTTTCTCGAGCCGGGCTACGAGCTCGTGTCCTTCGAGCTCTCGCCCTCGCAGGTCGAGATATCGGGGCCCGCGAGCGCGGTCGCGCGCTCGGGAGAGGTGCAGACCGACTTCATCGAGCTCGCGGGGCGCAACTCGGACTTCATCGTCAAGGCGCGCCTCGTGAGGAAGGACAGCCTTGTGTCGATTTCGGGGACGGACAGCGTGGAGTTCCGCGCCGTAGTCCAGCGTTCCCTGGCCATCAAAAACTTCGAGGGCGTGGCGATCTCGCCGGAAGGCCTCGAATCAAGTCTCGCCGTGGCTTCCGTTCTGCCCGAGGGCAAGATTCGAATCCGTTCCTCGACCACTGACATCTCCGGCTTCTCCCCCGGCCAGGGCCTGCTCTATGTCGACCTCGCCGCCGTCAGGAAACCGGGTTCCTATCAGCTGAAAGTGCAGGCCCGCGCGCCCGACGGCTTCACGATCGAGCGCTTCGAGCCGCAATCGGTCCAGGTCTCGATAGAGGAGTCTGGCCAATGATCCTCGGCGTCGGCATCGATATCGTCCACGTCGGGCGCATACGCCACTGGGAATCGGTGCCCGGCCTCGTCGAGCGCTACTTTCATCCCGACGAGATTGCGGACGCCCGCTCGCGCGGCTCTGGCGAACCCTTTTCCCTTGCGGCCCGATTCGCCGCGAAGGAAGCCTTCGGGAAAGCCCTGGGCACAGGGCTCGCGGGTATGAGGCTCGGCGACATACAGGTAGTCAATGATCGCAACGGCAGGCCCGAGATGGTCTTGCACTGCACCGCCTTGGCTCGATTAGGGGCCGTCGGCGGCATGCGCGTCCACGTCTCGCTTACCCACGAGAGCGATAACGCGGTGGCCATAGCGGTCATAGAGGGGTAAAATGGTACGCTACGCCCAGAAGCCCGACACCGAGAAGGAGAAGAAGGTCACCTTCACCTCGAAGGAGCCTGTTGTCTGTCCGGTATGCGAGGCTTCCTTCAACCGCGAAGAGCTCTTCTCCGGGCGCGTCAACGCGGGCGACCTCACCGACGAGCTCCATCGCACGTACATCCCGACGCATAATTTCGGCGAGGTCTTCCCCTTGGTCTACGAGCTAACCGTCTGCCCCGCTTGCTGGTACGCGGCCTACAAGTACGACTTCGCTGCGATCCCCGCCAAGCTCGCACCGGTCCTCAAGGACCTTACCGCCGCGCGCGTGGAGGCTGTGCAACGAGTCTTCCCCGGCTCCGATTTCTCCACGCCGCGCTCTCTCATCGAGGGCGCCGCCTCGTATTACCTCGCGATGCTCTGTTACGAGCAGCTGCCCAAGGAGTTCAGCCCTACGATCAAGCAAGGGCTCTCGGCCCTCCGCGTCGCGTGGTTATGCGGCTACCTCGATAAGAAGAAGCCCGGCGAGAACTACCTCTACGCCGGACGCGTCTTCTACAGTAAGGCCCGCTTCCTTTATCGCCTCGCCGTGGAGCTCGAGCAGAAGGGCAAGGAGCAACTGACCACGGTGAAGTGGCTGGGGCCCGACACCGACAAGAACTACGGCTTCGAGGGCGTGCTCTACCTCTCGGCTATCCTCGAGCTCAAGTACGGCCCCAAGAACGACGAGACAAAGCGTCTCGAACTCCTCGACGGCTCGAAGCGGACCATCGCGAAGATGTTCGGCATAGGCAAGAAGAGCAAATCGAAGCCGGGACCCCTCGTCGACAAGGTGCGCGACCTCTACGAGCAGCTTAAGAAGGAGTTGCACCAGGAAGACGAAGAGGATGGGGAGTAAACGAAACATACGCCTTGTCCTCTCCTACGACGGCACGGACTTTTCGGGCTGGCAGAAGCAGGATAAGGATCGCTCCGTCCAAGGCGAGCTCGAGGCCGCCCTCGAGAAGATGCACGGCCATCCCGTGCCCACAATCGGCGCGGGCAGGACGGACTCGGGCGTCCACGCCATGGGGCAGGTCGCCAATTTCTACACGGACATCGCGCGCATCGAGGCCGGCCGCTTCCTCCCTGCGCTCAACAGGCTCTTGCCTCGCGATCTGCGCGTGCTCTCCGCCTCCGACGCCGATTTCGACTACCACTCGCGCTACGACGCGCGCGCGCGCCGCTACCGTTACTTCGTCGCCTGCGGCCGCTCCATCGATCCCATGCGCCTACGCTACGCCCACCAACTTCTTCGCAGACCCTCGCTCGAGGCTCTCAACGCGGCGGCCTCCGTCATCCTCGGCGAGACCGATTTCACGACCTTCTCTGCCGCCCAGGACATCTCTGCGAACCGCTCTCGCTTCGTCCATGAGTCCTCCTGGCGCTGGGAGGGTGACATGCTCGTCTATCAGATAGCGGCCAACGCCTTCCTCTGGCGGATGGTGCGCTCCCTCGTCGGTTCTATGCTGTACTACGAAGGGTGGGCAGCCTCCTGCATCGGCTGCCCCGCCGAAGGCGAAGCCTTCGGTGATGATTTTCGCGGTCGAGCTATCTCGAGCGAAGCCGAGCGTGCGGATCTTTGCGGCCGCCGCATGGCAGCCGCCTTGCTCGCGAAGGACCGCAGCCTCGCGGGCCCGACCGCTCCTGCGCACGGGCTCTTCCTTTGGAACGTAGAATACTACGCGAGCCCTACGCGTCCGGGGCGCGGGGATTATTGGTCTATAGGCAAGGAGGGCTAGTACTTCGCGGCCCTGAGGCCGACAAGGGCCTCGTTCGTTTCGCGGAAGCGCTTCACAACGATGGGCAGGAGTTCGAGGGCTGCCTCGGGATGGGCCTTGAGGAAGGCGTTGAACTCCCATGAGGCGAGGACGAGGCAGCTCGTGTCGACCGAGGCTGAGACGCTCGCGGAGCGGGGCGCGCCGTCGAAGACCGCCATTTCGCCTAGTATATCGCCAGCGCCATTGGACGCGACCTCGACCGTGTGGCCTGCGGCGTCGAGCTTTTCGACTGCAACCTTGCCCTCAAGTATGATGAACAGGCCTATTCCGTTCTCGCCTTGCCGCATCAAGTATTCGCCGGCCTTGAAATTCCGCTCGGCGGCGATCCCCGCGAGGCCCTTGATGAACTTGGGATTGAGATTTTCAAAAAGGCCGACTCTAGCGAGGGCCTGCTCTTTGTCCATGGTGTAGCTCCTTCGTGGAAAAGATAGGGGAAGCCGGCATCCCAGTCAACACTAGCCGATCGCCTAACGCTGACGCTAGGGCGATCGGCTAGCGAAGCGCTAGCCGATCGCCTCGGTGCCTCGCTCGCCCGTGCGTATACGCACAACATCCGCGAGCTCGTAGACGAAGATTTTCCCATCGCCGACCTCTCCGGTCCTCGCCCCTGCGAGTATGGCTTGTATAGTCGGCTCGACGAATGCCTCGTTGACCGCTATTTCGAGGCGCAGTTTGCGCAGGAGATTGCCCGTCTCTTTATTTCCGCGGTAGACCTCGACCTGCCCCCCTTGCCTACCATGGCCGAGGACTTCGGACACGGTGATGAGGTTGACGTTCGAGTCGTAGAGCGCCTGTTTAACTTCGTCGAGCCTATAAGGCTGTATTATCGCGACTATCATCTTCATGGCCGTCTCCTTTAGTCGATTACCGTGTACGCGCGCTCCTGGTGCTGGCTGATGTCGAGGCCCATGGCCTCGGCCTTCGCGTCGACCCTGAGGCCTATCGTAGCGTCGACGAGCTTCAAGAGTATGAAGGTTCCCACGAGGCTGATCACGATGCTCACGGCGCAGCCCAGGAGTTGCAGGGCGAGTTGCCGAGCGTTTCCGTAAAGGGCCCCCGTGTAATTCCCGCCGTAGGCCTTCCAGACGGCCGGGTCGGCGAAGACGCCGGTGAGCAGCGCGCCGACGAGCCCGCCTATGCCGTGGCAGCCGAAGGCATCGAGCGCGTCGTCGTAGCCGAAGCGCTCCTTCACGAAGGTTACCATCACGAAGCAGACTGCCGAGGCTATGGCGCCTATCGCGACGGCGCCTAATGCGTTTACGTAGCCCGCGGCGGGGGTCACTGCGACCAGGCCCACAACTGCGCCCGTGGCTGCGCCGAGTATGGTCGCCCTCTTGTTTACGAGCTTGTCGAGGATTGGCCATGCGAGAGCTGCTGCTGCCGCCGCCGCGTTAGTCGCCATGAAGGCGTTCGCGGCTATGCCATCCGCGGCCAGGGCCGAGCCTGCGTTGAAGCCGAACCAGCCGAACCAGAGCATCGCCGCGCCGATCAGTGTATAGGTAAGGTTGTGGGGCGGCAGGGGCTTAAGGTTGTTGCGTCTGCCTATGACGAGGGCCGCGGCGAGGGCGGCGAAGCCCGCGCTTATGTGGACGACCGTCCCTCCCGCGAAGTCGAGGACTCCAAGCTTGTATAGCCAGCCATTCGCCGACCAGACCATGTGCGCAATGGGGCTGTAAACAAAGACTTCCCAGAGAGTAGTAAATACAAGGAAGGAAGAAAACTTCATCCTCTCGGCGAAGGCCCCGACGATAAGAGCTGGTGTGATCACCGCAAACATGCACTGGAACATCGCGAAGGCGAGATGAGGCACCCTACCGATCGAGTCGGAGACATAGTAAGGAGAGAGCTGGTCGGGCGTAATGCCGGAGAAGAAGGCCCACTTGAAGTCCCCGAGCACTCCCGGGATGAGCTCTGTGTCCGAGAAGGCGAGGCTGTAGCCGAAGGCCACCCAGATAAGCGAGACCAGGGCGAGACAGATAAAACACTGCATGAGGACAGAGAGAACATTCTTTTTACGGACGAGGCCGCCGTAGAAGAGCCCGAGCGCGGGCACTGTCATGAACATGACTAGGGCGGTGGCCATAAGCACCCATGCGGTGTTGCCGCCGCTCAAGATTGGAGTTGCTGACATTATGTCTCCTTGCAGGATTCCCACAGTGTTGAATTGACGCAAATATTCATTGAGCAAATTTTGTGCCATCTTCTAAAGTAAATTGATTATCTAATTTTTATTTATAAAATCATGTCGAATAAACAATTATTTAGACTATGTTAAGCTTCGAGTCCCGCTAGTACTCTTCATTATCCTATTATCCCGACATTCGCGTAGGCGAGAATTCTCCTTACCTACGCGAATGTCTTTTCTCGCTGCCTCTAGGCCATCCCCTTTTCGTATCGATGGGCTACTGCCTTCCAGTCAATGACATTGTAGAAGGCCTCGACGTAGTCTGCCCTCCTATTCTGGTACTTCAGATAGTAGGCGTGTTCCCAGACATCTATTCCCAGCAGCGGATAGCGGCCCTCTGCAAGGGGGCTGTCCTGATTAGGCGCCGATTCGACGAGGAGCTTCTTGTCCGCGCCCAGCGATAGCCAGGCCCACCCTGAGCCGAAGCGGCCTAGCGCGGCTTTCGCGAATTCGCCCTTGAAGGCATCAAGGCCTCCGAGGTCTCTTTCCAAGGCCGAGGCTAAGGACCCCGAGGGAGAGCCTTTAGCTCCTGGGCTCATGAACTCCCAGAGGAGGCTGTGATTATAGTGACCTCCTCCATTGTTTCGTGCCGCTTGGCGGATGCCCTCGGGCAGTTTGTCCCAATCTCTTACGATCTCCTCTAGGCTCCAGGAGGAAAACTCGCTGCCCTCGACTGCCTTGTTCAGGTTTGCCACATAGGCTCCGTGATGCTTGTCGTGGTGGATCTGCATAGTCTGCGCATCGATGTAGGGCTCAAGTGCGTCGAAAGAATATCTCAATTCGGGAAGGTTGAACGACATAACTTTGCTCCTTTCTTGATACTCCTATTAATTAGGAATATCATATATAATTAAAATACCTATATATTGCGTAGAAGGAAAGTCGGCACAGGAGGCAGGGACGACGTTATATGGTATAAAATCGTAATGAAGAAGCTTAAAAAGGCCGCGTTGGCCGTCCCCTCTGAGGCTCACGAGCTCGAACGAAGCTGGAAGGGGACGGTTGCCTCCGGAGGCGCCGCCAGGGCCGACGTCTATATCGCGGAGAACGTCGGTATCTTGAGTCGCTCGCAGATCAAGGCGAGAGGGGCGGTCATTCGCATCGGCGGCAAGGTGGCTAAGCCCTCGCGGCCGCTCAAGGAAGGCGAGGAACTCGAGGTTTTCTGGACCGACGAGGCTCCCCTCGGCATAACGGCGGAGGATATCGCGCTTTCCATCCTTTACGAGGACGAGCGGGTGATCGTCGTCGACAAGGCTCAGGGCATGGTCACCCATCCAGGGGCGGGCAACCGGCGCGGCACCTTGGCGAATGCAGCCCTCGCCATCATCGAGCGAGACCGAGCGACGAAGAGCGCAGCATCTTTGCATGGCCCCGCCGCGAGGGGCGGCATAGTCCATCGGCTCGACAAAGACACTTCTGGCGTTATCATTGTCGCGAAGGATCTCGATGCCCAGAGCTTCCTCGCCTCGCAGTTCAAAGACCGGCTGACCCGCAAGGAGTACGTCGCAATACTCCGCGGCCTTCCCTCGCCTCCCTCTGACAGGATTTCCGATCATCTGGGGCGCGATCGGCGCGACCGCAAGCGCTTTGCTTCCGTGGCCGAAGGCGGGAAGGTCGCAGTCACGGACTATCGCGTGCTCGCCTATTGGAAAAACGCGGGAAGGCCCGATGCAGGCGGCGAGGTCTATAGTCTTGTCTCCCTCAGGCCCAAGACCGGCAGGACTCACCAACTGCGGGTGCATATGGCGGGCCTCGGCACGCCTATACTCGGCGATCCGATCTACGGTCGTAGGGACGGACGCTTCCCCGATGCTACGCTCATGCTCCACGCCCATAGGCTGAAAATCTGTCTTCCGGGCAAGGAGGAAGCCGAGCTTTTTATCGCTCCTCCTCCGGAGCGGTTCAGTAAGATGATTAGGGAGTTGGATCATATTTTTGTTCGTCATTGTAATACCAAATAATACCAATTGTCTCCAATTTGTGGCGTGTCTTTGAATAATTGTGCTTGACAGGTAAGAAAAACGATATATTGTGGTTCTATATGGTATTAGATATTACGAATGAACAGGCCGTTGATAAACCATTGGATACCATTAAGCGGAATGTTCAGGATTCGATGCAGACGCAAGTCGAAAATTACATTCTGGGCAAAATAGAATCGAACGAGTGGCCTGTCGGCTCTAAGATTCCATCGGAGCGAGATCTTGCGGAAAAGCTCGATGTCAGTCGCACGACGGTCCGAAACGCCGTCCAGGAGCTTACGACGCGAGGCATGTTCGACCGCAAGATCGGGCAGGGGACCTTTGTGCGACAAAGCCTTAGCCCCCCTAGTTGCCGGGTAATCCGTAGCGGCTCGAAGGGCACGCTCGGTTATGTCATCAGCAAGGCCCGCAGTCTACGCAAACCTATATCGTCCGAAGCTTTCTACTTCGACGTCTTCGCCGGGATCGAGGAGGAAACAGTGCGCTCGGGCAGGCATATGCTCTTCTCGTATCTCGACGAGGGGAACGCCGACGAGATCGCCGCTTTCCAGGGTTTCCTGGACAAAGTCGACGGCCTCGTCGTCGAGGAGGCGCACGAACCTGCTTTGCTCGACATGATCGAGCGCTCTGGGCTTCCCGTCGCCCTCCTTGGGCCTACGGCTCTACGCGAAAGCCTCGACTGCGTCACGATGGACATCGGCGCCGGCGTGCGTAAGGCGGTCCGTTACCTCCGCGGACTCGGGCACGAAAAGATCGGTATCGTGAACGGCCCCTTGACCATAGAGTCCGCCAGCCTGCGCTACGCCGCCTGGCAAGAGGAGATGGGCTCCGTTCGCGGAGGCATCGTCGAAGGCTTTGCCTGCGGAGGCGAGGCCTGGTCGGCCGAGTCGGGCTATGAGGCCGTTCGCAGTCTTTTCGACAGAAGGCCTGACGTAACGGCTCTCTTCTGCGCGAACGATCTGCTCGCGGTGGGCGCCCTTTCAGCCCTCGCCAAACTGGGTCTCGGAGTCCCCGATAACGTCAGCGTCGTCGGCTTCGACGATACCGAGTTGTCGCGCCACTCGGCGCCGCCCCTTACAACCATGCGCATCTATTCTCGCGATATGGCCCGCTCTGCGGTGAAGCGCGTCCTCGAGCGTATCGAGGACGGCGCCTTGCCGCCCGTGAGACTGGAATATCCGATAGATCTCGTCATTAGGGAATCGTGTAAGGAGGTGAAGGAGGAGAGAGCTTGAGATGCAGGAGAACTTATGAAAAAGCCGGAGCCGGGTAACCGGAGCCGGCCAAACCTTCTGAGCAGCATCGAGGTTGAGCCTGCAAGCATAACCTTGATGCCGCTATCCGTCGGGTACGTCGAGTATAGCCATTGTGTGCCGCGGCGTACAGATCCTCGATGCCGGTCCGTGATCCGGCGATTGATCGGAGATAATCCAATGAAGAAGACTCGCTCTTTGATTCTTGTGCCTGGCCTTTGCGCCTGCGTCCTCTCCTTTGCCTTGTCCGCCTGTGGCAACGCGAACGGCGGCGTCACGACGCTTAAATACGCATCCTGGTCTACCAGGGGCGACGCTACCACTTCCGATGATTTTATCTCGCTCTTCGAGAGGAAATATCCCAATATCAAGATCGATTATGTCGCCGTGACCGAAGGTAGCTATTCCGAGAAGCTCAACACGATGATCGCCGCCGGTACCGCCCCCGACGTGATGCTAGCGTGGGAATGCGATATCGCACGCTTCGCCAAGAACAAGGCGATCGTACCGCTCGACGATTATATAAAAAGTACAAAGGCCTTCTCGACCGACGACATGATTCCGGCGTTGAAACAGCTAGGGAGCGTGACCGGCGCGACCTATGGGCTCCCTTGGTGTCTCGGTGTCGAGATCGCCTACTACAATAAAGACATGTTCGATAAAGCTCACGTAGCCTATCCCAAAGATGATTGGACATGGCAGGACTTCGAGGATATGGCTAAGAAGCTGACTGTCGTCAAGAACGGGAAGACTGTCCAGTGGGGCGCCGACGCGCTTTCTTTCCAAGGACTCTGGTACTCGACTATCGGCGCCACTGGCGAGGACATCATCGATCCGAAGGGCAATCTCGTCCTGGGCGACAATGCCAAGACGGCCCTCCAATGGCAGTACGACTTGACCAATAAGTACAAGGTGTGCCCTACTCCCGCTCCCTCCGGGACCAACGCGGTCGACCTCTTCAGTGCGGGCAAGGCCGCGATGACCAGAACTGGCAATTGGATGATCGGGACGTACAAGGGCATCAAGGATTTTAAATGGGACATAGTTCCGCTTCCCCGTAAGGACCGCGAGTATTCGACCCTTCACACGGGCCTATTCACGATCAATGCCAAGAGTAAGGTAAAGGATGCCGCCTGGAAGTTCATCGAGTTCGCAATGAGCGACGAGGGGCAGGCGCAGATCGCCAAGAACTCGTCCAACCCATCCGCCCGACAGAGCATCACCGCGAAG
>Ga0326728_10011619_pt1 | contig 19975 bp, 17 predicted proteins | sample MB3enrmetagenome_FD_207602 | JGI IMG/M metagenome (GOLD analysis project Ga0326728, IMG submission 207602) | Lab enriched peat soil microbial communities from McLean, Ithaca, NY, United States - MB31MN | ecosystem: Environmental > Terrestrial > Soil > Wetlands > Peat | place: USA: New York... | reverse complement strand
CGGACCTTCATAGACCAGCACGCTGCTCAACCCCGGCGCCATGGAAATCGCCATTTCAATGTCCCCCGTGACCTCGAAGGAATAATCAAGGTAACCAGGGTAATCAATCCAATCAACATCCGAGTCATCGCCGCTGGCACCGTCAATCAAAACAGGTTGCACGTTGACGTAGGGATAGATGCCGACCTCGTCTTCGTAGTCCTGGATGTCTTGGGCGGAGAAACCGAAAAGTTCAAACAGCCCGACCGACTGTCCGGCGCCGTCCTGCGAAACGCCGGCGGCGTAAGCGTTGCGGAAATCATAGCCCTCGAAGGGGCCGGTGTTGCTGCCACCACCGCCGCCGCCGCCGCCCGAGCCGCCCCCGCCCAATGGCCGGACCATCGGCTGGAACGGCGTGCCCGACAGGTGCATCCGCGGACGTGGCCTCGCATAATTGTCCAGACCGCTGATCGCCAGCACGGGCGTGTTGACGTCCAGGGACGGTTCAGCATCCGGAGCGAAAAAGCTGCGCGCTTCAACCGGATGTTTATAGACAAGCATGTGGACGTGAAAAGCCTTCTCAATATCGGCGACCGACCCTTCGACATCCAGCAAGGTGCGGTTAGGGTGGGTTCTTTTGACAATCAGCCCGTGGGATTTCGCGAAATCGATCACCTTCTGGTAGTCTTCTTCACTGGGGCCGAACGAGGAGGCGAACTGGTCTGGCGTCAAATAGTGGTGAAAGTTGGGATTACCCGGCTGATAAAGCTCTTGAAGCAGGTTCGTGAGTTCTTCGCGGTTACGCAATGGCAAACCGATGGCCAAGTACAGACGCGTGCCACTATCTAGCCGGCGGATGGGGGCGAGCCGTTTAGTTATCCGGGGTACATGGCCTTTGAGAACCTGTTGCGCCGCCGGGGCTGGCAAAGGGGACACCATCCAACATGCCGCGATCAGCGCCAATGCGTGGAAGAGGCGGCCTGAAAATTCGCGTGACTTCTTATCCCTGGCAACACCCAGTGCAAAGGCCAACAACGACAAATGCAGCCTGCCTCGCTGCACATAAAGGCTACATTGCATCCTCGAAAATAACAGACATTTTCAAACCTTTCAACCAAATACCAACACGCGGTTTGTCGAACCGTTCTTTTGGCTGGAAAACGGTCAAATTTTCTCGGCTGTAACTTCCCGCGCCAACCGTTCAACGTCAGCACGGTTTACCTCGCCGGGCATTATTGTAAGCGCATTGGCCGCGCCAGCGGCACTGCCCCAGCGGCACGCTTCGCCCAAATCATCACCGCGCCCCAAACGCGACACCAGCCCGGCAGTGAAGGCATCGCCCGAGCCAATCGGATTCACCGCTTTGATCCGTGGTCCGGCGATCCGCCAGAAATTTTTCCCGTCAAACGCCAGCGCTGGTTCCCTTCCCGCCGTCACCACCACCCGTTGTGCACCGCGTTCGCACAATTCACGCATGGCTTTCATCACGTCCGCGTCATCGTTGAGTTTGCGCCCAACGCTTGCCGCCAATTCTGACCGGTTTGGTTTGACCAATCCCGGCTTGGCTTTCAATGCCTCAATCAAAGCGGCTCCCTGCGCATCCACCACGGAAAGCACTCCGGCGTGTTCCGCCAATTGTGTGCAGTCGAAATACAGATTTACCGGCCCACCGGCGACAATGGTTCCCGACATCACCACGGCCCGACATTCCGGTACGCGACGGCGGACAATGGCCATAAGCTTCTCAAAATCCGCCGGTTCCACCGGCCGGCTCTCCTCGACCAGTTCCGTGTGCGCGCCGACCGATTCGTCAATCACGGTAATGCATTGGCGCGTCCGGGTTGACACCGTCACGAAATCGGATTCGACTCCTTTCTCTGTCAACGCCGCGCGCAGAAACTCCCCGCGGTCGCCGCCGAGAAAGCCCGTCGCTACCGGGTGTTCGCCCAGCGTTTTCAACACTTTCGCCACGTTGACGGATTTGCCCGCCGCGCCATCGAGCGTGGTGGCGGCGCGGTTGACAGCGTCCAGCGCCAGTTTACGGAAAATCATCACCCGTTGCGCCGCCGGAGTTGTGCCGATGCACAGGATTTTCAACGGATTCATTTTTTGAGCGTGCACGGGCATGGACAAAATCTTGGCTAACATCACTGATCCGCGCCCGAACTGCCAACTGCCACTTACCCCTCCACTCTGGCATCCATCGTGACTTTCGTCCTGAGCAGGCGCGAAATCGGGCAACCGAGCTTGGCCACGTTTGCAATGCCAAGAACTTTTGATCGGTCCGCGCCAGGAATTCTGGCGGTCACGTCCAAATGCGACGCCGTAACCGTCCAGCCCGCATCGGTTTTGTCCAGCGTGACCGTCGCCGTGGCGGAGATGGAGTCAGGTGTGATGCCAGCCTTGCCCAATTCCGCGGAAAACGCCATGGCAAAGCAGCCTGCGTGGGCGGCGGCGATGAGTTCTTCGGGATTCGTGCCGATGCCGTTCTCGAAACGCGTGCCGAAGGAGTATGGCGTGTCCCGGAGCGCACCGCTCTCGGTCAAGATGCTGCCTTTGCCGTCCTTCAACCCACCGCGCCAAGTTGCCGATGCTTTGCGTTTCATAATTTCCTTTCCATGGCTGGAACGTGAACTCGCTCCAAGGCCGTAAACATTAACGCGGGTTTGAGACAAACACAAGGCAGCGGAATTTTGCGCACCGGCGGCAAACAGGCTATATTAAGCGCGGCGTGAGGCGGTGAACCTCCACGCCATTTGTGTAAAATGCGCCTGACTGAATCAGACCTGAAATTCGTGGTGGAAACCGTGGCGACCAAACGGCGGGACCATGACCACATCATCAGCCTGGTCCGCGACAAAGATGACCTCCTGGAGCCGATGCTGGAAGACCCCAAACTGGCGGAACGCCTCGTCAGCGAACTGGAAGTTCTCGTCCGCGTCTCGCCCTACCTGATGTTCAGTGTGCTGCTGCGCCGTGTCCAGCGCGACCTCGAAGGCCAGTCTTTTGTACTCGCCCGGGACGGGCATGGCAAACGCATCCCGGTGTTTGAGGCGGCCCAAGCCGGCCAATTGCTCGGCGATCCGCCGATGCGCGAGTATCTCACCGAGATGCTCTGCTCCTTCGTCCGCACGAACATCGCTGTGCTTTACCGGCAGGAAGGCCGCGGCTGGCAAAAACGCAAATTCAGCGACATGGACATGGACGACATGATTGCGTTGTGTCAACTGGTGGAGTCGGAACTGAAGCCGCGCTTTTACAAACGCATCGCCGACATCGCGCTGTTCCTCACGGGCATCTACCCGGATCACGCCGCGTTTTTCGTCCGGCGGCCCCGGAGCCAAGACTGGCGCATCGTGCCCGAGTACGAGCGCGAAGGCCGGCGCTTCTATACGCTGGCGGCGCGGGAGACCGAACCGCCCGGCCCGGCCTCCGTCTTCGGGAAACTGGCGGAGCAGTCCACGTTGGCGCGGGAAGCCTTGAACACGTTGAGCGACCGCTATCTAAAGTCAATCCGGGCACGGTATTTTGTTGAGCCAACCGGGTAAAAACCTTTGCCCCCGAGCCTAGATGCTGTGAGCCGGTTCAGCCCAACAGCCGTTTCAACGATTGCGCATTGCGGAATGCGCAGCCTTGGAAATCGTTGTTGAAATAGGCCCAGATTCCCTTGGCACGGCAGGCACGGATTTTCTTCACCCATGCGTTGAGTTCCGCATCCGAATAATCGTGGCGATACCACTGGCTCGCGCCGTGGAAGCGGACGTAAATGGCATCGGCGGTCTTGATCACGTCATCCGGCAACTGCGGCGCGCTCACGGAACAAAAAATCAGGCCGGCATCTTGAAACGCCGTAAACACCTCGCCATTCCACCAACTGGCGTGACGGAACTCGACGGCATTCCGACGATGCGGATCAAGCTGGCTCACAATCGCGTGCAACCGCGCGGGCGTGTAGTGGAAGCTGGGCGGGAGTTGGAAGAGAAAACAGCCCATGTGTTGGCCCAACACATCAGCAAAGTCGCAGAACTCGCTGACCAATTTCCGGGTGCCATTGAACCGTTTCAAGTGCGTAATGCGCCGGTTCACTTTGACACTGTATTGGAAGCCGGGCGTTGCCTGCCGCGCCCAGTTCTGTACCGTCGTCAGTCGCGGCCAGTGATAGAACGGCGCGTTAAGCTCCACAGTATCAAACGTGCACTGGTAATGGCCGAACCATTGGTTGGCCGGCAAATCTTCCGGATACACCACGCCCTTCCAATGCCAGTAATACCATCCGGAACAACCGATTCTGGTGCGTCTGGTTTTCATGCAAAGCAGGACGGTGGTCAGCGTCAGTCTATCGGAATCCTTGGCAGGTGCGCAAACTCCGGTGTGGCAGTCATCCCGACTTCATTGCGCGGTTGGTCGCTTGCAGTTGAGCTGGCTTGCAGTTTAACTTCAAAACGGGTCGAGCCGCGGCCCGATGATTTGCCGTGAGAATCCGCGTTCCATTGCATCCGGTTGTGCCGGTCGAACTGCACGGTGACGGACGATTCGTCCTGCCGCGAAGGGATTTCGTGCCAGCCTATGTAAAAGCATTCGAGACGGGGCAACTCCAGGAACGCGCCAAGCAAGCCGTGGAATCGTTGCGGTCGTGTCGCGTCTGTCCGCGAGATTGCCAAATTGACCGGCTTAATAACAAGATGGGTGTGTGCCGGAGCGGCCGGTATGCACGGGTTGCGAGTGCGTTCCCACACTTTGGCGAGGAGGACTGTCTGCGTGGCTGGAAGGGGTCGGGCACGATTTTCTTCAGTTGGTGCAATTTGCGTTGCGTCTTCTGCCAGAACTACGACATCAGCCAGCTTGGCGCAGGCACGGAAATCACCTCGGCGCAGCTTGCGCGTCTGATGCTCAAGTTGCAGGCGACCGGCTGTCACAACCTCAACTTCGTCACGCCGGAGCATGTCGTGCCGCAAATCCTCGAGGCGCTCGTCATCGCCGTCGAGGGCGGCCTGCGGTTGCCGCTGGTTTATAACACGTCCGCCTACGACAGCCTGGACAGCCTCCGGCTCATGGACGGCGTGGTGGACATTTACATGCCCGATTTCAAGCTCTGGACGGCGGCGCACTGCGCCCGGTATCTGGTCGCGCGCGACTACGCCGACGCCGCGCGCGCGGCCATCGCCGCCATGCACGCGCAGGTGGGCGAGTTGAAGGTGGACGAAGACGGCCTCGCGTTGCGCGGCGTGCTGGTGCGGCATCTGGTCATGCCTGGCCTCTTGGACGACACACGGGAAATCATGCGCTGGCTGGCGACGGCGCTGTCACGCGACACTTTTGTGAATGTGATGGACCAGTATCGTCCTGCGCACAAGGCGGAAACCGAGCCGCGCTTTGCCGCCATCAACCGGCGCATCCTGAAAACCGAATTCGACCAGGCGATGGAACACGCGCGGGCGGCGGGCTTGTGGCGGTTCGATACACGCTGGTCCAATTAACGGGTTACTTTTGATTCAAAAGCTCTTCTACCTTTGCCTTCACCGCTTCATCCATTTTAATCAGCGGCGGCCAGCCACGTTTGTGGCCTTCGCCGGGGAGTTTCTTGGTCGCGTCAATGCCAAGTTTGCTGCCGATGGCCATTTCGGTCGTTGCGTGATCGAGCACATCCGCCGGGCCTTTGGTGAAAATCGAGTCACGCTGCGGATCGGTGTTGGCGCAGAGCCGGAACAAGACTTCGCGGGTGTTATGCACGTCCACGTCGTCGTCCACCACCACGATGTATTTGGTGAACATCATCTGGCCCATGCCCCAGAGGCCGTGCATGATTTTGTAGGCCTGCATCGGGTAGGTTTTCTTGATGCTGACGAAAACGAGGTTGTGGAACACGCCTTCCGCCGGCAGCGCGATGTCCACGATCTCCGGGAAATTCATTTTGAACACCGGCAGGAACAATTTCACGCTCGCGCTCCCGATGTAAAAATCCTCCATCGGCGGCATGCCGACAATGGTCGCCGGATACACCGCATCCTTGCGATGCGTGATGGCGGTGACGTGAAACACCGGATATGGTTCGGGCAGCGTGTAATAGCCGGTGTGATCGCCGAACGGCCCTTCCTCGCGCAGCGGCTCGGTCGGGTCAACGTAACCTTCGATAACGAAATCAGCATTGGCAGGAACTTCGAGGTCGTTGGTCTCGCACTTGACGAGTTCAACGGATTTTTTGCGGAGATAACCGGCGAGCAAAAATTCATCCAAACCATCCGGTAGCGGCGCGGTGGCGGCGAAGGTGAACACGGGATCGCCACCGAGGAAAATGCTGACCGGCATGCGCGTGCCGGTTTCGTAGTAACGCCGCCCATGCCGCGCACCGACCTTCTGCAACTGCCAGTGCATGCCGGTGGTGCGGTCGTCGTAAATCTGGATGCGATACATGCCCACGTTGCGTTCGCCGGTATCGGGGTCTTTGGTGACAACGCAGGGCAGCGTGATGAAGCGCCCGCCGTCGAGCGGCCAACATTTTTGAATCGGCAGATTGAGCAACGTGGCACAGGTCTCCGACCTGTGTTCCTTTTGAACAGATTGAGCCTCTCGTCCATTTGTCGTACACAGACCAGAGGTCTGTGCCACATCGGATGGTAAAGCCGTGGCACAGGTCTCCGACCTGTGTTCCTTTTGAATAGATTTAGCCTCTTTTCCATTTGTCGTACACAGACCAGAGGTCTGTGCCACGGGCCAAGGCTCGATGCGTATGGGCGGGGCGTCAAACTTGCGCACGACTTCCTTACATGGGCCGTCCTTCACCACTTTGGGTTTGGCGTGGCGCAGGTCGAGCGCCTGACCGAGCAGTTTGATGGCTTCGCGAAAACTCGTCGGCGGCTTGGCTTTCATGAGCGAGCCGAGTTCGGCGGCAACTTCGTCCACGGAATTCGCGCCCATGCTCATAGCCATGCGTTTCCAGGAACCCATCGTGTTGATGGCCAGCGGGAATGGCGACACGGTACCGTTGATGGTAGGCTTTTCGAACAGCAACGCTTTGCCGCCACCGGGCGATTTCATTTCGCGGTCGGCGAGTTCGGTGATTTCCAGTTCGGTGGCGACAGGCTGGGCAACGCGTTTCAATTCGCCGGCGCGGTCGAGGGCGTTGACAAAATCGCGGAAGGACTCAAAAGCCATACGCGGGCGAGGCTGGCACAAAATCGTGCGGCTGGCAATGCAGCGTAAGACTAGTTAGTTCGTCAGGCGGCCGGCTCCGTTGCGTCTGCCGGCGGATTGGCAGCCGGTTGCAATTCAATTTTTCGCCAGACCAGCCACAGCAAAAAGCCGGTGATGGCGCCGCCCACATGCGCGGCAGAGGAAACCTGATTAAAGCCGGCGATTTGTTCGTGAACGCCCCATCCTTGCAATCCAAACCAGACCAGAAACAAGGACCAAGCAGGGAAGGAAATCCACTTGGGAATAATGACGAAGCCGAAACGCATCAGCACGCCGAGTTTGGCGTGCGGAAATTTCAGCGCGTAGAACGCAATCAAACCGGAAATTCCGCCACTGGCGCCAATGCAAGGCGTCGGGTCGTGCGGATTGATCATGATATGTGCGAGGTCGCCGATGAGAGCGGCGCAAACCACGAGCGACAACCAGCGCCAGCGTCCCAGGTAATCCTCCACGTGATCGCCGAAAACGACGAGGAAGTAGAGATTGCTGGCCAGATGCCAGATACCGGCGTGGATAAAAAACGAGGTCAGCAGGGTCAACCCGCCATATTTCCAGGCTTCGGCAGGAACCAGGCCGAAACGTTGAACCGCAGCCGGCAAATCGTTAAAAGCCCAGATGCTGACGGCGGCGATCAAGAAGGCGAGCGAGAACGTCAGCCACGGCATATGGGCAAAAGGCGCGGGGTCCTCCTCCACTGGCAGGCCCAAAACTCCGGGAATGGTTTTCCAACTTACGTCCACATCTGACAACGGGCCCTCTTCCTTGCGAGCCTCTTCGGCGATTTGCTGGACCTTATAGAGCGCGAGCGCCTCGCGCGCCGCCTGCGGTAAATCCTTATCGTCCGCTTCGGCCGGTTCCGCGGGTTTCGGCGGAATGACGTCAAATTCCTTGGGGTCAAACCAGACGAATTCACAACGTTTGCAGACACCGAGCTTCAGCGGCTGGCCGGCCACGCCAATGGTTACTTCCGTCATGTCGCGCGAACATATCGGGCAGGCTCGCCCGGTGTTGGTGTCGTTGGTGATGGCGCGCAACCAGATGGCATTGACGCGATCATCGCCAACGGTGGCCCGCAACACGGAGATGCCTACCGCCCGGCCACCACAGCGGTCACAGTTCCAAAACAAACCTTTCGGCCCCCGCGTGCGCGTCAACGTGCTTCCGCAATTTGGGCAGGTGAACATAGTCCTGATTCCCGTCGGCCTTTCATTCAAAGGCACGTGCGATGGAACTTAATCGAAAAGACGAAAAAAAGCCACAGATGAACACAGACGCACACAGATTAGAAAAATCTGCCACTCAAATCTGTGTTCAATCTGTGATTATCTATGGCTGAAATTACTTCGGCAGCAAATCGGCGACCAGCGTGCGTTCTTCCTTCAGCTCGTTCACCGTGGCGCCAATTTTTGCGCGGCTGAATTCATTGACCGGTACGTCCTGGACGATCTCCAGTTTGTGGCCGTTGCTGCGAATGGGGAAGGAGCAGATCAAATTTTTCTCAATGCCATAACTGCCGTCGGAGCAGACACATACACTGTGCCAGTCGCCGGCGGGCGTCGGCATAATAATGGACCGGACGCTGTCCATTACGGCGTTCGCGGCACTGGCGGCGCTGGACGAACCGCGCGCCTTGATGACGGCTGCGCCGCGTTGCTGCACGGTCGAGATGAACTCGCTTTTGAGCCAGGCTTCGTCGGTGATGACGCTGGTGGCGGATTCGCCGTTGATTTTGGCGTTGTAAAAATCGGGATATTGCGTGGTGGAATGATTGCCCCAAATGGTCATGTTGCTGACAGCGGTCACGTCCACGCCGGCTTTCTTCGCGAGCTGGGCCTTGGCACGGTTTTCATCCAAGCGTGTCATGGCGAAGAACCGGTCGCGCGGGATATCCGGCGCGTTGTGCATGGCGATGAGGCAGTTGGTGTTGCACGGATTGCCGACGACATGGATGCGCACGTCGCGCGCGGCATTTTTTTGAATCGCGCGGCCCTGGCCGATGAAAATCTTGCCGTTGATGCCGAGCAAGTCCTTGCGTTCCATGCCGGCCTTGCGCGGCACACTGCCGACGAGCAAGGCCCAGTTCACGCCGCGAAAACCCTCGTTGAGGTTCGCCGTCGGCACAATGCCTTTGAGCAATGGAAAAGCGCAGTCATCAAGCTCCATGCAGACGCCGTGCAATGCGGGCAGCGCGGGTTCAATTTCAATCAAATGGAGAATGACGGGCTGGTCCGGACCGAACATTGCGCCGGAGGCAATGCGGAACAGCAGGGAATAACCGATTTGGCCGGCGGCGCCGGTAACGGCCACGCGAATGGGTAATTGATTCATAAAATTTTGGCCGGCCAATATAATTGCGTCAGCGGCGAACGTCCATTTTTGATTTACGATTGGCACGCCAGCCGTCGTTTTTGAAGCCGGCGCGTAAATCGGACACCGCAAATTGTAAATTGTTCTTGAAAAAAATTTTACTTCGGTGTAGAAAGCAATTGTTCTTTGAAAGTGCGGAAAATTTTTCCGCGAAAACAACGCAGTCAAATGTCTGGGAACCCGGTGAAAATCCGGGACGGTTGCGCCACTGTAACGGCTACAAATTCCCAAGAGCCACTACCCCGTTTCATGCGTGCATGAGCGGCGGTGGGAAGGCGGGAAGGCGGTTGGAAGCCGAAGTCAGGATATCGGTTTGGCTGTGCTCGTCGCGGTCGCTCGTGTGAGCGGCCGACTTCTCCGTCAAAGAGAAGGATGAGGCCAGCCTGTCGAACGGTTTTCGGCAGGATTCGTTGAATGCCTTCATTCTCCGTTTTGCCGGGGTGTGAAGGTTTTTTGTTTGGAGTCCCGCCTTTAGGCGGCACGTGCAGGCCGGCTAAAGCCGGAACTCCAAGCACCCTTTTCTCTCCGCGCTGGTCTCTCAACTGTAAAACTGCTCTCCGAATGCTTTCGGAGCATTAAATTGAAAGATCAGCATGAAAAAACAATGGTTTGTCTTGCCGGTTTTAACCAGCATGTTCGTTCTGTCCGTCGTCCAAGCGACCACCATCACCGAAAATTTTTCCACCAATCCCTCGCTAGACGGCTGGAAAATTTTCGGCGATACCAACCTGTTCCAATGGGATTCCACCAACCACGACCTTACGGTCACATGGGACTCGTCACAAACCAACAGTTATTTTTACCATTCCCTCGGCACGATTCTCACCCGCGATGACGATTTCAGCCTCGCGTTTGATTTGGAATTGAACAACGCGGAAGCCAGCGGTTACGGTTTTGAATTGGCTATCGGTTTTCTGAACCTGGCCGAGGCTACGAGCACGAATTTCAATCGCAGCACGGGCGCCAACTCGCCGGATTTGGTCGAATTCACTTATTTTCCGGACACGGATTACTTCAGCGCAACGGTTTGGCCTATCCTTGTGGATACGAACAGTCTTTTCAATTACAACACCAACACTGATTACGCCATTTACGCGCCGACGCTTGGCGACTGGTATCACGTCGTAATGACCTACACGTCATCAAATCAGACGATGGTCACGACGATGACCAATTTTGAGCAAACTTCCGGCATCACAGTGGTGGACCCGCTTGCGACGAATTTCACCGATTTTCGCGTGGATACAATTTCCATCAATAGTTATCAGGATGACGGCCTGGGCGATTCCATTTTTGCGCAAGGTTCGGTGGACAATTTTGTCGTCACGTTGCCGCCGCCCTCGATTCAAAATTTCACCGGCGGTTTCAGCAACGGCATCTGGCAGGTGCAATTCATCAGTCAAAGCAACTGGCTTTACACGCTCCAACGCACGGCAAATTTTCAATCATGGACCAATGTTTCACCGGCCGCCGCCGGCAATGCGACCAATCTGTTTCTGCAGGACACGAACCCACCGGCAAACAAGGCGTTTTATCGCGTGATGGCGGAAAGGCCATGAGCAAAATAGTTGAGAGTCGAGCGCCGAGAGTCGAGCGCCGAGATTTAACGGCGCGCCGGATTTCAGGTCTTCGACCCTCGACCTTCGGCCACCGACCAACGGCATTCACGCTGATGGAACTGCTCGTCAGCATTGCTGTGATTGCGATCCTCGCGGCGATGTTGTTGCCGGCGCTGAATCAAGGCAGGCAGTCCGCCTGGCGCGCCGAATGTACGAGCAACCTGCGCCAATTGGGGATGGCTACCGAAATGTATTGGGACGACAACCACTGGAAATGTTTCCGATACATTTTTGGCTCGACGAATTACGGGCAAATTTACTGGTTCGGCTGGATCGGGCCGGGACCGGAAGGTCAACGCCCTTTTGATTTGTCATTGGGCGCGCTGCATCCCTATATCAGCGACAGCCATGTAAGAATCTGCCCGGCATTGAACTATGCGATGGCGCAATTCAAACTGAAAGGCGACGGCATCGTGTTCAGTTACGGCTACAATTTTTATCTCTCCACGCCGTCCAGCAAGCCCCCCACCAAGGTGACAAGCATTCCGCACCCAACGGGAACCGCGCTCTTTGCCGACGCGGCGCAGGTGAATGATTTTCTTCCGCCGGCATCAACGGGTAATCCAATGCTCGAGGAATTTTATTATCTGGATTTGGAAACAAATTACACCAGTCTCCGGAATTATCCTAACGGCCACTTTCGGCACAATCAAATGGCCAATGTGATCTTTTGCGACGGTCACGTGGGTCTGGAGAAACCGGTACCCGGCTCGATTGACCGGAGATTGCCGAGTCAATACGTCGGGCAATTGCGTCCGGAGATTTTGACCCTGCAATAAATTTACGCGCCGATCTGTTTTTGGATGACGCCGCAAATTTTTTGCGACCACTTCTCCAAAACCTTGGCATCCCGGCCTTCAAGCAACAATCGGACTTTCGGCTCCGTGCCGGAATAACGCAAAAAAACCCGGCCACCCTGGCTTGTCAGTTCCGCTTCGGCTTCGCTGACCAGTTTATTCAAGCCATCCAGTTGATCGAACGGCTTTTTCTCGCGCACGCGCACGTTCGTGACCAGTTGCGGGAAACGCGTCCAGCACGTCGCCAGTTTTGAAAGCGGCATTCCCTTCGTGCGCATGATCCGCAAAACCTGCAGGGCAGCCACGAGGCCATCGCCTGTGGTGCTGAAGTCGCGGAAAATCAAATGTCCGCTCTGCTCGCCGCCGAAGTTGAAGCCGCCCCGGATCATTTCATCCATCACATTTTTATCGCCCACGGCGGCGCGAACCACCTTGCCGCGGGCGGCCTTGATCGCGGCTTCCAAACCGGCATTGCTCATAACCGTGGTTACGAGCGTATTTTGCGCGAGCGTTTTCTGCGCGAGCATGTCCAGCGCGGCAATGGCCATGACGCCATCGCCGTCAATCAACACACCGGTCTCGTCGCACAGCAGGACGCGGTCGGCGTCACCGTCGTGCGCAAGGCCAAGGTGCGCCTGGTGCTCGACCACCCGGCGGCAGAGATTTTCCGGATGCATCGAGCCGCAATCCTGGTTGATGTTCATGCCGTCGGGCTGGTTGCCATAGACGATGACTTCCGCACCCAACTCGCGCAGGACACAGGGGGTAGATTTGTAGGCCGCCCCATGCGCGCAATCCACGACAATGCGCAGCCCCTCCAGGGTCATGCCTCGGGGAAAGGAAGCCTTGGCAAATTCGATGTAACGTCCCAGCGCGTCGTCAATCCGCACCGCCTTGCCGATTTCGTCGGCGGTCGGACGAATGTTTTCAATCTCGCCGCTGAAAACCAGGTGTTCGATTTCGTCCTCGATCTTGTCGTCGAGCTTGTAGCCGTCGGCACGGAAGAATTTGATGCCGTTGTCGGCGTAGGGATTGTGCGAGGCGGTGATGACGATACCGGCATCGGCGCGGAGGCTGCGTGTTACGTAGGCGACGCCGGGCGTCGGCAACGGGCCGATAAACAGCACATCCACGCCCATGGAAAGGATGCCGGAGGAAATCGCATTTTCGAGCAGGTAGCCGGATAGCCGTGTGTCCTTGCCAATGACAATTTTGTGCCGGCCGCGGCCACGGGGCTGCGATTCAAGATTTCTGAAAACATGCGCAGCGGCACGGCCGAGCTTCAACGCGGTCTCGGCGGTGACCGGTTCGACGTTGGCCGTGCCGCGAACGCCGTCGGTTCCGAAAATTTTCCTCGGATCACTCATTGGTTTTTTCCTGGGGTTTGGAAACCGGCGATGAAACGGTCACGGTCACTTCCGGCGGGTCAACACCGACCACGGTAATGCCGGCCGGCACCGCGACTTCCACAGACCGCCGCAAATCGTGTCCGGACTCAACGCCGCTGAGATTAACCTGGGGGCAAATCTCGTTTTCCTGCAACACCGACATGACCTCGCGCGGTCCGCTGACCGTGATGGTGACGGCGGCAGGATCAATTTTGGCGCTCGCTCCCCGCAGCAAAAAAACGGGCGTCACCGGCAAATCGCTGTACGTGTTGTCCCGGTGCGGGGCGGCGGGCGATTCGTTCAAGTTATTGTGAACGGTCAGCCAGATCACCACGGCCAGAAGCACGGAAAAGGCTTTCCAGCTCAAGTCTTTTGCCAGCCATTTATACATTGTGGTAATTCTTCATTTTGCCTTTTGGATTTTTCATTGCCTGGCGGCCGGATGGATTTCGCTTTTGGAGATGACGGGCGGAGCGGGTTTGTACCGCTCGTTCAAGCGGGAACGGAGCCATTCGACACCGCCGCGCGATTTCCTCGGCTGCAGGAGCACCGAGCTCAGGAACGCGCGCAATTCCTCCAGGGTGACGCCGCGCACCAATTGGCCCTTGTAGGCGTGCGAAATCTTGCCATTTTCCTCGGACACAACGACGATGACCGCGTCGGTTTCCTCGCTCAAACCGATGGCGGCGCGGTGGCGCGTGCCGAGCGACTTGTTCAAATCCTGCCTTTGCGTCAGCGGGAAAATACATGCGGCGTAGGCAATGCGGTCACCTTTGATGATGACGCCGCCGTCGTGAATGGCGTTGTTCGGAAAGAAAATGGTTTCGAGCATTTCCGGCGTGGCTTCACAATCCACCGGGACGCCGGACTCCACCGCCTCGAAAAGCTGGATGGATTGTTCAATGGCGATGAGCGCGCCAATACGGACCTCCGAAAGGCGCTCCACGGTTTGAATAATGACCTCGATGTTTTCGCGCTGTTCGCGCGCGGTGGCAAACAGCGGCAGATTGCCCAGTTCGGCCAGCATCCGGCGCAGTTCCGGTTGAAACAGAACCAGAACCGCAAAGGCAAAAAACGTGGAAGCCGCGCTGAGCAGCCAGCTCAACACCTGTAATCTCAACACCGCCGTGACCGCAAACAACACCACCAGGGCGACCACGAAGCCGATGACCACCGGCCAGCCGCGCGTCCCGCGCAAAAAGCGAAAGGCATAAAAGATGAGCACCGCGAGGATGAGCATCTCCAACACGGGCCGCCAGTCGTTCTGGAAATAGGTCCACATTATTTTTTTATTCGCGCCGACACGGCTTCCACCATCCGCACCGCCTGCACCGTTTCCGCCACATCGTGCGCCCGGATGATTTGCGCGCCGGCGGCCACCGCCAGGCACGCGCACGCCAGCGAAGCCGGCAATCGTTCATTCACACCTGCGCCCAGCAATTGCCCGATAAACGATTTGCGCGAAACGCCAATCAGCAGCGGTCGTGCCATCCTTGTAAAACTCCGCAAGTTGGCGAGCAACTGCAAATTATGCTCCGCGGTCTTGCCGAAACCGATACCCACGTCCAGCACGACTTGATCGGCGGCAATACCGCCGGCGCTCAATCGCCGCAGCCGTTCCTCAAAAAACCGCCCGACCGCGCGCACCACATCGGCATAAACCGGATTTTCCTGCATGGTTCGCGGCGTGCCCCGGGCGTGCATGCAAACGTAGCCCGCTTTGAACTCAGCCACAACCTGCCACATCAAACCATCGTCGCGATTGGCCCCGACATCATTGACGATGCTCGCGCCCGCCGCAAGCGCGGCGCGAGCTACGGCGGGTTTCATGGTGTCAATGGAAATGGGGACCTTCACACGACCGGCCAGTTGTTCAATGACGGGCAAAACCCGGCGCAATTCCTCGGCTTCGGCAACCGGTTCGGCGCCCGGCCGCGTGGACTCACCGCCCAGGTCAAGAATCTCCGCGCCTTGCGCGACGAGCGTCAACGAGTGGTCCACGGCAGCGGTTGCGTTCAAAAATTTTCCACCGTCGGAAAATGAATCCGGCGTGATATTGACCACGCCCATGACCAGCGTCGGCCGAGGGAAAACGAATTCAAATTGGCGCGCGCGGAAAAGCATTGGCTGAATTTATGATATGCGATTTACGATTTACGATCTCAATGTCCGTTCGCCGCGTATATCGTAAATCGAAAGTAATATCTTAAGTCGTTTTCCGCTTCATCCGATCTTTTTTCCGAAGTAGGCGATGGTTTCCTTCAACCCCCGGTCGAGCGGGGTTTTCGGCTCCCAACGGAGAATTCTCCGCGCACGGGCGATGTCGGGCTGGCGCTGTTTCGGATCGTCCTGCGGCAGCGGTTTGAACACGATTTTGCTGCGCGAACCGGTGGCGCGGATGATTTCCCTGGCGAATTCGAGCACGGTCAGTTCACTCGGATTGCCGATGTTCATTGGCTGGTCGTACCGGCTCATCATCAGGCGATAGATGCCTTCAATCAAATCAGACACGTAACAAAAGCTGCGTGTCTGCCGGCCTTGGCCAAAAACGGTGACGGGCCGGTCTTTGAGCGCCTGGCTGATGAAAGAGGGAACCACCCGGCCATCATTCAACCTCATGCGCGGACCGTAGGTGTTGAAGATGCGGGCGATGCGTGTTTCGACCTTATGTTCGCGGTGATAAGCCATTGTCATGGCCTCGGCAAAGCGTTTGGCCTCGTCGTAACAGCCACGCGGACCGATGGGATTCACGTTGCCCCAATAATCCTCTGTTTGGGGATGCACGAGCGGATCGCCGTAAATTTCCGAGGTGGAGGCGAGTAGAAACCGTGCCCGCTTGTTTTTGGCCAGGCCCAGCGCCTTGTGGGTGCCCAGCGAGCCGACCTTGAGCGTCTGGATCGGCAGTTCCAGATAATCCACGGGGCTGGCGGGCGACGCGAAGTGCCACACATAATCCACCGGTTCGTTCAGAAAAATAAATTCAGAAACGTCCTGCTGGATGAATTTGAAGCGGGGATTCCCACCAAGGTGGGAAATGTTGTCCACCGTACCGGTGACAAAATTGTCAATACCGATGACCTTATGGCCGCGTGCCAAAAGCAAATCGGTCAAATGTGATCCCAGAAACCCGGCGGTGCCGGTGACAACGGAGGTGGGGGTTTGAATCATTTTGCGTTGACGGGTCATGTTTGACTCAGATTGGATCATTGCGATTTTTCAACAGCTTTCCGCTCGAACCCGGCAAACCAATACCCTTTGTTGTCCGATACGGCTTGAAAAAACTCGTGGAACCCGCGTTGTGACGCCCATTCCTCCGCTCCGGGATGGCGTTCGGCAAACAGCAGATATTTCACATCGTTCGACGGTTCCAGGAGTTGATCGGGTTTTCGGTCGTCCACCAGAGGCATGATTTTATTGCGATAACCGGGGCCAAAGAGCCAGACCATCTCCGCATTCACGTCTCCGACGAAACCAATCACCGCCGGCGCGGGGACATGCTCCAGAAATTTTTGGCAAATGCTTCTGCTGGTATAATCCTCACGCGTGAAAAAAGTTTGGGCTGGCTGGCCGTTCCACTGGTATTCAACCGTCATTCCATGTTCCGTTCCGAGCCGCAAAATCTTCTGGAAGAGATTATCTTGGGCCGTGGTGCCAAATCGCCGGCCGACCATGCTCAGGTCGTAAGTCAGGAGCATTACTGAGCTCAACAGCAGCACAGCCAGCGCTGCGACCCGCAGCCACTTCCTTTCCAGCACCAGTGCGCACAGAGGCGCCGCCAAAATGGAGAAGGCAGGCATGAGCCGCAACAACCCGATCCGTTGCCAGCGAAGCGCCGCATGGGGGATCATGAAACTTCCCGCCACAAACAAAAGCAGCAAACAGACAGCGAAGCGCGTTGATTCCGTTCCGTTTCGCATGAACGGAGGAATCCTCAAACATCGCCCCGCGGCAATTATTGCTCCAGGCAAAAGAAACACGATTCCCACCCAGCCGCATCCTTTGAGGGGACGCCGGTCCTTGGCATTAAAACTGTTGAACTCATCGTTGTCCTCGGCGAGTCTCCTTTGCCCGCCCAAGACTTCGACTGCTTTTTCGCAAACAGTGGCATACGCCTCTCGCGCGGATTGCGGAATCCAGATGGTGTCGAAAGCCATCAGAACCGCCCCACGGCACACGCGCGTCCACACCACTCGAATCCCAAAGTCATGCGAAAGATGTTCTTGCATGAATTTAGGCCCCCTGTAATCGCCATACCAGAGCTTATTATCAACGTAATTCCACAGCACCCCGGAGCAGAGGGAGGAAAATCCACCGCAGAGTACTACCACAAGGATGACCTGCCTTTTGATTGCGAACCGTCCGAGGGTTGCCACCAAACCAATCAGATACAGCGGAGCCAGAAGGAATACGGTGTTTTTTGCCCCGCAAGCCATTGAAAAGCAGACCACAGAACAGCCGAGTCGGCTCAGTTGTTGTTTGGACATGCTCCCGGATGGCCGGCTGCCAATCAAAAACAACAGGCTGGCTCCCACCCACATCGCCAGCAAATAATGTCCCACGGCAACGGTCAAATAGGTCAACGCGAAATCGGGAAAGCCCAAGGTGATGGCCGCGGCACAGGCGGAAGCGCCTGGCCCACACCCGATTTTCCGGGCCAGTGAAAAGACCACGCCGAGGCACAAAACGCCGGCCGCAAAAGTGATTGCGACAAACATGGCGCTTGTGTGCAAATACATGAAACCGGGCATGGCCAGAGCCTCACCGAGAAAGGAAATGGAGTTTATGCGAGGGTCGCTCACGGGAAAATGAGCTATCGTTTGGTTCTGAATCCAGAACAACGGCATTTCGTAGTGATAGCTGTCTCCGAGCGGCATCATCAATGCGCCAATGGAGCAATGGACCACGGTGGCAGCCAGGGCAACCACCAGCAGCAACAGAACTACCGGCTCTCTTTTTTGGGCCGCCAGTTCCGCCCAAATTCGCGCCAGGAGTGTTCGCCACGGAATCCTCTCGTCCGCCACCGGCCAGAGTCGCGACGCTCCGGCAATCAGGGCGGTGAGCACGACATTGGCAAAAATTAGCCATGGCCCGTTGAGTCGCGTCATCAGGGAAAGACATTGGATTGCAACGAGCAATTGGCCCGCCGCCAAGGTGAAAACCGCCAAGATTCGTTCCAGCGGATTGTTCAGACAGAACTGCGATTCGAGGCTGGCGCCGGATGTCAAACACAGTAAGTAAACGAGTGCCAGACTCATCATAAATCCGTTTCAGGAACGTGCGGCTTGGGGAAGGCCAGAAATACAATGCCCTTCCGCGCGCCGCAGCGAGCGCGCCGAGGCATTCGCTGGGATAGCCATACTGGGTGTCGGCAATTTTTTCATCAAAGGCAAATTGACTTTCATTTCGCGCCAGTGGCCACGAGCACGGCAGGAATGGTGCGCAGCAAAATTTTCACATCGAGCCACAGCGACCAGTTGTCAATATATTCAAGGTCGAGTCGTACCCAATCCTTGAAGTCCTTGATTTGGTTGCGTCCACTGATCTGCCAGAGGCAGGTGATACCGGGTTTCACACTGAGCCGGCGGCGGTGGGCCAGATCGTTGAAGCGTTTGACTTCATCCACGGGCAGCGGACGCGGTCCGACCAGGCTCATCTCCCCGCGCAAAACGTTGACGAGCTGCGGCAATTCGTCGAGGCTGTAACGGCGGAGCCATTTGCCAATGCGGGTGATGCGCGGGTCGTTGGTCACTTTGAAGACCGGACCGCTCATTTCGTTCATGGCCTCCAATTCGTGTTTTAACTGCTCGGCGTTGGTGATCATCGTGCGAAACTTGTAGAGGGTGAACGGCGCGCCATTCTGGCCGGAACGCTGTTGCTGGAAGAAGACCGGGCCGGGGGAAGTAAGTTTGATGGCAATGGCAATCAACAAAAAAATCGGCGAGAGCAAAATCAACAGGACGAATGCGCCCGCCCGGTCTATGACGTGTTTGATGACGCTCTGCCATGAGGTTTCCGGGGTGGTGCGGAAAACCAATAAGGGGCGACCGAGTAATTCGTCAAAGCTCGTGCGCGAGATTTGCGTCGCGAAAAAGTCGGCGACCAGCCATACCTCAACCCCTTCGAGTTCACAGGCTCGGATGACATATTCCACCTGCTCAAAATAGGTGTGCTTGGCACTGAGCAGCACGCCATACACCGCATAGTGATGAAGCATGGACACAATTTGTTGCACGGGCGTTTCCAGCAGATTGAGCTCCGCCACGATTTCGACGCCTTCGTCCGCCTGTTCCTTCAGCTCGTCCCGCATTTTGACGATTTCACGTTCGCTGCCGACGAGGATAAAGCGGTGCTTGTACTGCAACCGGGCGACTTTGCTTTTAAGCAACAGGCGGATCAGTTCCTCCTTCAAATACACCATGCAAAAACCGATGCAGCCGAACAAAATAAAAATTCCGCGCGCCACGATCAGGTGAAAGACATAGACCGTCAGCATCAATCCCACCGTAATCAGCACACAGCCTTTGAACAAAGGCCACACCACGAGCCGGCGGGGACACAACGGCGAATGCTCATAAAATCCCTGCGACTCGAAAACGAGCGGCGTGGCGGGAATCAACACGAGGTAAAGCCACGC
>Ga0326728_10011617_pt1 | contig 19977 bp, 15 predicted proteins | sample MB3enrmetagenome_FD_207602 | JGI IMG/M metagenome (GOLD analysis project Ga0326728, IMG submission 207602) | Lab enriched peat soil microbial communities from McLean, Ithaca, NY, United States - MB31MN | ecosystem: Environmental > Terrestrial > Soil > Wetlands > Peat | place: USA: New York... | reverse complement strand
CTCTTCCGCGGCCGAATGCGCGTCGCCGAAACCGGCATTCACGCAAATGTACGGCTCCAGGTTGAGGAGCTGGTTGAGGACCATGTAGTCATCGATCCCCAGGTCGTTCTGCTGCACTTCGCCCCAGGCGGGGTTGAGGCGCGGGGGCCGTTTGTCGGGATCGCCGATGGAATCCCGCCAGTCCCAGGAGGAGACCATGTTCCCACCCGGCCAGCGGAACATGGTGGGCCCGATCTTCCTCATCTCCGCGATCAGATCCGCGCGATAGCCGTTCAGGTTGTCCGCCGGCATCAGCGACACGGCGCCGATGTGGAACGTCCCTTTCCCGGCTCCCACGATTTCGAGCCTTGCGTCGTTGCTGTCCGCCCCGGCCGTGAAGCTCAGGGGAAACCTGGCGTATTCGGTCCGGAGCGGCTGGATGGGGATGGTCTGCCGGTCGCCCGGATTGGGCCCCCAGACGAGGCTGACTTTCACTTCCGCCCCCGGATCGGCCGCCAGGACGATGCGGCCGGAGTACTTTCTCCCTTTTCGGAGTCCCAGGCCGGCCTGCTGGATGCCATGCGGCGTGGCGGCCTCCAGTTTCACCATGGGGCTGTGCTCACCCACCCAGACCTTCTGCCGGTCCATGACTACGAACTCGTCCGGACCGAGGGGCCTGAACCTGGGCGCCGTGGCCCGTCTCCTGCGGCCCGGGGCAGGTTCGGGGTCCGGGCGGGAATCTACCGAATGGAAGAACTTCCGGTCTCCGAGCATCTCGGCCCAGAAGCCGCCCTCGTTATTGGCCTCATGAAGTTCCGTGAAAAACCCATACATGTATGGGGAGATGGGCGCACCGGTCTTAGTCGCGTCCACCGTCATAGTTACTGGTTGCGCGCTGCCGCTGTAAGCAAAAAAACTAACGGCCATCGCCGCCAGGGGAATCTTGAAGATACTCATGCCTCAGGAAATATCCTTTCCTTTTTTACAATCCTGGATTCATCCAGCTCGATTCCGAGGCCGGGCAGATCCGGAAGCGTGATCTGGCTGTCTTTCGGAATGAGCTGATTCTTGTCGAAATAGTAGAGAACCGGCTGAATGTCAATCTGGTATTCCATAATAGGGCATACCGCCGGCGGCTGGCTCGCTATGATGTGAGCCAAGGCGGTCGATCTCTGGTTATGGGGACAGACAATCAGACCATGCACGGAGGCGAGGGTGCAGATTTTCACCAGCTCGCTGATGCCGCCGCCCCATTCCGGATCGATCTGAATGACATCGACGGCATGGTGCTCGATGAGATCCTGGGCTTCCCAGCGGCCGTAGGAATGCTCGCCGGTGGCGATGGGAATGAAAGTCATCTGCCGCAGGCGGGCAAGACTCTCGACCTGGCCCGCTGTCGGAACCGGTTCCTCGAGCCACCGCGGGCGGTATCTTTCCACATCTTTACACCATTTCATGGCATACGGAAGGTCCCATTTCAGCAACGCGTCGATCATGATATCGTAATTCTCGCCGACGGTTTCGCGGAGGATCCGGATCAGCGCGACGTTCTCCTCGTATCCCATTTGCCCTTCCGATGACATGCGCGCGGGGAACCATTTCTGCGATTTGTATCCTTCCTTCTTCAACTGAGCGGCACTCTCCCTGACCCGGTCAGGCTCCAAGGGTTGTCCTATGCAGCTTGCATAGACCTCAAAAGTTTTCCGCGAGCCGCCGAGAAGCCGGTAAACCGGAATACCCAAGAACTTCCCCTTCAGGTCCCAGAGACAGTTGTCGATGGTGCTGACACCGAACATATAGGTTCCGCTATACCTGTGAGCGCCGCCGTGCATCCTTTCCCATATGGTATCGATGGCGAGCGGATCCTGGCCGATAACATCGCGGGCAATTCCCATTACGGCGTTGGCCGCAGTCTGATCGAAGGTCCCATAGAAACCCTCGACGCCCTCGTTGGTGAGTATTTTCATATACAACTGGCTGGCCGGCTGGTTTCTCAAATTCCGGGTCGTCCCATGGCCAAAGCTCGCCTGGTACGCCTTCATCTGATCCGGATTGCCCGTCAACCGCCAGATTTCAAGACCAGTAATTTTCAGATTGGCCGATTTGGCCGCCGCCTGAGCTGCTGGTGAAATCGCCGGCATGCCGCCCAATGCCGCAGCAGCCGAGAGAAACGAACGTCTACGCATGGTGTTCACCTGGGGATAAAAGTATCACATGTGCAGGCGATTGGGGGGGAATGGTCGGGGCGAGTGGATTCGAACCACCGACCTCCTGGTCCCGAACCAGGCGCTCTAGCCAGGCTGAGCCACGCCCCGACGTTTCCAGTGTAACATCGAATTCGTGGCCGAAAACGAAAAGCTGAGAGATTTGCCGGCGGTGCATGAAGTGCTGGAACGGCTGTTCCCCGCCCTGGCGCGGTTCCCACGGGCGCTGGTGACGGCGGAAATCCGGCGCGCGCTGGAGGAAGTGCGGACGGAAATCCTGGGCGGCAAGGCGGGCGGGCCACCGGTGGAAGCGCGCGTGGAAAAGGCGCTAGCGGCGCTGGAGGGGGCGTCGCTGCGGCGCGTCATCAATGCCACGGGGGTGGTGCTGCATACCAACCTGGGACGCGCGCCGCTGGGCGCCATCCACGTGCTGCCGGGCTATTCGAACCTGGAATACGACCTGGCGGCGGGGCGGCGCGGGCAGCGCGATGCACATGCCGCGGGCCTGCTGGAACGGCTGCTGGGCGCGCCGGCGATCGCCGTGAACAACAATGCCGCGGCGATTTTTCTGGCGCTGAACGAAATGGCCGCGGGGGGCGAAGTGGTGGTCTCGCGCGGCGAGATGATCGAAATCGGCGACGGGTTCCGCATCCCCGATATCATGGCGCGGTCGGGCGCGGCGGTGCGCGAAGTGGGGACCACCAACCGGACGGGGATTGCCGACTACCGCGCGGCCATCAACGAACGCACCCGGCTGCTGCTGAGGGTCCACCCGAGCAACTTTCGCATCTCGGGCTTCACGGCGCGGCCGGAGCTGAGGGAACTGGCGGCCTTGGGGCGCGAGCGCGGCGTGCCGGTATACGAGGACCTGGGCAGCGGCTGCGTGGTGGACCTGCGGGCGTTCGGAATCGAAGAACCGCTGGTCGCGGACAGCCTGAAGGCGGGCGCGGACCTGGTTTCCTTCAGCGGAGACAAGCTGCTGGGCGGGCCGCAAGCGGGGATTCTGGCGGGGAAAGCGGAGATGGTGGCGCGCTTGCGGCGCAATCCGCTCTACCGCGCGCTGCGGCTGGATAAAATCATTTACCAGGCCCTGGGGAACACGCTGCGCAGCCTGTTGCTGGAACGGTGGGAGGAGGTGCCGGCACTGGCGTTGATCCGGCGGACGGCGGGCGGGATTCGCGCGCGCGCCGAGGCGCTGGCGGCGCGCGTTCCGGGGATGCGAGCGGAAATCGTGGCCGGAAGCTCAGTGACGGGAGGCGGGGCCACGCCGGAGCAATCCATTCCCACGTGGCTGATCGCCATCGAGTGCGCGGACTTGGCGGACGCCGAGCGGCGGCTGCGGGCGGGCGATCCACCGGTGGTGGCGCGGATCGAAAACGAAAGGCTCATGGTGGACTTGAGGACCGTGTTTCCAGAAGAAGAGGAAGAACTGGCGGCGGCGCTCGGGCGGCTGTGAGGGTGATGGCGAAGAGCGGGTCCGAAGAGCGGGTCCAGGGGGACCCGCGCAGACCAGGGGGTCTGCCCCACTAGGCGCGTTCCTGGTAAGTGCCTTCGGCGGTGTTGACGCGGATCTTCTCGCCTTCGGTGATGAACGAGGGCACCTGCACCACCAGGCCGGTTTCGAGCTTGGCGGGCTTGGTGACGTTGGAGACGGTGGCGCCCTTCATGCCGGGCTCGGTTTCCATCACGGTGAGATCGACGGTGGCCGGCAGTTCCACGCTCATGGGCTTGCCTTCGTAGAACTCCACCTTGACCATCAACTGCGGGATGAGGTATTGGGTGGCGTCGCCCAGCAGGTCCTTCATAAGGTGCATCTGCTCGAAGTTCTCGGTGTTCATGAAATAGTAGTACTCGCCATCGTCGTACAGGTACTGCATTTCGTGCTCTTCGAGCAGGGCCTTCTCGACGCGGTCCTCGGAAGAGAAGCGGTGCTCGGTCATGGAGCCGCTGCGCAGGCTGCGCATTCTGACCTGAACGAACCCTCGCAAATTGCCGGGCGTACGGTGATTCACGCTGAAAACGGAGTACAGCTCGTTGTTGAACTTGATGACCATGCCAGGGCGCAGTTGGGTTGCGGAAATCATGAAGTCATCAGTATAGCAAGGCTCCGCTCCGTCAGAAGGGCAGAATCTCTTCGCGGACGGGGTCGAAATCGATGCGCCGCTTCTGGATGTACGAGATATTGCCGAGGTGCGAAGCCTGCGCCGAGCGATGGCCGATGAGGACGTCGCCGTTGGGCAGCTTGCGCGAGCGGAGGCAATCGAGGAAGTTCTGGACGTGATCGAGGTCCAGGTCGCTCGACGCCTGCACGACGGTGGGTTCCGCTTTGCGGCCGGGCGGGTGGAATTCGTAACGCGAGCGATCGATCCACAGGCGGCCCTGGGTGCCGCACATCTCGATGCCCTCCCCGGTGATGCCGGGAACCAGGGTGGCTTCGAAGGTGGCGGTGAACTGCGAGGGGTATTCGAGCAGAACGTTGATGGTGTCGGGCGCGGTGCGGCCGTCCTTGTAATGATAGACGCCGCCGGCGGCGGAGGCGGAAACCGGATTGTCCTGGCCCATGAACATGTGAACCACGTCGATCCAGTGAGTGAAGAGGTCGGTGACCTGGCCGCCGCCGAAATCCAGGTAAGCGCGCCAATTCCAGTACTGCTGCGGGTCCCAGTCGCGCCACTTGAGAGGTCCGAGGAAGTGGGCCCAATCGAGGTTGGCGGGCTGGGTCTGGAGCGAGGCCGGCGCCTTGCGCAGGTGATATCCGTTGCCGTGCCACCAGGTGCGGGCGAGGGTGATTTTGCCCAGCTTGCCGGTGTCCAGGTAGAGCTGTTTGGCCTCCAGGTAGTGCTTGCCGGAGCGCTGCTGCATGCCCACCTGGCAGATGCGGTGGTTGAGGCGGGCGGCCTTGACGATGACGGGGCCCTCATCGATTTTGAGGGTCAGCGGTTTTTCGACGTACACATCTTTGCCGGCGTAGAGAGCGTCGATGGCGATGGCCGCGTGCCAGTGGTCGGGAACGGCGATGAGCACGGCATCCACGTCGTTGAGAGCGAGCAGGGCGCGGTGGTCGGTGAAGCTTCTGGCGTTGGGCGCGTCCTGTTTGGCGCGGTCGATCTGGGCGCCGTAAATGTCGCACAGGGCCACGACATCGGTGTTGCCGGCCTTAATGAACTTCCCCATATCGCTGCGGCCGCGCTCGCCGCAGCCGATGAGGCCGAGCTGCACGCGGTCATTGGCGCCGAAAACCCGGGAATAGGAAAGCGCGGTGGCGGCGGTGACGCCACGGAGGAAAGCCCTGCGGGGCACGTCGGATTGAGACATAGCTAGATTATATGGTGTTTGGGGAGGGGGGAGGGTGGCGCACGGATGGCGCAAGGAGCCTTTTAGCCTGACCGGCGGCGGGAAGGGCAAAAAAAAAGCGCCGGGATGGACGCGGTATCCCGGCGCTGACCAAAGACGCTTGCGTACCTTTCTGCCGGCCCGTGGCCCGCAGGCTCCATGGTGCGGCAGTGAGAAGGGGAAGTACAGTTCCAGACGTACCATAAGGGGACTGGTACGCCGCTCAATTATTCCTTGTGGCTGTTCTTGCGCTCGAGGTCGTCGGCCAGGATCACGGCTTCGGCCAAGTCGCGCATGGAGCGGCGGAGGCGGCGGCTCTCATTGCGCAGGCGGAGGTAGGCCTCCTCTTCGGTGAGGTTGTGCTTGTGCTGGAGGATGCCCTTGGCGCGTTCCATGAGCTTGCGGGCTTCGAGGGTGCGCTTCATCTCGAGGGCTTCCGACATGAGGCGGGCGTTTTCGATGGCGATGGCAGCCTGGCCCGCCACCACCTTGACGAAGCCGATCTCGTCCTCGGTGAATTGGCGGACTTCGCGGGTATAAAGATTGATGGTGCCGATCACTTTGTCGCGCGTCATCAACGGCACCGAGAGGAGCGAAGCCAGGCCTGTCCGGCGGGCCAGCTCGGGGTAGCGGAACTGCTTCTCCTCCAACACGTCGCGAATCATCATGACCTGCCCTTCGCGCACCACGCGGCCGATGAGCGAGTCCTCGATCCTGATGGGCATCTTGTGGAGATAGTCGGGCGAGGAGCAGCGCGCCGCGGAAATGACGAGCTCGCGGCGGTCCTCGTCCACCAGCATGATGGAGCAGACCGGCAAATCCAGGGTTTCGGCCACCATTTCCGAGATGGCCTGCAAAATGCGGTCGAGATAATCCTCTTCGGAAATCGTGCGCGCCAGACCGGCCAGAGCTTCCATGCGGCGGGCGGCGCTCTCGGTTCGCTCCTCCAGCTTGGACTTGGCGATGGCGCCGCCCAGTTGCTCGCCGATGAAGCCGATGAGGGCGGTCTCTTCGGGGGTATGCGCGTGCTGGGCCTTGTGATGCACATTGATGACCCCGATCAGCTCTCCGTTGCTGATGAGCGGCACCGACAGAAAGGCCTGGTAGGTGTCTTCGGGCAAAGCCTGGAAGGTCTTGAAGCGGGCGTCGGCGGCGGCGTTGGCAGAGAGCGCCACCACGGACTCATGCTGGGCCACCCACCCGGTGATGCCTTCGCCCATCTTCATGCGGATGTTGCCGATCTCCTGCGCATGCGGCAGTTGCGAGGCGCGCAGGACGATCTCGTGGCTGGCGTGGTCGACGAGGTAAACCAGGCAGGCATCGCAGCCGGTGACGTTCACGGCCATCCCGATAAGCTCCTGCAAAATGCGCTCGAGGCCCAGATTGGAGCTGACAATATTGCTGATCTGGTGGAGCAGCTCGACCTGGCTTTGGGGTTCCGATGACGGCACGGTTTATCCTTTGGGGGTCGCCCTTTTTCAGTTTATGGAGCGCGTTTCGAGCGAGTCCAATCTAAAATTTCTATCGGCGGCATGGGCGGCGGAAGACGGCGCCAGGAGATACTGTCTAGCCAGGTCATCGAACTCGATGGGCCGGATGAGGTGGAAGCGGAGCTCCAATTCGGAAAGGCGGTTCAGTTCACGAATCATGGCTTCCGAGGGCACGTCGGCGGTGACCAGGTGAAGCTGGCCGGCATCCACGCGGTAGGGCATTACCCTCCAGCGGAGAGCGGCTGCCGTGGGCAGGGCGCGGGTTACCAGGCGGTTCACCTCGGTACTGCCGGGAAGGCCGCAGGGGATGCCCATTTGGAAGCTCAAGGCCTGGTAGAGATGTTCTTCGGAAATCCGTTGTAATTGCAGAAGATATTCTCCAAGGCGGAGGCCGTCCGGAGGCCTGCCGAGAGCGGCTTCCAGTTGAGGGGTGGAGACCTGGTTCATGCCCCTCAGAACCTCGCCGAGGCGGGGCCTTCCCAGCTCCGGGGTGCGGTGCGGGGGGTAAGCATGCTCGGTCTTGTTCCAGGCCAGGGTGCTGTGTTTCACGCACGCGACAACGAACTCCCTGAGCGCGGCGACGGTGGCGGCGCAGTTCAGCAGGTTGCCCCAGAAGATCCGCAGCGGGGAGGCCGCAGCGAACCGGCATCCGTAGATACGGGCGCTGCAATGTGCGCGCACCAGAGCTTGCAGCAGCGACATCCCCATGGTAATGGCATAGACGCGGGTCACCCACCACGGGATGTAACTTCCCAAACGCCACGGATGTCCGGGCGCGGTCAACAGGAAACTCGACAGGCCGTACAGGAGAAACAGATTAGCGAGGGGCGAGAGCAGGTTGCCCACCAGGCCTTTGCGGTCCCGCCAGGACCAGTAGACCTGCCGCCAGGGACGCCATCCGTGGTGCTGCCAGCCCTGGAGTGCGATGCCCGCGACCCATCGGCCGCGCTGGCGAACAGCGGAGCGGAAGTTCCTGGGAAAATACTCGCGCGTGGCCGCCGGGGCGACGGCATCGAGCCGGATCGGAACAAACAACTGGCGAAACCCAAGCACATGCAGCCGGTAGCCGTTTTCGTAGTCTTCGGTGAGGGATTCGGGGTCGAAGATGCGTCCCTGGTGGATTTCGCCCATGCGTTCCAGCGCGGCGCGCGCAAAACCGGTTCCGACGCCATTGGAGGGCAGGAACCCGCCGAGCCGCTGGCGCACGGGGATGTCTTTCAACTGGTATTCGGCGAACTCGTCGCAATAAAGGCCGTGAGTGAATTCGTCCAGCCCGGTGGGCAGGGGCAGGACGGGGATTTGCACCATGTCGTAGCGGCGCGAGAACCAGTTGATCAGACGGAGCGATTCCGGGTGGATCAGGTCCTCGGCATCGTGCGTCACGACCAGCTCGAAGCGGACTCCGTGGAGGGCTTCGTAACTGGCCATCCGCTGGTAGATCCAATTCAGGCAATCGCCCTTGGAAGTGGGGCCGTCGTGGGGACAGCGGGCCAAGTGGACGCGCGGGTGGCGGCGGGCTACCTCGGCTACCGCCCGTGCAGTGAGCTGATCATTGGGATAGACACCGACGAATATGTCGTAATTTTCGTACCGGATGAACGAGAGATTGTGCTCGAGCATGCGCCCGATGACGCGGTATTCGTGCCACAGGGGCACAAGTATAGCCATCCGGCGCTGAGGAGATTGATCCAACGCCGATGCCGCCGGCCAGTGAAAGTGTTTGCGCCCGGTGAGGAAAAAAACCAGGTCGATAAACAGATCATCCAGTCCACTCAGCAGGACCCATGCCGCGAGGGGAACCAGAAACGCCGCCACCCAGTGGTCGAGCCACACGATTTGGGATTTCCTGACTCTAAGTGAAGGTAGTGCGGGAGGAATGGGGAATCTCTCAAAGAAAAAGCTTTCAGCGATCAGCTTTCAGCTCTCAGCTAAACCCCCGGCAGCGCTGTCTTTAGCTGAAAGCTGAAAGCTGATGGCTGAGAGCTTCTAGGCTACCAGGGTCAGCTTGGTGTAGACCACCTCGAAGCCGGCGCGCTCGTAATTACGCTGCGAGACGCTGCCGGGCAGGGTGGAAGCCGTGGCCAGATCGCAGCTCTGGGCGATGGCTTCGTTGAGCCGCGCGGCAATGAGCTCGCGATGCAGGCCCTGGCAGCGGAACCGGGCGATGGTGCTGTCGGCAAACAGGGTTGCCAAGCCATGGCGCATGACCAAAGCGGCCCCACCGGCGCTGGCACCGGTATGGGTGACCGCCAGATAGCACATGGCTCCGGGCATCGCGAAAATGGCGCGGCCCACGTCCATCTCTTCGGTGGTGAGCTCGAGCTGATCGAAGAAGCCGCGGCCGACGGTGTAGGACCAGGGATCGTCCTCGCCGGCCAGGGCGCGGCGCACGCGCGGCGTGAGCACGATTTCCGAGCGGGCCAGCGGCCGCACCAGGACGTTGTTGAACCCGGTGGGGCGGTAGCCGCGCTCGGCCAGGGCGGGGAGCAGGCCGGGGTCGGCCAGAGGGCAGAGGTCGATGGTGGGCTGGGCGCCACGGCTGCGAAAGAAGGTTTCGAGGGCGCCGAGGTGGGCCTCGCTCACCGGGCCGTTGAGACCGATTCCCACGGCCTGGGTGAGGGGCGAATCGGCACCCGCGAAAATGGCGCAGCCGCCGGCCACTTCGAGCACACTCGAGCCGCGAGGGCTGCAGCCGCGGGCGTTGGCGGCCTCGGCGGCTTCGATCCGCTGGGCCAGCAGAGCATCGGCGAAAACCATGATGTCATCATATATGTATGGCGATACAAATCCTTAATCTCGCGGTGCGGGGAATGACCTGCGCCCATTGCGTGCGCAGCGTGGAGCGCAGGCTGGCCGCCACGCCTGGCGTAACGAAAGCCACCGTCGATCTGGAAACGGCCAGCGCCACGGTGGAGTACGAAGGGGAAGTGGTGAAACCCGAGACGCTCGCCAGCGCCGTGCGCGCGCTGGGCTACGAAGTGCCGGCATGAGGCCGGCAGCGCCAGAACGAGTGGATCTCCCGGTTTCCGGAATGACGTGCGCGGCGTGCGCGCGCACCATCGAGCGGACGCTCGCAAACACGGATGGGGTGGAACGGGCGCGCGTGAATCTGGCCACCTCGACGGCCACCGTCGAGTACCAGCCCAGCCGCGTCAAGGTCGCGGATTTCATCGCGGCGATCGAGGACCTGGGCTATGGGGTGCCCAAGATGGAAACGCGGCCCGACGGCGCGGAGCGGGCCTACCGGCGGCGATTGCTGGCGGCCTGCGTCCTGGCGGCGCCGGTGGCGGCACTGAGCATGACGCATCGCTGGCCGTGGGTGCAGCTCGCACTCACGGCGCCGGTGGTGTTCTACTGCGGCGCGCCTTTCTACGCGGCGGCGTGGCGCGCGCTGCGCCACTTCTCGGCGAACATGAACTCATTGATTGCGCTGGGCACGGGCGCGGCGTTCCTGTACTCGCTGTGGGAAACACTGCGCGGCGGACACGAGGTTTACTACGAAGCCGCGGCGGCGATCATCGCGCTGATCCTGCTGGGCCGCACCCTGGAAGCGGGCGCGCGCAACCGGGCGGGGGCAGCGATCCGCCGCCTGATGGATCTTCAGCCGCCGGCGGCGCGCGTGATTCGCGAGGGCGTCGAGAGGGAGGCGCCGGTGGAAGAGGTGCGGGCCGGCGAGGTGGTGGTGGTGCGGCCGGGCGAGCGCATCCCGGTGGATGGCACGGTGCTGGAGGGCGAGTCGGCGGTGGACGAATCCCTGCTGACCGGCGAGAGCATGCCGGTGGACAAGCAGGCGGGCGCCAGCGTGTTTGCGGGGACCATCAACCGCTCCGGCAGTTTCCGGTTCCAGGTGAAGAAAGCCGGACGGGGCACGGTGTTGCAGCAGATGATCGAGACGGTGAAGCAGGCGCAGGGTTCGCGCCCGCCGGTGGCGCGGCTGGCCGACGTGGTGAGCGGCTACTTCACGGTGGGCGTTTTGCTGGCGGCGCTGCTGACGTTCGCGGCGTGGCTGTGGTTCGCGCCGGCGGGGGTGGCCATGGTGAACGCAGTGGCGGTGCTGATCGTGGCCTGCCCGTGCGCGTTGGGCCTGGCGACGCCCACGGCCATCATGGTGGGGACGGGGAGCGGAGCGGAGCGGGGAATCCTGATCAAGAGCGGCGAAGCGCTGGAAATGGCGCGCCGTATCGATACCGTGGTGCTGGACAAGACGGGGACCGTCACGCGGGGCAAACCGCGGGTGACGGGGGTGGTCCCCGCGCCCGGCTATACGGAGAACGACTTGTTGCGGCTGGCGGCGTCGGCCGAGCGCTATTCCGAGCACCCGCTGGGCAAGGCCATGGTGGAAGCGGCGGCGGAGCGCGGCGTGGCGCTGGAGGAAGCCACCGAGTTTTCGGCGCTGGCCGGCCATGGCGTCCGGGCGCGAGTGGCTGGGCACGAGGTGTCGATCGGGCGACCTGGAGCGAGCGTCGAGATCGACGGCGAGCCGGCCGGCGCCATCGAAATCGCCGACACCATCAAGCCGGAAGCCGCCCAGGCGGTGCGGCGCTTGCGCGAGGCGGGCCTGGAAGTGTGGATGATGACCGGCGACAAGCGCGAGATCGCCGAAGCCATGGCGAGGGAGGCGGGCATCGATCGCGTGCTGGCCGAAGTTCCGCCGGACCAAAAGGCGGCGGAAGTGAAAAAGCTGCAAGCTGCCGGCAAGCGCGTGGCCATGGTGGGCGACGGCATCAACGACGCGCCGGCGCTGGCGCAAGCCGATTTGGGGATGGCCATGGGATCGGGCGCCGATATCGCCATGGAGGCCGGCGACATCACCCTGATGCGGGACGACCTGAACGGCGTGGCGGACGCGATTGAACTGGGGCGGCGCACCATGCGGATCATCCGCCAGAACCTGTTCTGGGCCTTCGCTTACAACACGCTGGGAATCCCCATTGCGGCGGCGGGCCTGCTCTCGCCGATGGTGGCCGCGGCGGCCATGGCGCTGTCGAGCGTGACGGTGGTGACGAACAGCCTGCGGCTGCGGCAGGCGGCGGGAATTAACTTTAGATAACAGACGAATATTAACTAAATTGGTGGTAATTACCCGCAAAATTCACAGACATTTTGAATTAATTTGACGATATAATCAAGCCAGCATCCACCGGGAAAGGCGGTGGTCTGCTTGTCTTTCGGCAAAGATATCGGCGAATTCGACCCGCCTCAGGAGAGCGAATTCCCCCGCCCCGCTCCCCACAAGTATGGAGAGCGCCTGAGGAGAGCCCTGGACCAGGTGGCCGCGCCGGAGCCGTTTCCGGAGGCCAGCGACAATTGGATGCCAAGCCCGGCCGTGGAGGCGGTGGCCAGAGAGGCACGGCTGTCGGTGGCTTATGCGCTGTTTGGGAAGGGGGCGCCCAAACCGGCGGTTCTGGGGCCATTCCGAATGCCCGCCGCACCGGCCGGGCCGCGGCTGACGACGATCGCAAAATCCATGCGGAGGCCGAGCGACGAGCCGGCCGCCGTGCATGCGCAGCCGCAAATTGTTCCGGCGGCGGGGATGCCCGAACCTGGTTTCATTCCGCTGGACTTCCATTGCCAGAATGTGCGCGGCGCGGCGGTGGAACGGCTGGAGTGGCAGGCGCCGGAAATTGCCCCCGTGGCGCCGAAATTCGCGCTGCGGCCGGTGCTGGACCGGATGGACGGCATGGTGCCGCGAAAGGCTGCGCCCCAGGCCGCCCCGCCAGGCGGCGCCCCCATGCATCGAGTGGTGGAAGCGCTCGCCGCGGGCCTTTTCGTGATGGTCGGCTTGTGGTTCGGCGCCGGAGCCGCCAGGACGCTGACGGAGACGAAGGCGGTGAGCGGGGAAATATCCGCCGCGGTCGAGGCGGCGCCAGCGCGGAGGGACGCGGGGCCAGCGCGGAGGGATCCAGCGCCCCAGACAGCGACGGCGAAGCGGCCCATGAACTGGGTGCGCAGCGTCATATCGAAACGCGCGGCCGTGGAGCTGACCGATACATTCGAAGCCGGCATGAAATCCTGGAATGCGGGTCCCAAGACGGGGGCCCCGGGCTGGTCGCGCCATCCCGAAGGATATGTCCACACGGGCCAACTGGCTCTCTACCGTCCTTCGGCGGCATACTCCGATTACCGGCTGGAATTTTTTGGGCAGATTGAGAGCAAGAGCATGGGTTGGGTGGTGCGCGCGCGCGACCTTCAGAATTACTACGCCATGAAATTCACGGTGGTGGATCCGGGTCTGCGCCCCATCATCGCCATAGTGCATTACCCGGTGGTGGGCGGACAGAAGGGACACCGGGTGGAAGTGCCGCTGTCGGTGATGGTGCACAACGACACGCCCTATCACGTGGCGGTGGAGGTGAAAGGCAACCGGGTGATCACTTCCATCGAAGGTCAGGAAGTGGATCGGTGGATCGACGACACGCTGGCATCCGGGGGCGTCGGTTTCTTCAGCGAGCCAGGCGAACGAGCGCGGCTGTACTGGATGAAACTGGCGGCGAATGACGATTTTCTGGGAAGAATCTGCGCCTACCTTTCGGGCGGTTCGGAGGAAGGGTCGGAGACGACCGCGCAATGGCGGCGGCTGGAGCCGGCGGCGGATCCGGCGCAGCCCCAGCCTGGAGGCGCACCGACGGGGCGCCCCGAAGATGTGGTGCTGGCAGCGGCCGATACCCGTCCGCAGAATTTCAGAAACCGGAGGATTCAAGCATGGGGCTTGCCGCGCGAAAAGAGCGGGAGCATGTGCCATGGCTGCCTGCGGGCGTAACTCCGATCAACCGCTTCATTCCTCAGAAGCGCGCGGACCGCACGCTTTCCAGGGCGGCATCCCTGCACATGGCGGGCAAGCTCGAGGGCGCCGCCGACTTGTTGCGCCGCGCGATTGAATCGGGCCAGCGCGATCCGGCGCTGTACTCGGCGCTGGGCCAGATTCATTATGAAATGCGGGATTATGAATCGGCCGCCGCAATCTACGAGCGACTGGCGGAATTGGACCCGCTGAATCGCATCGCGCATTATAACCTGGGGGTGTGCCGGGGCAACCTGGAACGCTGGCCGGCGGCGGTGGAATCTTTCCGGAAGGCGGCCGCCGCCGACGCCACGCGCATGGACACCTGGCTGGGGTTAGGCTTGTGCCTGATCTACAGCGGGCGCCCGGCCGAGGCGGTGGAACCGCTCGACAAGTATCTCAATCTCTCCCCCAACGACGAGCAGGCGCTGCTGGGCAAAGCCGTGGCCTTGCAACAGACGGGGCAACTGGGGGAAGCCGCGGCCGACTACCGCAAGGTTCTGGCGCTCAATCCGCGGTGCGAGGAGGCGCTGGCGAACCTGGTGAGCGTATCCCTCGAAAAGAAAGACCACCAGACGGTGCGACGCTACGCGGAGATGCTGAGGGAGCTGCAGCCGGAGTCGCCGGTCGTTTTGGAAGCGCTGGCGGCGGTGGCGTATGAGGACGGAGACTACGCGGCGGCGGCAGGCCACAGCCAGAGCCTGTCGAAGCTGGTTCCGGAGCGTTTCGAAAACTGGTTCAACCTGGGGGTGGCCCAGCAGAGCCTGGGCGACTACGAGAAAGCGGCGCACGCGTACACGGAGGCCATCGCGCTGAAGCCCGATTCGGTGGAGGCCCATTTGAATCTCGGGGTGGCGCGGCAGGAACTGGGCAACCTCGCCGGGGCGCGCAGTTGTTACGAGAAGGCGCTGGAGATCGACCCTCACCAGCCCGGAGCTCTGTGGAACCTGGCGCTGGCGCTGGAACAGCAGGGCGAGCGGGAGCGGGCCGAGAAGCTTTACGCCCAGCTTCCCGAAGACGCGCCGGAGTGGTGCGACGGGTGCTTCCGCCTGGGCTATCTGCGGCTGCTTCGCGGCGATTTCGCGGCCAGCGCGGAGGCGTTTGGGGCCTGCCTGGAGAAGCGTTCGGATTGGCCCGAAGCGTATCTGAACGAGGGCATCGCGTATGCGCGCTCAGGCAACGCCGGCGCCGCGCGACCATGCTTCGAGAAGGCCCTCAAGCTTCGTCCGGATTCATCGGAGGCGATGCACGGGCTGGCCGCGCTGGCGCTGGATTCCCACGATTACACTACGGCTTACGACCTGCACCGGCGGCTGATTCAACTGGGCGAGCACGGGGCCGAGCTCTACTACAACGCCGGCCTGCTGTGCCAGAAACTCGACCGGAAAGAGGAAGCCGCGAAGTTCTACCAGCAGGCGCTGGGCGAAGACCCGGAGCGTCTCGAAGCCCTCCTGAACCTGGGCCACGTGTGGATGGCGTCGGGCAAGGCGGAAGAGGCGCGCTCCTGCTGGCGCAAGGCCATGGCCGAGAAGCCGGAGCTGGCGCAAGCTTACTTCGAGCCGTAGCGCCGGATGATATTCTGTAAAAGGCAACCATAGCCTATCTCTATCTAAAGGAGTGACCGCGTGAGAGTCGGCGTATTCACCGCGCTGCTGGCGCAGTTGTCACTGGACAACGTACTCAAGAAGCTGACCAGCCTGCATATCGACACCGTGGAACTGGGCACCGGAAACTACCCCGGCGATCCGCACTGCAAGCTCTCGATGCTCGACAACCGGGCGGAGCTCGAGGAATTCAAACAGAAGCTGAACGATCAGGGCTTCACGATCAGCGCGCTGAGCTGCCACGGGAATCCGCTCCATCCCGACAGGGCGCGCGCGAAACACGACCAGGAAGTGAGCCGCAAGACGATCCGGCTGGCGGAGAAGCTGGGCGTGCCGGTGGTGGTGGACTTCAGCGGCTGCCCGGGCGATTCCGCCAAGTCTAAATGGCCCAACTGGGTGACCTGCCCGTGGCCGCCGGATTACCTGGAGATCCTCCAGTGGCAATGGGAAAAGGTGGTGGCGCCGTATTGGATCAGGCAGGCGCAGTTCGCCGCCAATCACGGCGTGAAGATCGCCATCGAGATGCATCCCGGGTTCGTGGTGTACAACCCCGAAACCATGCTGAAGCTGCGTTCCATCGCGGGACCGTCGGTGGGGTGCAACTACGACCCGAGCCACATGTTCTGGCAAGCCATCGACCCGATCGCCGCCATCCGCGTGCTGGGCGACGCCATTCTCCACGTGCACGCCAAGGACGCCCAGATTTACGACCGCAACCTGCCTCTGACGGGGGTGCTGGACACGAAGAGCTACACCGACGAACGGCACCGGGCGTGGATCTTCCGCACGTGCGGCTACGGCCACGGCGAAGGATGGTGGCGCGAGTTCGCCTCCACGCTGCGCATGTTCGGCTACGATTACGCGCTCTCGATCGAGCACGAAGACAGCCTGCTTTCGCCGGAAGAAGGGCTCACCAAAGCGGCGGCGTTCCTGAACGGAATCGTCATGAAGGAGCAGCCCGCGGCGGCGTGGTGGGTGTAGCTACGAGCTTTCAGCCATCAGCGATCAGCTTTCAGCTAAAATGCCCGCGGCGCTGCTGTTTTTGGCTGAAAGCTGATCGCTGAAAGCTGAGAGCTTAGCTTATAATGAGATTCTCCAGTTCGCAAGAAACCCACATTTTCAAGGAGCCATCATGGGAGTGAAACGGATCGGTATACTCACGGGCGGCGGCGACGTGCCGGGGCTGAATTCGGTGATCAAGACGGTGGTCTACCGCGGCAGCGAGATAGGCTGCGAGGTGATTGGGATCCGCCGCGGGTGGGAGGGCCTCACGCATGTCAACTTACGGGACCCGGCCAGCCGGACGCGGTACGTTCTGCCGCTCGACCGCGAGAACACCCGCACCGTGGACCGCACGGGCGGCACCTTCCTGCACAGCTCGCGCACCAACCCCTCCAAGATGAAGAAGCTGCCGCCGGTTCTGGAGGGCCAGGAGTTCCCGGTGGTGGAATCCACGAAGAAGGGCGTAACCAGCAAAGCGTTCGACGTGACCAGGGCGGTGAAGCAGAACATCGAGACGCTGAACCTGGATTACGTAATCGCCATCGGCGGCGACGATACGCTGAGCTACGCGGCGGAGCTGGACCGGCAGGGGGTGCACGTCATCGCGGTGCCGAAGACCATGGACAACGACGTGCGCAATACGGAGTACTGCATCGGCTTCTCGACGGCCGTGACGCGCGCGATGGACGCCATCGAGCGGCAGCGGGTCACGGTGGGGTCGCACGAACGCATCGGCATTTTCCGGGTGTTCGGACGGGACGCCGGCTATACGGCGCTGTACACCGCGTTCGTGACCTCGGTGCGCTGCTGCATACCGGAGTACAAGGTCAACCTGAAGCACCTCATCGAGCTGCTGATGACGGACAAGAAGAACAACCCCAGCAACTATTCGCTGGCCATCCTCTCGGAGGGCGCGGAGTGGGAAGGCTACAAGGTGCAGGAGTACGGCGAACCGGACGCGTTCGGGCATCGCAAGAAGATGAGCGTGGCCGAGGACCTCAGCAATGAAATCAAGGCGGTCACGGGCGAAGAGACGGTGGTCAGCGACCTGACCTACGAGCTGCGCTCGGGCAGCCCAGACTTCGTGGACCGCATGGTGGCCACGACCTTCGCGAGCATGGCGGTGGACGCCATCGAGGAGGGCAAGCACGGCCTCATGACGGCCATCAGCAACGGGTGCTACGCGATGGCGCCGATTCCCGATCCGAAGCTGGGGCCGCGCCGGGTGGACGTAGCCACCATGTACAACACCGAGCGCTACCGGCCGACGTACGATCACAAGCTCGGTCTGCCGATCTTCCTGATCCGGGCACAAGAAAGAATTATGGCCGCCGATGAACACCGATAAACACAGATAGGCAAAACAGAAAAATATTCTTTGAGAATTCTTCTTATCCGTGTTTATTCGTGTTCATCCGTGGCTAATTCGGTTTTTCACGGTTTTTGAGGGAGCGGGTGAACTGGAAGCGGCTGTTTTCGGGATTTCGGGGTGGGCGCCGCGCGCGGCTGACTCCCGAGCTGCGGGCGCGGATTCAGTCCAGTTTCGACAAAGCGGCGGGCGACGAGGAACACTTTCCTTCCACCATCGATCCGCGCATCTACCACGTGAAGCTGATCCGGAGTCACATGGGCGATCTTGGGGGCAAGCGTGTGCTCGACGCGGGCTGCGGCAAGGGGCGATTCGCGCGCGTGTTGAAGGAGCAGGAGCCGGCCGCGGAGATCTGGGGCCTGGACATATCCGAGGAGATGCTGCGATTCGTGCCCGAGGGCATACACACCCGCGCCGGCTCGATGACGGAGCTGCCGTTCGAGGACGGATTTTTCAATGCGGCGTACGCCACCGAGTCGCTGGAGCACGCGGTCGAAATCGAGAAGGCGGTGAGCGAGCTCTGCCGCGTGGTGAAGGCCGGCGGGCGCATCGCCATCATCGACAAGAACGCGGAGCAATGGGGAAAGCTGGAGACGCCGGAATGGGAGCAATGGTTCACGCGCAAGGGGCTGGAGCGGCTGCTGCGGCGGCATTGCCGGGAGGTGTCGAGCCGCTACATTTCGTATTGGGAGGACGTGGAACCGGACGGGCTGTTCGTGGCGTGGCTGGCGGTGAAGTAGGGGGGGCGGGATGGATAGCGGATCACGCGGCGTCCGAGGCCGCTTCCGCGGGAGGCAACCCTCCCCAGATCAATACATCCGGACATAAGTCCGCGCCATTCGGCCAGACCAACGTGCCGCCATCCACTTGCACTTCCCGAAAGCGCGCCGGACTGCCCTCGATTTTACGCTGTTCCAAGGACGACGAGGAATCCCCGGGCCGTGGAACCGGAGGGGCTGTTATTGGCTTGGCTGGGGGTGAAGTAGGGGGGGGCGGGATGTGCGGGATAATGGGTTGGGGCTAAAAAAACAGTGAAAAGAGTACTGGTGAACGGGGCTGGCGGTTTCATCGGCGGGCACCTGGTGAAACGGCTGAAAGCGGAAGGGTGCTGGGTGCGGGTGGTGGATCTCAAGCGGCACGAATTCGCCGAACCGCCGGCGGATGAGTTCATGGTGGCCGATCTGCGCGACCCGGACGTGGTGCGGAACGCCGTAAGCGGCATCGACGAGGTGTATCAGCTCGCCGCCGACATGGGCGGCGCCGGTTATATCTTCACCGGCGAGCATGACGCGAACGTCATGCACAATTCCGCCACCATCAACCTGAATACCGTAGAGTTCGGCGCGCGCGCGGGAGTGAAGAAGTTTTTCTACTCTTCGTCGGCCTGCATGTATCCGGAGTACAACCAGCTCGATCCGGACAATCCGAAGTGCGCGGAAGACTCGGCTTATCCGGCGGCGCCGGACAGCGAATACGGGTGGGAGAAACTATTCAGCGAGCGACTGTACCTGGCGTACATGCGGAACCGCGGCATCCAGGTGCGCATCGCGCGGTTCCACAACATCTTCGGCCCGGAGGGCACGTGGCAGGGCGGACGCGAGAAAGCCCCGGCGGCGATGTGCCGCAAAGTGGCGGAAACTCCGGACGGCGGAGAAATCGAAATCTGGGGCGATGGCAAGCAAACCAGGTCCTTTCTCTACATAGACGAATGCATTGAAGCCGTGCGGCGGCTGGTGGAATCCGATTTCACGGGCCCGGTGAACATCGGCTCGGAAGAGATGGTCACGATCGACCGGCTGGCCCAGTTGGTCATGGAAATCGCGGGCAAGAAGCTGGCCATCCGCCACATTCCCGGACCTCTGGGCGTTCGCGGGCGGAACTCCGATAACCGGCTGATCCGCGAGAAGCTGGGATGGGCGCCCAGCCGGCCGCTGCGGGAAGGCCTGGAAAAGACCTACGCGTGGATCGCCCGGCAGGTGGAGAAGGGTTAAGCGCAGTCGGGACTGAAGATGCCGGCGGCAAAGACCGCCAGCGCTACCGTTACAATAGAATCTCTATGCCATTCCAGGAAGTGGTCGAAGCCGAAGGCCACCTGATCGACTCCCACGTCATGGAGGACATCTTCGATAAGGTCGTGGAGTATAGCGGCCGGTTCGAGGTGGAACAGTTCCGGATTGGCCGCACCAACAGCGAGCCTTCCTACCTGCGGTTGAAA
>Ga0326728_10011616_pt1 | contig 19981 bp, 15 predicted proteins | sample MB3enrmetagenome_FD_207602 | JGI IMG/M metagenome (GOLD analysis project Ga0326728, IMG submission 207602) | Lab enriched peat soil microbial communities from McLean, Ithaca, NY, United States - MB31MN | ecosystem: Environmental > Terrestrial > Soil > Wetlands > Peat | place: USA: New York... | reverse complement strand
TGGAGTGAACCCCCAAAGTGAGACATTCGTTAACCCAGGATGTATACAGCGAATGGAGGAAAACGAATGTCGGAGAAGAAGCGAAGACGAAGGTACAGTGAGGAGTACAAGCGGGAAGTGGTGAGGCGGATGCGAGAGTGCAAGAACATTGAGGGGCTGGGTCGGGAACTGGGTTTAGACGTGAAGATGATGTACCAATGGAAGTGGAAACAGGAGGGGCGCCCGACGCGGAAGCCGCAGGCGCTGACGACGCAGGCGGCCGAGCAGGGGAGCCTGGAAACCTTGCGCCGCGAGAACGCGCACCTGAAGCGGGTGCTGGCGGAGAAGGCGCTGGAGGTGGATTTTTTCAAAGGTGCCTTGCAGCAAGTCGAGGCTCGACGCCAGGGTCGTGGCGACCCTGGCGAGACGCCGTCTACGCGCACATCGGGAAGCGGGCGGAGTCAGGGCAAGGCGGATTGAGTGTCGAGCGGATGTGTCAGTTGGCGGAAGTAAGCCGGGCGGGATATTACCGGGGGTTCAAGGAGCGAGCGCCGGAGGAAGAGGCGATGGCGGTGCGGGCGGCGGTGCAGCAGATCGTGCTGGAACACCGGCGGCGGTACGGATACCGGCGGGTGACGGCGGAGTTGCGCCGGCGCGGCATGGTGGTGAATCACAAGCGGGTGGTGCGCCTGATGCAGGAGGACCAGTTGCTGGCCTTGCGGCGGCACCCTTGGGTGGCGACGACGAACTCGGGGCATGAGCTGGAGGTTTACGTCAACCTGGCGCGGCGGATGCAACTGAGCGCCCCAGATCAGCTCTGGGTGGCCGATATTACCTACGTCCGCCTGGCGCAGGAGTTCGTCTATCTGGCGGTGGTGGTGGACGGGTTTTCACGGCGCGCGGTGGGGTGGGCGCTGGAACGCAGCCTGCAAACCCGCCTGACCGTGGCCGCGCTGGAGATGGCCATTGCCGAGCGCAGGCCCGCGCCCGGATTGGTACATCATTCCGACCGGGGCATTCAGTATGCCGCCGCCGAGTACGCCAGCCTCCTTGCCCAGCACCACATGACAGCCAGTATGAGCCGACCGGCTTACCCTTACGACAACGCCCAGTGCGAGAGCTTCATCAAAACGCTCAAGCAGGAGGAAATCTACTGCCACCGCTATGGGGATCTGGAAGACTTGCGGAGCCATCTGCGCGAGTTCATTGAAGAATACTACAATCGCTGCCGCCTGCATTCGGCGCTGGGCTACAGGACGCCGGCCGAATTCGAAACGGCGGGGCTGGGCGAAGCGTCGAAAACTTCGCTCGCCGCGAGCGTCACTTTGAGTTTTCCAGGCATGGGGAAATCTATCGCTCCGATGCCACAAAGCGCCGAGGCGGACAGTCGGGTGGCCAGCACAGGGAAAGCGGGGGGCCAATTGCACCCCCCGCCCCATCGGATCGATGAGTTTCCAGCTGACTATTCCTCGGCGAGTTGCTCTCCAGCAGAGCTCGCTTCTGCTTCATCAGCCAGGCGCGAGTCTGGCAGAAACGGGCGGCTGGAGTGAAGCGAAAAACATTGAACGGTAAGCCTGGGTTATTTTCTGTGTCTCACGATAGGGGTTCATGCTAGAAGTCCTTGGGCTTGGTCCGCTGCCCCATGGTGATGCCTTTCATCACGAAGACCGCAACTTCGTTAGCAATCTTCAGTCGCACCGTTACTCTCGCCCGATTAGGTAGTTGTCCGGATATCTCACGGGTGTAGTTCTGCTCGCGGGCAATGTCAGAGCCACGGGCCTTGTGGGCGAGCAGGTCCTGCACTTTTTGGTGGCGATGGGACTGAGCCGTTCCACCATACTCTCCTGCCAGGAAATCGACATGCATCGGGAAGCTGCCTCCACCCACTAACGGCACAATCTTTTCGAAGCTTGCCGGGACGACTTTTCCTTGCCGATCTCTGCGCTGAGAGTATCCCTCCCGCTCAAGTATCTGGAAAATAGTCTCGTAGGCAGCCTCGGGTATCGAGCGGAAGTCCAGAAACAAATCGGCGTCCAGACTCCCGATGTGTGGTCCGAACTTCCCCGCAGAGTCCTCAATCAGGAAGTAAGGTGCCCAGCCACCAACCAGAATGATGTGGTCCTTGTAGGCTTTGAGGTGTTCCACCAACTCCAGGAGGAGTTGTAGAGCCCGGGCGGTGTCTTGCTTGGAATAATCATGAAGGCTTGGCATGTCAGTATTTGAGTTCCAGGTCGCGAATGGCTTGGGCTGCCTCCTCGCCGCGGCCTTTGTCGGTAATTAGGTCGAGATAAAGCTGGACAGGGTTGACTACGTAGTCCGCTCGGATTTGGCGCAAGCAAAAGTAGACTCCATAATCGTGCGGAACCAGGATATTGAGATTTGCACCGGTCGGGACTTCCTTCGCGCTGAATTTGCTCTTGATCTCTTCAATCAGTCCGGAAAAGAAGGCGGTCACGGAAACAAAGCGAACGAAAGGCGCCACATAGCTGGCGCCGGAGAACGACGTTAGGGCGCAGGGAAAATCGCGCCCCGTTATCGGGTCAAACCCCACTGTGCTTAGCGTCGACTCGTTTCTAATACCCTTGGCGAACTCTTCCTTTGCTTGTTCCCTCGCCGGTTCGCCTTCAACCACAGAGAGAAGTTCGTTCGGTACGTACAGGCCTATTCTGTGATGTAGACCCGGATTGTAATTCCTGGCCCACTCGTCCAGCAACTCTCCGGGCTTAGTCAGAACTATGCGCCGGTCCTCTTCCCTTACGTATTCAAAATCAAGAAGCTTCCGCTTGACCGCGGATGCCCAGCCAAGGCTCACCTCCGCCAGTTCGGCAAGTTCTTCCACCGTCCACCTGCGGCCCTCCGGCGGATGACGCAATATCTCCGGCCATGTTCCCACGCCGGGCTTGAGCAGGCTACCGTGGACAAGCGCAGGCGTTAGCAAGAACCTCAGCACCCTCGAGGCGCGCGGCTGGAAGAGAGATTTCAATTCTCGGGTGGTGGGGTCGGGATTGGAATTGCCCTGCGACCGGACGAACACGCCATCGAAGTCGAGCAAACAGTTACCGGCCAAATCGAAGAAGCCTACACCCTCGGACTGGATTATTCTGGCTGACTGGTCGAGAATATACGGAGCGACAATTATTGCGTAGCTGTTGGGAACGGCGCTGGCGTAGGCCTTGACCTGCGCAACAGCTTCCCGGGTGTATCTGGGCTGCCCGATTGACTTGAACTCAAAGACGAGGTTCTTCCGCTTGCCCCTGATTTCGGTCTCCATCACAAGGTCGGGATGCATTCTTGCCGTCGGATTGTTTATCCTCCGGCGGATTGAGCCCCGGACCTCTGCGAGGAACTGCGCAAAGGCAGGCTCGAATCGATTTCTGAGCTCACGCTCGGTCACAAGTTTCACCTAAACCAACAGTTTCAGCGTACGCTGAAACTATACATCTGAGTGAAACTCATGTCAAGAGCAAGGTTAGCGTTCCGGCTTGAAAATGGCGACGCCGAGAGGCGGCAGGGTTATTTGGATATGGCAAGGCTGATTCTGCCAGGGCATCGGCGTCGCGTGGCAGCCGGGCGAGTTGGTGACGCCACTGCCGCCATATTTCGCCTCGTCGGTATTGAGGACTTCGTGATAGAAGAGCGGCTCCGGGACGCCGATGCGGTAGCCGACGTGGGGAACGGGCGTGAAGTTGCAGGCCACAACCAAGTGATCGTTTCGGTCACGAGCGCGGCGCAGGAAAGCCACCACGGAGTGGTCGGCATCGTGAAAATCGATCCAGTCAAAACCCTGCCAATCAAAGTCGACTTCGTGCAGTGAGGGCTCCGCCCGGCAGAGGCGGTTCAGATCGGCAACCAATTGCTTGAGTTGGCGGTGGGGTTCGTAGTCCAGCAGGTTCCAGTCCAGAGGGTGGCTTGGATTCCACTCGACCCACTGGCCGAACTCCCCGCCCATGAAGAGCATCTTCTTGCCGGGGTTAGCGAACTGGAAGGCATAGAGCGAGCGCAAGTTCGCAAACTGCTGCCAGGTGTCGCCGGGCATCTTCGAAAGCAGGGAGCGCTTGCCGTGCACCACTTCATCATGGGAGAGCACCAGCACAAAATTCTCAGTGAAGGCATAGAGGAGCGAAAAGGTGAGGTTGTGGTGGTGGTACTTGCGGTGGATGGGGTCTTTGGAAAAGTAAAGAAGCGTATCGTGCATCCAGCCCATATTCCACTTCAGGCTGAACCCCAGGCCCCCCAAGTACGTGGGGCGAGAAACTGCGGGCCAGGCGGTGGACTCCTCCGCGATGGTCAGCACCCCGGGCCGGTCCTGGTAGGCGAGTTCGTTGAACCGTTTGATGAATTCGATGGCCCCCAAGTTTTCGTTGCCGCCGTAGCGGTTGGGGATCCATTCTCCCGGCTTGCGCGAATAATCCAGGTAGAGCATGGAGGCCACGGCGTCCACGCGCAACCCGTCGGCATGGTATTTTTCCAGCCAAAAGAGCGCGCTGCTGGAGAGGAAGTTCCGGACTTCCGCCCGGCCGTAATTGAAAATCCGCGTACCCCAGTCGGGATGCTCGCGCAAACGCGGGTCCTCATGCTCGTAAAGGTGGGTGCCGTCAAAAAACGCCAAGCCGTGCGCATCGGCCGGAAAGTGCGCCGGCGCCCAATCCAGGATCACCCCGATGCCGTGCTGGTGGCAGTAATCGATGAAATACATGAAGTCCTGGGGCGTGCCGAAGCGGCTGGTCGGCGCGAAATAGCCGACGGTCTGATAGCCCCAGGACTCATCCAGGGGATGCTCCATCACGGGCATCAACTCGAGGTGCGTGAAGCCCATTTCGCGGACATAGTCGACCAGGTGTTCGGCGAGTTCGCGGTAGCCGAGCAGCCGGTTTCCTTCGCCGCGTCGCCAGGAACCGAGGTGAACTTCATAGATGGAAAGAGGCGCCTGAAGGGACTGCCGTTGCGCGCGCGCTTCCGTCCACTCCTGGTCGTGCCAGGCATAACCATTGATGTCACGTACGACGGAAGCGGTGTTGGGCCGGAGTTCGGCATAGAAAGCATAGGGGTCCGCCTTCAAGCCCAGATAATCGTTGCGGCCCTTGACCTCATACTTGTAAACCTCATTCTCTGCCAAGTCTGGAAGGAACAACTCCCAGATCCCGCTGCTTCCGCGCACGCGCATGGGATGACGGCGGCCGTCCCAGCCATTGAAATTGCCCACCACACTTACCCGTTGCGCGTTGGGAGCCCACACGGCGAAGGCCACACCTCGAACTCCCTCAACTTCCATGAGGTGAGCGCCGAGTTTTTCGTAAGACTTGTAGTGGGTGCCCTCGCCCAGAAGGTAGAGATCGAACTCCGAGAGGATGGGGGGGAAACGGTACGGGTCTTCAAACTCCGGCTCGTTACCTTCCCCGAAACGGGCGCGAAGCCGATATCGGAAAACCTCCGTGTCGTTCGGAAACACGGCCTCGAAAAACCCGTCCGGATGGATGCGCTGCGCAGGAAAGATTCCCGACTCGCGCCACACCCAAACTTGTTCGGCTCCCGGCAGGTAGGCGCGGACGGCCACCGCCGGCTTCCCTTCCCACTCCACCAGGTGCATGCCGAGAATGTGGAACGGGTCCGAGTGTTCCGCGTTCAGAAGCGTTTCAATCTCATCGAGGGTCGCAGTTGTGGGCGCCAGCAAGTCGCTTTGTTCCAACATGACCAGACTATTGTACGCCAAGTGCAGTAAGGTGTCAGGTGTCAGGTGTCGGGTGTCGGGTGTCGGGTTCCAGGGAAACGCTGCGACCAGAAATCGGGAGTCAAGAATCTGAAGTCAGAAGGCAGGAGTCAGGAGTCAGAAGTCAGAAATCAGAAGCCAGAGGAATGGCGCAACCGGCCAAGCGTAGGTTCTCCCCGTCGTGACGGCTCGTCAAAAATAACCGGCTGCTGTGCGTGGCCCGGTCGCTGCGGGTTGCGCCGGCCGCCACCCCCGCACGCTCCTACCTGTCACCCGGCACCTGAAGCTTTTTCTTCTGACTTCTGACTTCTGGCACCTGACACCTGGCACCTGGCACCTGACACCTGACACTTGGCACCTGGCACCTGCTCTTACCGCCTGCCGTGCCCTCCGCCGCCACCGCCACCGCCGTGCGAAGCAGAGGGAGCGCTATGTCCGCCGCCCGAGGGAGCGGAATAGCTACGCCCACCGCCCCCGCCTCCGTAGGAGCGCGGGGCCGTGGACCGTTGAACTACAATAGGCTTATTCATGTTCAACGAGGGACGACTACCATACCCGCCATAGGGTCGCGCTCCCGAACCGTAAGCGAATCGCCCCCAAGTCGGTGCTGAGGACTGGGCGCGCGGGGCGGGAGCATTCCACCCCCCGACCCTGTTCGAGGGGGCCGGCTGGCTTTGCCTCGGGAAACCCTGCCAGCCACCCTGGTTTGTCCTCTGCTGCGGAGCGGCAGGCCGGGACTGGAAGTTTCGCCCGGAAGCCCCCGGTTGAGTCCGCGTCGTACTGTAAGGCGGGCTATTGGAGAAGCTGCGAGGCGACTGACCGCCTGGCGCCGGCGAGGAATAAGGCGCGCGTGAAGCAAACCGTTGCCAGCCTGAGTTGCCGGCTTGACCCTGGGTGGAAGGCGTCATCGGCCTCGGGTTCGCGTACCCGGGCCGGCTCGTGTTTCCCAAGCCGCCGCTGCTTGCGCCTCCCGCGTTCCCAAACCTCCCCATCGAGTTCGCCCCCGGCCGCGCGCCAGAGTTCGAGGTCCCACGGGGATTCTGCCGGACCATCTGCTGAATCTGCGCAGCCCGCTGATTGAAGGACTCAGGGCGAGCAGGAGCAGGACTCTTGCTGTAGAAGCGTGTGTTGTTGATTGCCCGCGACGGAATGGCGGACGGGCTGGCCAAACGATTACCCGGCATCAGGCTGGCGCGCGTGGGAACAACCGGCAGAGTTCCGCGCACCATCTGGCCTTGCCGCAGCGTAGCGGCATCCACGCCGCGCCCAAGCCCCCTGAGCGTTCCCTTCCCAAACTGCTCCGTTGGCATGGTGGTGATGGCGCGCCGGATGTAAGAGTTGGTAAGCGCCGCCTGGAGATTGGAAGTGTAACGCCCAGGCACACTCCCAAAGGAGTGGAGCCCGCGACCGAAATTGTTGATGTTAGCAATACTCCCAATGCCCACGGCATTGTAACCGTTGCGATGTCCCCACCACCCAAAGGCTCTGTCAAAAGGCCCCAGGGCTAACCAGCCAATCGAACGGAAACCAAGGCCGAATCCGAACCCCACGCCTCCGAAGCCGAATCCGAGGAAGGAAACGTAGGCGGGCGCCCACATGGGGCGGTGACCCCAAAATCCAATGCCCGGCCACCAGCACCAACGGCTACCCCACCAGCACCAACGACCGTAGTGGTAGGGCGCCCAGCCCCAGGGTTCATAGGAAACCCAGGTCCATCCCCAATAAGGCTCCCACGTCCAATTGCCATCAGAATAGGGAGCCCAATCCGGCCCAACATTCGGAGCCCAGACATAGCCGTAGTCGGGCGTGTTTTCCCACTGGCCGTTCGCATCAAGGTCCTGGGCGCCGGTGTAATAGCGGTTGGCGTACTGCCAGCTTTGGGCTTTCTCGATGGCGTGGTCGCGATCGCTGTTCCATCTATCCCATTCGTCATCGGGCGCGGCACTGGCGATCTGGTATTCGGGATTATCCGTGCCTCTGACGTAGATGACTTGGTCCCTTTCCACGCTCGTGCTGCCCTCTGGGGTCGAAACCTCTGCTTTGCCTTTGCGGACGGTGAGTTCCGTCTGCGAGTCCGCGTCGATCTGGATGCGGTAAACCCCTTCGCCCAGGGGGCGCACCGCCATGTTGGGGGTGTCGATTTCCACGTCCGCTTCCGCGCCCTTAAGTACCGTGAAATCGATAAGGCCGCTTGCGACCTGGATTTGAATGTGCTTTTGAGCGAGGTCGGCGATCTTTACCTCGGCATTCTGGTCCATGCGCAGCATGGTGGCGAAGTCGAGCTGGACTTCAGCGCGCGAGCGCGTGGCCGTCGCCACCGTATCGCCCTGCACCACCGGCGCGTTCACGATGGCCGCCACCCAGTCCCCGCTGTCCCCGCGCATGGTGGAAACTTCGCCGTTGGTCATGCTAATGCGGGCGGCGCCTGGCGTGGGTCCTTGCTCCTGATCCGCCTCGGCAGGTGGAGGCTCTTGCTCCTGAGCCATGGCCATCCGCGTTGCCACAAGACACAGCGTGCTGAGCACAATCACATACCAGAGCTTTCGGCTTCTCATGGCCCACCTCTCACCCGTTTGGTTGTTTGACCCCATTTCGACCTCCACTCTCTGCACAAGGCACGTGGGTCGCCAAAGCTCCGGGCTAAGGTAGGGTAAGGCATCTTGTTGAAAAACAAATGGTTAGAGACACTTGTCGCAAAGTTCCACCAACTGGAGAATAGGCTTGGCTTGGCCGAATTCAACCGAGGGTGGCCGATTTCAGCCAAGCCCCGCTCCCCCAGGAGCGGATGCGGCGCGTTGGAGGCTGGAATTGCAGCTTGCTTTACAGGGCTGCCTCGCTAAAATGTTAGATAGAGCAGGAGGAGGTGATTGTGCCCGGTTTTGACTTGAGGAGTTATCTCGATCGCTTCCCCGAGGTTTGTAAGAAAAAGTACGGACGCACTTATTCCTTTCAATCCCTGGAAAAAAAGTTCGAGCAGCTTCGCTCCGGGAAGCGCTGGCTGGTGGCCAAGGATGTCCTGAACATCTTCGACCCGGCTCAAACGCCCTTCGTGCGCTATTGGCCGAAGCCGAATGAGAAGGAATTGGATCACACCTTGAAAAACGCCCATTTGATGGTAGGCCCGGTCCCTGCCGATGCGCGTGATCTGGTGCAACGGGCGCTGCGTGTTTTCCAGAATATCGGCCTCGTCTCCCTGGTGCTGCGCTTCGTCCACCCCGACCGTTTCGGTGTTTTCAGCACGCCCATCATGAACCTTCTCCAGGTTTACCGTTCGCGAACCGTCGACCTCTACCTTGCCTATTGCGATGAGCTTCGCGTGTGGAAAGAGCACTTCCAGTTGCCTTCCGTGGCTTCCACCGAGAGCGCTTTGTGGACCTATCACGAGCTGACGATTGAAGAACTCGAGGCCGCGTACGGGGTCAGCGTGCGCACGGCATTTGACGCCGACATCTGGATTCAGCGCCGCCGCGTGGCGCAGGTTCTCAGACCGTTTCTCGAGAAATACGGCCCTCTGGAGCTCGCCCACATTCTGGTCTACGAAGATCCGAACCTGGCCGGCATGATCGCCGGGGAAGAATATGAGCGACTCTTGCGCTTCGCGGCTCGCCGGCTCTGCGGCGGCCTGAAGCTCTATGTCAAGGGCGCCATCGAAATCCTCTTTGACCGGCTGCTCGAGGGTGGGCACATTTCGCTTGCGGATAGGACGCTCCTTAGAAGGGCGTGGAGCGCGCGTTGCGCCGCTGTGCACCCCGAGAACACCCCCACCTCAGAAGAAGTCGAAAACATGATCGACATCATCGAGCGCATCTGCCGCCCCTGGGAATCCGCCGCTGCGTAGGGGCAACCTCATGTCAGTGTGATGCAGACCAAAGAATGAATCGTCATTTATGGGATTAGCTTTATAAGGCGAGCTGTTTATGGATCCAATGATTGAAGAGATCAAGAAAAGCACGAAGCATGTCCCCGGCTTTCTGCGGGACGCCGAGGCGGTCTTACTTTTCAAGCTTGCCAAAAGCTGCACAGGGAAAGGCGTGATCGTTGAAATCGGTTCGTATAAAGGCAAGTCAACAATTTGGCTTGCGAAGGGCTCGCAGGCTGGGCATAGAGTGAAAGTCTACGCGATTGATCCGCATGAGCGTGATCGGTGGACCTTTGGTGAGTTTAAAAAGAACATATTCGAGGCTGGCATTGCCGACTTGGTAGTTCCGTTGGTGGCAACTTCGAAGAGGGCTGCATTGGACTTCGCCGACCCTGTCGAGATGATTTTTATTGACGGGGATCATCAATACGAGTCCGTTCAACGCGATTTTGAGCTCTGGTTTCCGAAGGTTATCGAAGGCGGCGTGATGGCTTTTCACGATACGACGGGATTTGAAGGCCCCAAGAGAGTAGTGGCGGAGCGCATATATAGGTCCAGGAATTTCCGCGACGCATCGTTTGTTTATTCAACGACGTTTGCTAAGAAGGTCAAAGAGAATACCGTGCGGCAGAGGCTACGGAATAGGCTTGCGCTCTCTGCCCAGAGTTCTGCTTTTCTTGTCCTAAAAGTAGTGGGAAGTTTCGTCCGGGGTGCTTCAAACGCAGTGCGATACGGGCGACGCCAAGCCAGGAGTTCCACCTAACTGTCGGATCACGCTAAAGTGATAAGGACACTGCCAGCTTCTCGCCCCTTTCCCGCGACGCACGACCAGGCAGCGCCGGGCACATGGGACTTTCGCCCGGCGCAGGGCGACCACGAGGGTCACCCCTGCGTTTCGGGTTCGTCGGGAACGCCCAACTTTGACAAACGATAACGGAAGGCGTTGCGGGAAAGCCCCAGCAGACGCGCGGCTTGGCTCTTGTTGCCGTTGGCGCGGCGCAGGGCTTCTTTGATGATCTCGTCTTCGTACTGTTCGAGGGTCATGCCGGGGGGCAGCAGAGGTCCGGAAGTGTCGCCGGCAGACATTCCAGGGCCAACGGCGACCGCCCCGCCCGGGCCGACGTCCAGGCGGATGTCCCCGACGTCCAGCATCGTGCCGGTGGAGAGCGCCACGGCACGCTCGATGATGTTTTCAAGCTCCCGGATGTTTCCCGGCCAATGAAAATCCATCAGCATACGCATCGCGGCAGGAGTAATGCCGGTGATGGGCTTGGCGGACTCGCGGGCATAGCGTGCGACGAAGTGGTCCACCAGGTAGGGGATATCTTCCTTGTGCTCGCGTAGCGGCGGAATGCTGATCGGCACGACGTTCAGGCGGTAGTAGAGATCTTCGCGGAAGGTGCCCTGCTCGAGGGCGGCGCGCAGGTCCTGATTGGTTGCCGCGACCACGCGCACGTCCACTTTGAGTGTTTTGGTCCCGCCCAGGCGCTCGAACTCGCGCTCCTGGAGCACGCGCAAGAGTTTCACCTGGATGGCCCCAGGCACGTCGCCAATTTCGTCCAGGAAGATGGTGCCCTTGTCCGCAAGCTCGAATTTGCCGGGCTTCGTGGTCGTGGCGCCGGTAAAAGCGCCCTTCTCGTATCCAAACAATTCGCTCTCGAGCAGGTTTTCCGGAATGGCGGTGCAATTGATCTTGATGAAGGGGCCGGAGGCGCGGCGCGAGTGCTGGTGGATGGCGCGCGCGATCATGTCTTTGCCCACGCCGCTCTCCCCACCCAGCAGCACGGTGGAATTGGTGGGGGCCACGCGGTCGACGATGGCAAGCACTTCCTGCATCTTGGCACTCTGGGCAACGATGTTCTCGAACCGGTAGCGCTCGCCCAACGCCTCACGCAAGTCGCGGTTCTCCTCGCGCAGGCGGCGGACGTCAAGCTCCTTGCGGATGATGAGCTTGATTTCCTCCATGGAGAAAGGCTTCAGCACATAGTCGCTTGCCCCAGCTTTCATCGCGTCGATAGCGGTTTCCACCGTCCCGTAGGCCGTCATCAGAATGACCGGCATGGCTGCGTTGGAGCGCTTCACAGCTTGCAGGAATTCGAGCCCGTCCATGCCGGGGAGTTTGAGGTCAGTCAACACCAGGTCGATCTTTTCCTGGCGCAGGAGATTGAGTCCGGTCTCGGCATTCGGGGCCGCGAGCGTCGCATAGCCCTCCTCGGCCAGATTCAATTCCAGCAGGCGCAACATTTTCGGTTCGTCTTCGACGATCAGAATGGTAGGCATGGGGTTGTAGGACAAAAGAAACTGGAAAATGGAAAATGGAAAATGGAAACTGGAAAATGGAAGATGGAAAATGGAAACTGGAAACTGGAAAATAGAAAATGGAAACTGGAAACTCGAAAATTCCAGCGCTTCATGTTTGTTGCTGCCGTTTCAATGCCAACGTCTGTGATGAGCTTTGCAGTCATCGCTATGCTCACGACGCTCTCCAGCTTCCCTTTTCCAATTTCCATTTTCCAGTTTCTGTTCTCCAGTTTCCAGTTTCTATTTTCCATTTTCTATTTTCCATTTTCCATCTTCTTACGTGCCAGTGTCGAGCGAAGGTATCCGTTGAGCAACCGTGTGACCGACTGAATCAGTGCATCCAGTCGCTCGCCCTCGGAAGAGCCCAGGTAGCCTTCATCCACACAGGTAGTCAGGCGGTCCCTCAGCTCGTACAAGGAGCCACGGGCCTGACGGCACATTTGCGCGTTCTCCTGGTAGCCAAATCGCCCGTATCCTTCGGCGATGTTGGCGGTCACTGAAACCGCTGCGCGGCGAATCTGGCTTGCCAGACTGAACTTCTCGATATCGGGCAGACCCTTTGCCATCCTGTATAGCTCGCGCCGCAGTTCACGCGCCGTCCCCCACACCTCCAAGTCCTTGAAGTCTCTGACGGGCTTCCGAGCCATCGCAATGTTCACAACGCTTTCCATCTTCCGCTTCCCAGTTTCGATTTTCCAGTTTCTATTTTCCAGTTTCCATTTTCCAGTTTCTATTTTCCAGTTTCCAGTTTCCAATTCCCTCACTCCGCGGGCAGGAACACCCGAAAGCACGTCCCCTTGCCCGGCTCGCTCGAAATGCGTATCCAGCCGCGATGGTCATCCACGATTTTCGAGACGAGCGACAGGCCCAATCCCACCCCCTCTTTCTTGGTAGTGAAAAAGGGATTGAAAATCTGCTCATGCAGCTCAGGGGGGATGCCGGGCCCGGTATCCTCGATGTCGACCTCGACGCCGCGCCTGCCCTCAGAGTTCGCGGGCGCAACCCGGACGGTCAGCCTGCCGCCGGCGGCGGTCATTGCTTCAAAGGCATTGAGCACAAGGTTGGCAAAGGCCTGCTCGCAAAGGTCGGGATCAACCTTCATTTCCGGCAAATTCTCAGCGTACTGCTCGATGACCTCCACCTTGGCCTCCGGCCACCGCTCGCCTGCCACTTTCAGCGCCCGGTCAAGGAGGGGCGGAATCTGTGTCGGCCTTTTTTCGAGTTTGAGAGGGCGCGCGAAGTTGAGGAAGCGGGTGACGATGGTGTTGAGCCGGTTCACTTCGCTAGAGATGTATCCAGCCAGCTCCGTGGTGAGCGGGTCCGCCGACTGGAGCCGACGGGTGAGCGTCTCAGCCGATCCTTTAATCACCGCCAGGGGGTTGCGAATCTCATGGGCCAAGCCTGCGGTGAGCTGGCCCAGAGCCGCCAGGCGCTCCGAGCGGCGAGCTTCTTCCTGCGCCTGCTCGAGACGACGGTTGGTCTCCGCCAACTCCTCCGCCAGCCGCCGATAGCGCTGCGCCTGCCGGCGGTTCTCGCTCACGAAAGGGTTCACCACCATGGCCGCCAGGAAAAAGAAAAGGTTTCGGAGGACGAGTTCCTTGGCGCCCTCCGGGGTCAATTCATATTCACTTAATGCTGGAATCAAAAGAGAACAGTAAGCCGCCGAAGTAAGGGCAGTCCAGATCAGCGTGCCGGTGACGTCGAAGAGCATAGCTGCCGTCATGACGGGCAAAAAATAAATAAGGTAGTAGCTGCTGTTGATGCCGCCGGCAGGGCCTCCTGTGTGCTCCAAGAGTAAAGTGGCCAGGAGAATCTTGATGATGACGCTATAAAACCTGCCGCGGGAGGGAACCCAGGCGAGGAGACGATGCTCAAAGATCTGAAACAGGCCGATGGCCAGCAGGATCTCCTGCTTATGAACTTCGCGGATGGGGTCCATGAGTGCAAGGCCACCCAGAAAGACCAGCCAGAGAAGATCCGTCCAAGCGAAAGTGTGGCGTTCTTGGTCTGCCATAGAGCCTGTTGCTTGACACCACAATGTAACACGACCAGGGTTCGCTGTGTAGCGGCAAGGGCAGCAGGAGCGAAGGAAGCAAGCCTTTTCAGATAGTGACAATAAACTTAATTGATTTGACAAATTGTTTGCTGTTTCCTAGACTGGCGGGCTTCGGCTTGGACCTCTAGCAAGGCTGTCTTTAATCCCCAGAATTGCTCCTCGAGGAGCAACTGTCCCGAAGCCAACTCAAATCCAATAAGGAAGCAAACTTATGCCTGGCATCATTAAAGAAAGACTCTTCACCCCCGGGCCCACTCCCTTGCTTATGGAGGCACAGGCGCGCGCGATGGTCGCCAACATTCACCACCGCACCGAGGCGTTTCGCCGGATCATGCGCGAAACCCTGGATCTCCTGAAGTATTATTTCAATACTCAGAACGACGTCCTGATCCTGTCCAGCTCCGGGTCAGGGGCGATGGAAGGCTCCGTCTCGAACCTGGTTTCCCCGGGCGAGCGCGTTTTGGTGGGCACCGCCGGCAAATTCGGCGAGCGCTGGCTGGGCTTGGCCGAAGCTTACGGCATTGAGGGTGTCAAGGTGGAAGCTCCCTATGGCCAGCCGTTGAATGTCGGGGAGATCAAGGAAAGGCTGGAGAAGGATGGCCCCTTCCGGGCGGTTTACGTTCAGGCCACCGAAACCTCGACTGGCGTGAGCCATGACGTGAAGGCGCTCGGAGAAATCGTTAGGAGCTATCCCGGGACCTGCCTGGTCGTGGACGCCATCACCGGCCTCGGCACCATGGACCTCCGTCCGGATGAGTGGGGCCTGGATATTGTGATCGGGGGATCGCAAAAGGCCGTCATGATCGCTCCCGGCCTTGCCTTCGCCAGCGTGAGTGAAAAAGCCTGGGAAATGATCGCCAACGCCAAACTTCCCCGCTACTATTTTGATTTCGCCAAGGAGCGGAAGAACCAGGCCAAAGGTGAAACGAGTTACACTCCGGCGACGACGCTCATCATCACCCTGCATGCAGCGCTCGAGTACATTAAGCGCGTAGGCCGGGAGAACCTGATCGCCAACGCCGCCCTGCTGGCGGAGTCCACCCGCGAGGCCGCCAAGGCGCTGGGGCTCGAGTTATTCGCGGTCGCCTCCCCCGCCAACGCTGTCACCGCCGTCTGCGCGCCGGAGGGGATGGATTCGGGCGCCATCGTCAAGGAAATGCGCAACCGCTTCGGAGCCGTCATCGCCAACGGCCAGGGGAGCATGAAAGGCAAGATCTTCCGCCTTGCCCACCTCGGCTATTACGACGTACCTGAGCTGTTCGCTGCCATAGCAGCTCTCGAGGTCGCGCTACTGAAGCTGGGCCAGAAGATTGAGCTGGGCAGCGGCGTCCGCGCCGCCCAGGAGGTTTACCTCAGTCGTTCAGGTTAGGATGTTGTAGGGGCGGCCCTTGTGGCCGCCCTGGGAGTGGCGGATACATCGCCTTTTGTCCGTGCACCACGTGTGTGCGGACGATACTGGGGCGCATACACAAAAACAATGTGTGCCCAACCCGCGCCGAGGGAGTCAGTATTAGCCCCGCGTCGCAGGGGCAATCCGCCAGCCTGCAGATGGTTGCGACTGGGCGGCCACAAGGGCCGCCCCTACTCTCGACTCAATGCCATGAAAATCCTTATTGCAGACAACGTCTCAGAACGTGCGCTCGAAGTTCTAAGAGCAGAGAAATCCTGGGAGGTGGTTTTCCTTCCCAAGAAGGCAAATGCCACGGTCGCGGAGGAAATCCAGGACGCCGACGCCTTGGTGGTGCGCAGCGCCACAAAAGCGACGGCTACGTTGCTCGAGCGGGCCACGCGTTTGCGCGTCATCGGGCGCGCGGGCAGCGGTGTGGACAACGTGGACCTCGACGCTGCCACCAAAAAGGGCATCGTGGTCATGAACACGCCGGGCGGCAATGCCGTCAGCGTGGCCGAGCACACCCTGGGATTGCTCCTTGCCCTGGCCAGGCGCATCCCGGAGGCGGACAGCCTGCTCAAACAGGGCAAGTGGGAGAAAAAAAAGCTCACCGGCATCGAGCTTCGCTCGAAGACGCTGGGCTTGGTAGGCTTCGGCAACATCGGGCGCGAGGTGGCGCGCCTGGGGCAGGCTTTCGGCATGACGGTTCTCGCCGCCGACCCTTTTGTTTCTTCCCGGCTGGCGCAGGAGCAGGGCGTCAAACTGGTTCCCCTCGAGGAACTGATGAAGGAAAGTGACTTCCTGAGCCTGCATGCGGCGGTGACGGCGGAGAGCCGCCACCTGCTCAACGCCAAGACGCTGGCTCTCGCCAAGCCCGGCCTGCGCATCGTAAATTGCGCCCGCGGCGAGTTGATCGACGAGGCGGACTTGGTCGCCGCCCTTGAAAGCGGCCGGGTGGGGGGCGCCGCTCTGGATGTGTTCGAGACCGAGCCGCCCAAAGACCCGCGTCTGGTGAACCACCCCCGCGTCATCGCCACGCCGCACATCGCGGGCTCGACGGAAGAGGCGCAGGAAATTGTGGGCATTCGCATCGCGGAACAGATCCGCGATTATCTCCTGCTGGGCGTGCCCCGCAACGCCGTCAACATGCCTGCCATCTCGCCCGAGGAGTATCAGAAGCTTGCGCCTTACCTTGAGCTCGGTGAAAACCTGGGCGCTTTCCTCGCCCAAGTCGCCGGCGAGCGGATCAGCGAGGTCAGCATCAGCTACGATGGCGGCCTGGCGGAACTCAATACGCACTTGGTGAAGAACGCCGTGCTGAAAGGCATCCTGAAAAAGGCCCTCTCCGATCGAGTGAATATCGTCAATGCCGGAACTCTGGCGCAGGCGCGGGGCCTCGAGGTGTTGGAGGTCCGCAGCGCCCGCCGCGCGGCATTCTCCCATTCGCTGGGACTGGCCCTGCGCACGGAAACCGGGTCGGCCAGCGCGCTGGCCATGGTGGGCCTGCGCGGGAACTTGCGCATTCTGGGCATCAACGAGCTCGATATCGAAGCCCCACTCCAGGGGATTCACATCTACATCCGCAACCAGGACGTCCCGGGCGTCATCGGACGCATTGGCACCATCCTGGGTGACCACAAGATCAACATCGCTAATTTCGCACTGGGGCGGGAACTTCAGGGCGGCGATGCGGTGGGGTTGGTCCAGGTTGACGATCACGTCCCGGAGGAGGTGCTCGCTGAGATTCGCTCCATCCCCGCCATTCGGGTGGCACGGGTAGTGGAGCTCTGAAAAGCAGTGACTAGTGCTTAGTGCTTAGTGCCTAGTGGCGAGTGCTTGGCGGTTTCACTAGGCACTAGCCACTAAGCACTAGCCACTAAGTACTAGCCACTTTTCTTATGAATGCCTGGGTCTTCAAGATCAACACCAAACGCGGCTGGGAATTTGACCAGTATTTCCGCTCACGCGCTCGCGGCCCCTATGAGCTGGGCGACGAAGGCTGGATACGCAGCGCCTCGAGCCTGCGCTATATCCGTGAGGAAGTGAAGCGCGGAGACCTCTTCCTCTGCTACGAGGTCGACCGCAAGTGGGTTGTGGGGGTAGCGCGGGCGGCTTCGGATGGGCGCGACACCGGCCTGGGCTCACTACTCGATTTCTGCCCCCCGCAGGAAGCCGTGCGCCTGAACAACCCCCTGGCGCGCCATCCCGACCTCGATCACATCCTGGCCTTTGGCCCGCAGCGCGGGCGCGGCACCGTCCAGAAAATCGACCGGGATGAATTCGTCCGCCTGCGTCGCATCCTGCTGCGCAAGAACCCTGAGCAGGCGCAAACCCTGCGACGGCTCCTGGGATGAACTCAGCTTTCAGCCGTCAGCGGTCAGCTTTCAGCCGGGCGGCTTGAAGCTGAATTGGTAAGTTGAACGAGGTTCGTGGTTCATGGAACGGAAAAACCCCTCACCCGCCCTCCTCCGTCGGGCACCCTCTCCCCAGGGAGAGGGCCGTCATTTCTGGTGCGCGTTGAGGTCAGGAAAGCCACCCTCTCCCTTGGGGAGAGGGTGGCCCGCTGCCGGCGCTTTCACCAGCCGGAGCGGGCCGGGTGAGGGGTCACTTAAGAGGGACTCGAGGCTCACAGTGAAGCATTCTTAGCCGCACCGTTCTGTTCGTCCGCAGGCTTGGTCGAAGCGACTTCAATCTAAAGGCTTGGAACGAAACAATGCCCCTCAATTTCCGAGTACGGATTAAATTAGGCCACGTGCCTTGAGCCATCGTTTCATTTCCTGGAGATCAACGGGTTCTTCTTGTCGGCGCTCAGCGACGACGGCGAGGTCATACAAGTCTTCAAGGAGCTTCTTGTATTTGGCAACGGGAAGGATGACCGCCGTCTTTCTCCCCCCTTCATCGACAAGGAATTGTTGCTTAGGTGCCCTGATTATCAACCCCCTTAAATCATCAGCTCTACGGTCGCGGGCGAACACCGAACCTCGGACGGAATTTCGGGCCGCTCGGGCGGAAGCATGGCGTTTTCGAACCGCTCATTAGATCGGATTCAATGCAGTGGCCTAACCGTTCTCCGGTTAATGCAGGTTGGCATATTTCCATACCTGGCCGCTACAACCAACTAGAAGAGATTCATCTTTCGCGCCGCCTGCGGCAGGCATTGTTCCGACCGCGGCGCAACGATGTTCAAAGACTTCCCGGTAGGCGATCTTGCCAGTTTGGTCGTTCAAGTAGAGAACGGAGCGATCCCAGAGACGGTAGAAAACGAGCGTGGCCTGATAGCAGCGACCACTGGAGAAACAGACCGGTGTTCCCGTGACGGCGTCCGTTGAGTCAGCCACAGAACCGGGCGCCTGTAGCTGCGCTGTCTGCTGCCCGTTCAGGTCGAGCACCACGATGACATCCTTGCCCGGCACGACCAGATGACGCGGTTCCGGCTCGCTTGCCCAGCGCACCAATCCAAAATCTCCGACATATTCAGTTGGGTGGCAGGTCCTTACGATTTCTCCTAAGTCATTCCGAATCGTCAGCGCACCGCCCGCGTCACTGTTGATGATGTTCCCCGGGGCGCCTTGATCTGGATTCGCTATTTCTACATGCCAGACGTTACCCGCACTCATGCTCCAGAGCTCGTCGCCCTGCGCGCTAAGCAAGCGGACTCCACCCCAGCCGTTCAGCGCGACGGCAAATTCCAATTCTCCCGTCGGCCTTGATGTCTCCTCCTGCCGAACCGTTGATTCCCCAGAAACTACCATACTCCCAGAGCAGTGCGCCGTTCGCATCAAACACGCGAACCTTATCCCCCCAGCTTCCTCCCCGTCCCAGAAAGACTGGAGCTACGCCATCCCTCGGCTGGATAAGAACCACAGGGTTAAACATGCGAGGAGCGAAGCGGACGGTTTTCTTGATCCGCCGGTCCGGTCCAAGGAATGCCGCTCCAGCCGTGCCCACCACGGCGAGTTCCGATTCCATATCATTGCCGAAACGGCCATACCGCAGATCCGTAATTTGCCTCAGCTCCGGGTACCTATCGAAGATGACCTTGGCGAAATCAGCCTTCCCGCGATCAATCTTCGCGGTTCGCAAGTCGTCCGAAACCTTTGGTAATTCGGGGACGTGCAGGCAGCCTGGCATGATGCCCGCGCTGAAGAGAGACGCAATGAAGATCAAACAGGAAATGCGGTGTGTACCGAACTTGGGAGGACGTCCCATCGTTCCGCCTCTTGTGAGGCGAACAGATTACAACCGATTGATTACGCTGGCAAGATACCCCACCCCGAAACCGTTATCAATACGCACGACGCAGACATCGGGCGAGCAGAAGTTGTGTAATCGAAGTATGAGCGGGTTGTTTAATCAACCGCAATGATACCCGCGCGGAAGTCCAAAACCACTCGCCGTCCCCGTAAAAAGTCCAGGCCCAGAAGGCCATCGACTCCGGCGCTGGGCGGCAGGGTGTGGCAAAGCACAGGAAACCGCAGCCTCTCCATTCCTAACGCTTCGATCTTTTCAATGGGAATCTCAGGAGCAAACTCGACCCCGCTGCCCGTCGTAATCTGCCGGCGTGTTGGGCTTGCGGAGGGGTCGTATCCCAAGAGCACAGCAATATCCCAGTTCACGAGCGTTTCGGACGCCCCCGTATCTAACGCCAAGCGTATTACAGTGCGCGCTCGAGGTCCCCAGAGTCTTACT
>Ga0326728_10011614_pt1 | contig 19985 bp, 16 predicted proteins | sample MB3enrmetagenome_FD_207602 | JGI IMG/M metagenome (GOLD analysis project Ga0326728, IMG submission 207602) | Lab enriched peat soil microbial communities from McLean, Ithaca, NY, United States - MB31MN | ecosystem: Environmental > Terrestrial > Soil > Wetlands > Peat | place: USA: New York... | reverse complement strand
GCGGCCCTGGATGTAGGGGCGCCCCTGGTGGGCGCCCAGGCCCACGACGAGTGCGGCCCCGCGAATGAAGAGCCCTCTCCCGAGGGGAGAGGGTGTCAGGCTCCGGCGGTGTCATCAGTCCGTCAGTCGACGGAGTGAGGGGTTTTTCCCTCGCCGAGAGCCAAAGCGTCTGTTAAATGCGCCGCGATTGCGGTGGGAGGGAGAGGCGCGACAAAATTCCGGCCGCGATGAGAAGAATCAGGAGCAGAATGTCCGTAGGAAACATAACTAGCCCATCGCCCGGCCCGCGCGCCGCGCGAGAGCGCCGTCGCGGCTCACCCGCTCCCCAGGGAGAGGGCATTGTGACCGAGATTTTGTGTTGAAGGAGCAAGCAACGAACGCCACGGCGTGCTCGGGGTCTTGCTACTGGTTATCTGCCTTAGCGAGGCGTCTTTTGTTTTCATCAACATTCCCGGATCGTTCGTTGGTTTTTGAACCCGCGCGCCGTAGGGGTAGGGCTTGCCCTACCCTTGTCGTGACGAGTGGAAACGCGGGGGGACGGCAAGCCGTCCCCCTACAGAAGCGTCGTCGTGACGAGTGGAAACGCGGCTGGCGACGTGCCGCGGTTTGGCATGTCTCGGTCACGTTCTTGTCGAGAGTGGAGCGAAAGGCGCATACATCGAAAAGCGTCGGGACGGATGCGCCACCCGGTGGACATTGTGTCCCCGCAGGACATTCGAGAACTCACAAGACAGGCTGCGCGCCGTCCGGCAGCGCTGCTGATCTGGATGGTTGCGGTCCTCGCCGCCGCCTTCAAAAAGATTAAAAATCGTGGGAACGAACTCAGAGATTTATTGCAAAGACAGGGGATAACTGAAACAGCGGCCTCAAAACGAACTCAATTCGGGGATTGTCACGGCTTGCCGTCCCCTGGGCCGGGGCGGTCTTACACGATCCGGGGTAGGGCAAGTTCTACCCCTACACGTTTTCGAAGCCGCGGAGCGGCGCCAGAAAGTAGCCCACGGCGTAAGCCGTGGGACCCCCGCACGGCGTTCGTATCTGCAGCCCCGGAGGGGCGACAGAGACAGTGCCGGGGGATCTGTTGCCCCTCCGGGGCTTATACAACCATGGGCCGCTCCTCGATCCCACGGCTTACGCCATGGGCTACTCTCTGCTGGCCCTCCGGGCCTCTGGAGGCGGACACTGCGAACCGACCTTGTCAATGTCGCGCTGGGGCCTTAAAATGTAACGTGTGGGCCATGCGCGTCGGGCGCGGCGGTCGTGCTAACTTATGGGAAGCTATTTACAACTCGCTTTAGGCAAGGTCATCGGTACCAAAAACGAGCGCGAACTGAAGCGCTTGAGCGCGCGTGTTCTTGAAATCAACGCGCTCGAAGCCGAAATGCAGGGCTTAAAGGACGCCGATTTTCCGATCCGGACGGCACAGTTCAAGGAGCGGATTGCGAACGGTGAGCCCCTGGACAACCTGTTGCCGGAAGCTTTTGCGGTCTGCCGCGAAGCGGGACGGCGCACCATTAATATGCGCCATTTCGACGTGCAACTGATCGGCGGCATGGTCCTGCACGAAGGCAAGATCGCCGAAATGAAGACCGGCGAGGGCAAGACCCTCGTGGCCACCCTGCCCGTCTACTTGAACGCGCTCGAGGGGAAGGGCGTCCACGTGGTGACGGTGAACGATTACCTGGCCAGGCGCGACGCGGGCTGGATGGGACCGATCTATCGATTGTTGGGCCTTACTGTGGGCGTAATTGTCCACGACCTCGAGGACGACGAGCGCCGCGCCGCCTACGGCTCCGACGTCACCTACGGCACCAATAACGAGTTTGGGTTCGACTACCTGCGCGACAACATGAAGTTCGATCTCGTGGATTACGTGCAACGCGTGCATCACTACGCGATTGTCGACGAAGTCGATTCCATCCTGATTGACGAGGCGCGCACTCCGCTTATTATTTCCGGCTCCTCCGACGAGTCCACGGACAAGTACTACCGAATCGACAAGGTCATTCCCCGCCTCCAGCCTGGCACTGATTTCGAGGTGGACGAGAAGATGAAGCAGGCCACCTTCACGGACTCCGGCAACGCCAAGGCGGAAAAGCTGCTGGGCCTGGAGAACCTTTATGACCCCTCCAACACGGAGTATGTCCACCATTTGCAGCAGGCCCTGAAGGCCCACACCCTTTTCAAGTTGGACCGCGATTACGTGGTCAAAGAGGGTGAGGTCATTATCGTGGACGAGTTCACCGGCCGTCTGATGCCGGGACGGCGTTGGAGCGATGGGCTTCACCAGGCCATCGAAGCTAAAGAAGGCGTCAAGATCGAGAAAGAAAACCAGACGCTGGCCACCATCACCTTCCAGAACTACTTCCGCATGTACAACAAGCTTGCCGGCATGACCGGGACGGCGGAGACGGAAGCGGCGGAATTCGAGAAGATTTATGAACTCGAAATCGTCGTCGTCCCAACCAACAAGCCGCTCATCCGGCACGAGTTTCCGGACGTGGTCTATCGGACCGAGCGAGAAAAGTTCAACGCCTCCATCGAGGAAATCAAGGAGTATCACCTGCGCGGCCAGCCCGTGCTGGTGGGCAGCATCGCCATTGAGAAGTCGGAGCGGCTGAGCGCGGCGCTGAAGAAGGCCGGCGTCGCCCCGCAACGGCTCCAGGAATTGGCGCGCCCAGCGGGCCTGGACGGCCCCAAGCTGCGCATCTGGGCGGAGCAACTTGCGGGATCGCACCATGGGCCGGCCGTGGACTGGTTGGTGCGTGCGGGAGTTCCGGCCAGCGCCATTCGCAAGATGCTGAGCGAGGACCGCTACAAGGCCATGGTGGCGGGCGGCAACGGAACGCGCAGCGCTTTTCTTCAGGCCATCCTGAAGCGGGCCCCCAAGGATTACCACGCCCATCTGCTTCCCGCCGTCGACGATGCTGCCGCGGAACGTATCGCAGCGCTCTTCCAGCATACCGAGGAAAAACACCTGCCGGTCCTGGATTACCTGATTGAAATCCGGTGTCCTCTCACGCGCCTTGCGGACGTGCTGGCCATGAAGGAGGTAAAACACAACATCCTGAATGCCAAGCAGCACGAGCGCGAAGCGCACATCGTGGCCCAGGCCGGCCGGGAGGGGGCCATAACGGTTTCCACCAACATGGCCGGACGCGGCACGGATATCGTGCTGGGCGGGAACCCGGAGGCCATGGCGCGGGAGGAGTTCCGCAAGTCGCCCGAGAAGTACCGCGAGCAGGGAATCAGTCCTGAGCCGCCCGATCGCCCGCCGGAAGGCTCCGCCGACGAGATTTATCGAGCTTACGTCGAGGAGTACTCGAAGTGGCGGGAACAGTGGAACAGCTTCATCAGCCGCTTTAAAACCGTAACCGATGTCGAGCACGAGCACGTAGTCGAGTTAGGTGGACTACATATATTGGGCACGGAGCGGCACGAAGCGCGGCGCATCGACAATCAGTTGCGCGGCCGCGCCGGGCGCCAGGGCGACCCGGGCTCCTCGCGGTTTTATCTCTCGCTCGAAGATGACCTGATGCGCATCTTCGCGAAGGACTGGGTCTCAAAGTTCATGGAGCGCCTGGGCATGGAAGAAGGCGTCGCCATCGAGTCGAGAATGATCTCGAAGCGCATCCAGGCCGCGCAAAAGGCCGTGGAGGCGCAGAACTTCGAATCGCGCAAGCACCTGCTCGAGTACGACGACGTGATGAACAAGCAGCGCGAGACCATCTACGGCCTGCGTCGGCAACTCCTGGAAGGAAAACAACTGGAGGGACAGGACCAGAAGGAATACATCCTGGGGATCTGCGACCGCATGGTGGATTGGCTGGTGGGCGAGAATTGTCCCAAGTCTCAAAATCCCGACCAGTGGAATCTGAACGGCTTGCGTACGGAATTTTGGACCCGATTGGGAATCGACCTCCGCCAACATGATCTGAAGAAGTATGATCCCAAGACACTCGACGAACTCTCCGACGAACTGAAGCAGTTGGCCCGCCAACGGTACGCTGAGCGGGAGGCGGTCTGGAGCGCGGAACGCATGCGCTTCCATGAACGCATGATCATGCTCCAGATCGTGGACGCGCAGTGGAAAGACCACCTTCTGACTATGGACCACTTGAAGGAGGGCATTGGCCTGCGCGGTTACGGCCAACGTGACCCGCTGGTTGAGTACAAGCGCGAATCCTACGACATGTTTGAGAGCCTGATGGACAGGATCGAAGACGAAACCCTGCGCTTCCTCTTCCTCATGAAGACCCCGGAAGAACAGGAGGAGATGATCCGTCAGTACCAGCGGCGCAAACGGCGCGAACAGGCCGAGATGCAGATGGTGGGCGGCGGAGGCGCGGAGAAGCCCCAGCAGGTCATCCGCCGTGAGAAAATTGGACGCAACGATCCCTGCCCATGCGGGAGTGGCAAGAAATACAAGAAGTGCCACGGCGCTCCCAATACCCCTCCCGCCGGCGGCCAGAAGCCGTCAGGGTCCGGAAAACCGACCGGACCGCCTCCCGGCTCTTAGAGCCCCACGCTCTTTCTGTAGGCTACTATTGAGTTCGCCTTAAATGACGACAGACTTGTTGCCCTTCTGCTATTCTTGCTGGTAGTCGTCTTTTTTCGATCGCAACACAACCCGAGCACCGAGGGCCGTCCATGAGCGAAGAGATCCAAGAACTCCACGAACACGCGGAAGAAGCTCAACGCGATAAGAGTCTTGTTCCGGTAACACTAACGATGGCGATCCTGGCCGTCGTACTGGCTGCCATCACGCTTCTCAGCCATCGCGCCCACACGGAGGAATTGCTTCTGCAAAGCAAAGCCACCGATCAGTGGGCATATTTCCAGGCCAAGAATATCCGCCGTCACACCTACGAACTGTTTCTGGACTTACTTTCGGTCACTAATCCGAGCGACACGAAGGGAGCAGAGAAGCTCAAAGAGAAGTATGGCGACGAAATCAAACGCTACATGGGCGATCTGAACGACATTCAAGCTGAAGCTCAACAGTTCGAAAGGGAAGTCCTGACCCAACAACATAAGGCCGACCGGTTTGACCTCGGAGAAGTCTGCTTGGAGGTCGCACTGGTCTTGGTCTCACTCACTTTGTTGACGAGGCGGAAACTTTTCTGGTTATTGGGATTGCTGGCGGGGCTAGTCGGCTTGGCGGTTGCGACGTCGGGGTTATGGGCGAAGTAAGCCGCTCTGCTTCGAAAACCTGTAGGGGTAGGGCTTGCCCTACCCCGTCGTTAGGGGACGGCAAGCCGTCCCCCTACAAGCGAATAAAGGAGCGGAATCATTTTCATTGTTTCTGGGCACCCGTCAGCGGACGGGCGTCAGCGTCTGCCATAACAGGTACTAGGCCGCGGTCCGCTCCAGGAAGGACCGGAAGCGCTGGAGCAGTTGATCTCCGCCAATCTCCATGACGTCATTGTGCCCGGCGCCCTCGACGGGGAAGAAAAACTTGGGTTCAGGGGCCGCGGTGAAGAGTCGTTGCCCCATGGAGAACGGGACGGTTTCGTCGCGCGTCCCATGGACGATTAAGATGGGCGCTTGAACCTGCCGAATCTTGGCCAGCGAGTCGAATCGGCTCTTGGGGATGTATTCGAAGAGCGGGATGCGGAACGTGCGTCGCGCCATGTCACGGACTGACGTGAAGGAGCTCTGCACGATCAGCCCACCGCACGCTCGTCGCGAGGCGAGATCGATGGCTACTGCCCCGCCCAGTGACTTACCAAGGATGAAGATGTTCTTGGTCTGGATGTGGCGCACCTGTACCAGGTAGTCGTAAGCGGCATCGGCATCGCGATAGACACCCGATTCGTTCGGCGAACCTTCGCTCCTCCCGTAGCCCCGGTAATCCACCGCGAGCACATTGACTCCGAGCCGCGAGTAGAATATGGTCTGCCCCAGCCCATAGCCGATGTTCTCAGCATTGCCGTGAAACCACAACAGGGCCTTTCCCGATCCCGGACTCGGCAGGTACCATGCGTTCAACCTGATGTTGTCCCGGGTGGTCAGCCAGACAGCTTCTACCGGCAGCGGGAATGCGGGTGCAGGGATAAATCCTTCCGGATAGCGCGGTGGGAAGTAAATGAAGGAATTCTCGAAGTAGCGGATGGCTGCGGCAGCCAACAGAAGCACCGCCACAACTCCAATCGCCAGCGTCATGGCAAGCCTCTTCAGGCGACGTACCCACCCGATCTTCATCATCGTGTGTGAGGTTAACCCTTTGTCGAAAACGGCCCTCTTCCTGAGGGTGAGGGTGGCCCGGGGGCGGCCGCCTCACCCGTTGTCGAGGTCCAGGTGAGGGAGCGGTTGTGCAGCTTCAGACGGTCAGGGGGACGGCGAGCCGTCCCCCTACGTGTGGTTCGGCGCGAACTCACTGATTATCGTCGCCCCCGCCTTCGCCCGGTGTGACCACCACGTAGCCCCCGTTGCCCTGACGGTTGATGCGGAGCAGCGTCTGACCCTTTGCCTCGGCGGCCCAGCGGTTAAAGTCCTCAACTGTGTTAACCGCATGGCGGTTGATGCTTTCAATCACATCACCTTGTTGCACGGTTTGAGCTGCCGGGCTATTGGGGTCAACCTCTGTGACCACAACGCCCCGAACGTCGGACGGCAAGCCCAACTGATCGCGGAGGGCGGGCGTGAGGCTCTGGACCGTGATTCCGCGCAGCGCTCCCTCTGATGGCGCCTGGCCCGTTCCAACCGCGGCCGGCAGGTTGGCGGGCCGCTCGCCCAAGGTCACGCGGATGGTGAGTGGTTGTCCGTCCCGGAGGATGTCCAGAGTCGCCTCGCTTCCAGGATTCATATCCGTGATCATGGCTATCAGTTGATTCGAGTCTTCGACGGTCTGGCCGTTGAGCTTGCGGATTACGTCTCCGTTCTTGATGCCAGCCTTGTCGGCAGGTCCACCTTTAGTCACGTCGTCCACGAGCGCACCTGCCAGGTCCGGAACCTTGAACTGCTTAGCCAAGGCCTCAGTCAGGCCACCGATCTGCGCACCCAGATACCCTCGTGATACCTTGCCTGTCTTGATCAGGTCTCCCATGACATGCTTGGCGGTGTTGGAGGGAATAGCAAAACCGATTCCGATGAAGCTGCCCTCCCCGCCGGGGCCGCCGCTTCCGGGAATAATTGCCGTGTTGATCCCGATCACCTGACCGCGCACGTTCACCAGCGCCCCGCCGGAATTGCCGGGATTGATGGCGGCGTCCGTTTGGATGAAGTCTTCGAACTTGTTGCTCCCGGGGTCAGAGAGCGACCGACCCAGCGCGCTCACGCTTCCCCGCGTGACGGTGAAATACTGCCCGAACGGATTCCCGAACGCCATGACGATGTCGCCGACCTTCATCATTCCAGAGTCGCCAAAGGGCGCGACAGGCAAGTTCGATGCGTCGATTTTGACCACCGCAATATCGGTCTGTGGGTCGGCACCCACCACTTTGCCTTTCAGGATTCGCTTATCCGAGAGCCGGACCTCGATCTCCGATGCTTTGGCCACCACGTGGTTATTGGTGACGATGTAACCGTCTCCCGAAACGATCACGCCGCTTCCTAACGCGTGCTCTCGCTGCTCGCGAGGAATATTAAACTGCGGCATCATGTTGCCGAAGAACTGGCGGAAGAACGGGTCCATCATGAATGGCGACTGTTGCACCTTGATGACTTGCGTCGACTGGATGGCTACGATCGCGGGCGTGACCGTCTCCGCGATTCGCTCGTAGGCCTTATTCTGATGCTCCAAAATCTCGATCTCCGGTCCATCCAATCCCGCACCCCCGGCCAGGGCGAATTGCGGGAAAACACGATGCCCTTCGTAAAGCAGTCCTGACAGGGCCAGGCAAACCACACCAATGAACGTCAAACTTAACCCCAGTAGATTCTCGCGCAGGAATTTTCTTGTGTTGGCGCGCATGGAACTTTTCCTCCTTACAGATTCTCCTCACAGATTTGACGTGGCCCCGCTCCTGAGGTTACCAACGGTCCCACGGAGGGCAACCCTCGACGTGACGTTTCGGATATTCCGGGATACAACTTATCCCCACCGTTGTTCTCGCTCGTAACCTTTTACGATGCAGCAGATTGCCGCTACGGTTTACTGCCGGGTCACACCTCCATTATAACCCTGACATCGAATCTATGCGCCACCCTCGAAGTCGCAGTCAGGTTCGTCGCAAAACGGCCTGGAACGTCATAAGCCAGTGTTGCGTTGTAATTAGTGGTCCTCTCAGTGCATTTTGAGTTATGGTTTTGTCAAAACGTTTATGGGAGAGTCACTACAGGGAGCAAACATGAACAAATTCGGCAGGCGTACGGCAGTGTTGCAAATACTAATTATCCTTACGGTTTGCTCTTTCCACAAGGCGCTTGCCTCGCAGGAGGGTGCTATTGTCCCGGTGGGCATCCTCATGCCTGTCGCAGACGCTCGGGGACATGTCATTGAAGCCACCGCTCCCGACGGCAAGGCGTATCCGGTGTTTCGTTCACCCCAGGACTCCCCGTTAATACAACATGTTCGCACGGTGCTGGAGACCAGCTTCGCGCAGCAGGTGGTGAGGCTTGACCGGTATGCGCGCAACCTCCTACTCCGGGAGCCGGGCCGAGCCGGCGAGCAGCGCCTGACGGAGCCGATGTATTTGCTCCTGTCGACGGAAGAGGGTGGGTTCGCCCGATACGGTTTCTGGCTCGAAGACCAGCGCGGCAGGCGGTTTGTCCTGGCGGGTTATGTGGATTTGGTGGTCGGTGAAGAGGGCATCGCCACCGGGAATCTGGAGGAGATCTTCTCCCACGAGCTGGGGCACTTGATCCTGAAATCTCTCCTGGGTGACATCAACAGCGGTCCTTCACGCAAGATGCACCAGAGCATGACGGTGACCGACTACCCCACGGCTTTCGATGAAGGTTACGCGGAACACTTCCAGCCGCTCGTGCGCGACGCAACCGATAACGCCTACCTCCGCGAGTTGAACAAGGGAGCGACCGCGACCGACCTGAACCTGCTATGGCTCAGCAGGCTGGACCAGCAATTGCGCACCGACGGCGTGAAGCGGAATCTGTTCATTCACCGCAAAGCATTGCCTGCCGCAGCGCTCCAGCCGGACCCGGACCGCTATCGGCTCTATCTTGACAGCGAAACGTCGGTGGATTTCCTCTCGGATGAACTCAAGAACGCACAGGAGATGATGGCGTGCGAAGGTGTGATCGCCACTTTGTTTTATCGTTTGGTGAACGACGACCGCCTGCGTAACCAGTACCGGGAGACGGGATTTTACCAGCAGTTTCTGGCCCCCGGAGTTTCGAGCGCGGAGATAAAACAAGTGATCCTTCCTTACGAGAATGTGAACTTGAAGCTCTTCGCCGCCATGCGGAGGGTGGCATTGGAATCGGCCGATGCCCACCAGCCTTTAATAATCGAAATCGTCAAGGCCTACGCGGGCCTTTTTCCCGACGATGCCGAGGCGATTTACAGAGTTTTTCTCCAAACCACGCACGGAGTCACCGCGTCGCAGGAGCTCGCCACCGCCTTTGAGGGCGCCGCCGTCGCGGGCCGCAGGGGCGACATGGAAGCCTTCCGCCAGCCGTCCCTCGCCGCCTTCTCCCTGCTTCGGGCCACTACCGATCAAATAGCGCACGGCAAGCTGGCATTGGATGCAAACCTGGGGCCGGAGTTATGGGTGTTGAACCCAAGTTTCAAAATAGCGCCCGCCGTCTGGGAGCGCGACCGAACCCTGCCGCTCACAATCAACCTCAACACCGCCGGCGAACCCGAACTGATGACGTTACCCGGGGTGGACCCGGCCGTCGCCCGCCGGATCGTGGCCGAGCGCCGGTCGCACGGCTTCTATAGGAGCCTGGACGAGTTGCGTACTGCCGCAGGGCTATCGCCGGCTCTCTATGAGTCCTTGGTCGGCATGAGCGCGCAAATGGAACTCCAGAAGCAATACACCCGCCGTTAGAGCGGCAGTGGAATACGGGGACTTGCAAAACGAGGAGTGAACTCGACAGCCTCTAGCTTCGAGGTTGCGGAGACTGGACTGAGGATTCCCGCCGCTGCAGCGCATTATCAACGGCGGACCGCACGACATAAGCGAAGTCCGGCATTGACATCGGAGGAACAATGAAGTCGAAGGCGCCGCGCTGAACGGATTCCAAGTAAAGAGCCATATCCACGACATCAGAGACCACGATCACGTTGGCATGTGACGGGGCCGCCGCCGCTGAAACGATGATGTCCTCCCACGACCCATCGGGAAGCCGGGGATCAACCAGAACCAAATGAGGCGGCTGGCGTCCCCATAGGCTTTCGTGGGCTTCGCGACAAGTCCTCACGCTGTGGGTTTTGATGTCCTGGCCTTCTAGGGCGCGCCGGATGAATCCCATGGGTTCCGGACGGTCGTGCACGAGGAGCGCAGTAATCGTCTGCTGCATGGTGAGAGCCTCTCGGGATTAGTCTCGCGCCATACTGTTAAGCGAATGTGAAGGATGCTTAAAGGTTTAGCGAAAACTCTGTTAAGGTAGGGGTTAGGCGCTTTAGGCAAGGGCGGGCTTCGGAACGGCCTGGTCAGCGGACGGCAAGGCATTCCCCTACGCAGCCGGCAGAAGGACGGTGAACACCGAACCTTTCCCTAATTGACTTTCCACAGAGATCCGTCCGCGCATTCGATCCACAATGTGTTTAACGATCGAGAGCCCCAGGCCCGTGCCCCCCATCTCGCGCGAACGCGCTTTGTCGACGCGATAAAATCGCTCGAATAGACGCGGCAAATCAGCGGAGGGGATTCCGATGCCGTTGTCGGCGATTGTGACGCTCACCTCATCGTCCCGGGTGCGCAGGACTTCGACGCGCACTTCGCCCTCGGGGCGATTGAATTTCACCGCGTTCGTAAGGAGATTCACAAACGCCTGCTCCAGGCGAACCCGATCTCCCAGGACCTCAACATCTTCCATCTGCCCGCAAATCAGCTTGACCCGCCGGCTGCGCGCCTCGTCTTCCACGGCACGCAAGGCGGCCTCCAGGGCCGGCCGGATGGCGACGCGCGCTTGTTCAGTACTGGCCTTGCCGGACTCGAGTTCGGATAAGGCCAAAAGGTCGGAAGCGATGCTATTCAGGCGCACGGAGTGGTTCTTTATGATCTCAAGAAACTTGCGGTTGTTATCCTTGTCTTCAAGCGCGCCTTCCAGCAGCGTTTCCGTATAGCCGCGTATTGCGGTGAGCGGCGTACGCAATTCGTGTGAGACATTGGCGACGAAGTCTTTCCTCACACGTTCCAGCCTTTCCAGATCAGTTATGTCATGAAGGATCGCGATGGCGCCACGACCCGTAGCCACGCGAAGCGGCGCGGCCTGGACTTCGAAGGCACGGCCTTCGGCGGCAGGCAATTGCAGTCGCTGCTTTAAAGTCTCGCCGCCCGCCACGACGCGCGAAAGAATCTCACGCAGAACCGGATCGCGAACAATATCCACCAGGGGGGCTTTTGCCGGGACCTCGCTGCGCAGGCCGAGCGCGCGGGCGAAGGAGGCGTTATAGAAAGTGATACGCAGGTCCTTATCCACCGCCAGAACGCCTTCCACCATGCTGGTAAGAATCGCTTCGCGACGCTCCGACTCCAGGCCCAAGCGCTCGATGAGGTCATGTAACTGGGAGGCCGTCGAGTTGAGCGAGCGTGTCAGCGACCCCAACTCGTCGTCCGCGTCCGGCAACGGGCTCTCGGTGAAATTGGCTTTCGCCAGACCCTCGGCAAAAGAGCGCAATCTGCCGATGCGGCGTGTAAAGGAGCGGGAGAAAAAATAGGCAATAAACAGTGCGATCAGGGCAGCCACGGCAGAAGCAGTCAGGATTCGCCAACGCACCTCCGCGATGGCCGCGTCGAGGTTCTCGATCGGCAAAGCTACCCGGAGGACGTATCCGCTGCGACCCTGATATTGGAGCGGGACGGCGAGGTAGCAAAGGTCGCCGCCCAACGTGGCACTGTGCCGAATCGCGCTGCCCACGCGATTGCGGTAGGCTGCCTGAATCTCCGGACGATTGGCGTGGTTTTCCATCTGCGCGGGGTCTTGCTCCGATTCCGCGAGAACCACGCCTTGAGGGTCTATAATTGTGACCCGGCAGTGGGCTCGACCGGCGGCGGACTTGCTCCATTCTTCCAACCGCTCCGGAGAAAGACTCCCGGCCTCAGCTGTCAGCACCATCGCCACGGGGGTAAGCCGCTGTTCTATTGCCTGAACTTCGTGCCTGGTTGTGTATCGTGCCAGGTTGAAATCGAGCACAGCCAAGGTCAGTGCGATCAAGATGAACGCCGTGCTGAGGAGCTTGCGGAAAATCGGGCTGCGGAAGACCATGTCGGCCAGAGCAAAAGGGATTTACAGGGGTCGGATTATACCACGGAAGGAAAACTCAGGACGCTTCCCCCCCTTCCTGCGGCTGGGGGGAAAAACGGTAGCCGCTGCCGCGCACCGTCTGCAAGAACTGCGGCCGATTCGGGAGGGGTTCAATCTTCTCACGCAAGCGGCGGATGTGGACGTCCACCGTGCGAGGAGTCACGAAGCGGTCTCGTCCCCAGACCTCATCCAGCAGTCGGTCGCGGTTGAAGACGTGACGAGGGTGAGAAGCCAGATGGAACAGGAGCTTGAATTCCAGCGTGCTCAACTGCACCGACCGGCCACGAACCATTACCTCCTGAGTTCGCGTGTCGAGCCGGACGCTTCCCACCTCCACCACCTCTCGCCGCTCCGCCACCCGCTCTTGCCGGCGCATCACCGCCTTGACTCGCGCCACAAGCTCTCGCGGGCTGAAGGGTTTGACTACGTAGTCATCTCCCCCAATCTCCAACCCCAGGACTCGATCCACTTCCTCGCCCTTGGCGGTGAGGAAGATCACCGGCAGAGCCCGCAAGCGGTCGTCGGCGCGGAGGCGCCTGCAGATATTGAATCCATCATCGTCCGGCAGAAGAATATCCAGGAGGACGATGTCAGCGGAGTTTCGACGAAGAAAATCCAGCCCCTCGTGTCCTCGCCCGAAACTCTCGACCTCGAACCCTTCCTTGCGAAAGTTATAGCGAACCAGTTCGACGATATCTTTTTCGTCCTCAATGATTACGACTCGTGGCCGCACGCTGAGAGTATACCACCTCCAATGTTACAGGAATGTTTCTTCTAGGTTGTATTTCGTCGCATTTCTTCGAACGGAACGGCTTGCCTTCCCCGCAGGCAAGTGCCGGAGGACGGGGCTGTGCGGCCGCGAGGTTTTGGTGTTTAGGGCTTCGTGGGCACGAGGACCAGCCGCCGAAGCCTCAATCGGGGTCGGTATCGCCGCCGAGGGGAGCCGGGCTGTGCACACGGCTCGGACGACCGGCCGCGCCTGCCTCACGAATACTTGAAGTTAACTGAAATCGTACTCTTGCACGGTACTGGCTTCCCGGCCTTTATGGCCGGCAGGAATTTCCAGGTCTTTACCGTTCGCACCGCACTGTCATCCAATCTCTTACCCAACGATTTGATAACCTCCACGCTGCTCACCGTTCCGTCGGCTCCAATCATCACCTGCAGCACCACGTTTCCTTCCAGCTTGGCGGCCTTGGCCCCCTGGGGGTAGGGAGGCTTCGGCTGATAGATCAGCATGGGGGGTGTGACGGAGCTGTCCGCGTTATCTCCCTTGGGCGGAGCGAAATCGAGAGTCACATCCGTAACGCCAGGCTTGCTCATGGGCGCGTACCGCCAGTGCTGGACAGCGTCCAGAGCCGCTTTCACAAGCAGCGGGTGCCCGCTTAACACCTTGATGTCAGAGACGGAGCCATTTTTATCGACGGTGATCCGTAGCGTGACCTTGCCTTGAACGTTAGCCGTTTTGGCCAAGGGGGGGTAGACTGGCCGAACCGCGCTGATCGGTTCGAGCGGCCCGACGTCGGAAGGCCGGGCGTAGGACGGAATAGGCTCCTTGTGAGTCAGCCGTGGGTACACGAACGGGCTGCTCCGGGGGTAGGCGAAGACAATGTTTACGATCGTGACGCGGTCCACATCACTCGGCGAGTAGCGCCATTTTGAAACGGACTCGATCGACGTTTTGACAAGTTCAGGTGGGCCGCTCAATACCTGAATGTCCTGCACGCTGCCGTCCTTGTTGATCGTGACGCGCAGCCTCACCTTGCCTTCAATTCCGGCCGCCTGCGCTTCGGGGGGATAGACAATGGGCGCAGGCTCGACCGGCTGAATGGCCGTAATTACAAGCGGCGGAATCTCCCTCTCCGCCAGCCCGGCGCTCGACGAAGCAGCTTGAGCCGGCGCGCGAAGGGGGAACGCCCAAACGCCCACACCTCCGGCCAGAGTCAACAATCCGAGGATTGCGGTGAGCGACAGGACAAGCCGCCGTTTAGACATGAGAACCTGTTTCACAAGTATAGTGTTAGTTTGTCAAGAAAACAATAAAGGGCATCGGCAATTCGTATTGGGATTGCTTACATCCGCCTTGATTCTTTCCTTGGGATGAAATAGGATTGAAATATGTAGGAGGATGCAATGGCAACGCCTACAACCGTTTACATCACCCCGCAGCAGAGGAAGCGACTGTTTCAGCGCGCGCGCCGGCGCAAGACCAGTTTTTCCGACGAGTTGCGCACCGCGTTGGATCTCTACCTTGATTTGCCTTCGGATTTCGACGCTCAGGCGTTCGCGGCCCTGGTGCGGGAAGCGAATGCTTCCATGGATCGCAGCATTGCGAAACTGGACGAGACGCTCACTTTTTTGGAGAAGTTCCAGGAGGCCAAAGCATGAGCCTGGTTCAGGATCTCTATGCAGGTCTGAAGAAGATTGTGACCATCGAAGATCGGATCGTGCGGTTGGCCGACGACGTAAAGCGCCTGCAGTTGGACGTTGCCGGCCACGGGGAACGATTAGCCCGCCTGGAAGGAAAGTTCGAGCTGCTCGAGTCTACGATTCCTGCCCGCCGTCGGAAACTGCCGGAGTAGCGTCCGGGGACGGGGTCTGGGGCTGCCTACATGAGCTGGAGTCGTCTAAACCGTGGCAGGATGCGCCTCCAGTTCGAAGGTCACGCGGATCCCCGGAGAGGGGGCCAATCCCAGCTCCGCCAGGTCTTCTCCCTCCAAGTGCAGTCCCACAGCCGCGCGCAAATTGCGCGTGACCTCATCGAGTGTGGCGCCCTGGGTCACCACCGGAATCTCCCAACACTCGGCAACATAACCCGATTGTTCGCCCGGGCGAATAACGGCTGTGATCGTGCGCCGTAATCGCATGGTTCTGACCCTCGCCACTCTTTCCCAACGACCTTCTTCCAATCTCCAAAACAGAGATTAGCAGAGTTTTGTCGGAGCCTCAAGCGCCGGAATAAGACTTGAAGCTACTTATACGCCGGGATCCCGGTCACCCGTTCGCCGATGATGAGGGTGTGGATATTGTGTGTGCCCTCGTAAGTGAAAACGGATTCGAGGTTGCACATGTGGCGGAAGATCGGATATTCGTCCGCCACACCGTTGGCGCCCAGGATGTCGCGCGCTGCGCGGGCCACCTCGAGGGCCATCCTGACGTTGTTCCGTTTGAGCATGGAGATGTGCGCAAAATCAGCGCGACCCTGGTCCTTCAGCCGTCCCGCCTGCAAGGCCAGCAACTGCCCCTTGGTGATTTCGGTGATCATATCGGCGAACTTGGCTTGAATGAGCTGGTGAGAAGCGATGGGCCTGTCGTCAAACTGCTTTCTGATCCTGGCGTATTCCAGTGCCTCATGGTAGCAGGCCATGGCCGCACCCAGGGCTCCCCAGCCGATGCCGTAGCGCGCTTGAGACAAGCAGCTCAAAGCCGCCTTCAACCCTTGCGCTTTGGGTAGCATATGGTCCGCGGGCACCCGAACGTCCTGGAGCGAGAGGCTGGAGGTCACCGAGGCGCGCAACGACCATTTGCCTTTGATGTCATTCGAGGTGTATCCCGGCGTTCCTTTCTCGACCAGGAAGCCCCGGATGCCATCCCCCGTACGCGCCCACACAACGGCCACGTCCGCAATCGTTCCGGAGGTGATCCAGGCTTTCTCGCCGTTGAGGATGTAGTGGTCACCGTCCTTTACGGCGCGCGTTCTCATGCCGGCGGGATTCGAGCCGAAGTCCGGTTCCGTCAGGCCGAAACATCCGATGGCCTTGCCCTGCTGGAGCGCCGGCAGCCAGCGCTGTTTCTGCTCTTCGGAGCCATACTGGTATAGGGGATACATCACCAGCGCACCCTGCACGGAGACGAAACTGCGCAAGCCGCTGTCTCCGCGCTCGAGTTCCTGCATCAGCAGCCCGTACTCGACGTTGGACATCCCCGCGCAGCCGTAGCCTTCCAGGTTGGCTCCGAAAAAACCCAACTCAGCCATCAAAGGCACGAGGTGCCGGGGGAACTTTCCCTCCCGGTTCCACTCTTCGATGTTAGGTATGATTTCCTGGTCCACGAATTCGCGCACCGTCTGGCGCACCAGCTTCTCCTGGTCGCTGAAGAGTGCGTCGATCTCCATGTAATCAACCCCGTGAAATGCAAACATAACGCCCCCGTTTAATTGTTCGTTGCTTAAGACTTCTCGTAGCGCCGACCTTCGGGTCGGCAGCGATCCTGTTCCGACCTAGGGGTCAGCGCCACACCTCCGCGGTCAGGCGTCATTCTAGCAGTGGAGGCAAGGTTTGCGCCACGAGGCAAAGCAAAGGCTCGCGCCGGGCATCGGCCCTGCGCGAGCTGGAGAGGGACATGCTTAGAGGAAAGTTTGTCGGCGACGGGGCTACGCTGACGGGCGCGAAGCCAGTACGTTCGTCGCATTCGGGAAGAAGCCCTTGGGAGCGCTGATATAGCCGGAGACGGAGTCCTTGCCCATCTTATTCACCACCAATTCGAGGGCGCTCGGGGCACCTTGCACGTAGAAGTACACCGGGTCGTCCATCGCCCTGTCCCGGTGGAGGTGGGGCTTGTCGTCGAACACCAGGTTGACGGTGAAAATGTTTCGCTTGGTGTCCGTCTTCTGCAACTGAACGGTGATCGTCCCCACTTTCTGTTCGCGGTGTTTCTTAGCAAGGTTGAATTCGAAGTAGTCCCTGTCGGTTTTGTGGGCAAGCGCCACGAGTTCATCATGCGTGCGCGCGATCGCGCCGCTCAGCTCGCCTTTGGTCCCGGAAAGAGCATTGGCGAATTCGGACTTGGCGCTGTCCAGGTCTTTCCTGGTGCCTGCCAGGTCTGAGGATAGGCCGCCAATCTTGGAATTGGCGTCGGCCTGGACTTTATTCACATCGTCGGCACTGGCCTTACTGGCGATCGCGGCATTCAGTTGCTGCACCGCCTGTTGCTGTTTCTTTTCGATTTCAGCCGCCACAGAGTGCGCGCGCGAGAGTTCCTGCTCAGTCATGCCCAGTTTTTCCGAGGTCACCTGGAATTGGCCGCGCAACTGGGCGTAGCGCTCATCGCTGTTGTCCATGCGCCGGGTAAGCAGATCCAATTGATCGGTTTGCTTCGCGGCGATGGTTTTGAGTTCGCTGCGTGAGTACAGCACCAGAATGAGGTTCACGACCGAAAGCGCCAGCAACAAGCCAACCAGCCAGCGAATGCCCCCACCGGTAGACGGGGCAGGGCCGGGGGGCGGCGCCTGTACGTACACAACCTGGGGGGCGCCTGCCGGCGTGGACGGCGCACTTTGGACCGGCTCGTTCAAACCGAACATCGTACCGGGGCCTGGGGTCTTGTCTGCCATACATACTCCTATCTCGGGTTGGGATTGAGCCGCCTGACAATGCGGCGCCCTGCTCTTCCTAAGACGTTATTTCTGAAGAATAGGTTTCCATCGCACAATAGCTTCGGTTAATGGTGAACGAGGCTAGTATGGCACCATTGCCTAAATAGTTCAAGTGCTGTGCGTTACTCGCGCCTGGCGGATGGGTTAGAATACGGTTGGGGCCGCCCTTGTGGCCGGACTCGGGCAGCAACAAAGGCCGTCCCGCCGAGCCCTTCCGTCGCCGAAAGGAAGGATATGCCAAAGTATGTCTTAGCCCTCGACCAGGGCACCACAAGTTCGCGCGCCATCTTGTTTGACCGCCACGGCGCGGTGCGCGCTTCCGCTCGTCGAGAATTCAAGCAGCATTATCCGCGCGCCGGCTGGGTCGAGCACGATGCTGAGGAAATCTGGCAAACACAATTCGAGGTCGCGAAAGCGGCTCTTTCGGAGGCACGCGCCGCGGCCCAGGACCTTGCCGCCGTCGGCATCACCAATCAGCGCGAGACCGTGGTTCTTTGGGACCGTGCCACCGGCAAGCCCTTGCATCCAGCTATCGTCTGGCAATGCCGGCGTACCGCGGAAATGTGCGACCGCATCCGGCAGAAAGGGTTCGACAAGATAATTCGGGAGAGAACCGGACTGGTGACGGACGCCTATTTTTCCGGGACCAAAATTGCCTGGCTGCTCGAAAATGTCCCCTCAGCGCGCGAAAGAGCTGAGCGAGGCGAGCTTGCCTGCGGCACCATCGATTCCTGGCTGATCTGGAATCTAACGGGCGGCAAGGTCCACGCGTCGGACTTCTCGAACGCTTCGCGCACCATGCTGTTCAACATTGCTACGCTTACCTGGGACAAAGAGATTCTCAGCTACTTCGGCATTCCGCCGTCGTTGCTTCCGGCGGTGAGTTCCTCCAGCGAAACCGTGGGGGAGACGGAACTGTTCGGTTCCCGGGTGCCGATCGCCGGCGTGGCCGGTGACCAACAGGCGTCATTGTTCGGCCACCAGTGTTTTGCCCCTGGCGCCGTAAAAAACACCTACGGTACCGGCTGCTTTATGTTGATGAACACCGGGCCTGCTATTCCTCGCTCACATTCGGGGTTGCTGGCTACCATCGGCTGGGGAAGAAACAGCCAGATAACCTACGCGCTCGAGGGCAGCGTGTTCATCGCAGGCGCGGCCATCCAGTGGCTTCGCGACGAGTTGGGGTTGATTCGGGGGGCCTCGAAGACCCAGGAACTGGCCCGTTCGGTGCCGGACACCCATGGCGTTTATTTCGTCCCTGCCTTCGTCGGGCTGGGGGCGCCTCATTGGGATCAGTACGCGCGTGGCGCGATTGTGGGTTTGACCCGCGGTGCGAACCGCAAGCACCTGGTTCGCGCGGCACTTGAATCCATTGCCTACCAGGCGCGCGACGTGCTCGACGCCATGACGCGGGATTCGGGCATCAAGCCGGAGGTACTGCGTGTGGACGGCGGCGCCGCGCGCAACGATTTTCTCTGCCAGTTTCAGGCTGACATTCTTGGAGTGCCCCTCGAGCGGCCCGCCACCACGGAGACGACGGCGCTCGGCGCCGCGTACCTGGCGGGATTGGCCACCGGCTTCTGGCAAGACGAGTCGGAATTAAAGGTTCAACTGAAGATCGAGCGCCGCTTTGAACCTGCCATGGAAGCGTCTCGTCGTGAGGAACTCTGCGCAGGCTGGCGACGCGCTCTGGAGCGAGCCAAAGACTGGGCGCGGCCTGGGGGCTAGAAATTCGATCACCACAGAGGCACTGAGACACAGAGACCGGAAGAGGTTTACTCTGTGCCTCTGTGCCTCGGTGGTGCGGAAAAGGGGAGATCATGCATTATCGCGAACTTGGCCGTACGGGTTGGAAGGTTTCGGAGATCAGTTTTGGAGCGTGGGCGATCGGAGCGGCGTGGGGAGAGGTTGACGACAAGGAATCCCTCGCCGCCTTGCATCGCGCTGTCGATTTGGGTGTCAACTTCATTGACACCGCAGACGTTTACGGGATGGGCCGGAGTGAGCGGCTGGTAGCGCGTCTGCGCAAAGAACGAAAAGAGACCATCTACGTCACCACGAAGGCCGGCCGCCGGCTTAACCCGCACACTGCTGAGGGATACAACCAGGCGAACCTTACCCGGTTCATCGACGACAGCTTGAAGAACCTCGAAACGGATTGCATCGACTTGCTGCAATTGCACTGCCCGCCGCCGGTTCTTCTTTACCGCCCTGAGTTTTTCGCCTTGCTGGA
>Ga0326728_10011613_pt1 | contig 19986 bp, 13 predicted proteins | sample MB3enrmetagenome_FD_207602 | JGI IMG/M metagenome (GOLD analysis project Ga0326728, IMG submission 207602) | Lab enriched peat soil microbial communities from McLean, Ithaca, NY, United States - MB31MN | ecosystem: Environmental > Terrestrial > Soil > Wetlands > Peat | place: USA: New York... | reverse complement strand
GCTATATACTCAACCGTGAAACGCAGGAATATACGATAGAGGCCCCTCACAGTTCTTGGAGTAACGTAACGGAAGCACTTCAATCGAACCAGCCTCGTCACCCGAGAGATGCAAAGATGGCGGTACTTCTTTCCAAGAGCCAAGTAAGCTCGATCCTATCGATGGCCGAGAGCATTAGAGCGGTTGAAGAGGCGTTCCGAGAGCTTACTCTCGGAACCGCCACGATGCCTACGAGACTGAGCCTGTCAATACCCGAGAAGCAAGGATGGCTAGGAGTAATGCCGGCATACCTCGCACATGCCGGAGCATTGGCAACGAAAATAGTCACAGTCTACCAAGAGAACACAACGAGGCACGGGATCCCCAACGTCCTAGCGTCAGTAATTCTAAACGACGTAGAAACCGGCCGCGTTCAAGCAATAATAGAGGGATCCCAAATTACGGCGATGAGAACCGGGGCTGTGTCAGGAGTCGCTACGAAATATCTCGCCCGAACAGATGCAAACAGAGTAGGGATATTCGGCGCAGGCGTGCAGGCGCGAAAGCAACTTCAAGCGGTTTGTGAGGTTAGACGAATCCGGTCAGCGTTGGTATATGACACTAACAAGGAGAGCACTAAGGATTTCATTGCCGAATTCGCAAAAGCTGACATGACGGTCTCTGCCGCGTACTCACCAGAAGAGGTTGTTCAGAAATCAGATATCATCGTCACTGCAACGACATCGAGAACCCCTGTCTTCAGCGGCCGCCACATCAAGCCTGGAACACATATCAACGCAATAGGAGCATTCACCCCTGCCGCACGAGAGGTCGACAACGAGACAATCTCAACCTCAAAGATCGTCGTTGATTCAATCGACGCAGCCCTCGCGGAGGCAGGGGACCTTATCATTCCATTGAAAGAAGGCGTGATTCAACGCCAAAACGTCTGGGCAGAACTAGGAGAAATAGTATCGGGCAAGAAAGCTGGGCGAACCTCCAATGAAGAGACGACGCTTTTCAAGTCAGTAGGCCTTGGAATTCAGGATGCCGCAGTAGCGATGATCGTATTCAAGAAGGCTCAGAGCCTCGGAGTTGGAACGCAGTTCGACTTGGAAGCGTAAACTGTCCTTCTAAGAACTCATCTCAATCCTTCATGATAGCAGCGTTCTGATTACTTCCTTGTAGACAACGACCGTCTTTTTAACCGATCCAAGATCGACGAACTCGTCGGATTCGTGCAATCTTCCGCCCGAGGGCCCAAACTCTAGCGTCGGAATCTTTCCCTGGTTTACGAGAATACAGGAATCACATGGGCCCTCATGAAAATCAATTCTCGGAGCACGGCCCAGAGCCTTCGTTGCGGCTTCAACTACAATTTTCACAGTTTCGTTTTCTTCCGGTATCTCGAAGGGGTCACAGAACGGCGTTTCGCGGGCAATGAAACTTGCCGTGGCGTTTATCCCGAGTTCCCGGATCAGATTGTTGAGATCTTCGAGTGCGTCTTTCGAGTTGTGCCCTGGGACTAAGCATCTGTCGATGATAATTCGGCAGCGGTCGGGTACAAGCATGACGTTCTCCTGTCCCCCTTCAATTTTCAAGACGTTGACCGTGGAACGGCCCATTCTGGGGTGAGTGGGGCTACTAAGCCTCGGTAAAGAGTTGATAAGAATAGCCGCATCCTGAATCGCGCTTACTCCATGCTCAGGCCACATCGAGTGCGCAGCCTTTCCGTGAACAACAACGTCTAGGACGGTTCTACCGCGATGTGCCGTTACGACATTGAGGTCCGTCGCTTCGGAAATCATTGCTAAGTTTACGCCGCTTGTTATGCCCCTCTGAACTAGGGCGTAGGATCCCCAATCTAGCGATTCTTCGTCTACAACTGCGGCCACAATAACTTCACCCCTCTTGGGCAGCCCTTCCTTCTTGCATTCAACTGCTGCGGAGAGAATTGCAGCTAAGCCTGATTTCATGTCGACCGTCCCGCGGCCGTACATTCTACCATTCTCTATTTCTGCACCGAATGGGTCATGTTTCCATCCGGTCCCGGGTGCAACGGTGTCCATATGGCCGTTGAGCATCAGGCGGGGGCCGTCCTGCGCACCCTTTACTCTACTTAGCACGTTGGGTCTACCTGGTTTGACTTCAAGCATCTCAACAGGTAGCCCATTTTCCATAAGCCATTTAGCGATGAACTCCGCGACTCTACCTTCTTCCCCACATACGCTCGGAATCTTCACCAGGTCAGCAAGAAACGAGATTACATCGTCGGACAAATGATTCACACCTAGCGACAAATTAGGAAAGGGGCAGCATTTAGCTTAAGATACATCCCTCGAGCTTGTCTTAGATATTCTCGAAACAAGAGCATAAATGCACCGATCGATTTTTCCGATTCATGATGCTTGGCGTTCAAAGTTTATTTATACCGTGAGTCAGTGCCGAATCCGATTCTAAAATGAATGTTGGTGCTCGCCCTCTCGGAATTACATTGCTAGCTGTGCTTCACGTCCTCCAAGCAGTTTTCTTTTTCTTTGTGGGTGTAGCGCTGATTGCTCTTGGTGCGTTCATCAGCCGAGGCTTGATCGGTCTTCCGCGATTCCTGCATGGAGTCGTGTCTTTGATTGGGGTTGTGGTGGTCGTAATCGGATTGATCTACTTAGGCTTGGCTTGGGGGTTGTGGACAGGTAAGGGATGGGCTTGGGTGCTGTCGCTAATACTGGCCGCGTTAGGAATCGTCGTTTCTCTAATTTCACTTGTTAGAGGCCGCTTTCTCACGATTGTAGTATTGATTCTCGACGCGATAATCCTATACTACCTCTTCAGACCGAATGTTCGGGCTTTCTTCGGCGAGCAGAAGACCCCGCCACAGAATATGCCAGCAACCGGCACAACCGCTCAGCCGACGACAGCAACGCGATTCTGCTCAAATTGTGGCGCCCCAACCCAAGCGACCGAAAAATTCTGCTCGCACTGCGGCAAACCTGTTTCTTAAAGACCGATCGTATCGAGAGGCGTAATCCAAGAGTTGAGCGTCAAGTTGAACAATTCAGTTAGCAATGAGGAACTCAGGGCCGAATTCTCGCCTTCTCAAGAGCTCTGAGAAGGTCGCCTCTAGAGACTATTCCAAGCTCACATGGTTAGGTTCATTGACGATGGGGGGTCTGGTAGCTTGAATGGGTGTGTCGTTTGGGTGGTGACTTTGCCCAAGGTTATCTATGACCACATGTTATGACCAACTATGCTGTAGGAATTAAGCGTCTGGCTCACTGGAAGTGATTCGACTGAGAATTGTGTTCGCGATTCTTCTAATTGTTTTGATTTACGGCGGAACTTTCGGAATTTTCTGGATCACTTCCATCCATACCTTAACCCTTTACCCTATTGCACAAAGCTACTCTTGGCAAATAGTTCCCTTAGCCAATAATGGAGGTTCGGATAACTTCGAAATCACCTCGTGGCGCGATGGTCATAACATGAGAGGGTGGATCGAATTCAATCTATCATCGATTTCGCAGCAAGTGTGGATCGTGTCAGCCATGCTTAGTTTGCGGCTTTGGCAGAAAACAACGCCCCAATCCCAGCTGGGTGACCAGCTGGGTGCCCAATCGCAGTTGGGTGACCCCACCGGCAGAATTTACGGAGTCTACGCGCTGTCTTCACCTTGGACTGATGAGGGAATTAACTGGGCAAATCAGCCAAATTGGACAGATTACCATCACGCCGAATCCTCTGTCCCGCCGGGCCAAGGCGGATGGAATGGCCCATTGATTTACATGAACTGGGATCTCACTGAGATGGTGAAAGATTGGCGGTCGGGTGTACAAAACAATGGGGTAGTCGTAAAAGACACTCAGGAGAACGCTTCGCTTCTCTACTCAACCCAATTCTTCACAATCCATCAGACTCCAAATCGGAGTTACTTCCCAAGGCTAATTGTCACATATCTATATCCGCAAGAAGTCTATGCAACAGCAATCGTCTTCCTCGTTGAAACCGCCCTGATCTCCCTATTTGTCTTGAGAGCGCGGCGGGCATCCAGACGCTTACTCTAGGGTTAGTTCCTCGTACTTCTTAGATGGCAACTGCTTGCGATTGCGGCCAAGAAGAGAGCCAGGCTTGTCGAGTCGAGTAGTGGCATGGAGTGTTCTCTCATCAGGTGCCGACTTATTTCGGCATGATTTGCGCGTGGTTCAAGAGAGTGCGGTCGCGTTGGTTGCGTGAGCGATTATGGTTGGCTACGGTTTTGGTCTAAGGTCTATTACGCGTCGGGCTTTACCTACTTCTGATCTGGGTAAGGTTCCAAGCTCGAGGAGTTCGACGTTCACCTTTATCCCAAGCACGGCCATGAGGTCTTGCTGAATCCTCTTCAGAAGCTCCGCGTCATTCAACTTATCAGCGGTCACCTCCGTCTTGACGCTCAGTCGGTCAAGCTGGTCATGGGTTACAACAATTTGATACTGATCACCAAGTCCTGGTATATTCATCAGAACATGCTCTATCTGACTTGGAAAGACGTTAACACCGCCGATTATCAGCATGTCATCGCTCCGTCCTTTTATGCGCTGAATCCTGGGGTGGACTCTGCCGCAACCACACTCCTCCTCCCAGACCCTTGAGAGGTCTCGGGAGCGATATCGAAGAAGAGGCATCGCCTCTCGCGAAAGCATCGTGAATACTAGTTCACCTTCGGCTCCAGGCTCAAGGACCTCTCCCGTATCGGGATTAATCGTTTCGACTAGGAATTCATCTGCCCAAACATGCAAACCATTCCTCTGCTCGCACTCTATCCCAACCCCAGGCCCATACAGCTCAGACATACCGAAGATATCATGCGCCCTGAGACCGAATACGTCCTCTATTCGATTCCGTGCTTCTTCACTCCAAGGCTCAGCCCCGAAAATCCCGACTCTAATGGAGAAATCATGTTTGGGCTCATACCCTTCGGCGCGACTGGCCTCGCAGAGGTACACCATGTACGATGGAGCGCACGTGACAACTGTTGTGCGCAGGTCTTTCATGAACATAAGTTGTCGCTTCGTATTTCCAGAGCTAGTCGGGAGAATTGTCGCACCGATTTGCCTAGCCCCATAATGGATCCCCAAACCACCAGTAAACAAGCCATACCCAAACATATTCTGGACGATGTCCCCTTTTCGAACTCCTGCCACATCGAACGTTCTCCCCATCAATCTACTCCAACATTCCAAATCGCCCTTGGTGTAGGCGACTACGATCGGCTTGCCAGTCGTTCCAGAGGATGCGTGCAGCGAGTAGAGGCGTTTCGGATCGACTGCGACGAGTCCCAACGGATAGTTGTCCCTCAGATCTGTCTTAACAGTGAACGGGATCTTCTCAACGTCTTCGATACGTTTGATCGATCTCGGATCCAATCGAGTCTCATCGAATCGTTTCCGGTAGAAAGGCACGTGGTCGTAGGCGTAGCGCACGATTTTTTTCAATTTGTCTTGTTGAATGCGTTTCAGCTGCTTTGCGTTCAACATTTGCGCGCGGCGATCAAACAAATCGTTTCGCTCCGACCCGTGTGAGCATTATTAGAAGATAAATGGTTTCTGAACTGGTATCTCAAGGCTGGAAAGCGACCATAAGCCAATTTCTATTTGCCAGCAGCTAGCAGCGAACATGTAGGGCATCTGAAGTGTTGGTTCGCGAATACATAATCCAGACAGGGCTGTGTGGACCAAACCATGGGGCCATAGGCCACGATCTGCCCCTAGAATACCTTATCTCTAATTCTGTCCTTCTCTTAGTGCATGCCGATTGAGGACCTTGTAGGGAATACGGAGCTTCTAAAGCGAGTCTTAGAACATTACAGATACCGACTGGACAACTTCACGGATGATGAGGAGATCAAGCCGCTGATAAGCGGACCGGTGAGACAATACCTTACTTTTGGCCAGTTGAAGTCGCTAATTTCCGAAGCCCTTATCGACTTAACTAAAGACAGAAACATTGCCAACGCGAAGCTACCGCAGTACAGTGACCTTCTGAGGTCTGCCGCTAGTCAATACGTCAAAGACCTAGAACGAATCAGAGAGAAAGCCAGCCAAGAGCTGCCGGACACCAAACTGAAAGATTTGGAGACGGCCATAGAAGCCGTGAAGACGTGTCTCCAGTGATCGCTGTTCACAAATCTTCTCGACTCTACCGCAGTAGCGAGGAGATGCGTAGCGCTGATTTGTCACACACGAAGACTCGCGTAAGGGAAATTCGACCTTCGCTTTTCTGTACGAGTCCTCTGCCTTAATCTCCGCTAAAGAGAACCCATCCAAATGTGTAAGTACGCGGATTTAGCAGCTGACAGCTCGCGACAGAACACTCGCGGTGTGATTCAATGTCGATTAGGTTGTCTTCAGGCAGAGAAATTCCAATTGAGATGCACAAGACTAGGATGGTTCAAAAAATCTCACTTGTACCTGTAGAGGAACGCCTTAAGGCCATTGGGGAAGCGGGCTACAACACTTTCCTCCTCAAGACGAAGGACATATTCCTAGATATGCTCACCGACAGCGGCGTCAATGCCATGAGTGATAACCAGTTTGCCGCAATGATTAGGGCCGACGATGCTTACGCTGGCAGTATGACTTTCTACGAGTTCGCCGACGCGGTGGAAGAGGTCTTAGGGTTCAAACATGTGATGAACACTCACCAAGGCCGGGCAGCCGAGCATCTACTGACCAAGGTCTTCATGAAGCCAGGTGATGTCGTCCCAACAAACTATCACTTTACGACCACCAGAGGTCATATTGAACTGCTAGGGGGAACCGTTTTAGAAATATACTACGATGACGCGCTCAAGACTGAGAGCACGAACCCCTTTAAAGGAAATATGGATCCGCAAAAACTGAAGAACATTATCAAGAAATATGGTAAGGACAAGGTTGCCTTTGTTCGAATGGAAGCGACGACCAACCTGATCGGTGGGCAACCATTTTCCATGGCGAACTTGAGAGAGATACGGCAGATCTGCAATGAGCACGGCTTGATTCTGGTTATTGACGGGAGTCTGATCTGCGAAAATGCCTACCTCATAATGCAGCGGGAAAAAGAATACCGGAGTAAGACGGTTGCCGAAATAGTCAAGGAGATCTGCAGCATACCTGACCTGTTCTACATGAGCGGTAGGAAGAATACGTCTGTCAGAGGAGGTATGATAGGGACAAACAACAAGGAACTATTCGAGAAGGTAAGGCCTTGGCTTCCGGTCTATGAGGGCTTCTATACGTATGGTGGCATGTCCATGAGGGAGATTGGAGCCATGGCTGTGGGAGTCAGAGAAATGGTGGATCCCACGGTGGCGGGCTGCTCGGTGGAGCAGGTGAAGTACTTCGTAAACAGGCTTGTTGAAACTGGAGTTCCTGTAGTTACGCCGCCAGGAGGATTGGCTTGCCATCTAGATGCCATGAAATTCCTACCACACGTACCTCAACCCCAGTACCCAGCTGGGGCACTGTCAGCGGCCCTGTACATAGTCTCCGGCATCAGAAGCATGGAAAGAGGCACGGTCTCAACGGACAGGGATAAGGAAGGCAAAGAGGTCATGGCCGACGTCGAACTAACAAGGATCGCAGTTCCCAGAAGGGTCTACTCGATATCCCACATCGAATATGCAATTGACAGAATAAACTGGCTATTCAAGCACCGAGATCTGGTGAAAGGATTGAAGTTCGTGTATGAACCACCAGTCCTCAGATTCTTCGGTGGAAGACTGGAACCCTTGAACGATTGGGGAAAGAAACTGACCGAAGCCTTCAAGAAGGAAATAGGGGACACCTAGCCTCACAATTGGACTGCCCCTTCACTCTCATTGTTTGCCGAATAATCTTGATGAACGAACAGCCCTGGTGGGACTGTTCTTCGCGGTGATAGCAGCAGGCATAATCAACTCCATCGCGGGCGGTGGTACGCTGATCTCCTTCCCGTCCCTAGTTGCGTTCGGCGAACCAGAAATAATTTGGAACGCGACAAACACGGCCTTATGGCCCGGTTCGCTGAGTGGAGCCCAACTCCAAGGGAACGAAAAATTCTGCTAGACGACGAAACTCGTCGACGCTTCGAACCGTTACGTCAACCGTACCCGAAGCGATGCGTGGTAAGCAAAGCGGCCCGTTGCGCCATGCCTTCCAGCGTGGAGAGGGCGGTCGCCAGCCGACCACCACGCACCAAATCACCTAACGCTCGAGGCGACAAGAATACTTGAAACAGGGATCCAAGCGTCCAGGAAGACGTCAATCATCGCGAAAAGGTCATAAACCCTCCAATAAATCGAAAACATCTGCCAAGGGGGGCTCAACGTCCTAAGAAGAGAGCGAAGAGAGCGACGCCCGAACAGATACGAACCGCCTATACAGCCGTTCAAATTCAACTGATACAGCGTATAGAGAGAAACACATACGCATCGCCATGGTGAAACGCCTTATCTACGGACGAGCAGGCTTCGAGATCGAATACGAACTCCCCGCTATTGAATGAAAATCTACTCTGCGTTACTTTTTTCTGGGGGCTGTGACTTGTCTTGACCCAAATCTCACGCCTTGGTGGTCTAGCAGTCTGTAGATTGGGACTTTGAGGAAGTCCGTAATTACGAAAGCCGTGAGCGCGTAGGCGATTATGAATAATGCGTAGCCCCAACCCATAGCCGGAAGTAGTATGCCGTAAACTGTTATGATGACCGCTATCGATTGCGTTCCGATCACAGCAGCAAGCAACTCCCATGCGGGCTTTACCGACCAAAAATGTCCTCTCGTTCGGGCTACGAATACCGTTAGCTGACCTGCGACCGAGAGCTTCAGGTATATGAAGGATTGAAGAACATCGCGGCTCAGATGGAATATGACTTGTCCTATGTACAGGATTCCGAAGGAGAAGAATACTCCAATTATTCCAAGGTAGGTTGCTAAGCCTAGGATTATTCTCATATTCCACTTTTCAGGATAGTTCGAGTATCGCACGTTGTCGTACGCGATCGTCATTATCGGCGCATCATTTAGCAAGGCCAACAATACGATCATGAGTGCGGTGACCGGGTAGAAGCCGAACACTATGATGGAGGCCGTAATGAAGAAGAGCACACGTATCGTTTCGGCGATTCGGTAGATGGAGTAATTGCCCATGCGTTGAAAGATTTTGCGGCTCTCCTTGATCGCGTCGATGATAACTGAAAGCCCCGGCAACGTGAGAACAATGTCAGCGGCTGACTTCGCCGCATCCGTGGCACCAGCAACGGCAATCCCCGCGTCAGCCTCCTTGAGGGCTGGCGCATCGTTGACTCCGTCCCCGGTCATACCTACAATGTGCCCTTTGTGTTGCAGTAATTCCACAATGTGAAACTTGTGTTCAGGGAAGACCTGCGCGAAACCATCAGCCTCCTCCACCACTCGGGTCGCTTCTCTGTCTGACTTGTCAAGGAAGGCCGAAGCGGGCACAATGTTCGTACCCATCTTCATTTCCGCGGCGATTTCCTTCGCAATGGCTATGTGATCGCCGGTAACCATTTTGACATGCACTCCCATCGACTCCGCGATCTTGATGGTTTCGGCAGAGTCTTCTCTTGGTGGATCGTGCAGCGCGATGAGACCAACGTACTGCCAGCCACCTTTAGAGTCGGTCTTAGCGACTCCGAGGGCACGATAACCCTTGGAGGCGAAGGCGTCAACCTGCTGCTCTATTTCCGTTCTTACGGACTCTATGTTCGATACGAGCTCAAGGATTACTTGAGGCGCACCCTTGGAAACCTTGAAGCGGCTGCCGTCAGCATCCTCGACTGTAGCCTCAGTACGTTTTGAGACTGGGTCAAAGGGGTGGAATGAATCGATTTTGAACCTCCCGACGGCACTCGTTAGTTCCTTTGATTCTTGGCCTTTGATGATCACTGCATTATCGATCGGGTCTTGGTCTTCCTTCCTTGATGCTAGCGAACCAAAGAGGAAGACGTCGTTCCCCTGGAATCCTTGTAGGGGGCTGACTTGAGCTACGCTCAACTCGTTCTTAGTTATCGTACCAGTCTTATCGGAGCAGAGGACGTCCATACCGGCCATTTCTTCGATGGCTACGAGTTTGCTGACAATAGCCTCCTTCTTGGCTAGAGCAGTTGCTCCCACAGCCATCGTCACCGTCAAGACGGCGGGTAGTGCAACTGGAATCGCGGCGACAATTAGCACAAGGGCAAATTGAAGCGTATCTAGGATACTCTCCTGGCGGAATAGCGAGACCATAAAGATTAGACTCACGAGTGAGAGAGCGAGAACAATTAGGTAATCACCGATTTTGATTACCGCCCTCTGGAAGTGACTTCGCACCCCGGCTTCTTCAACGAGCTTCGTTGTCTTACCGAAGTATGTCTTTAGTCCGGTCGCCACCACCAGGGCGTCCATTTCTCCTTGCCTGATTATTGACCCTGAGTAGGCGACGTCTGAAGTGTGCTTCTCGACTGGGAGTGATTCTCCGGTTAATGCTGATTCGTCAACCTGTAGGTAATCCCCTTCTGCAAGTTTAACGTCAGCGGGAACAATATCGCCAAGGCGAACACGGACAATGTCCCCAGGGACGAGTTCACGGGCTGGGGCTTCACGCCATTCGCCGCCGCGTAGAACGCGAGCTTTGAGAGCCAGCTTCTGCTTCAGGAGCTCAATCGCATTGTCTGCCTTGTTCTCCTGAAAAAATCCAACTGCTGCATTCAGAACGAGCAGAGCACCAATGACACCCACATCTTCCCAGTGACGTATAATTGCCGAAAGAACAATTGCAGCTTCTATCATCCAAGGGATCGGCCCCCAGAAGTACCTCAACAGTCGGACGATCGGATTGACCTTTTTCTCTGGAATATCATTGTACCCGTACTGTTCAAGCCGCTCTTTAGCTGCTGACTCGGAAAGCCCATCCTTGGTAGAGGAGAGATTCCGTAGTAATTCGTCAACGGAGGCTTTCTTTATTTCGTCAGCGCTCAATGCGTTCTCTCTCATCAGCCATGCTTTTGATTGAATTAAGGCGAAATCATGGTACCGGCCTCGCCTTCAAGCGCATCACTAGCTCCTTGTAAGGCAGTTATAACTGCCCTTTTCCCTCCGGCTTTGAGAGAGCTCACTGCTGATTCAACCTTTGGGCACCATGATACCCCAAACGACCTTCTCTCCTAAACTAAGTTTCTGACCGGCCACGCCAGATCAAGTATCGTGTAAGCACCTGTGCAATCACCCAGAGTGGCGCGTAGACCGCAACAAAGAATAAGGCTATGCTAAACAGATTCTGCGTTAGCATTACTTGCAGATGTAAGTAGAGAATCGGCATCCAAATTACTATCCAGCCGATAATTCCGCTGATTCCTGTGAGGACCATTGTTCCAAGAAACCCTACATGTTCGGGTCCGAAAAGCGGTTTCTTCCTCAACCTACACTGCTCCTAGGAGCGTGAAAGCTAACATGCTGACATCACCTATCGACTCGGCTTCAGGTAGGGGACTCGCTCTGACGCCCGGAAACCGGGTTTCAATCGAACTATTCTCAACAACCGCATAATCAGTGAACACCTTCCACTAGCTATCTCCTAAGTGGAATGTTTCCCTCGCCTGTGACAAAGTTTGCTGTAGCGGATGAATCTGGAATTCGCATGATCGCTCACCAAGGACCTATGATGATTCGGTTTGTCTAGTGAATCCCTTGAGACCTTTGCCAAGGTGCATCATTCGAACAATCTTATCTTTACCGGGCCTTTCTCCTCCACCTCCTTCAAGAAGTAGTAAATCATGAGTAGACCGATAGTCATGATGGTGCCTAGCACCAATGCCTCATTCGGCAGTCCGAGTATGAATGAGAATAGCACGAAGATTGCGAGGATGGGTAGGTAGGGATACAGGGGGACACGGAAAGAGCCTCCTCTGCCATGCCTGCGAAAATGTACGAGTGCGAAACCAGCCATGAGATACGAGAAAAGCAAGCCAAAATTGCTGATCGCGGCAATGACATAGATATTTCCTGAAAAGAGCATGACAACTGCTATTACGGCAGAAACGAGGACCCCGTTCCTGGCCACGCCCCTGTCAACACTATACCTACGCAGAATTTTCGGTAGCAGGCCGTCTATGCTAATCTGGTAGAGAATACGTGATGAACTCAGAATCATGGCCAACGCTGCCGAGGCTGTTGCGATCAGCCCTCCCACGGCCACAGCAATCGAGATATAGGCCGGGGCGTGGGCGGCAGTCAGCGCAAACGAGAGCGGGTTAGCATTAATGACAAAGGCGTTTACAGGGACGAGGAGCATCAGAGCTACATCCACAAGAACGTAAAGGACCATGCTGATCGTCACGGCCGCGAGGATTGCTAATGCAGCGGAACGAGCTCCCCCCTTCACGTTAGAAGCAAAGGTGCTTATTGTCTGGAAGCCTGAGTAGGCGAAGAATATGACTACGCTCGCACTGAATATCGCCGTGTATCCGCTAGCCGGCGGTGCCGCTGAAGAGATGTTAGAGAAAGTGTGGTTGTGCAGCGAGTAGATCACTGCGAATGCTATGAATGCTATCAGTATTCCGACCTTTATCACGACCAGTCCGAAGTCGGCTCGAGCAGCTTTCTTTATTCCTTGCAGGTTGAAAGCGCTCAACACTGCGATTATGACAATTGCCAATAAGGAGCCATAGGCGTCAGACGAGATCCCGAGAAGTGTTGAGAGGTAGGCGCCAAAACCAAGTGCGACGACTGAGATTGCGCTCGCGTAGCTGAAGAAAAGGAGCACACCGGTAATGAAGCCAAGTTCGCTGCCAAACGCTTCGAAAACATAGGAGTAGCTGGCACCATTCGCATCTGGAAAGATGAAACAGAGTTCGCCAATCTCAAGTGCAATGACGATGGCCACGAACCCGACTAGCATAAATGAAAAGAGCGACCAGACTCCAGCAAGCGCAATCGCCGTCCCACTCAGGGTGAAGATACCTGCCCCGATGATTGCTCCGAGGCCCACCGCAGTCGCTGCTGCCGCGCTGATCATGTTTCTATTCATGGCAACCATCACCTCGGGCTCGCGAAATTTTCGGACGTCTACCGGCTCGATAGGTTGTACGGCCTGTCAGACTACCCTAAATCTTCGGCGAACCCGCACTCGCCCCTTTGGCCTCAAGCGTTTATTTGCAAGATGTTTGCCAGCATATTTCAGTTGTGGGAGTAGATACTCGGAGGGCGCATTTTGGAAAAGCAATTGACGGATGACGACCTAAGACGTTTCTCACTAGCCTTCAACAAGGAGCCCAAAAATATTCTTGCCTTGAATGCCGTCACAGAAAACGGTATAGCCGCAGTTGCTCTAAGCAGAAAAGAGGTGGACAGAAAAAACCCCGCTTTTAGCAATCTTATCGAATCTGCAGAGGCCACCAACCAAGAGAGCTCAGGGAGATGCTGGTTATTTTCCGGATTAAGCAAACTGTCTTTCGAAGCCATGAAGAAACTAAATCTAAAGACCTTTGAGCTCTCTGAGATATATCAGACGTTTTGGGACAAGCTAGAGAAAGCCAACTACTTCCTAGAAAACATAATCGAAACAATAGACGAGCCCCTGGATGGCAGGCTAGTTAGCGCGCTTCTTTCCGACCCGGTATCAGACGGCGGTCAATGGAATATGTTTGTGAACCTCGTAAAGAAGTACGGAGTCGTACCAAAAACGTTCATGCCGGAAACAGCCAGTAGCAACAACTCTGACCCGATGAATGCTCTGCTCGTCACGAAGCTAAGAGAATATGCAAAAGTTTTCCGTGATATGAACGAGCAGGGCGCGTCTAAATCTGAGCTGAGAGTGAAGAAAGGAGAATTGATGGAAGAATTCTACAGGATGCTGTGCATCAACCTTGGAGTTCCTCCGAAGGAATTTTATTGGGAGTGGCGTGATAAGGACGGTGTCTTCCATAAAAGAGGAAAGATTACACCAGTTCAGTTCTACGACGAGTATATTGGATTGGAACTAGATGACTTCGTGAGTCTTATCAACGCCCCCTCAAAAGGTAAACCATTCAACAAATTGTACACTGTCCAGCATCTCGGCAACGTGGTTGGTGGGCAAGATACTCGTTACCTGAACGTCGACTTGAAGACGCTGAAGAAAGCAACCGTAGACATGATCAAAGGCAATCACCCTGTATGGTTCGGATGCGACGTTGGAAAGATGCTGCAGACGAAGATGGGCGCAATGGACCTAAGCATCTACGACTACGAATTAGTCTATGGTGCGAAGTTCAAACTTGACAAAGCCGCTAGATTGGATTATGGAGATAGTGAGATGACTCACGCCATGGTGATTACGGGCGTTGACCTCGATGACCTAGGGAACCCGAGAAAATGGCGAGTTGAAAACAGCTGGGGCGCCACAATAGGGAATAAAGGATACATGTACATGATGGATGAATGGTTCGACGAATACCTCTACGAGGTCGTCGTGAGGAAAGAATACCTGCCTCCAGAACTTCTGAAGATACTTGACACTGAGCCGATAGTTCTATCTTTCTGGGATCCAATGGGTTCATTAGCGAGGCGGTCCATTTTTTCGGATTGTTAACCTTTTTTCCTATTGAAAGAATAGGAGAATGATCCGAATGAATTATGGCATCTCTCATCTAACAACGAGCACAGAACAGGGCGCGTGAGAAACTACACCCTTTGACACACTTCCTAAGAGGCGCGTCTCGATTCCGCTTTGCCCTCTAGTCCCCAACACTATAAGGTCAACTCCCAGTTGCTCTCCAAACTCCGTAATCGATCTAACTACTGATGACGACTTTCGAACATAGCCACTAGCGTCTACGCCATGGCTCTTCGCCATGCCCACTATGTCACTAACCCGCTTTTCCGATTCCTTAGACATAGTAGCGTCGTAGTCGCTCAACAAGTACTCCAGGTCTGATCTTGTCGGCGAGACATATCTTGGCGGAGGGGCGACGGTTGTGACGATCAACTCCGAGGCATTGCGCTTGGCAAGCCTCACGGCAACGATGCCGGCCTTTCTCGCGTTATTTGAGCCATCAACAGCCACCAGAATCCGATTGAAGATATTCGCCTTCCAAGCTCTCATACTTCTTCTGTAAGCCGGCGCAACATCCTGAAGACCCATGGAGTACTTTCCTTCTAGTTCCCAGAATCTCTGCGCAATTCTCGCGACAACAGGCAGATTGTTGATAACAATTGTCAGCCGTCGGCGCCTCAGCGAACCGGGTTTGGTCTGCGCACGCGCTTTCAGGAGATATTCCTTGGCAAGGTTATTCTTCGATCCGTAAAGCATGACGTTAGCAGCGAGTACATATCTGCCCCGCTTAACGAAAGGTTCGAGGTTCCTACTCAACCACCTAACGTTCAGATTCAGGATATAGCTCAACGGCCCGTGGAGATCTTGTCTCTCGAATTCATTGCATGCCTTCATCAGGGCATCAAACTTCGCACTCGGCACTCTCTCATCCAGACTTGCCTGAATCCTTTCATCATTCGGCATAGGCTCTCAATCAACAAATTGAGGGATTCATAGAAAGGGATTACGAAACCTGCGAATCGCCAAGAGACCCTTCACTGCGAAGCCGATCAGATAGCCTGCAACGACCGCGACGCGGTGTTTCATTCTTGTATTTGTGCTAGAACTTGATTCTTCATTTGGGTAATTTTCACTTTCTTTCCCAAGAGTTCTCCGAATATAGTTCTCACGTAACACTCGTAGTAAATTGACCACTTGCGGCCCATGCCATGGTTTAAAGTGACTACGTATTCCTTTTCACTAGTATTATGGACGTATTCATAGCGTCTTGCGAATCGTGAATAAAATAGTTCCAGAGACTTAAGTGCGGTTTGGACTGAGAACTCTTTGAACCAGTATACCGTGAACTCCTTGGCCACGTTTCTAGCGGCCCAGCGTCCCAATCGAGCGGCCTCCTGGTCAGAGGCATGGCTCAGTAGCTTAGCAAATACTTGCCAACGAGGAGGAAGGAGAAGGATCTGGCGTGGTGGAGAGACAGCGAACCCAAACTTGCCAGCATAATAGTCCCATTCGATGAACTTTCGTAGAGCTTGGTTGATGAGAGAGTTGATGCTAACCTTCTCGGTGCTGGCTATCTCTTGTAACTCTTTTTCCACATCCCGAGATATTCGAATGCTTCGCGTTACTGTCTTTGGAGTTTGGATTTGACTTGACAAACACTCCACCTGTGCCAGCTGTCCTTAATGACTCCGTAATATGTCTTCGAGCTTGTAACACAATTGTAGCCGCTAACGTTATGGCTTGGGTCTCCCACAAGCGGAATCATTTGTGGTATTAATGACTCTCATGCATCCGAAAACTCCGCGAGTCGGAAAGAGGTACTTCGTTAGATCGTGTCTGCGTTGGAGAGGAATCTAAATAGCTGTAATCATTTAGCTAGAGAGGATGAATTGGTGAATCATTTGGATTCCTCTTCCAAGACGGAGAGCGGGAAACCTGGCGGCGTGACGCCGGTGGCTGCCGTTTCGAAATCAGGTGAAAAGCCCGCGCAACGCAAGGTTCTGGGCGTCTTTCTGCTTACGATGATTAACGTCTCAGCCATACTCAGCCTGCGTGCTTGGCCTGGCATGGCACCGCTGGGGTTCTCCTCCGCATTCTTCTGGATACTTGATGCGATAATATTCTTCATACCTCTATCTCTTGTATCGGCGGAGCTCGCGACGGGCTGGCCAAAGACCGGAGGTGTATACATCTGGATCAGAGAGGGGATGGGCGACAGATGGGGATACGTCGGGAGCTGGCTTTACTGGATTGAGAACGTCACTTGGTTCCCGACCGTGCTGACATTCCTATCAGCCACCGCGGCCTACGCCATCAATCCCGCTTTGGCGAATAACAACGTGTACAACTTCCTCGTAATTCTGATAGTCTTCTGGGGAACCACGGTGACCAATCTCTTTGGGATGAAGACCTCCGGATGGGTAAGCTCGGTTTGTTTAATGCTTGGCACGCTGTTGCCGGCAGCCTTGATCTTAGGCCTAGCTGGCGTTTGGGTGGGGAGTGGCCACGTATCGCAGATATCCTTCACAGCGCAGAGTTTCTTCCCAACTGTGATCAACACCACTAGCCCCGTAAGCCTCAAACCCTTCTCGAGAGTGTGGTTGGCTTTTCCTGCGTTTCAGTATTTGGCTAGCATTACGAATTTCTCAGCCGTTTCCCTTGCGGGGGGCCTTGTCCTCTACTATGCGGGCATGGAGATGTCGGCGTGTCATGCGGGAGAGGTGAGGAACCCTAAGCGTGATTTCCCGAAGGCGGTGTTGTTTTCGACAGTGATCGTTGCTGCTCTCTTCATATTTGGAACTCTTGCGGTGGCAATCGTGGTCCCGCAGCAACAGATAGGCCTCGCCTCTGGTATCATGCAGGCCTTCCAGGATTTCCTCACGCCCTACAGCCTTGGGTGGTTCATACCGGTGCTTGCTGTCATGATTGTCGTCGGAACTTTGGGCCAAGTCAACTCATGGATCATCGGTCCCAGCAAGTCTCTCATGGCCACGGCTCTGAACGGCGACCTGCCGCCAGCACTTCAACGGGTAAACAAGAGGATGGTTCCCAGCGCGCTCCTGTTGCTGCAGGGGATAGTCGGGACAATTCTGGCGCTAGTCTATCTCTTCGTTCCGTCAATAAACGCGGGATACTGGTTCTTGACGATCATCACCTCGCAGATATACAGTGTGCTGTATGTCTTGATGTTCCTCGCCGCAATACGCCTCCGATACACTAAACCCGATGTTCAAAGAGCTTACAAGATTCCGGGCGGAAAGGCAGGAATGTGGTTCATCGCCGGACTTGGTCTTGCAGCTTCCATATTCGGAATCATAATCGGATTCGTACCGCCGACCCAGATATCCTTCGGCAGCACTTTATCCTACGTGTTACCGCTTGTCGTCGGGGTGATTGTGGCGTGCGTGGTCCCTCTGTGGGCGTTCCGCTACAAGAAGCCCGAGTGGGCGAGTGAAGCTGCCAAGCTAGGGATCGATGAGTAAGTGGCAATGAAGCATGATCTTTACCAGTATTTCTATATCCTCCTAATCGACGATGAGCTGGGGTCCGCTACCGATTCAAGAAGCGTTACTCGTGCTTTCCAATCACCATCGTAGGTTTTGTCAATGAAAGTGCTTGTTGTCGACGATGAATTGAACGTTTCCACTGCAAGGGGAAGAGCGTTACATGATATCATCAGTATTCTCAACACAAATGAAGTGAATGTAATTCAATCAACCTCAGCCGAAGACGCGGCGTCCATCATTAGATCCGATCCGTCAGTTGAATGCGTTCTCGTGAGCTGGTGGCTGAAAGGCGACGACGCAAAGGAGAATTCCCATATCCGTGACTTGCTTGCAATTATTCGTTCTCATAACGAAAAGGTTCCCGTCTTCCTAATGGCAGGACGGAGCGAAGCATCGAGTATTCCAACAGAGGTTATGCAAATGGTTAACGAATTGGTTTGGCTTTTGGAGGATACGGCAGACTTCATCGCTGGACGAATTACAGCTGAAATAAAGCGTTATTATGAAGGTCTTCTTCCGCCGCTCTTGGAAAACCTTCTGAAGTTTTCGCGTGTTCACGAGTATTCGTGGCATACTCCTGGTCACACCGGTGGGACGGCGTTCCTTAAGTCGCCGGTAGGTCGAGCGTTTTATGATTATTTTGGAGAGAATTTGTTCCGCTCAGATCTATCGATCTCTGTGGAAGAGCTTGGATCGCTTCTAACGCATTCAGGACCAATTGGCGATAGCGAACGCTATGCTGCCCGCATTTTCGGGGCGGATCGCAGTTATTCAGTTACTAACGGTACTTCAACTTCTAATCGGATTGTTTTCGCAGCGACCGTCAGTGCTGGAGAGGTTGCACTTTGCGACCGTAACTGCCATAAATCGCTCGAGCATGGCTTAACGATGACGGGCGCAATACCGAACTATCTTATGCCTTCGCGCAATCGTTACGGCATCATCGGCCTCATCCATCCAGAACACTTTGCGCCTGAAGCAATCAAGAGATCGATTTCTAGTAACGCATTGACGAAGAATTGCCACAACAAGACACCAGTCCTAGCCGTCGTTACGAATTCGACGTACGACGGACTCTGCTATAATGTGACGAGGGTGATTGAGTTGCTTGAGAAGAGCGTGGACCGTATTCACTTTGATGAAGCTTGGTACGCATACGCGCGCTTTAACCCAATCTACAAGGAACGTTTCGCGATGCACGGCGACCCAACCCAGTACCATGGTCCGACTCTCTTCGCAACTCAATCCACACATAAGCTCCTCGCCGCCCTCTCACAAGCATCATTCATTCACATACGCGAAGGGCGCAAACCGATCGATCACGTACGCTTTAACGAAGCATTCATGATGCATTCATCGACTTCCCCTCAATACGCAATCATAGCCTCGAACGAAGTGTCGGCAGCGATGATGGATGGCGTCGCAGGAAAGGCCATCACCACTGAGGCTATCAAGGAAGCGGTTGCGTTCCGCCGAATGATTGGGCGCATTCGCAAGGAATCCTTATCCAAACGGGAATGGTTCTTTTCCACATGGAACGCGGAAGAGGTTAAAGACCCGATCTCTGGAAACCGTATTCCCTTTGAAGATGCTCCCGAAGAGTTACTCATCAACGATGCGGACTGCTGGGTTCTACATCCAGGCGATACGTGGCATGGTTTCGAAAACCTCGAAGATGATTACTGCATGCTTGACCCCATCAAGGTATCCGTTGTTACCCCTGGAGTTAACGCGAATGGCTCTCTTGAGTCAACAGGAATCCCCGCCACTCTAGTAACCGCTTACCTCGACCAAAACGGGATTATCGTAGAAAAGACAACCAACTTCACTATACTTTTTCTTTTCTCCATCGGCGTTAGACGCGGAAAATGGGGCACCTTAGTGAACACGCTCCTCAAATTCAGACATGACTACGACAATAACACGCGACTCACTGAAGCACTACCAAACTTGGTGGCAGCGCATCCCAAGAATTACT
>Ga0326728_10011612_pt1 | contig 19987 bp, 15 predicted proteins | sample MB3enrmetagenome_FD_207602 | JGI IMG/M metagenome (GOLD analysis project Ga0326728, IMG submission 207602) | Lab enriched peat soil microbial communities from McLean, Ithaca, NY, United States - MB31MN | ecosystem: Environmental > Terrestrial > Soil > Wetlands > Peat | place: USA: New York... | reverse complement strand
CTCCTCCTTCTGATTTGTTCTTCCCAAACAATCTTCGGAAGAACGACCGATGGAATTAAAATTCTTTAAAATTTCAAATGTCTTTGGCTAGTTTTTAGTTAAAAACTTCAAAGAACGGGGTGGAGGCGCCACTATTTCACAGGTGGAAAATGTCTCCTGCAAATTCAGGTCAAATTCAGGTGAGACTCCCGTAACTTATTGATTTCACTACATGTGAATTTTTGATGCCTCAAGCAGTGAGAAAATATTGCACTTTATTTGGAACTAATTGATATTATTAATAAATATCAATTAATCCGGGGCCGTTCTTCTCAACCCTGCCCGCTCTGCGTGAATTCCGAAAAACCAACTTTGCTCCTGTCCAGGAAACTCTCAAAAGTCACTCACTCCTCAGTTCAATTCTAAACTGAAGAGTTCAGCCGTGCAAAACGGCATCCAGAAGCGGCAAAAGAAACGGCAATAGAAACGGAAATAGAAGCGGCAAAAAGCAGGAGCAGGGAGCGGGGAGAGAAGAATACATTGCAAGAAGTTTCCACACATGCTCAGGGTCTTTGACTGCGCGGGGCTCTCCCATGACTCGCGCCTATCGCCATGCTCGGTGTTGCCTTCCGCGCAAGCAGACAGCGCCGGCATCCCGGAAGGGCCGATTTCGCAGCTCGATGGCCGGCCTGCGCGCGCCCCCTGTCAACGCTTCGCCCGCACCCTCGCTGGCGCCTGCGTATGACTCGGGGCCGGTGTGGCTTGCCAGGGTTGCGGTGCAGCCTTAATAAAGGGCCCTTTTACCGCATGGCTCTTTCATCCACTACTTTTTGCCGGCTTTGACCGGCGCTCCCTGTTTCCCGCTCCCTGCTCTTTGAATTGAACTTATGAAATTTCAAATATCTCCGGCTGGTTTTTAGTTTTAGTCAGCAGCCCGACTGGATTGGGCAGGACGGGCGAATGGGCTTGAGTTTCCGGCCGGATGCGAGGACGAATTATTTGCCGGAAGTAAGGAAAGGGCTTGAGGCAACGGCGACAAACTCTGGACATAAACATTTTTTTGCTGAATAATCCGTTTAAAGACATTTCACCCTAGAGTTCAAGTCGCTTCACTTCGCCCGGCCAAGCCGTCTGTCCCGGCTTGCGGGTTCTGCACAAGGAGATGTGAGAGACTCCATGGCCAGATCTGTATCCTCACGTAAGAAGTCTGTCCGACATCCCCTGCACCATGCGTTCCGGCGACAGTTTCTTATCCCCGCTTTGCTGCTGGTGTTTGTGTTCCTGTCCGGCACGTTCGGCTTCTATATTATGGGCGAGGGCCGGTGGAGTTTGTTCGACTGCGCTTATATGACGAGCCTTACACTAACCACGGTCGGTTATGGGGAGATACTCCCGGCATTCGACACACAGGGCCGCGTTTTGGCCATGATTCTCATGTGGGCGGGCATGGCGTTTGTTCTTTATGCGATCTCGTCAATAACTGCTTTCATAGTAGAGCAAAAGTTATCTCGAATTTTGAGGGAGCGTAAAATGGAAAAGCGCATTTCAGCGCTCAAAAATCATTTGATTGTCTGCGGCGGCGGCCATACCGGCTTTAACGTATTGCGTGAACTGACCGTATCGGGGCACTCCTGCGTCTATATCGAAATCAAACCCGAACGCCTCGAATGGATCAGCAACCAGTTCGAAAAGCAGCATTTCATACTGGGTGACGCAACCGAAGAAGAGACACTCATTCGCGCCGGGATCAAGCGTGCATCCGGTATTCTGGCCGTATTGGGGGAGGACAGCTATAACCTTCTGATAACGGTTCAGGCCCGCTATATTAATCCTGAAATCAAAATCGTGGCGCGGTGCAACGAAAACAACCTGACCGACAAGTTCTACCGAGCCGGGGCCAATTATGTTGTCAATCCTTCCTTTATTGGCGGTATGCGTATGGCCAGCGAGATGATCCGGCCGCATATCGTTTCATTCCTGGACCGAATGCTCAGAGGCAACGATCCCACGATTCGCGTCGAGGAGGTCACGGTTATGGCGCAGTCGCCCTGGGTTGGACGTTCACTCAAGGAAGTCGACATTCATGGCTTGACGGGACTGGTTCCCATCTCCGTAAAACATCTCGAAGAGTCCGATTTCACTTATAACCCCTGCCTGGATGAGGTCCTGAGGCCTCTAACCGTAATAGTGGTCATCGGAAACCATGAACAGCTTTCAAAGCTAAGGAAGTACTGTGAAGGCGAGCATTGCACTCTGCCGTAATCCGGCCGGCCTCTCTTCCCACGTCTGAAATCTCAGTCCGCCAAAAATTAGCACTCAATGCGTTTAATTGCTAACAAGAATCTTGTTAGCCCCTGCTTCCATGCTTATCTTAGGTTCGCCCTTAGACCTTCGAATCAATTGCTCATCCAACTTCGGCATCGAATTATCGAGGGTCGGTGAATATGACGGGGCTTTTATATTACGAAGGAGGAACACAAATGGCTAAAGCAGTTGGAATAGACCTCGGTACAACCAACTCTGTTGTGGCAATATGGGAAAACGGCAAGGCTACCGTTATTCCCAATTCCGAGGGGTCACGTCTGACCCCGTCTGTTGTAGCCTATACCGAAGACGGACAGCGGCTGGTCGGCCAGGTGGCAAGGCGTCAGGCTATCCTGAACCCGGCAGCGACCGTTTACTCAGCGAAGCGTTTTATAGGACGCAAATGGGGCGAAGTCGACGAAGAATCCAAAATGGTCTCCTACAAGGTTGTAAAAGGGCCCAATGATGCTGTCCGTTTCGAAATCCGCGGGAAACTCGTCTCCCCGGAGGAAGTTTCCGCACAGGTGCTCCGAAAACTGGTGGATGAGGCTTCGAAGTACCTGGGAGAGAAGGTAAGGGAGGCGGTTATAACCTGTCCGGCGTACTTCAACGACGCACAGCGACAGGCGACGAAAAACGCCGGTGAAATCGCAGGGCTGAAAGTGCTGCGGGTCATAAACGAACCGACCGCCGCGGCGCTTGCTTATGGTCTCGAAAAAAAGAAGAATGAAACGATTATGGTTTTCGATCTGGGTGGCGGCACCTTCGACGTGTCCATTCTGGATATTGGAGACGGAGTGGCGGAAGTGCGCTCCACGGCGGGGGATACGCACCTGGGCGGCGACGATTTCGACAAACGAATCGTTGATTACATTGCCGACGAGTTCAAAAAGGACCAGGGAGTCGATCTCAGGAGCGACCGTCAGGCGCTCCAACGGCTATATGAGGCGGCGGAAAAGGCCAAGGTTGAACTCTCGATCATAGCTGAGACTCAAATAAATCTTCCTTTTATCACCGCTGATGCCTCAGGCCCCAAACACCTGGTTCAAAAGCTCACACGGGCCAAGTTCGAGAACCTGACCCACGATCTCGTCGAGCGATGCATGGAACCGGTGAAGCAAGCTCTTGCAGACGCGCGGCTCAGCGCAAAAGACATAGACGAGTTAATACTCGTAGGCGGATCGACCCGCATTCCGGCCGTACAGGAACTGGTGAGGAAGCTGACGGACGGAAAAGAGCCGAACATGAGCGTCAATCCCGACGAAGTGGTGTCGGTGGGCGCTGCGGTGCAGGCAGCCGTGCTCAAGGGTGAGGTCGAAGACGTAGTTCTCCTGGACGTCACTCCGCTTTCGCTCGGGGTCGAAACGCTTGGTGGAGTCATGACCAAGCTTATCGAGAGAAACACGACAATTCCGGCAAGGCGCGAAGAGATCTTTTCGACCGCCGAGGACAACCAGACCGCAGTCGACGTCGTGGTGCTCCAGGGAGAGCGGGAGATGGCAAACGACAACCGCGTGCTTGGAAGATTCCGTCTTGAAGGAATCCGGTCGGGCCCGCGCGGAACGCCGCAGATCAAAGTGACTTTTGATATTGATTCAAACGGGATACTCAGCGTGTCCGCTCGTGACGAGGAAACCGGGAAAGAGCAGGCCGTTACGATTTCCGAATCCACCAACCTGTCCAAGCAGGAAGTTGAAAAATTTGTCTCGGAAGCTCAGAGCCACGCCGCAGAGGACAAGCTGCACCGCGAGACGGTCGAGGCGCGAAACACCGCCGACACCCAGGCCTACCAGCTTGAGCGCACCTTGCGTGACATGGGCGAAAGGGTCCCGGTGAATGAAAGGGCTCGTTCCGAAGCCCTTATCGAGGAGACCAGGAAGGCAGTGCAGGACGCAGGCACGACGAAAGAACGGTTTCAACAGCTTGCAAGCGACCTGCAGCAGGCATCGCAGATGATCGCAACCGCGGCTTACAGTCAGGCCGGGGCCGAAGCCGACGGCCACCGGGCCGGAGATGAACGCAAGGCCGGTTCCGGAGGCGAAAGCAGACCTCGCCGTGATGGTGGTGAGGACGTAATCGATGCTGAGTTTACCGAGCATTGAACGGTCACTTAATTGAATTTGCAATTCAATTGGATTGAACGGATAATTCGGACCTTGCGGGAAAGCCAGGGGTTAGACCAACTCGAGAGGCGATCCGCCTCTTTAAAGAATGCGTGCGTCGTTCCAACCCCGGCTTCCACGGCAGAGGGGCAACGAAGAACAGGAATTTCCGTCAATTCCCGGCGGCAATCGCACGTGGCGCTCAAACGAATTTTGGAGAGACGAGACGATAATTTATGGCTGTGAAATTCAGAGACTACTACGAGATACTCGGAGTGCAAAGGTCGGCCAGCCAGAGTGACATTCAGCGGGCATACCGGAAGCTTGCGCGCAAATACCATCCGGACGTAAACAAGTCTTCCAACGCTGAGGAGAAATTCAAGGAAATTAACGAGGCCAATGAGGTCCTGAAAGATCCCGAAAAAAGAAAAATGTACGACCAGTTGGGACAGAACTGGAGGTCGGGGCAGGAATTCAGGCCTCCTCCCGGATGGGAGACCCAGTTTGATTTTGGCGGGGGCAGCGGAGGCGCCAGGCAGGCAGAGTATCATTGGGGCGGCTCCGGCGGATTCAGCGATTTTTTCGAAACGCTTTTCGGCGGCAGGGACTTTCAACAACCCCAGGGACGCTCCGGACGCAGTGCGGTTTGGCCCCAGGCCGGCGCGGATCAGGAGACCACCATACGAATTCCCCTCGAGGAAGCATTTCATGGCGGCTCCAAACCCATTGTACTCCAGGGCCAGGTAATAAATTCCAAGGGTCAACTGGAGGTCCAGGAAAGGCGCTATGATGTAAAGATCCCGCCAGGCATTCTGCCCGGCCAGAAAATTCGCCTGACCGGTCAGGGGGAAAAAGGAACAGGGGGCGGCCCGAAGGGCGATCTGTACCTGAAAGTGGAAATTGAACCTCACCCGGTTTTTAAACTTGAGGGGCGAGACATATACATGGATGTGCCGGTTGCTCCCTGGGAAGCGGTTCTTGGCTGCGAGGTCAGGCTTTCCACCCTTTCCGGCAACATAGACCTGAAAATCCCTCCCGGCACCCAGTCCAATCAGAAACTGCGGCTGAGAGGCAAAGGAATGCCAAGTCAGAAAGGAACGCCGGGGGACCTCTACGCAACGGTGATCGTTAAAGTCCCGACACATCCTTCAGAGAAAGAGCGGGAATTATTTGAAGAGCTGAAAAGAAGTTCCGGCTTTGACCCGAGAGGTTAGCCGAGCATCAATCCGGAAATTCCGGATAAGGCAAGAGCGGAGCTGCCATGATCGAAAGATGTTTTTCCATGCTTCCGGTAAAAACATACCGTAAGGTCTCCAACTTCTACACCCATACGGAGGTGGCGTATCGGGCCGGTCTGCACCCCGAGCTGATTGACAGGTTCATCAGTCTTGGTCTGATAGAATTTACCGACCGGAACGACGATGGAGAGCTTCTTTTCGACTATGGAGTTATTCCGCTGATTCGGCGAATTTTGAGGCTTCGAAATGAGCTCGGCGTCAACTACGCGGGGATCGGGGTGATCCTGGAGCTTACGTCAAGACTTGAGGCGCTGGAAGCCAGAATTCGCGAACTCGAAGGCAGGTAAACATTATGGACATAAACAAATTTACTACGAAATCTCAGGAAGCATTACAGGCCGCTGAAACCAAGGCGGTCCGATTCGGGCACATGGAGGTGGACGGTGAACATCTCCTGCTCGCCATGCTGGAACAGCCGGACGGCCTTACTCCAAGGCTGTTTCAAAAAATGGATATTCCCGTGGAGAGGATGCGGGGGCGGTTGGAAGAGGAGTTGAACAGGAAGCCGCGTGTCAGCGGTCCCGGCGTCGAACGAGGGAAAATATACATAACGAACCGTTTGAACAGGCTGTTTACCGAGGCGCAGGAACAGGCTCAAAGGCTGAAGGATGAATATATCTCGGCCGAACATATCCTGCTTGCCTTTTTGCAGGAAGGAACGAGCAGCACTGCCGGCCGGATACTCCAGGAATTCGGAGTCACAAGGGATTCACTCCTGCAGACGCTCACATCCATTAGAGGGAGTCAGCGAGTCACCAGCGCAACCCCGGAATCGGCCTATGAGGCACTTCAGAAATACGGGCGCGATCTTGTCGAGGAGGCTCGGAACCAAAAACTCGATCCGGTTATCGGCCGGGATTCCGAGATACGCAGGGTAATCAGGATTCTCAGCCGAAAGACGAAGAACAACCCTGTGCTGATCGGCGAGCCGGGAGTGGGTAAGACAGCCATAGTGGAGGGACTTGCCCACCGGATCGTCAGGGGAGACGTTCCGGAGGGTTTGAAGGGCAAAACGATATTCTCATTGGATATGGGATCCCTGGTGGCCGGCGCCAAGTACCGGGGCGAGTTTGAAGAAAGGCTCAAAGCGGTTCTTTCCGAAATAAAAGAGGCCCAGGGCAGAATTCTGCTGTTCATCGACGAGTTGCACACGATAGTGGGCGCCGGGAGGGCTGAGGGCTCCATGGACGCCGGCAACATGCTAAAGCCCATGCTTGCCAGGGGCGAGTTGCATTGCATAGGGGCCACAACGCTCGATGAATACCGAAAGAACATCGAAAAAGACGCAGCCCTTGAGCGGCGCTTCCAGCCTGTGATCGTCGACCAGCCTTCAGTCGAGGACACTATCTCAATTTTGCGCGGCCTCAAGGAACGCTTCGAGGTCCACCACGGGGTGAAGATTCAGGACAGCGCTCTTGTGGCCGCCGCAGTCCTTTCTAACCGCTATATCTCCGACCGTTTCCTGCCCGACAAGGCGATCGATCTGGTTGATGAGGCCTGCGCCATGATCAGAACGGAAATCGATTCGATGCCCTCCGAACTCGATGAAGTTGAGAGGCGTATCCGCCAGCTCGAAATCGAAGAGGTCGCCCTTGCCAAAGAACGCGACAGCGCCAGCCGGGACAGACTCCAGGCATTGAGAAAGGAACTGGCAGAGCTTAGGGCGAAAAGCGATGCCATGAAGGCACAGTGGGAGTCGGAAAAAGAATCTATCAAGAAAGTCCAGGCCCTTAGAGGGGAGATCGAGAAAGTTCGCCAACAAATCGAAACTGCTGAACGCGACGTCAATCTCCCAAGAGCGGCCGAACTGAAATACGGCGTACTCCCCGACCTCGAAAAGAAGCTCCGGGAAGAGGAGGAACGGCTTACAACCAGGCATAAGGGTGCGCAGCTCCTCCGTGAGATGGTTACCGAGGAGGAAATAGCGGACATTGTCGCCCGCTGGACAGGCATACCCGTAACAAGGCTTGTCGAAGGAGAACGTGAAAAGCTGTTGAGGCTCGACGAAGTGCTCCACAAGCGGGTTATCGGTCAGGATGAGGCCGTGCAACTGGTTGCCGACGCGGTCATACGCGCCCGTTCCGGCGTAAAGGACCCGAGGCGGCCAATCGGGTCATTTATATTTCTCGGCCCGACCGGCGTCGGTAAAACCGAGCTTGCAAAAACCCTTGCGGAGGCCCTTTTCGATTCCGAGGAAAACCTGGTCCGGATAGACATGAGCGAATACCAGGAGCGGCACACCGTTTCGCGTTTGATTGGGGCCCCCCCTGGATACGTGGGTTATGAGGAAGGCGGCCAACTGACTGAAGCGGTCCGCCGAAAGCCTTATTCGGTCGTCCTTTTCGATGAAATAGAGAAGGCCCACAGAGATGTTTTCAACACCCTGCTCCAGATTCTGGACGATGGCCGCCTGACTGACGCTCAAGGCCGAACCGTCGATTTCAAAAATACGGTCATAATCATGACCAGTAATATTGGTTCTGAATATCTGCTCGAGGGCGTTACTAAAGACGGCGAGATCCGCGAAGACGCACGGGCAAGCGTCATGGGCGCCCTCAGGCGGCATTTCATGCCCGAGTTTCTTAACCGGGTCGATGACACCATTATGTTCAAACCGCTCACAATTGACGAGATAGAGAAGATAGTCGACCTGTTTGCCGAAGATCTTAACCAGCGGCTAAAATCAAGACGCATAACATTGAACCTGAGCAAAGAAGCCAGAGAGTTCATAGCGAGGGCTGGGTATGACCCCGTCTATGGAGCCAGACCTCTGAAGAGGTTCATGCAGCGTGGGCTGGAAACAAGGATTGGCCGCGCCATGATAGCCGGGGCGATAACCGACGGGTCAACTGTAGAAGTGGATGTCAAGGACGGCGAACTAGCGGTGAATCATATCCCCGAACCGGAACCTGTCGCAGCGAAATAGTGTGCTTCACAGTGTCCCAGGCAGGGATGCTGGATAAAACGGGCGCGACTCCTTCAGATCAAAACTCTGAAGTGAACCACGCGCCCGAATCTTCTTCTTCGGCGCCCACATTCATTGCGGTGGATTCTCTGATGAGATTGGCAATCTGGGAGTAAAGCCTCTCAGCTTTGCGCAGGTGGTCGAGCGCCTTAGATTGTCTGCTCAGGTCCCCGGAGAACCTTTTGTATTCGTTTGAATGACGTTCGGCCCTCTCCTGAAGGCGAATCAATCGCCTTATCTGAATTAAAGTCATGGTTTGCTCCCCTTGTAACGGTTGGCCGCGGGCGACCCGTGATGAACCTTGAGTTCCACCTTTGAGGCGCCGCAGTCTTTCCGGCCTCCCGTGAAACGGAACGGCAGATATCCCACGTTTGATTGATTAGGCTATTATTCCAAGCTGATCGATCACTCTTGAGATATGCGTCGTCGAAAGTTGAATCCTTGTGAACAAGCCCCAAGACCACGAAATAAAGGTCTGGGCCTGTATGCGAGTTCCAAGATGTTAAAGATCAGGACACCATCAACTGGACCCAAATTAAACACAAAGGGCGAGAGATAGAATCAGGTGGAGATGGTAGTTCGGAGGCAGGGTTTCGGTATTTCACCATGGGTATCAGTTGTATTATAGAGTACCTGCAGAGTATTGGAGATAAGGTGTTTCTCCCTCCTGATGTGTAGCAGGGCCGGACGCGTCAGGCCCATCCGGCCGAAGACTCTCACATTAAACCTCAGTTCAAATTTCGATCCTGCCAGCACCACGTCCAGTCAGGCGCCCGTGAATCGGACGCCGCCATCTTAGTAATCCGCAAATTTGCCCGCTCCGAGTTTATAGATTTCGCAGAATGGTTTCGGACAGTTATCTGCTCGGCTTTAAGCTTCCCGGCCTCCGGAAAGCTTGAAAAAGCCTACACGGTTATGTCTGTCACAACCTTCTAATGCCATCTTCGGACCTTTCCGGGTTGACTCGGGCGAGACCCTTTGGTATCATATTTTTTTCCTGGAAGCGCCCGTAGCTCAGGTGGATAGAGCGTCGGACTTCGAATCCGCAGGCCGCAGGTTCGAATCCTGCCGGGCGTACCAATGGAAAATCTGCGGGCCGCTAGCTCAACGGTAGAGCAGCTGACTCTTAATCAGGAGGTTCGGGGTTCGAGACCCTGGCGGCCCACCAGTAAAATCAAGGGGTTACAGTGGAAATGCTGTAACCCTTTTTTTGTTGGGGAAGCACAGGGGAAGCACGCGGATGAATTTCGTGTTAAAATCGTCAGGCCGTGCTCGAACCTTAACAGAGGTTTTCCGTGCATCCTCGATCATGTCCCGAAACAAACGCCCCGCATCGCCGGGTGTTCTGCCGACACTATTCGGCTTGCCTCTCTTTAGTCGTTCGATCCGCGTGGAATGGTTTCACATGTGCGGGATGCCCGGACTTCGCTCCGGAAGAAATAGACCCGGCAGCCGCCCAGGATGATGAAATGCGGTGCCGGATACTCTGGCTGTGGGTATCTAACCCCGAATTGTTCGCCGGGCAGGAGCGCCGCGAGATATTCGAATTTCTCGAAAGGACTTGGAAGGCTGAGGCGGACATCACAGCTTAAACCTGACATTCGACGCGTAGGATGCCCACATTCGACTTTTCCAGGTCCGGCCATATCAAACATCGTCTTTTGCGAGTTTGACCGAGATAAAGGCCCCCTCGTGAGCAAGTCACAATGAGGAAAGGCTAAGCGCCGGGATGCTTCACAACCCATTTTCTCGACTCATCCTATATAGTCGGCCTCTCCGCCTATTCGCCCTTGAATCTGCAAAGATTTCCATTGCGTCAGCATATGCGGCCTGATATTTTGTTTAAAATAATAGTTAAGCACTTATTAAGTGAGAATTACTAACAGCTAATAATTACAGTTCGTATTTATATTTTGACGAATACCCCACCAATCAACGGAAATGTCTATAGAAGGTACTTTCAGAAGAATCAGCCAGTCAATTGTTTTAAAGGAATAGTCGCTTCTTTTTTCTGCAATATCGCTAGAAATCGAAAGGCTCTTTGATGGAATTTTAAGAATTTTAAAAAAGGGGGAATAAAATGAAGAAAGCCCTGTCTTTCACAGTTTTATTCGTTCTGGTAAGTGTCTCAACACGTTTCGCATCCGGTGCAGATTGGAAATTCTTCAGTGCTTCGTCCAATGATTATATTGCTGGGCTTTGGTTTTATGATGCTGAGACAGTTAAATCGTTACCGTATGGACATATCCAAGTGTGGGCAAAGGTTGCTGACCAACAATCAATAGATGCCATACTCGACAATGGACTTAAGGACAAAAGTAAAAGTAAAGGATCAATTATAAAGAAGACTGAAAAGGCCGTAAGAGAGAGATATATACCGCCGTTTTGTATGGTGAGCAAAGATATCGATTACGATACATGCCTGGGTATAGCGTTATCGGAAGAAGCCGCGAGCGATCTAGGGGCGCAAACAATTAGGCAAGCATTATACGAAATAGATTGCAAAGAGCAAATGATACAGACTGTATCATCTCGTTCGTATGATCGTCATGGTAATCGGAGAGAATCAGTTAATAAGAAAGATACGTTCAGTTATATAGCTCCAGAATCTAGTGCTGATTGGCTTATGAAAATCCTATGTGAGAAATAATCATAATATAAACTATGGTCAATTCCGTTCTGGTTCGGATTAGTGATTTTGATTCTCGGTTAAAATTATTGAAAAAGGTAAACTTAAAAAAAAGGGGGGTAACAGGATGAGAACGTTAATATCAGTGTCATTTATCGCGCTTCTATTTGCAGCCGCTTGCGCGTCAACTGCTCAGCCTCTCTGGTACAAACCCGGAGCGGATCAACAGGACTTCGCCAAGGACAAGTATGAATGTATGCAGGAGTCAAAAACTCCCTGGTCTGGAGGAGGAACTGGCATTATAGGAGTTGCTGCAATGGCAGGAGCGGCGGCGGACGCGCAGAGTAAGGCAAACGCAACATTCAAGATGTGCATGGAAGCTCGCGGATGGGTAATGCAAGCACAGGAAAACGTGGACAATGCCAACGCGCAGGCGTCAAATGCATCCTCTAAACAGCCGAAAAACATTGGCACCGAAGTGGCACGCATCAATAAACAAGTGGTTGATTGTTTCCAAAGAATTCAATCTAATCCAGCTTATCAAGGCGTAGTCCGGCACATGAACATAGATGGCAATAAGAGTCCCAGCCTTGAACAACTAACCGATGCGGCCATGCCGACTGATGAAGAAATCCAAGTCATCATGGCCGTTCACAGTGACATGGTGGAGTGTCGTGAACAATTCCTCCAAGACTATGGCAAGATTTTTCCGAATGTTATCCCCTTAATGCGTCAACTATACAGTTCAAGCGATCTCATCTTTGCAGACCTAGTCGAGAGGAAAATCACTTGGGGAGACGCTAATAAGGAGCGAGCAGAATTAAGAAAAGAATTGGCTTTGAAGCTGAAGGACCAAGGGAAATAGACACAGGTGGAATAACAACAACTCCCCTGGTTACGCAAGGAGTTCACCACTACGCGCGCGCGAGGGACTATGGCTTTCGCGCTCTGGCCTTGTAACCGCGTTGTTTTGCCTTGCGCCGCTCCCGGCCACAGGAAGGGCAGAGAACCTGCCGGTTGCTGTTCCTGGTGAATAGGGTCTTGCAGTCAGAGCAGCGTTTCGGCCAGCCGCTATGTTCCAAAATCAGTTCGCGCTCGGTTCAAAATCATTCATCCATCATGCGTCGAGCCGTAAAAGCCCTGTCAATTAGCAAATCAACGTAGTCCGCATCGTCCAAAAAATACCGTTGATGCTCCATAATCGTGGTTCGCAGTTGTTTGTATGATTCTTCGTTAAGGCCGTATAAAATCGTTTCTGAGTCGTCGGCAGCGCGAATTACTCGCAATCTTTCAAAACGATGTGGGCGGTGAGCGACTATTCTATCAAATCCTTCCGCAATCTCGTGAGCGCTCCAATTCATCCAGGGTACTGGCCCCCATCCCATAAATTTACAAGCCACGCTAACCCATTCGGCAGCATTTAATTTGTCGCTGAACATTTTCATATTCCATCCCTTCGATTGGTTACTGAAGTTGGGGTTACCGGGCACAATGTGAGGAAGTGCCTGGATGCCTCGCTCTAAAGTGTCATCATTTTTGTCATCACTCCGAAAAGCGGGCCTAAGTTATTGTCATTACTATATATTTCAATTTATTATATATAAGGTAGGTAAAAAAAAGACCCTCCTTATATATAGGTATTCCAAATTACTTTGCATATTCCGACACTTAACCAACCTTTTTGGACTGATGACAACTTTGATGACATTTTCATTTCTGCTCTGCCAAGCTGTATTTTCCGTTCCGGTCGCAAGTGAGTTCGCCTGCCGCAGTTAGATTTTTCACAGCGGTTTGGAATAGAAAGAGTCCGAATCGATTCGCGTTTGTTGCCCGCTTCAGTTCCCGTGTGGTGAGCGGACCTTTCGTCCCTAGAGCGCGGCGAATCGATTCCTCCAGTTTGGCCCCGGAATTATCGGCGTCAATTGGATCGTGAAGTTGCCGAATTCGCAGTTGCCAATTACACAGACTTATCGCTTTATTTACAATTTCGCTGTCCACTTCTTTTTTGCATTCGTTTGCAGCCAGAACTGTCATAAAACGGATTGCATATGCGTCGAGCCGTTTTGTGTGAATCGAGCTTTCCAGGTTCAGGTACCAATTATCATAAATTTTTAGCGCTTCATCCGTAATCGGAAATTGCCGTTGCTGCCCAATGTGGTTAAACACTTCCCTAAGTTCAGCGCCTAATTTTGATAGTTTTGTTGAATCAATCCTTGGCGGAATGCTGTATTTCCGTTTTCCTTCTCCTGTGACGATGAAAAGTCTGTTATTAAAACCAATATCTGTGAAATTCGATGTCCAGCAGCTTTGAAATGTATCGAGAGTTGAAGCCGCTAAGACGCTGAAATGAGCATTTTTAAGAACAACGCTGGATACTTTCGTTACGTTTTCGTACTGATTGTTTTCGAATAGCGTGTTCACACAAGGCAGCAAAATACTGCCTTCGGCCCGGCACTTTCCGACAAACGCTTTGAACTCGTCATAAACAACTAACAATCGTTGTATGCCGTTATCTGGAATAACTTCACCAAATCTCTTTTGCAGACCTTCAGCACTGCCTATGCCGTGACAAATGTTTAAATGAGGATTCATTGAATGTTGTTTGAAGAATTCTACGGTTTTATTTATCGCAGTACTTTTTCTATCATCAGCGCTTTGTCCTAAAAGTAACGTATAAAATCGTGGTTGAGAACTAATTTCAGAATCAATTGTGGCTTTGCCGGAAATCAGATTTCCCAAAACAGTCAAAGAACTCATGTAAAAAAACTGTATTGGCGGCTCAAGACAATCAGCGTATATCCGAGCGAAGTTTCCAGCAAATCCGGCCATAACCTTATAAGGAAATTCTAAATTATTTTCTTTAACCGTTGAATTGTCGTTATTGAATACCTTCACATTGTTTCTAAACGCATCGAGATTCACATCATACAGATATTTATATTGTTCGAGTGCCTTTCTAATTGTGCGCTTTACATAATCCTTTTTTTGATAACGATGCTTGTAATTATCTTTTGGCGTTTGACCCAACGGTGAACGCTCGAACAGCCTTTCCAGTTGCGCTTCATTTTGCGAGTAAAACGCCAAAATGCCTACAAGTGCCAAATCTGCTTCACTTTGCGATGGATATTCAGGAGTTATTTGCCATTTGCCGCCAATCACGCCTTTACCATCGAATAGCCATGAAAATTTGTCGCCATTTTCCGCTCTCTTGGCTCTTTCAATTACTTCATCGTCGCTGCAAGGTTCAGGCGAATTAAAAACAGTGGTTACCCCGTTATTAACGCTTTGCTTTTCTTGCTGTTCATTAAGCAACGGCGTTAATTCCAAACCCGAAACAACTTTCTGCAATGTGTAAGCCTCTTGGTCATTGACAGAGATGATTCGGATTAGAAAGGGATCGCCTTTCAGATGATAGAAGCCGGGCAACCTCATTATGCGGGAGAGGTTCACCACACTGTTGTCGCCGCCAAATCTCTTCGCCAGGGCGCGTTGCAAAGGGGTAAAATCAATAATTTTACAGTCTGACACTTTCCAGTATGCTTGATAATGGCCCGGTGAAGTTTCCACAATAAGATGTGGAGACAATCCGGCTTCGAGTACTGGTTCCAGCGGTACGCCATCAAGGTCAACGAATACGGCCCGTATGTTCGTAACGTGCTCGTCTTTGTCACCCGTGGTCGCATTCACCACCACAAAAACACCGGCACCCCGCCGATTCAGTTCGAAAAGCTGATTGAATTGGTTTCCGGGAAGACATTGCGGCCCCACCTGACAGCCAGGTCTTTGAGGTACTGCCCGGAATCGTGTCGTTTCATGAGTGCATCCCAGGTGATTCAGGAATTTGACGGCTTCGTCTCGACTTGGTTGAAAATCGTTGAAATCTGTAGATACTTCCAGCATAATAATCTCGATTTTAAAAAGTGATTTGTTTCGTTGCCGTCGCCCGGTATAGCTTGTCAGCAGCCGGGCGTTTCCATCAGCGGCTTTAATTTTGGCCCTGTTCGCTGGTGGATCGGCGCACATTGCCGTCTGTCCATTCGCGCAGAGTGTCCCGTGAATAGAAGACCAACCGTCCAAACTTGTGATATCGAGGCCCCCGGCCTTCAATTCTGAGCTTTTCCAAGGTCCGATGAGACATTCGTAGAGCTTGCGCCGCTTCTTTGGTGTTCAGGAATTCGCTACTCGGTGAGTTTTGAATCGAGGATTTCTCTGCCATCTTTCAGGTCTCCCTTTATGGCGTCCGGGAGGCCCCCAAAAAAAAAGAAAGACCACCCCAGACAAATTTTACGTGTCTGAAGCGGCCTTTCCTCGTGTTCGCATCGCGTGGGAATGGAAGTAGACGGATATAATCCGCTACCTCTGTCTCTGGCCTATTTGTTGAATACCGCCACGCTCGGTGCTTCGATCCATATTAGGTTGTATTCTTTGCAAAGAGCAACTATCCACTGCCTCTCTTACACCCGCTCTTACTCCCGATTCAACTAAAATATCGGCTACAACGTTTGAGTTCTCATTTTTTTATCTGAACCATTTCCGCCTTCTGTGGTTTCTTTTTCAAAGCATCTGCAATCTTCGTTGAAACCTTATTCGCCGCCACTTTGAGCGGGTCAGACATCAAGTGGACATATCTATTTGTGGTCGCAAGCTCCCGGTGTCCCAAAAGAGCGCCGATGAACGGAAGAGACATTCCGGCCTGTGCCGCGCTCGACGCGAAGGAATGACGCAGATCGTGAATTCTGACATCCGGTAAACCGGCCTTTTCCCTGATTCGATGCCAGATATGAGGTAGGCCGATAAGATGCTTGCCCGCCTTCTGTCCAGGTATCACGTAGGGACTTCTCACAAATCGAGGAACAGTCATAAGAAGCTCTATAGCAGGTTCTCCAAGCTGGATAGTCTTCTTGCCGGTCTTACTGTCAGGCAGATGCATTTCCCGCCGTTCAAGGTCAATGTAGTCCCATTTCAGGGTAAGAATTTCAGAAAGCCTTGCTCCCGTCAGGATAAGCAGCCTGATCGCTGCTATCGCCTGTGGCAGTTCCTCTTTCGCGGCTTCGGTATTGGAAAGGGCGACCCCAAGGCGGGAAAGCTCTTCCGGCGTGAGGTAGCGCTCCTTTTTGTACTCCTTAAATTTCTCGACATGTCTGGTCGGGTTTGTTCCATCGGCTCTAAGCCCCCACTTCTCACAGAGATTAAAGAGCTTAGACAGTAGTGCAAGCGCCCTGTTTGCCTGATATCGGGTTTTCCTTAAACCATGGTGGAATTTCGCTATATCAGCTCTGGTGATACCAGTTACTCGCATTGAAGCGAATACCGGCAGGATTACCTTATCGAGCAGGCGCCGATCTTCGATAATGCTTTTTGGCTTCTTCTTTGCGACAGCGTGCTCTTTCATATAACGGTCGGCGGCTTCTTTAAATGTGGCTGCTTTCCGGTTGGTCTGCTTGTCCTCTGCCGGATCGCCGCCGCGCTCAACCTCCGCAAGGTGCTTTAACGCCTCTTTTCGAGCCTCATCCGGGGTAAGTACGCCATGAGTCCCTATGGTCATCTTTCGAGTGCGCCCCTGTGCATTGCGGTATTGAATTATATAAGTTTTGACACCGGAAGGTCTCACCCGGAGAGCAAAACGCGGCATTTCATCATCCCAGACGAGGATTTCCTTTTCTGCCGGGTCAGTCCCGTCCACCAGTCGCTTTGTGATTTTCGCCATGGCCTTTTCTCCTGCAAATCTGAAATATGGGAAGCATCAGAAACCAACATTCAACATCACAACCTTTACCACTGGCCACTTTCCAGCCACTTTCTGGGAAGCACCGGGGAAGCACGCGGCAGTAAAATAGAGGGTATCACGGCGTATTTTGGAGTGCAAGGGTTTTCATAAATGCCTGTAAAATAAGACTTTGAAGGAAATGGTCGTAGTAGGTAAAATGTGGAAAGTCAGACTCTTAATCAGGAGGTTCGGGGTTCGAGACCCTGGCGGCCCATCAGGAAAATCAAGGGGTTACAGAGTGCTCTCTGTAACCCTTTTTCGTTACGTACCTATTGCGTACGTACCTATTGCGTACCGCAATTTTTTTTTGAAGCACGGTACACCACTCGAATTGGCCTTCCCCGTTGTGGTCTTCCGCCTTCTTACCGCTCATAGGCGAAACAGGAAACTTTTAATACCGCCCACAATCCATTTTCTCGATGCAACCCATAGAGTTTTGGCCCCCCGTCCGCCGACTCGCTCTGAAATGTTCGAGAATTCCCATTGCGCCGGCATGGACGCTCTGACATCCTAATTAATATCCAGCAGATAGCAACGATTCTTTGCAAGCAATTAATCGCAAAAGAACCAACATATAGCCGAAATCATGAGCTTCCTACGATCTGAGGAGAGACCTATGAGATTGAATATGTTAGTTGGCTTTTAAAGATCGCCAGCAGTTTGAGAGATTCAGTCTAGAAGCGAAATGGGTGTTCTTCCCTAAGATTTTAGGTTACTCGGGCTTCGACCAAGGACGCCAACCGTTTCAAGGTTTTACTCAACTTTTAAAGTGGCGTAATGAACTGGTTCATTATAAAGGCATGAAAGAGGACCGGGTATATGGAGCTGCTCCAGGATTCTTGGCAAAGCTTGGCCTAACAATTACAGACGCCGAGAACTCCATTAATTCTTCTGCCAATATGATTCGCGATTTTTCTGTGCAGAGGGGCGAGGAAGAGCCTTTTGGGTTGCGAAAAGCCCTAAATGAAATGAGCTATTTTGAATTAGTGTTTTCTCGTGGTGAAGCGACACAATGAGAATTCTACGGTTCCCAAAGAGATTAACGAGGGATAAAGCCAGCCTTCCTGGCGTGCTAATATTTTTGGCGGCTTTCCTCTTTTCGGTACAAGCTATATAGCCTTCGAGATCCCTTTGCAGAAACAAGGAGGCGTATACACCCTTCCAGTCCGAGTCAACAGCGTCATCACTCTGGAATTCACTTTAGACACCGGCGCATCAGAGGTCACGATCCCTGCCGATGTTGCCCTTACTCTTCTGCGAATTCGTCGCGGCTAGGAGTCCGTCGGAGTAACGACTTTTTACAAATGCCTCTTCCATGTTGTGGGAACTGCTCGGTCCGAAACTCATTACTTTGGGCAGAAGATCGAATAGCAATTAGCAAATGATAGGTGTTCTTCCCCCGACTTGGGCTGAAGGCACGGCAAAGGGCGCCCCCTCACCGCATTAGAAGAGACCTCCGTATCGATAGAGCTTGAGCAGATTGTGGGAGAGGCACCACATCTGCCATTCAGCCGATACGTTCTCATGTCCTCTTAGCAGAAACTGCCTCAGACCTCTGGCCTGTTTTATCTGGCCAAAGACTGGTTCAACCGTTGACTTTCTCTTGGAGTAAATCTCTTGGCCGCGTTTCGTGGAAAGCTTTCTGAGCATTCGCTCCCTGGGCGTCATCTCCCTTGGGGGCCGTCCGCGAGCATTCGGAAGCACTTCACCGTGTTTCATCTTTTTTGTGGCCATAAACGGATCGAGCAGGGCATCTTCAAGAAGCATCAGGTTTGTTTCGCTAAAGTATCCGGCATCCGTTGTGATTGCCATTTTTTGAGGAATTCCGCCAAGATTTTCTTCCAGGACATCCAAGATGGGTTCAACTTCCTCCGAATCGTTTGCCCGTTGGGAAAGGTTGGATGCCACGATCACCTGGTGAAGATCGTCAACCATCGCCTGACCGTTGTAGCACTGCTCAAAGGAATTGGTGGAGGTTACTTTCATAACTCGAGAATCAGGGTCCGTAAAATTCCTCTGCGCCGAATCTTTGGGTTCGACCGAAGGCGGCGCGTTCACAGGTGGCTGTGTTTTTCGGGCTTTTTCTTGCTTGTCCCGCTCCTTTTCGACTTCTTCCTGCCTGGCCTCCTCTTCAAGAGCGTTCATGGCTCCCTTGATTTTGGCCAGACGTGTCTCACGTCTTTTGAGTTCATCGGGCAAGTCCCAGCCTTTCTTGCCTTTACCGTACTTTTTATCCTCTTGCCTGTCTACAGCCTCGGCGTTCTTCAGAAGGGCCTCGATCTCCTTTTCAAGCTCTTCCTTTTTCTTTTTCATCCGTGCGTAGCTCATCGCCTTGTGCTTGGAGGCATTGGCTTTGATCTTTGTCCCATCAAGAGCCACGTGGCCGAGCTTCACAAGCCCGGCTTCCTGACAAAGCCTGAGGATTTGCGCGAAAAGACCCGCCAAGGCTTTGAGGTGGCGTTTCCTGAACTCGCAGATGGAGTCGTGATCGGGATGCCGGTTTGCCGCGATTACCCGGAAAGCGACGTCCTCGTGGGTGCGCTTCTTAATCTGCCGCGAACTCGGAACACCAGTACAATAGGCATAGAAAAGAAGAGCGGTCATCATCCTGGGATCGTAAGGAGGGTGTCCCCGGCCGTCACCCTGATAGGAGGCATATATCTTTGAGAGGTCAAGCTGCTCAACCACATCAAGAATGAAGAGCGCCAAGTGTCCTTCCGGAAGCCAATCCATCAGTGATGGTGGGAGCAGCAACATCTGTTTTCTGTCACATGATTTGAATGTCTTTTCCATAGTGGGGAGTATGATAGCAGAAATTGGCCCTCAAAGCCATTTCTCCGACAGACTCCTAGTACTACTTTGTTAGATATTTTTGCATTTACCCTGTTTTTGTAGTAACCTCTTCACGGACCTATTTCCGGGAGGGGGAGATGGCAATTCTAC